>Ga0210398_10001022_pt1 | contig 30131 bp, 24 predicted proteins | sample IncBWC4OmetaG_FD_161047 | JGI IMG/M metagenome (GOLD analysis project Ga0210398, IMG submission 161047) | Forest soil microbial communities from Barre Woods Harvard Forest LTER site, Petersham, Massachusetts, United States - Inc-BW-C-4-O | ecosystem: Environmental > Terrestrial > Soil >... | reverse complement strand
TTTCGAACAATCACGCCGGGAGCGCAAAAAGGTCGAGATGCGATTTGCGCACATGAAGCGCATCCTGCGGCTCGACCGATTGCGACTGCGAGGCTTGAGCGGGGCTAAAGATGAGGTGCTACTGACCGCAACCGCGCAGAACCTGCGGCGTCTCGTCAAGTTCCTCTGCCGCCCGCCGCCAATCGCAGCGGCGGCTTGTCCGGCGTAACTGGTGCGTCAGGAGGTCGGCCAATGCGTCGATGCCGCAGCTCCCCTCATCGGGAGAGCGGAAAAAGGGTCGCGGCAAAAGCTCATGGCCGAACCCCCATTGGCGAATACATTCGTGTTTCGCAACACAATCCACCCGATAGCGACCGGATCGCTCCATTGCGGTGACCGGCACTAGGGCCAGACCTGCCCGTTGGTGCGTGATATTCTTCCCATGTTGCACCCGGCATGATCCCGTGTGCGGGACCAGGTCAAATGGCAGTCGGCATCGGAATACGGCAATTTCTATCCGTGCTCGGCGGTGCGGTCGCGGCGTGGTGAAAATGGAGAGGTGCGTGAGCATCAATCAGAAGGGGCGATCCGTCCTACTTGTTGGTAGCGTCCCGCTGTCGTCGGCGGAAGAGGTTTTTGAAGCGATAAGCTCGGAGTTGGGCAAGTTCATCAGGCGAATTCCCGATGGCGAAACCGGTTCCCGATCGTTATGGATCGTTTGCCAAAGCGAAACGATGAAGAGTGCGCAGGGCTTAGAGGTTGGCGGCGAACGCCAACTCCAAGGCGGCATTAGGAACCCGAGATACAAGATCAAGGAAGGACAGAAACCGGAAGACGTCAAATTTGGCCGCCTTGGCTACGCAGACAACGCTCTCGAATCCTACAAAATCTTCAAGCGGCTGCAAGCGCTCGGCAAGATTCCTTCGGGGATGCGATTTCAGGTCTGCTTACCCACGCCGCTCGCGGTCGTGTATGCCTTCTTTATAGCCTCTGAGGTTCGGTGTATTTGGCCGCTCTATGAGCACCGACTATTAGAAGAGCTAGACGAGATTACCCGCACGATACCCCATAATGACCTAGCTATCCAACTCGACATCGCCACGGAAATGCACACGCTTCTCGAAGTACCCGAACTCCAAAAAGAGTTTCCTATCGATGAACTGGTGGCTGCGTTCGCCCGACTGGGAAATCGGGTTCCTCCGGATGTGGAGCTAGGCATTCACCTTTGCTACGGCGATCCCGGCCACAAGCATATTCGGGAGCCGATCGACACGGGTCGTATGATTGATGTGTATCACCGCCTCGCAACTGCGATTTCCCGTACGATCACTTGGCTACATATGCCGGTGCCCCGTGATCGCGTCGACGATCCGTATTTTTCGCCTTTACGCAATCTCAAGCTCAAGTCAGGTACTGAACTTTATCTCGGTCTCATCCATCTTACAGATGGGATCGAAGGTGCGAAGCGCCGGGCTACAGCGGCGAAACGGTTTGTATCGAATTTTGGGGTCGCGACCGAATGCGGTTTTGGACGACGGCCATCGGAGACCATTCCGAACTTGATCCGTCTACACCGCGTGGTGGCGCAGCAAGTATAGAAAGCATGCCCATTGATGCATCGGAGCATATGCCGAAATACAAAAACAGTGCGACGCGATAAAGCGTCGCCGCAGATCCCGAACTAGCGTCAAGATCGTTATAGAATGCGTAAAAGGGAGGAAGTGATGATGGACTTTTGCCGCAATACGCTGCGCACCCTTGGCGCCACACTTATAGTCGGACTTGGCTTCTTTTCGGGGGCGCTCGCGCAGAGCAGTAATCCGATCCGAATCGGCATGAGTCTCGCACTGACCGGCGCCGGAGCGTCACCGTCGAAGGTGGTCAACACGGCGCTCGACCTCTGGAGAGACGATATCAACGCCAAGGGCGGGCTGCTTGGTCGGCCGGTTGAGCTCGTCATTTACTTCGATCAGAGCGCGCCGGCCAATGTGCCGATCATCTACACCAAGCTGATCACGGTCGACAAAGTCGATCTGTTACTTGGCCCCTACGGCACCAACTTCGTCGCGCCAGCGATGCCGACCATCATGCAGAACAACAAATTAACGATCAGCTTCACTGCAATCGGCATCAACGATAAATTCCACTACTCGAGATACTTCTCGATGGTGTCGACGGGTCCGGAGGGCGTGGATGCATTCTCAATTGGTTTCTTTGACTTGGCCGCGGCGCAGCAGCCGAAGCCACAGACAGTAGCTATACTTGCAGCCGACGCCGAATTTGCCCAAAGCGCTGCCGCCGGTGCACGTAACCAGATCAAGAAGCACGGCTTCAATCTGATCTACGACCAGAGCTATCCACCAAGTACGACCGATTTTGGACCCGTAGTCCGGGCCGTGCGGGCAGCGAATCCGGACATCGTCTATATCGGCGCGTACCCGCCGGACAATGTCGGCATCATCCGCGCTGCAGACGAGATCGGGCTCTCGCCGAAGATGATGGGCGGCGCGATGATCGGCATGCTGGTGACGCCGATTAAGATACAACTCGGCCCGATTGGCAATGGGCTCATCACCGGTGAGAACTTCCCCGCGGCCTTGGCCAAGCAGATCGCCGGTGCCCCTGATTTTCTTAAACGCTATGGAGAGAGGGCCACGGCCGCCCACATCGATCCGCTCGGCTTTGCCTGGGGCCCGTTCGCCTATTCGGCTGGCCAAGTGCTGGCGCAGGCGGTGACTGAGACAAAGAGCCTCGATCACGACGAGCTCGCCGCGTACATGCACAAGGCTAGCTTCAAAACCGTATCGGGCGACTTTTCGTTTGGCATGGACGGCGAATGGTCGAAGTCGCGCATGGTTTGGACACAGGTTCAGAACGCACAACCTAACAATCTCGATCAGTTCCGTGACGGCACGGCACAACCAATCATCTGGCCGCCCGAGGCTAAGACCGGAACTCTAATCTATCCGTACGAGAGAGCGCGGCAGAAGTAAGCGCTTGGCTTGCGGGCATAATGAACTGACGAGAAGCTGGCCAGGGGCGCCAAGACGAGACGCTGCACATGGTGTGTTGCACCGAAGTCTCGCAGTAAACGGTCGCTCAGGGTCATTCGCGACCGATTTGCGGTGTCCACGCCGTGTCCGCTATGCCTCCGATACCGTTGCAAAAGTCGAAAGTTGCAGAGCGACTAATTTTTCGCGAAATTACGAAACGGGAAGCAATCGCCGATTCGTATAGCCTCACTCGCATTAGCGAGGTCGCGTGAGAGTTTAATCTGAGGCGATGAGGCTCCCGCATCTTTACACGAAAATCGCATCGGCGGCCCGCAGAATTTCTGACCACCCGTGCAAAACGACTTTTGCAACAGTATCCCTCCGATAGCGACCAGATCGTTGCGTCGCACTAAGTGACGGCTTCGGGCCAGACACCCGATTGCTTCGGAGCACAGCCATTTTGAGGCGTGATCTCGGTTCATGCTGGCAATTGCGCCTTGACGAGTGCCGCGCGGTGGTGCTCGCGGTCGCTCTCGTGCTTGTAGTGCTGAGTCGCAATGAAGCGCTCGATCGAGAAATCTGGTGCCCGTTGCAGCACCTCCTGGACAGCACCCTTGGCCGCAGTGGCATCGCCGAGCTGCGCGTGACAGGCCGCAAGAAATACCCAATGGCTATGATCGGAGCGGCTGATGCGCTGGAACGCTTTGACCGCCTCTCCGTAGCGCCGCGCGACAAAATAAGCGCGGCCGAGATGATTCCAGAAGCGCTCCGGATGATAGGGGTTGAGGCGCATCGCCTTTTGGATCCATTCGATGCCTTGTTCCGCTTGACCAATCCAGGTCAGCGCCTCGCCCTGCTGCACGACGATGAGGTCGTCGTTTGGGTTGAGCACAAGCGCTCGCTCCTGGTGGTAAAGCGCTTTGTCATGGTCGCGGTGTATCGAGAGGTTTACAGCGGCGAGAACCCGATGCACGTCGCTGTCGTTCTCGTCGAGTGACAACGCCAGTGTCAATTCCTCAATCACGGCGCGCATCGTGGCCTCGGCGTTATCGCACCAGCCGTAGACGAACGATTGTCCGAGCACGCACGCTTTCCAGGCATGCGCGTGCGCATAGCCGGGATCGAGCGCGATTGCACGCTCGAGAATCTTCAACGCCTGTTCGTTGTCTGCTCGCGCGGAACGATGGTGCAGCCGCTTGCCTGCAAGCACGCACTCGTACGCCACGAGGTTTTCCGGCGGTTTGCGCTGCACGCGGTCGTCCGCCGCGGCAGCGACTCGGCCCGGCAGGATCGAAACGATCGACGACGTCACCTCGTCTTGGATGGCGAAGATGTTGGCGAGTTCCCGGTCGTAGCGCTCGGCCCAGAGATGGCGGTCGGTTTCGGCGTCGATCAGCTGCACGGTGATGCGGACGCGGCCGCCCGCCTTGCGCACGCTGCCTTCGACTACGAACTGAACGCCAAGTTCTCTTGCGACCTTCTGCACATTGAGCGGCTTGCCCTTGTAAAAGAACGCAGAGTTACGCGAGATTACGAACAGGTCGCGAAATCGCGACAGTTCGGTGAGAATGTCCTCGGTGATGCCGTCGGCGAAGAATTCCTGCTCAGGCTCGCCGCTCATGTTAACGAAAGGCAGGACGGCGATAGCCGGCTTGTCAGCTACCATCGAAGTCTGAATACGGGCCTCGGATTCATTTCCAACTGCCGAGATCGGGTCGTGATCCTCGGCAACGATGCAAAAGACTTCGACCGGGCGCGCGATATTTTTGACGGTCTGCTTCCCGCGCGTCTCGATTTTTATCGGGACCTTGTCACGCACCTGGTCCGCGGCTCCGCGCGATATATAGATGCCGCCGGGGTCCGCCAGCGCCTGGATCCGGGCGGCGACATTCACGCCGTCACCATAGATGTCATCGCCATCTACGATGATATCACCCACATTAATGCCGATCCGGAACTGTATTCGACTGTCTTCGGGACTGCGCGAATTGCGCTCGCTAACCCCCTTCTGGACCTCGATCGCGCAGGTGACAGCGTCCACGGCGCTTGCAAACTCCACCAGCGCGCCGTCGCCCATCAGTTTGAATGTCCGACCCGAGCGGGCCGCGATCAAGGGATCGATGATGTCTCGCCTCATTGCTTTCAAACGGGCGAGAGTGCCAGCCTCATCGATACCCATGAGCCGCGAGTAGCCGACTACATCGGCTGACAGGATTGCGGCGAGCCTCCTTTGGAGGCGCTCTTCGGCCATGCAGACCGCTCCTCATAGAAGCACGATCCATTAGCAGTTTATGGTTCACCCAGCGGAGTGTCTATCGCGGTCCCAATGACAGCTTCGGGTCATGAACGACCAATTTGCGGCGCCTCCCGGTGGGCCGAACCCGCTCACATAACAAATAGCGATGCCTGACGACCGAACGCGGGCGAGCATTCGGCTGACCCCACTCCTCAATGGGACAAACGCTAATTCGACAGCGCGGTCGCCCAAGCTTGCGCGGCCACTTCAAGACCGCGCTCCCCGAAGTGGCACCCGTCGCCGCATGCGCGCAAGTGCCAGTCGATCAAGTCAAGATTCGGTCCAGGTTGAGTATCGGGGCCGAGCATACCCACCATTCTCTGAGCGGCGCGGATATTTTGTCTGCTGATTTCCGTTTTGATGTAAGAATTCGGCATTTTCCTTATGACATCTTCATCAAAAGGATCATTTGCTGTGCGGAGATTACAAATAGTCTCGATCGAAGTATAGATTTTTGACGTGCAGCCGAGCTTGCGGATACTCGCAAGCATTGTCTGCCACCGATCAACCCATTGCTCGGTGCTGAAGGTATATAAGTCGGACTCGCCCTGAGAATATGCCAGGTGCGTCGGCTGACCGACGTTGGTCATGTAATCTGACAGGCAGCGAAGCAGCCTTGGTGCCTCGCTACCGCCAGGTGCCCAGTCATTGATTGATGTGCTGCCTTGGGCGCAACATCCGACGACAACCTGATTGATCGTTGAATTATTGATCCGACGGCCTAGTATGGAATCGGCAAAGTGCGACCATACGCTGCCGCCAGGACCATCCGCCCCCACAATTGGATCGCTACAAGGATAAAAGTGACCGTCTGAAAAGACGCATGTTTTGTCCGTGTTGCGCGCCGAATATCGGCCGTGCCCGCAATTTGCGGCAATAGATTGACCCCAAACAAATAGTTTGAACGTACCGTTGCCAAACACTTCTGGTTCTATTGAATGAGGCCGTCGGTCTTCGGCAGGATAAGCCGGTATGATGTAGTCGGGGGCGGCAGCCACGTAGCCTTGAAGAACCGTGATCCCGCTGGCAGGATCGGTGAAGGAACCATCAGGGTCGACCCGGTAGCCAAATTTCGGTGCCAATTTCAAATTGTTCGCGATAACTTCCTCAGCCAAAGCACGAGGAACAATTTGCCCACTGCTAGGCGGCAATGCCGCCCCTCTAAACGAGGCGGTGACGGTTTGCAGGACATTGGCGCTAGTATTGTTGGCGCGGGCATTTCGTAGTACCGCGGGCATACAGATGAATACTGCCGCGCCGCAAAAAACTGAACGCCTCGAAAGTAACGCCATAACACCCAACACCCAACACCCAACACCCGAACAACAGCACCCAACAGAAAACACGATACCAAACGCAACTGTTGCTTGGTAGGGGCTAGCTCAAAGTTACCAAGTCAATATGCGCCTCGAAGATTTAAGATTTTGTCGATTTTTCCCCTGCCGTCGCGGTGTAGGACGCTAAATCTAAGCGGGAATGATACAAGGCGGTCACCTATAGTCTTGAGCCACAGGGCAAATGACCGACCGATGAGAAAGCAACTTAAGCCATCGACCGCGCATATTGGTGCCATGTTGTTTTTTTTGGCTAGCTCAATTCCGGCGGCGCCGCAAAGCACGACGCCGGCTGGCGCTATGCTTGGCACCGTCAACGGCGCACCCTTTGTGTCCGGGCCAGTGACCGTCGACAGCGCGCATTGCGGCTGGAACTACGTGCTAGGGGGCGGGGCTTTTTACTCAGCCGTGGTCCCCGGCGCGTCGGGCTTTCCTGTCGGTTGCCGCATCACGATCTCCAACGCCGATCCGCTGCCGACGGGATCGAACGCGACTGGCGCAAAATGGGTCACAGGCGGCGGTGTCCAAGGCTGTCAGGTGACGGATTGGGGCGGCACCTATCTCTATCCGCAACAAACCATGGCCTTGACCGTGGTCACCGCCGATAAATGGCAAATCACGCAGTGCCCCAATCTCTGGCAAATGCCGGCCGGCGGCCGATTTGTTCTCAATTGGGATCCCGTCAATGGCTCCGATCGGCCCGGCGACGCCGACGGGCTCGCCACGGGATCGCGGGCATTCAAGACTGCCAACAACGCTCTAGACTTTGCCAGCGAGATCATGGCGGCCAATATATCAGCGCAGTTCACTGTGAAATGCACCTTTAACGGCGGCAGTTGTGCGGGCCAGTCTGACCCGCTGGGTATCCACTGGCCGCCCCACGGCGGCTCCCCGATCGGTTCGCAAGGTGGCTCCGGTATCATCTTGAACTGCAATGGCGCGTCACTGACCGGCAACCCTTCCTATGCCGGATTTTTTGCTGCTGCGATCATCCAGCCGACTAGTTGCAATTTTGTCGGCGGCATTTTGGTCACCTGGGGAGCCATTTTTCTGGATGTTGGTGCCGGCGGAAATACCTATTGCGCCGGCACCGATAGCGCAATTTTTCAAGCGACTAATCATGGTCTAATCGTGCTTGGCAAACCATCGACGATTTGCGCAGGCAAAGTTGGATCTCTGTTAGCGCTCAATATGCACGGGGAATTCGAAAACGATTCGACGATGATCTTCACCGGCCCTCTGACCGCAACGAATGGCGTCGTCGTCGAAGGCGGCCTCAGCAATGCGATCTTTGGCAAAGTCAGCGGCGAATCAAACGTCACCGGGGTGAAGTGGAACCTGTTTCAAGGCAGCGCTCTGAGCGGCAGCGCCAATGTGCCGGGAACGAACCCCGGCAGGACGTGTAGCACCTGTACGGCCGACTAACCGCTTAGCCTGCCTGCCAATGTCCGCGTTACCCGTCGCAAATTATATTATGAACAGCGGCGATGACGCTCGCCAAACCAAAGTAGCCGCTCGCGACAGCACCGCACACGCCGGATTCGCAAGGGCAGTTTTCAACAGAGCTATGGCATGTAGCCGATCAGCTCGTAGGCCCGTCGCAAGCTTCCGAACCGATTATAATACAAAAGTCTTGACGGCATCTCGGCGGTTCGGTCGATTAGGCTCCCCGACAAATAACCGCGATTTTGCAGTAGGCTGCGTAATTTCCCGAGCAAGTCATCATTAGTCATTCCTTTTGATAGAGTACGGCTTTTCAAGGTTCGTGGCCCGTATTTGACGATCTTGAATATGCGCGGCACGTATCCGATCAGTTCGTATGCCCGTCGCAAGCTTCCAAAACGAATGCAATATAGCGTCCTCGATGGCATGTCGCGAGTTCGATCGATTAGCCTTCCTGACAGACAACCGCCAGCTAAAAGGAGCGATCTCAATTTTCTAAGCAGCTCATCATTAGAAATACCTCTTGAATCCGTGTAGCTTTTCAAGGTGCCAGGCTGGTATTCGATGAGTTTATAAGCCTGCCCTAGGCTTCCAAACCGATCATAGTAACAGCCGGCTGAGGGAACACCGTCTGTCGCGTTGATGATTTTTCTCGATAGCTTGCCGTGCTTCCTAAAAAGGGATTTTAGCACTTCAAGCATAGCTTCATTGCTTAAGCTGGGGCTTGTACGATAAGGTCGTTCGTATCCGATTAACCCGTAAGCACGTTCCAAGCCTCCAAAATGGCTGTAAAACGCGTGAGCGGATGGCATGTCCTTGCAACCATTGATCGCCGCCGCCGACAGGTAGCCACGGTCCTGTAAAAGGAGCTTCAGAGCCCCAAGCATTTCGTCATCTCGAAAGCCGCGAGGTTGTGTGCAAGGTTTTGCGGGCAGATTTCGATCTTTGATTTTGAGACCGTATTGATTCACGTTTTTCTTGAACCCCACGCGATCATACGCGTTAGCAACTCCGCCGAAGCGCACACTATATGCCCAGCAAGACGGTAGATTCGGCGCCGTGTCGATGATCCGGCGCGAGAGCCTTCCTTGTTCCTGGTAAACCCGCGACAATCTTTTTATCATCTCCTCATCGGAAAGCCAACGCGGCCGATTCTTGGATGTGCGTTGAACGCGATCGCGGAAAATGATTTGAGCGGCCTCGAATGTTGAATGTTCAACAATCGCCTCAAAAGCGCCTTCGGTGCGCATCCAAGATTCTGGTTTGTTACGGACAATGGCCTTTCTTAGCTTGAACGATTTGCGGTTCCAAACCAGGTTCCCGATGTATTTTTCGGATTGCAAGATATGGCGGACATTGTGCGCCTTCCAAATATTGCCGAGGTGGTTTTTCAGCCCCCGGTCATTAAGCTCTTTGGCTATGTGATATTCGTTCTTTCCAGTTTGCACGAACATTGCAAACATCGAGCGTACAATTTCGACCTCTTCCGACGGTCCAAGGCTTAGTACAACGCGGTCAGTCGCGATGCTTTTCCATTCCCCTTTAGCCAGGGAGCATTTGATTGAGCCATTTTGGTCTATCAATGTTCGGCGAAAGCCATATCCTGCTAGTCCGCCGAGCCTGTATCCCTGCTCGACTATCCGCTTTTGCCCGGCAAATACTTTTGCGGATAGTTCGCGACTGTATTCGCCAGCCATAGCGCGTTTGATGCTCTTGATGATGGTGGAAATTGGACTGCCGTCGTTCTCGAAATGCTCTGCGCAATAGTGGACGCTGATGCCCGCGAGTTTGCAGACGTATTCGTGGTAGGCGGATTCGTCTGAATCCTGGAAACGGCCCCATCTGCTCACATCAAAAACAATGATAGCAGTAAAATCTGTGTCGCCGGATTGAACATCATGAAGCAGACTCCTCAATCCGCTCCGCATGTATAGGCTTAGCCCGCTTTTTCCCTCGTCAGCATAGGTTCGAACGATCTCCATACCGCGTTCGGCAGCGTAGGCGCGGATTGCGTCGGATTGGTTTGCCGTTGAATATTGCTGATGATCGGTGGACATCCGCACGTATTCAGCTGCGCGAACCAGAGGACGGTTGTGCTCTATGACCATTGTGGCCTCCTCGTTTCGACGGCGGGGCGCACGGTGGACCTCAAATTCGATTTTGGATACGCGAAGTCTGGAAATCTCTTTCCGAATTAAATTGATTCGGTTGGCAACGTTTGCACCGCATGGAAGCGGTGAATGCCAAGCTAGGCCAAAATTTCGATTGGCAGAGAATAATCAACCAGCCAAGGGCGGCAGTTTCGACAGTTTGGCCCGTTTTTGAGTCTAACTGTTGAAACCGAGGCACCGCAAACACTTAGCATTAGAAGCGGCGGGTCCTCAGTGCTGATCTTCTGTCCACGGCAGCGATCCGTCGATAATTTCCAGTTATGCGCGGTTTGTTGGGCACTCACGCGGCACCTGCCTACCCTCAAGTGCAACTGCTATTACGACCATCAGGCCAATCTCCGCTTAGCTCCCAAAAGAAGACATCACGTGACGATGGTGCCGTGTCCGCTATGTGCCCATAGCGACATCTCGCTGCGCGCGGGCCGGCCTGAGGTCGACGAGGAGGGCTGATGTGCTGGCGAATCGCCGCCTGCGGCCATCATCGCAACGGAAGTCATCAGAGCGTGGCATCACTTAGGTGGTGACACTGTTATCTGCTCTAGGATTTTATCTCGTAGAGATTCCGGCGAAACCTTAATGTCGCTGAACGATCGCGCTCCCTTGGCAAGGCTACTCACAAGATCTTTCTCGTCCTTAGGGATGCAAAATATCCTTGTCGTTACCGTTGCGGTGCCCAAAACTCCTATGTTCTTTGTGGGATCTTTATTTCTTTTGAAATCTTTCGTTCCCGAAATACTTGCATCTATGCCATCCGCAAGATTCTGGCACCATTCACGAGACGACACTTCCATACTCACTGCTGTTTGCAGCGCCCAAATCCGATGGTCGTTCGGCGTACCCTTGTCGGCACTTTGTATGGAATTGGGTGGCGTTACAAAGAGCAGGATGAGTAAGACATAATTCATGGGCCGCCTCGCTTATCGTCGGGGATTTACCTGCAGATTTTGAATGGACTGTTGTACCTGCAAAAGATCAAGCCTAGTCGCAGTCAGCGGCGAAATCGCTGTAGTCGGAGGTGCGTTATATGTGGAAGTTTGTACGAGATATTGTCCTCCGGTAGGGAGGGTCGATACGTTCTTGATCTGCTGTGGTGGCTGTTCGTGCGTAATCGTAATCGAAAGAATTTCATCAACTTTGTATCGACCTGATGCAGTGGCAAAGTCCGTACCCAGCGGAAAATTGTATGTGAAGGCGCCCCCGACATCCCATTGAATCGTGATCTCTGCCATAAACGAATGCTTATCGACGCCAAATTGCTCCATTGAGTACGATGTGGCATTCGCTGTTCGGAGCAACCAATCTTTGATTTGCAAATTTGAAACAAGCTCTGGCTCGGCAACAGACCAGCCTGCACAATTCAACGACCTAGCCATCTTGGCTTTAATCAACGCAGAGGATTTCACGATGTAGTATACGGCACCGTCCTGATGCCCCGTGGTGTCATATCCAGCACCAGGCGCACCACCCCCTAAAGCCGCACCGGCCGCCCAGGAATTGAAAAAACTGTTCTTTGTGCTGCTTTTTCCCGTCAGGCCGACCTTTGCCGTAAATTCCGTGTCCGATTTTGGTTGAAGCTCGACTGATATTGCGTACTCGCCTGCCTTAAAATTTGGGTATTGAGGGCCGCTTAATTCAATGTATGCGTCTCGCAGCTGGCAAGCTGTGTAACGTGCTATCTCATTTACAGGGAACTGATAATCGTTGGGGATAAAGGGTATGGCTGCACAGTCTGCGAGACCGAGCACCAGAACTCCCGCCGTACAATGCGTGAACCCCCGACGCACCACACGCCCCTTTCAACGCAAACCTTTCGACGCGTTTGAAATGGGACCATTGAATTGGCGAATAAACAATAGTTTTCAGCTCCAAATTGAGCAATTGATAATGGTTGTGATTATTATACAACACACGCGCGCGCTTGGTTGCGGCCGCTCCAGCCCGATCTACGCGAGGGCCGGTAAAGTGCGCCGCTTCCTACTCCCTCAGCCGAACCAAGCAATGGGTCGACGTGAAGAACCAATGGCGCCGGCTGTACGCCGCGAGGCTGAGGAAGATTGGGGGCCGCTAGCCAGGTATCGCGCGCCGACCTGAGCAGCTATTCTTCCTATGGTCCTGACTGAGAAAGCTTGTCCTGCCAAGCAATGGAGTCGAACGTGCCGGGCCCGAAGGTCCCGATACACCACACTGTAAATTGGACATCATTGCGATCATAGGCGAAATCGCCACCGCTGAGCCATCCGTTCCATTTTCCAAACAAGTTCGCGCAATTCGTCTTTTCTTCTTCGGTCGGGTGATAATCCGGAAAGCGGGATGACGACTCATTACAATCTGCCTGTCCCCGTGAAGTGTTGCGCGCGTCCTCCGCGATCTGATCCTTGAAAGTAAAAAAAACATACTTGAATACTTTCCACCATGAGTCCGGCATTTCAACATCAAAAATGTTTTCGATTGCGATTGGCGTCACGCTCTTTTCAACACACATAAGCGCTTTGGGATCATACTTTGGTGCAAAAGATGGGCACCTCACAGGACAAACATCCGCGGCGTTAGCGGCGTGGTTCGTTGATGCACCAACCGCAGCGATTAGGAGCCCGACACAACAATAGGTTTGGAAAACGGTGAACCATCAATCGGCGCCTTCACCTGCAAGGTTGACTCTTGGTAGGCTTCATTTACGGTTTGCGCAAGTCCAAGTAGTGCTGAGCCCTACAAGAGCTCAGACCTCGGCGGGGTGTTATGCTACAACTTCGAAAACTTTCTCGTAAGCGCTCGTTATCGCTTTTGGCAGCTTTCACTTGTGGAATATGCTTTTGCCTCACGTCCAAAGCCGGTGCAGCGGCCATCGATTACTATACCTACTATGCGGGCGGCGACTCCGGTCAGCCTCCGATCGCGTTCAACCAAGGCATTATGCCATTTAGCAATTTTACCATCATTCGCCATCAGAACTGCTTTGATCCCATTAAGCCAGATCCACCGACGGCCGGGGGCGCGGCTCAGATGAATTTCTATGTCGTGGAAAGTTCGATTTGGAGCCAAGTCAAGCAAGAGCGCCACCTGACACAAGGTTTCGGGCTGAAGGCTCCCAAAATATCAGACGCCTTCGGTGGAGAAGCTAAATTCGATTCATCCGTCAGCAGCAACGTCGAATCTACGTTGAGTGAGGATTCGGTAGTTCTAGTGTTGGAGGTCAATGCCTCAACAGGGTCAGTACAAAGCGACGCGTCACTAAATGATAACGGAAAAGCTCAACTCAAAGCGGGTAGGTTGAATTTTCTGCAGCAATGCGGAGTCATGTTCGCGACCCGCGAGGATTTGGGCGTTCATTTTTATATAGTCATTGCGATCCATACCAGCTCTGCGGAGGCCAAATCCGATATATTGACCAGTATAGGATATGATGGCTCCCTTACTGTTTACGGTGTAAATGCAAACGCAAGAGTAATAAAAACGCTCGATGAAAAGACTGATCAGAAGAGCAGCGTCACTAGTTTCGACGTCAGCGTTTCCACCAGATCTGGCGAGCCTCTTGAAGGAATGGGAGAACTCCTTTCAGGACTTCAAAACATCACTCAAAGCCCGCTGCAGAACGCCATTACCGCCGCCAGCAAGTTTTTAATAGCGCATAACAAGGATCCTGGTGTTGTTGACACAATCCACTTAGACCTCGTCAACAATCTTATTTCCTCTGACGTCCTCGCATATTCGAATTTCGACACTCGCGTCGATTTTGCGGAAAAGGTGGTAAATGCCAGACCGGCGATAGAAGCCCTCCATGCTCTCGCGGAACCCTCGAAAACAATTCCGGCGCCATCTTCTCCCACAGACCAGATGAAAAGATACATTCTTACGGGAGCGCATAATTATGATTGCAAGACTTGGCCGCACTCATCGTGGAATTTTGTTGATTCGATTGTTTGTCAACACGAGGACCGATTTAGAGTAATTGCGGACTTTGATAAGTTACTGTCCGCGAGCGACAAGTTAGTAAACGATTGCATGTATGCAGATGACGATAAAATCGAAGAGCAGTGCAATCTCGACAACGCTACAGATGCGCTAATCACTCTTGGAGGACTTTTTGCGTCTGCCGCGGGGGGATTGCGGCCTTGGCTATCTGAGGAACAAATTGGTTCATTGAAACAACTGTTTCCCGGAGTGGATGTCGATAAAATCTTAGGAACGCCAGATCAATCGGCGACTTCAGCCGGGTCTGTAATTAGGGCCGCGAGAAAGATTCTGGTCAACAATCAATTCCCTGAGCTGGCTTCAATCGAGACATTTGCAGCGATCTATACGACACTGTCCGAAACTACGCCTGACGATAATGATCCTTCAGGCCTTAGAGTGCCGCCATTTGCGCGCTCTATGCCAAGATCGACAGACCACCAGAGAATGACTCCGAAGAGTTCTTGCGGTCCCGACGCCCTCCGTGCGTTTCTCAATGATAAGCTCTCGGGCAAAATTGATTTAGACGGCACTCTCGACGTGTCAAACTTGAACTATGATATTGAATTGTGGTTCACGGGTCCGCACGAGCCTGATCAGCTGAAAATAGAAACCGACAAGTCTGATCGAAAAAATACGCTTATACTTACGTGGGTGAGGAAAAATGTTGATATTGATAAGAACGACTTTGTTCCAAACGTCGAACCCTGGATATATGCGACGTGCGAGACGATGCGAGATAGCCTTTCGTTTGACCTCAGGGGCAAGCTGCTGGAACTGGGAGGAACTGGGCGAATTTCAGAATCGTATTTTGACCTTCACGGGCATCACACCGTCACATTAGAAACGTACAAGGTGGAAAACGGTAAGCTATTTCTCACAAATGTATTTCCATGAAATTCAATGCACTGATGACCTTTTGTTCAAGACCTTGTCAACGTCGTGCTTTGCGCGCCGAGTCGTGAGGTCTAGTTACAGGACTCCGCTGACTTCACAGATGTCGACTTCGTTTTTCATGCGATCTTTGATAGGCCATGGCGCTCGTTCCAGTCGGCAATCAGCCGTTTGGCTTCCTCGACGATTTGGACATCGGTCGCGCCCCGGCCGGCCAGCACCCGCGAACGATCGAGTAGGCCTGTGCGACAACCGACGAAATTCGAGTTTGTCATCAGTTTGAGGCGCTTGGTATCACTGTGCGGCAACCGTTGCTTGCCACAGCCGACCAGTGATCGAATAGAACTGCTTTGCTGCAATGCACTCTGGTCGTGATTGGCCTAAAGCGTTGTGTCGCTGGAGCGCAGCAATCGGTCGCTCTTTGGTGCATAACGGACATCAGCGTTTCAGCACGAGGGCGGCCTGACACATCGCTGCGTCATTCGTCGACCAGTTGACCTGCGGAATCGCCAGCGAATAAGTCCGGACAGTTCGGCAGGCAGACCGACCGACAATGACCGCATCAACTTCGTATAATTGACGGTTATGCGGCAGTCCTTTGCTGTCGATGTCCGCCTTACCCTCGAAAACCTGCAAGGAGACCAGTACGAGGACCACTGGCTCGAAGCCCTCAGCGTGGGCGAGCGGTTTCCCAGGACGCTGTTTCTGACCTCGGCTATTACTTGTAGTGCGAGGATAGCAAATGTCGGAACTATATGATGTGACGGATTGGGTCTTTACGGGATAGGATACGCGGATGGGGAAGTCCTGCCGCCTCCTTCTTGCCCTCGTCCTGCTGCTCCTCGCCGCCCCCGCGGGCGCCGCGCCATGCGGCGGCGACTTCAACGCTTTCCTGGCCGCGATCGCACGCGACGCGCAGGGCCAAGGCGTCTCGAGCGGGGTCATCGACCAAGCCTTCGCCGGCCTGACGCCCGACCCCTCCGTCCTCGCCTTCGACCGCCGCCAGCGCGGCATGTTCCACGCCAAGAGCTTCGAGGAATACGCCGCCACCCGGGTCATCCCGGCCCGAATCAGCCGCGCCAGGAAACTGATGCAGGTGCACGCCGCGCTGCTCGGGCGCATCGAGCAGCAATTTGGCGTGCCCGCGTCGGTGATTGTGGCGGTCTGGACGTTGGAAACCGACAACGGCACCGGCGACATGGGCAAGCTGCCGGTGATCCGCACGGTGGCGACGCTGGCGCATGACTGTCGCCGCACTGAGCTGTTCCAGCGCGAGCTTATCGCCGCCCTGCAGATCGTCCAACGCGGTGATCTGCCGTTGCGCGATCTCATCGGCGCCTATGCCGGCGAGATCGGCCAGACGCAGTTTCTGCCTTCGTCGTACATCAAGTACGGCGTCGACTACGACGGCAACGGTCATATCGATCTGCGCCATTCCGTTCCAGATGTGCTGGCCTCGACCGCGAATCTGCTCAAGACCAATGGCTGGCGGGCCGGCGCGCCGTTTACCGCGGGCACGCCGAATTTCGAGGTGGCGATGCGGGAGTGGAATCATTCCGAGGTCTACCGCAAGACCATCGTGCTAATGGCGCAGCGGCTGGCTGGCGAGTGATTGCGTACCAGACGTCGGAAGTACGATAATTCCCGGTTATGTGAGTTTGTCGGAGCGGTCCTCCGCCGCCGCTTATTGATCTGACTCAGGTTTTCCCGGTTTCCCCTTCCCTACCCACAAACACACCCACGAACAAACACGAACGGCGGCGAAAACTTTTTCCAAAAATTTCCCGAGCTAAGGACTGCTTAGCCCCTGCTCCGTCCGAGGGCCTCGCCATAGCGCCCGCTGCTCCACCCCACTACCGTTCAATTCCTGCTCTTTGACCTATCATCGCTGCGATACGCTCTGCCGGAAAAAATCCAAATCGATGCATCACCATTTTTTTGGTTTGCACAGACATCAGGTAAAATTCCTAATCTGCCAAATCGGATCGCCCTGAATGTCCGGGCAATCATTCATGGCCGACCCCTTTGGCCCAAAGCGATTCGCTAACGATTCACGTTTGCCACCATCATGCCTTATTTCAGAAATCTTCGACCTCACGGAAAGTCACTTCGTCCACACCCAGCGCCACATGTAGAAGTTTTGCACAGATATCAGATAAAATTCTTATCTGGCATATCGGCACGGCCTGAATGCCCGGGCAATCATTCATGCCCCACCCCCTTTTGGCCCATAGGCGATTCAAAACGATTCACGTTTGCCACCATCATGTCTCATTTCAGAAATCTTCGACCTCACGGCACGTCACTTCGTCCACACCCAGCCCCAAATATAGAAGTAGTGCCGCCTTTCGCACTATGAAGTTGCGAGACCACTCTCACCCCAATGGTCAGTTTCAGTGCTGATCACCGTCACTGAAATTCGGCGTTACTCATCACTGGATTTTTCTTTTGAGGCGAGCTGTCCGTGCCCGATCCTTCGCCTGTTGGTCGGTCTCAATGCGCTCCCACTCATGGGTTGGCGGCCCATTATTCGTGTGTCGATAAGTCAGACGGAAGACGTTCGGCTTTCTCCACTCGGCATTACCGGCACGACCCGCCTCGGTGACCTCTACAATTCCCAGCGCAACGAGTTCCCGTATTGCCGGTGCCACGGAATGACGGTGAATCCCATAGTTCTCGAAGTCATCGTAAGTAACGGCCAGCCGCCCGTTGCTGGTTCCGCCATGAGCTGCAAACTCGATCTCGATACGAGACAGCGCACGGTGCCCGGACAGGCTAAGGGCGCGGTACGCTGGAGAATTGAGCAGGCGAATCGGCCGTGCCGCGAATGGCGTCTCAAGTTTAGTGAATCGATTTGTTTTTCGACGGCCGGTACTCCGACCCGTGGCGTCCGTACGCCTAGATCCGAGCGCGGTCATGAGTGTTTATCCTTCAGCGACTTGAGAAAGACCGCGAGATCCTGGGCGTAAAACAGTGTTTTCCTACCGAATTTAACCGGATGTAGGTCGCCCTCCTTCACCGCCGCGTACAGCGATGTTCTTCCAATACTCAGGAGATCAAGGGTCTCGTTGACCGTATAGGCCGCCTTGTGAAGCCCAAAAGCTCGGGGATCCACGGTGCCAATCCCGAGATCGAGTTGCAATTTGGCGATTTTTCCAGAGTGCATTGTTCACCTCCGTTTTGGAGGACATGCACGAATCCGCCCCTGAACAAGAGAGGGGGTATTTCAGAATCCCATAGCGACGAGGCTGTGTAACAAACTTCGCACACGATGACGTGCCTGGTTAGGTTGGGTTTGCCAGTCATGCCGCCGTAACTCATCTCCTTCCAGCCTCAGATAGGCCTCATCGGAGCCGCTTAACGATTGGCCCCCTACCTCACTAATCCACCTTACGATTTGGCGCGGTTTGATCGGCTGCCCATCTGGTCGTCCGATCGTCTTCTTGTGCATAACGCCCAAATCTTTTAGTTCGGCGGCTAGCCACCTGCTTGCTTCCAATTCTGTTATCCCTGCATTGAGAAGCGTCCTGAACATCAGAATGACTTGGGCTCGCAAAACACTTTCGGCCAAACGAGTTGGAGCACCACCGTCTGTAATCTTACCTCTATGGAAAAACAAAGGCGGTTTGGCCCCTTGAGAAGCATCATTCAATGCCCAGACTATGATTGCCAGCTCTTTGGTGAGACCAAATTTCCTGCAAGTTGGATCGCTGTTGAGAAACAGAACGACCGCTCGCACCGCTCGGAATGCCGCGTTAAGCGGGTCGAATATTTGATTCCTAACGCCCACCTCGACCGCGAACAGGGAATTCATCAGTTTTGTGTAATGATTAAGTGATGGTGGCTTTCCCCAGTCGGGCAGACAGCCGTTGCACCGGGCATCCGTCAACAGATTTTCGCTTTTCACCATGTTTCGTGCTCTCCAGTCTCGCTTTGGCCTCGCTGGTAATTGTGGCCGCGTCACGACGGCAGCGTCATCCCCTCTCAACGAACCTGCTCTACTGCAATTCTCTCACGTGCTGTCTGCTACGCAGGTGCTACGCACAGAGCGCGTGTGGATACAGCCATGGCTGTCGAGACCATAGCGCACTGTTTGGTTATCTAGTTAGACACAGCGGACGTACACCTCGCCTACAATTTGCCAACCAGTGTGTAATTGCCATCGGCATCGAAATAAGGTGAAGAGTGCAATCCCGCCGCATTCGCGAGATGCGTAAGAATGGGCCGCAACGCTTTCGCGGCTTCATTATAGTTTGGCGGTATTGCTTCGAGGATTACATGACCAAAATCGAGATGATTTCGATCAAGATCACCGCACGGCAGATCTTCCAGGATAGCCCCGTGGGGGATGAAATCTTGCAGCAACTTCATGCCCTGAACGCTGATAAATGAGAGGCAGACCGCGAGCGGCGGCAAGACCGAAAAATTGCTAAGAGTACGGGCATACACGCAGACATACTTGATGATTGACGCTTGAACTTGCGGCAGGACGATAACGTTGTGGTCTTGTCCACGCGCCAAGGAAGACTCAACGGACTCGATCGTACCGGTACGGAATACGCTCACGTAGGCTCGCTGTGGCTTCGACAAACCCTCGGCGTTAGAGCCGACAAGCAGGCCATCGTAGTTGATGCGATAGTCCCGACCGTGTGAGCTGGAGATCGGTACGAATTTATGAGGTTCGCGGGAAATTGCCTCAAATGCGTTCGTTGGTTTATCGCCTATCGCGCTAAAGGGCACGACATGCATCACGAGCGCCCCGCCATCCATAATGGCGATCGGTGCTTTCGCCGCCAAGAGCTGCGCAACGAGTCGCTTGTGTAACTCGGAAGCGTAGTCACTCAGCGTGGGGTTGCCCGCCGGCGCCGTGACCGCGCGGGGCAGCGCCGGAGCTGAAGGATTCTGCCGAATTGCCTTTAGCAGTTCGTCCGTCACGCGGTCTAGACCTTTTGACGACGAAACGCCTAGCCGATCCGCGAGCGTCGGCGAGTAGGCGCGAATTTCAGCCGCGCCGATATTGTGCCAGACAGGCAAGATGACTTTGACGCCGTCAACCTCACGGGCAACCAGCCCATCCAGTTCTTTCTGCGGCCATTCCTTTTGCAAAAAATTCGGGCTAACGACCACGACACCGTACCGTGACTTTGCCAGACCGCGGTCAATTGATCGGCGGAGGCTGTCTCCAACGGTGAGCGTGAAGTCGTCGTACCAGACGCGAAGACCCTCATGGCGCAGTCGTTCGGCCAGCGGGCGGACAAAGTCGTCTTTGTCTTCGCTGGCATGACTGATGAAAACATCCCACCCGCTTGCTGAATCCTGGTCGGTTCGCTCTGCTGCTCTCGCGGGGTGAGCCTGCAGTGGCTGGCTCTGCGCGGCCAACTCGCGTTCGACCGCCGCCACGACGTCGTGCCCGGCCGCGTTGATCCGTGCCGTATAGTCGATATTGAAGGTGTCAATCCAACGTTTGCCCTTCAGATATCGAAATGCGGCCTGCGCCTCGCCTTCACTCAGATTCAGTTCAGGCATGAGCTCGGCGACAAAGATCGGCTGGTGCGAATTTTCGGTCCGCACCTTGATCGCCTTCAACAGGCGATTGGCTTTCTGCTGGATGCTTTCACCTGTTGAATCGGCCATGTTCGCGTCCGAACTCTGGACATTGTATCTCTGGCGTTGACCCGCCCGATTATCCGGCGACGTGAAGCTCTAGGCCAGCTTGCTTTTGCAGACAGCCAATCACGCTGAATAGATTGCGCGGCTGCGGGTTACCGCGCGGTCCGAACATGCGGATATCCTTAACTAGAGGCACAAAGGTATCGGCCACGAGGTCAGGAGCGGTCAACTGAATATCGTTCGCCTCCAATACTAAAACAATCTTTGCATTCTCCTCGGTTTTCCAGTGGGCCAGGGTCATCGTAAGTCCGCACTTCGTGTCTCCTGCGATCACACATTTAATGGAACGGGTAAGGCTCTAGGCCGTACAGAACAGAAAGAGTACATTCACAGGCTAGTGCTACCTGCAAAGACGCAGGTCTGCAACGAATGGTCGTAGCAGAAAGGTCGCAGTAAGATGCGCGAAACGAGGGGATGAGGCGCTGATGGCGTATTGGGATGGAAAACCTGCGGCTCGTGAGAATATTCGCCTGTTCGAGCCGCCGAACAAGTGGCGACGTTGGCCTGACGATGTCGATCCTGACACCAAGGCGATTAGGGCTCCAGGTTGTGCCCGAACTCTCGAAGGGCACCTGACCAATGGGATGAACGCGACCAACCTCGCGATGCTGGCAGGCGCTGGATCAGCCCGTTCTGCCCGTAACGCTGACCGGGCGAAATTATCACCGCCCGGCTGGCAGGAACTCTGGGATGCCGTGCATACAAAGGTTGGCAAAGAAGCCTTCGACACCCTTATCGCCAAGCTTCCCAACGGCCAATCGATCAGCAACATTGAAAAGCTCTTGACGCAATGCAAGCTCTTCGTCGCGCTGTACGGGAGCAAGGACGGAGATGGCAAAACGATTTCCGACTTTATCACGAACGCCGAGACAGCAATCTTGGCTCGCGTGGATTTTGTCGACGGTCAAACGGAGCTGACCGCGCACGAAACTCTGCTTCTCAAGGTGGCGCGCCGCGGCCTTCGCAAACCGCGGATGAAGGTATTCACCACCAACTATGATCTATGTTTTGAGTACGCGGCTCAGCGTCGGCGTTTCATTGTCGTAGATGGATTCTCACATGCGGCGCCGCAAATTTACGATCGGTCCCATTTCGGTCTCGACATAGTTCGCCGTGACGGCGCAAAGGACGCCCCCGACTACCTCGAGAACGTCTTTCAGCTTTTCAAACTGCACGGCTCCCTAGATTGGCGTCGTGTTGGCACCGATATAGTTCGGTCGCGGGCCGCCGGCGGCGAACCGGTCCTAATATTTCCTCGCGACAGCAAGTACCAAGAGGCATTTGACCCGCCATACCTCGACATGATGGGCGCGTTTCAATCAACCTTGCGCGAGCCAGACACAGCTCTCGTCGTCGCAGGCTTCGGATTCAACGACAACCACTTGGGCGAACCAATACTCGCCGCCCTCGAAAGTAACATGTCCTTTCGCCTTATCGTTTGCGATCCAGCCTTTTTGCCGGAAGACAAACTGGATGGCGATGCTCAGATATTGGAGTACGACAGTGCTGCGGCGAATAACGAATACCACAAAAAACTACTGCGGCTGGCGCAGACCGGAGATCAACGACTTGTTCTACTCAACGGTCGATTTGAGGACCTGACGATTGCTCTGCCCGATTTGGTCGCTCAAACCGAGCGCGAACGTCATGTTGAAAGAGTTCGAGCGCTACGCGAACTCGATGGGCCCTCTGGGGCAGCGACCACAGCATGACCGCTCGCAGCCTCGTCGATCCTGATAAATATTTGGGAACAATTACGTTTGTCGGCCCCGCGATCGTCCACGCAAATTTGCCACACGCGACCGCGCGGCCCGAAATCCGTCGTTTGGCGCGCGGCGCTGTCGGCGATTTCGTCTTCGTCGACTGCGAAAGCGTCAAGTTGCTAGGCCGGATCATAGAAGTACGAATACCTGATGCGGAAAGACTTACTGTCGAACCTGTGCTCGGTAAGCCGCCGGAACCGCACCCAATTGGCAGAATTCAATTGTTGGCAACGGTCGAGCAAAGCGCGCAGCAGATCCATCGAGGCGTAATGATCCACCCACGCGTCGGAGACGGGGTGTTTCTAGCGGCATCCGGCTTGTTCGCAGAATTGGTGGCAAATACGACCAATAAGCCCGGAGAAACAACACTACAGCTAGGCTGTCTAGATGCAGCAGATGGCGTAAGCATCAATCTCTCCGCCGAAAAACTCTTTGGAAGACATTGCGGCATCTTCGGCGCTACAGGTGGCGGTAAAAGTTGGACGCTCACAACGCTTCTCAATGAAATTAAGAAAGCGGGCGGAAGAGCAATCTTGTTTGATCCTACGGGGGAGTTTGCCGAGATTCCAGCGATCACTAAGCACTACACCTTCAATGAACCGGAGGGGAATGCCCAAATCGTCCATTTCCCCTACCAGCGCATGACAGAAGATGACCTATTCATGCTATGTAGGCCATCGGGTCAAAGCCAAGGTCCAAAGCTCAGAGAAGCAATCAAAAGTCTAAAGCTCGCGACATGCATTGGCGCCGGCGCTATACCAAATGGCGTGTCCATTCAAAACGGCAGAGTTGAAAAAAGACACAGGGCGAGAGCAGCGTTCTATAGCGCAATAGATCAACATCGAGCTCGAATAAATAGCCCATTCTGCGAATTCGACATCCAAATTCTTCCCGATCAACTGGTAAACGAATGTGTCTGGTCGACTGACCGGAATGATCCGCGAAATTGGGGCGATACTGAACAGGGCTCACTTAGTTATTGCGAGACTCTAGTGTTCCGTATTCGCACCCTGATTAATGCGGTGGAATTGGCGTGCCTATTCGACACGCAGGGGCAATCGTTGGTGGATGTATTGGAGGCTTTTTTTAATAACGACGATGAAGACATAGTTCGCATATCGTTCAAGAATGTGCGGTTTGAGCACCACACGCGTGAAATTTTGCTCAACGTTATCGGTCGATACCTTCTGGACTGCGCACGAAAATACAAATTTCGAGACAAGCCAATGGTGGTATTTCTCGATGAGGCGCATCAGTTTCTAGGACGTATCATCGGGGATGAATATGTGAGTGTTCGACTAGAGTCGTTCGGCTTAATAGCAAAGGAAGGTCGAAAGTACGGACTCGCCTGCGTGCTAGCGACGCAACGGCCACGGGATATTCCAGCAGATGTATTGAGCCAGCTTGGTACGTTGATTGTTCATCGCCTCACCAATGATCTTGATCGGGAGACAGTAGAAAAGGCCTGCGGCGATCTCGATCGCGATGCGGCAATGTTCATCCCCATTCTTGCCCCGGGAGAGGCAATTCTGATAGGTCCGGATGTACCTGCGCCCGTGCCTCTACAAATCAATCCACCGCCAAAACCACCGGATTCGGCTGGACCTCCCTTTGGCAAATACTGGGCCGAACGAATGGCAAGGAAGTCAGCTAACCCAGTAGATGGTGGACCAACTGGAAGAACAGGCGGCATGCCGCGGCGTAGACGCCCTACGACTGGTACTTAGAGCGTATTCTTGTAGGTCGTGTAGACAACGTCAGCCACAGTGCTGACGTCGTGAGTTGCCAAGGCCAAAACAGCTCCATTACCGACAAAATCCTCTCCGCGATTAAATATGACGATGTTTCTCGTATCGTCCTGTGCATTTTTCCGCATTGAGGAATGATACATCACGGCGTCGCAGCCAAAATATTCTTGCAAATACTCGGCGACAATTTGTGTCGGTATGTACTCGCGCTGCTTTTCAAAGGGCAGGATCGGCTTGCTTATCTCAGATTCCATCTGCGTTATAAACTCGAACCGAGTGTGTTGGCTGGCTTCATTCCACTTGTCCGCCTCGACTTTTGAAAAAGCGGTAAAGTCGAACACCGTCAAATCCCGCTGTAGAACGAACTCGCCAACGGCAACCTGATCCCCGATAGACGGGCGAACCTCCGCTATTGCTGTGGTCTCACTAAAGGCCGCGTAAAATGCAGGAATATATTCGACGTTCATCCTTCCCGCTGGCGCTTTTCCCTTAGGCGGCGCCCCCAGCCCCGCTGCGGCATGTCCTTGAAGACGCTGTTCTGTAAAATCGCCATCGAGCAGCCGCGCCCGATATATTTTCTGGCCGGCCTTCAGCTTGTAAACGGGCCTGATGCTACCTTCGGCGTATTCCTCCGGCTCTCCAAACAGCTCATCGAGCGGCTCTTTAATCTGAAAAAACCTTCGTCGATTCTGAACGATGTTGCAAAATTCATCCCATTGATAAGAGAAGCGATGCTCATACCAATATTCTTGCGCATCCGTGTCATCGCGCTCTTTTGCGGCAGCAATTGACTCGTAGTTAGCGAGGTCATCGTAAAAGGGCTCTGCGCCATCGGCGATATCTGCGTGGTCGCAATCGGGAAGACACCCTGCTATCGCATTTATTACGCCTTCGTCGCATTCTAGATCGCTTGCCAAAATTTCCTTAAATGGTTCGCCATATGTATCATACGACGGACTATCGGAATCGTGAGTGGAATAGGCGTATTCCGCGCCTCTTTGATAGTTATCTCGAAAGTATCGGTCGACTTCCTTTGCAAATGCCGGAACCGGTACAACTGTAGCGGACTGCCCATGCGACTTATCGAAGTCACACTTACCCGCACGCCCATTCTTCTCGATCCAGTCCGCGAAGGGCGCGACTACACATTTTTCGCAGAGGAAATATTCATCAGTTTCCGGGATATCCGGCATGCGTACGTCCAAATTTGTATGTTGGTGCGGGCGGCCAGACTCAAACCGGCACAGCAATTTCTGACCGACGGATTTTCATACCACTACTGCTTTCGTCGCCTCGCCTGGGCGTCTCGACGCGCCCCAGTATATCCCGCGCGGGTCCACCGGGGTGAGCCAAAAGGGACGCTGCTAGAGCCTCTGCATCAGAGCCTGGGACGTGCCTGATTGCCTTACAGGAACCGGCAGCGCCTTAGTTGTCGTTGAGTCCGTTCGGCTTGCGCGTGTGCAGCCTCTCCTTCCAGGTACTTTCCCGACGTATGACTTCATCGGATTCCATAGTCGGTGAAACCAGTTCTAGAATTGTGAAATGAAAGTTTTGAGGATCACGGTGCCGAAGTAGTCGGTTTCCGCCGTGCCCCGAAACAGCGTAGTTGCGCCATCTCCCCAGGAGGTTACTGGCGCCGTATGCGGAACCAACGTAGCCTTTACCGTCCGCCGTATCGAAGATGTAATAGATGCCGCGCCATTCGGTGAGTTTCGCCTGCCAGCGCTTCGGCAAGATGTTTAGCTGATGCCAAGTCAACTCCAGCTCGTCCCAATTCTTCATTGCTGCATCGAGTACGCTGTCTTCTAAGATAGCATGCACGGGCATTTTGTTGCGATGTGCACGCCGCCACCAGGATCGCTCGGGTGGTGGCCAATCCACAATTAGCTTTCCCTTCCAAGAGGAATAGAAGTTCTGGAGCGTCAGATCGAACCAAAGGCAAGAGGATCGACTTCGTCCACCGAAGCCCTTCATTCCCAATTTCTTCAGCTCGACGTGTGCCGGAACTCGCCAGTATTGCGCGTGAGTAAGAGGTTTTGATTTTCCGATTTTATACAAGCCGACGAACAACGCTTTGCCAGCCTGACGTCCAATAAAGGATGCGACGTACCCCGCCCTGGTCATGGCCCTTTCAACCTTTGGTCCGTGCGTCTGTTGGTAAGCGTTGAACAAATCCGGTCTATCCGCCGCTAGCAACGGAAACACTTTGTTCAACTCGGGTTCGGTAGGACGATGACGAAACACCAGGACTTGGTGCGGGTCGATCCCCTGTCCAAGCAACAGCCCGTTCAAATCTATGTTGCCTTCACTAACTTGGCCCAAGGGATCCGACCTCCTACGTGTGTCCGCGGTGAATTTGCACCCCTTTAGGCCGCCCTGGAAAGCCCGGCAGACTTCAGTGGAGGAAGGCGGCCCTAACGGTCACACCAGCGAGAAAGCCAACGGCAATACCAATAGTCGCCGTAGAGATAATTGCCGCGCTCCAATACCGGCCGAAATAATAGCCTCGATAGCCTGACCATGATCGAAAGCTGCCAATCGCTCCTACGAGCGCGCCAATCAGACCGCCGCCGATTACAAATGAGCTAAGATGAGGCATTGGACGTTCGGTCTGCCAATTCCTCTAGCGACCATACCCGATCTGTCACGTCGGCCGCTACGGCGGGCGTCATGCACGGTCGCGCTGCGCCTTGGAACCGGGGCCGCATCTCGCGTCGTGACCTGGAAGTGGAGGAGCGCTATATGATGGGCGCGTGCCGGAAGAGAGTGCTAATGGTCCAAACCGCGATTCAATTCCTCGAACGCTGGCGGCAAGCCCACGTCTATGCGGAATTGCGTGCGCTTGAACAACTCGACGAGACCGTAGCCTAATGCATGGGGCGCTGCGGCAGAGGACAATATTTCCGCCGATGACTTAAAAAAACGGCCGGCGGCAGCCTCAAAGAGTACCTTCGCACCGCAATTATCAATACGAGCGAGTAGCCGCCGCCACCCTCGGCGCCGGACGCCCTGCCATCTCTGCGTAGCGCGTTGCAGACTGCGTGATCTTTCCACCCCAGGGGCAACCCTTCGGAGCGCCCCTGCCCCTGCTACGCCCCCTGCCCCACGATTCTTCCCCCGTTGTTTACCTCGGCGTTTACCTCTCAGCTGCGACCCTCGTCTTCCATCCCTGCTAACCCACTGATTTCATTGGCGCGCTCGGATGGATTCGAACCACCGACCCCCAGATTCGAAGTCTGAAGGCCATCGCTCCAGTGACCCCAGCAAACTGGTGAAAACTGCTGAAGCCAAGCAAGTTCGTCTTTGGCCTGATCGTCCGAGCTTTCATTTCAGGCCTGTTTTCAGAGGCACCACAGCACCGGGAGCAAATATTTTCCCGCAAAATTCCGCCCATGCATCCGTCAGGCGGCGGCGCTTTTCGAACAGGTCGCCACGCCGGTAAGCTGCTTCTGTCTTGCTGTCGATCGCATGGGCCAATGCCATTTCGACAACGTCGCCGGCAAAATTGGTCCGCTCGGCGGCCCAATCGCGAAACGTCGAGCGAAATCCGTGCACGGTCAGATCATTGCGGCCCATGCGCCCCAGGAGCTTGAGCATGGCCATATTGCTGAGCGGCTGTCCCCGGCGGCCGCCGGGAAAGACAAAATCCCCACCATCCAGAGCTTCCATCGGAACGATTGCAATTGCCCGCTCCGATAGCGGCACGCGATGTTCCTTGCCCGATTTCATGCGGCCCGCAGGCACCGTCCAGAGCTTTTCTTTAATGTTGAACTCTGAGCGCCGCGCGCCAATTGTTTCTCCCGTTCGCGCGGCTGTCAGAATTGCAAATTCAAGTGCCCGCGCAGCGATCCCTTCCTGCTCCCGCAACTTGGCCATAAATGCCGGCAGTTCAGCATATGGCAGGGCCCTGTGATGTTGGATCTTCCGCACTTTCGCGCGTGACGGCAGCAGCTTGTCGAGATGGCCGCGCCAGCGAGCCGGATTTTCGCCGTGCCGAAAGCCGCGCACGGTGGCCCAATCGAGTATGGACTCAATCCTTCCGCGTACCCGGTTAGCGGTTTCGGGCTTGGTAGCCCAGATCGGCTCGATCACTTTCATCACGAGCGCCGTGTCGATGGCCTGTACCGAGACCTCGCCAATCAGCGGATAGGCATAGGTCTCCAATGTCGAGGTCCATTGCGATGCGTGCTTGTCGTTTTGCCAGGCGGCGCGATGCGCGGCCATGTAGGTTCCGGCGGCCTCCTTGAACCTGAGCGATCTTGCCCGCTCTAGCGCCGCCTGCCGCCTTGCCGCCTCTCGCGCGTCGATAGGATCGATCTCTTTTTCGCGAAGTTTTCGGCACTCGATTGCCCGATCGCGCGCTTCTGCTAATGACACCGTGATGCAGGAGCCCAATCCCATTTCTCGCGCGCGCCCCCTCACCTTCTTTGTCGTCGGATCGCGCGTAAGCTCGCCCGTTGTTGAATCGCGTTCTGCGACCCAATACCGGTAGATCCATGATTTCGAACCGCGCTCGGTGACCTGCAAATAGAGGCCGCCACCGTCGCCATAACAGCCGGGGCGCTTTTCGCGTGAGACCATCAGCGCAGTGAGTTTTCCGGTGATCGCCATGAACTGTCCGCCCAACTGCCCCCAAGTGTCCGCCCAACTCGTACCTGATGGCTGACCCACAAACAGTTGTGGGTAGCAGGCGATCCACCGCGAACGGCAGAAAACGAGCATAGCGCAAGAAGTGCCTGATTTAAAGGGCTTTCTCGAACGTCAGCGAACAAATGCGAACGGTGAGTTGGCGGAGAGGGTGGGATTCGAACCCACGATACGGTTTCCCGTATACACGCTTTCCAAGCGAGCGCCTTCAGCCACTCGGCCACCTCTCCGGGCCCGCAAACGGGCGACCGCACTATAGCGGCGGACCTTGTCGTGACAACCCGCGCCGGACCGGGCGCAGGCCGCGGCGCCGTCGCTGACGCCGCAGAAACCAGGGAACCTCTGTCACTTGTCGTCGTTGTCGTGGCGTCCGTAATGAGGCGACACAGGAGGACGTCATGGGACGCGGATTATTGCTTTGGCTCCTCGGCATTCCGCTACCGATCATTCTGCTGATCTGGCTGCTCGGCGGCCTGCACAGCTAGGTTATTGCCAGGCGACGTGTAGTGACGCAGAGGGTCCGGCGCGAGCCGGACCTTTTGCCTGTGCGCTTTCGCAAGCGCGCGCGTTCCCTTACATTGGCAGCATGGCCTCGCCCGAAGACGACTACCTGATCCGCCCCGATCCGCTCGATCCGCGCCTGACCGAGCGCGTCAAGGGCATCGACCAGACCGGCGCGGCAATCGAAACCTCGGTGACGGTGGAGCGGGCGCTGACGATCTTCCTCAATTCCCAGGAGATCGTGACCGCGATGACCATCAACGATCATCCCGAATATCTCGCGCTCGGTTACCTGCTTAACCAGAACATGCTCAAGGTCGACGACACCGTCACCGGCGTCGATTACGACGAGGAACTGTCCGTCGTCGTGGTGCGCACCAAGCGCAAGACCAATTACGAAAAGAAGCTCAAGAAGAAGGTGCAGACCTCGGGCTGCGCCCAGGGCACCGCGTTCGGCGACCTGATGGAAGCGCTGGAGAACGTCACGCTGCCGGCGGCGGAATTGCGCACGTCGTGGCTCTATACGCTGACCCACAAGATCAACACCACGCCCTCGCTCTACCTCGAAGCCGGCGCCATCCACGGCTGCGTGTTGGCGATTGAGGACCGCCCGCTGGTCTATATGGAAGACGTCGGCCGCCACAACGCCGTCGACAAGATCGCCGGCTGGATGTTCAAGTATAAGGTCAGTGCCGCCGACAAGATTTTCTACACCACCGGCCGGCTCACCTCCGAGATGGTGAT
>Ga0210398_10001021_pt1 | contig 30149 bp, 35 predicted proteins | sample IncBWC4OmetaG_FD_161047 | JGI IMG/M metagenome (GOLD analysis project Ga0210398, IMG submission 161047) | Forest soil microbial communities from Barre Woods Harvard Forest LTER site, Petersham, Massachusetts, United States - Inc-BW-C-4-O | ecosystem: Environmental > Terrestrial > Soil >... | reverse complement strand
ATCTTCCAGCCATTCGCGGCGCACGCAGGCGAGAAACTGCGATCTCGAGCGAGCGGCTTGCGCCAGATACACGGCCGCCGCAATCCCTAAACCCAGGAATCCGCCGCCCATCCACGCGATGGCGCCGACGCGATGCGGCGTGTCCCAGGTATAGGCGATCACTACGAGACAACCCAGAGCCAACGCAAAAAATGCGCAGATGGCGATGATGATGGACACGACGATCTGTGCCGCAATCTCCCGCCCTGCCCTGGCCAATTCCAGACCGGCCAGGTCCACGTATGCCGCAAGATGGCGCAGCAGAGCCGGCGCCGCTTTCGGCAGTGACCACAGGAGCCGCACCGTCAGAAATCCTTAGGAACGGCGGGTCGCTAGAATACCCACGACTGCGCCGACCAGGGCGGCGATGCCCACCGCCTGCCATGGGCTCTCGCGAACATAGCTGTCGGCCGTGTTCGCGGCGTTCTGGGCGTGCTGCCGAATGGCGTCGGCGCCGTCCGCTAGGCTTTGCTTCGTTGCGTCAACCGCGCGCTCGACCTTGCTGCGCACCCGTACCACGTCCGCGTCCTTCAAGTCGGCGATCCGCGCGATCAGATCTTCGACGTCGGAAATCAAGTTCTTGATCTCGGTCGAGGCAGCCGTCTTGATGTCGCTCACCCCTGCGGCGGTTCGGTCGAAGGTGGATTCCATTTCTCATCTCCTGATAGAACACCGAAGATCGGTATCGGCCCTATTTTGACAGCGCCCGGGGACCTACACCAGCGGTTGTGGTCGGCCCTCCCTGTAGGACTCGCCCCACATGGTAGACTTCACCGGCCATAGCGCGGACCGTCATATGAAGATTTTGGGCGAGGAATTGGGCGATATCGGCCGATGGTACATCGCCTTGCCGCCGTTGCTCCTGATCGGCTTCCTCATCGGCCTGTTCTTCCTCGCGGCGGCCGGGCAGTCGCGGCTCAATGCGGCCAATGAACGCGTGCACGAATCGCAGCTGCGCCAGCAAGCCCTGAGCGAGTTCATCGCCCTCATTACGGATGCCGAGTCGGGTCAGCGCGGTTACCTCCTCACGGGCGAAAGCTCCTATCTGCAGCCCTATACCGAAGCGGTGGGCAAGGTGGAGGCGGCGCTCGATCGCGTGCACGAAGCCTATGGCGGCAGGGACGATAGCCGCGAATTCCAGGAGCTGCGGATCCTGACCGGGAAGAAGCTCGGCGAGCTGGAGGATACCCTTGCGCTCTTCAAGAGACGGGGCACCTCGCCGGCGGTGAACGTGGTGCGCACCGACGTGGGCAAGCACACCATGGACGAAATATCGCGGATCGTCGGGTCGATGCGGCTGGCGGAGGCACGGGAACTCTCCACCGCCACTGCGGAATGGCAGGCGGATTTCCGGGTGTCGCGCTGGGTGTCCGCGGCCGGCGTCATCCTCAATATCGGCCTCGTTCTGCTCGCAAGCCGTCTCGTCTACGGCGACATGCGCCGGCGAGCGCGCCAGGCCACCAACCTGCGCGATCAGAAGCAGGAACTGGAACATCAGGTCGAGGAACGGACGCGCGAACTGACGGCGCTGTCCACGCACCTGCAGGGGGTGTCGGAGCTGGAGAAATCCGCGCTGTCGAGGGAATTGCACGATGAACTCGGGGGGCTGCTCGTGGCCGCCCGCATGGACTTGTCCTGGCTGCAGCAGCGGCTGCCCACCAGCGATCCGGCGATCGAGCAGCGCTTCAGGCGCATCCACGAATCCTTGAGCGCGGGCGTCGATTTGAAGCGCCGGGTGGTCGAGGAATTGCGGCCCACCCTGCTCGACAACATGGGCTTGTTCGCGGCGCTGCGCTGGCAGTTCAGGGAAACCTGCCGGCGCGCAGGACTCAAGTGCACGGAATCCATTCCGGAGTTCGAACCCAGGTTCAATCCCGACGCCGCCATCGGAGTCTTCCGGATCGCTCAGGAAGCCTTGACCAACATCCTGAAGCATGCGGAGGCGAAGACCGCGGATCTGTCGATTGGAATCGACGGCGAAATTTTCGCGCTGCGCATCTCCGATGACGGCAAGGGCATTCCGCCGAGCCGGCTGCAGACCATCGCATCGCACGGTCTTGCAACGATGCGCCACCGGGTCACCGCGCTCGGCGGAAGCTGGGACGTGCGCAGCACCGGCAGCGGCGGCACCGTCCTGACCGCGCTGATTCCGCTGCCGAAAATGCTATTGACCGAGGTCGCCTGACTCGCGCAGGCGTTTACCCGAAAAGGCGGTTTCAGTGTTTGGCGAGATGCGCTTCGCGGATGTCGTGCAATACTTCCGGGAGGCGGCCGTAGTCGCGGGCTTTGTCCAAGAAATGCGTGGCTCCAAGGGCGATGGCTGCATTCTTGTATTCGGGCAGGTCGTAATTCGTCAGCACGACGATTCTCGGCTTCAACTGAGCCGTGGCCAGCGCGCGCATGACGCCGAACCCGGTGCCCTGCTTCAAATGCAGATCGAGAATGATGACGTCGACCGAGTCGCGCTTGGCGGAAGCGACAGCCGCGGCCTCGGTGTCCGCGGTCCCGATCAATTCCACTTGAGGGATCTGACGAATAGCCTCAGTCAAACGCTCCGTCAATACCTTGGAGTCTTCGACAAGTAAGACTCTCAAGGTCTGCGCCATTGACATCGCGTCCGTAGTAAATGTTTGCATGCCTGTCGCAGTTTAGCGTCATGGCCGCCGAAGTTGCCACGACTGCTTCGCAGGTTCTGATGTAGGACGTTTCTCACACTGCTTCACTTTTACTTATTGGATGAGCCCGTTGCGCAAGGCGTAGGACGTAATGTCGGCGTTCGCGGTAAAACTCATCTTCTCCAGGATCCTGCTTCGATAGGTGCTCACGGTCTTCACGCTGAGGCTGAGTTCGTTGGCAATGTCCGAAACTCCCCGGCCGGCCGCCAATTTACAGAATATCTGGAATTCGCGCGTGGATAGGCGGGCATGCATGGGCTTGTCGGGATCGCCGTCGAGGTCGGCCACCAGGATCTCCGCCAGGGCCGCGCTGACGTAGCGCCGGCCGGACAGCACCGTTCGGACCGCCTTCATCAATTCCTCGGGGGCGCTGTCCTTCGACAGATAGCCGCTGGCGCCGGCGCGCAGCACATTGACTGCGTATTGCTGTTCCGGCAGTCCGCTCATCACCAGCACCCGCACGCCGGGATGGCCGGTCTGAATATGCCTCAAGATGTCCAGGCCGCTGCGATCCGGCATGTGAATGTCGAGTAAGACCAGATCCCAATCCTGGGCGCGCAGCATGTCGAGAGTCTCGTTGCCGCTCGCCGCTTCACCCACCCCGTCGATGGTCGAGTCGCCTTCCAGAAATTGTCTGAATCCGGCGCGGACCACCGCATGATCGTCCGCAATCAGTACTCTTGACACGTCTTATTCTCCGTTTCGATGGCCCTCAAGTGTTTGCGCACTCTTGGCTCTGCGAATATCCGTTCAGCTTGTTATACAGCGTCTTCAAACTACAGCCCAGCGCATCGGCCGCGCGGCGCTTGTTGCCGTTGAAATAGTCCAAAGTCGCCTCGATCAACGAGCGCTCCATGTCGTGAATGCGCGACCCCACCCGGATGTCCAGCCGCTTGTCCGCCGCGGTGGTCCGCTCGGCGTCGCGCATCGACCCCTGCATCAGCGGCGCCAATTCGAGGACGGTGTCGCCGAGTATGAAGGCTCTCTCGATGCAATTCTTGAGCTCGCGGACGTTGCCCGGCCAAGAATGCTGCTTCAAGGTCATGCGGGCAAGGGCCGACAGCCGCTTTTGAGTCCGCGACCGCGCATTGAGCTCCGCCAAAAAATGCCCCGCCAAGAGGTCCACGTCCTCGCCTCGTTCGCGCAGCGGCGGCATGCGGACCGGAAAAACGGCGAGCCGGTACAACAAGTCCTCGCGAAGCTGGCCGTTCTGCACGGCTTGCAGCGGACAGCGATTGGTTGCCGCAATGACGCGCACATCGCAGGCGTACTCCTTGCTCGCTCCGACGCGATCGCATTTTTGCGTCTCCAGCACGCGCAGCAGCCGCGTCTGCATATCCAGCGGCATTTCGGTTACTTCGTCGAGCAACAGCGTGCCGCCCTCGGCGCGCTCGAACAGCTTGGCGTTCGACAGCCCGGCGGACATCGCGCCGCAATGGATCGCCACGAAGGGCCCGGCGCAGCGCGGACTGTATTCGTGAATCGATCGGGCCGCGAGCTCCTTGCCGGTGCCGCTTTCGCCCGTCAGCAGCACACAGGCTTCGGTGGGCCCGACCCGTTCGATGAGCCGGAATACCTCCTGCATGGCCGCGGATGTGCCCAATAGGGTGCCCGCCGCCGTCGACAGCGGCGGTCGCTCGGAGAATTCATAGCTGACGGTGTTCATTGCAAAACCTCCTTGCTGCTCCTGCAATTGCTACATGAGCATGGCCTGGATTTGTAACCTGTGCACCCGGCGGTCGCCAGGGGCAGGGGCTGAACCTCGTCTCAGAATTCGTGCGATTTCGTGTCAGTGTTTGTCCGACACGGCCCCGCATCGCCAGCAGCTGGTGAACTGCGGTTCGAGCGCTTCACCGCACTCATCGCAGGTCCAGGATGCGCCGGTCGGCGCCTCTGCAGCCCGGGCCAGCGCCCGCAGCGCCGCTTGCTCGTCCGCGTCGTCGACATAGAGCTGCGGCCAGGTCTCCAGCATGGGCAGATCGCCCAGGGCCCCTGCGAGGTACTGGTTACGCAGCTCGCTTTGGATTCCCGCGGTGAGGAGCAGGTTGCGCGCATGCGCCACCTGAATCAGGGAGGCGGCACGAAACACGCGCTTCATGCCCGCAGAGACCTAAGAAATGCCCTGACATCCAGGCCCTGCTCCAGCGCCTCCACCAGGGCCGAGCCCACTACCACCCCGTCGACGTGCCCCGCGAAGCGCGCAACCTGCTCCCGGGAGCGGATGCCGAAGCCCGCGCAAACCGGGACATTCGAGCAGCGTTTGACTCGATCCATGTAGTCGAGCACCTCCTGCGGCACCTGCGCCGATTTCCCCGCGGAACTCCCGGTGGTGCCCGTCATGGTCACGGCGTACACGAAGCCCTTGGCCTCGCGGCACAGCATGGCCAAGCGTTCCGGCGGCGTGACCGGTGTCACCATCTGCACCAGCGCGAGGCCTTCGGTTGCGAGTGCCTGTTTGAGCTCGCTGCTTTCCTCGAAGGGCAAATCCGGGACGATGAAGCCGGCGACTCCCGCCGCCGCCGCTTCCCGCGGCAGCGCGTTAAGCCCGAGACTCAGCAGCGGATTCAAATAGCTCATGAGGAGGATGGGGGCGGTATGCCGCTGCCTCGAGGATTTCACCTCCTCGAGTATCCACGGCAGGGTGACGCCATCGGCGAGAGCCGCGAAGCTCGCGCGCTGGACCGTGGTGCCGTCCGCCATCGGATCGGTGAAAGGCACTCCGACCTCCACCACGTCGCAGACCTCGGCAACCGCGGCCAGATTGTCTTTGAAGCCGAGCCGCGTCGGAAATCCGGCCGTGAGAAACCCCACCAAGGCCGGCCGGCCCTCTCGGCCGGCCTTGTGAATCGCCGCGGAAATAGTGTCGCGCGGCGCCGCATTCAGCGCCCCGTTCATCCCGGAAGGTCCTTCAGAAGAGTCCGCTGCAGGATGGGCATGTCCTTGTCGCCTCGGCCGGAGCAGCCGATGAGTATGCGCGCGCCGGGATGCGCCTCCGCGTAGCGCCGCGCGCCGAAGAACGCGTGAGCGCTCTCGATCGCCGGCAGTATGCCTTCGAACTTGGCGCACTCGGCCAGCGCGTCCAAGGCTTCGTCGTCCATCGCAGACTCGTAAGTGACGCGTCCGGTCTTCATCAAGTAGGCGTGCTCGGGGCCGACGCCCGAGTAATCGAGCCCGGCGGACACCGAATGAGTCTCCCGCACCTGACCGTAGGCATCCTGCAGTATCAGGGTATAGCTACCCTGGAGCACTCCGGGAGTTCCGAAAGTCAGCGACGCGGCGTTGTCCCCCAACCCTGAGCCGCGGCCGCCGGCCTCGACGCCGATCAGTTTCACCGCCGGATCGCCGAGGAAGGGATGGAACAGGCCGATGGCGTTCGAGCCGCCGCCCACGCAGGCCACCGCCACATCCGGCAAGCCGCCCGCCTGGCTGAGCATCTGCGCTCGCGCCTCGCGGCCGATCACCGCCTGCAGCTCGCGCACCAGGTAGGGATAGGGGTGCGGCCCCACCGCCGAACCCAGGCAATAGTACGTGCCGTCCGGATCGGACACCCAATCGCGCAAGGCCTCGTCGATGGCCGCGCGCAAGGTGGCCTCGCCTTGGGTTACCGGCACCACCGTGGCGCCGAGCAACTGCATGCGTCCGACGTTGGGCGCCTGGCGCTCCACATCCACCGCGCCCATGTAGACCACACAAGGCATTCCCAAGCGCGCGGCGGCGGCGGCGCTCGCCACGCCATGCTGTCCCGCCCCGGTTTCCGCGATGATGCGCTTGGCGCCCAGGCGCTTGGCCAGCAGCGTCTGCCCCACGGCATTGTTGATTTTGTGTGCGCCCGTGTGAGCGAGATCTTCGCGTTTGAGCCAGACGTCGGCTCCCCAGCGCTTGCTCAAGGTCGACGCATGGGACAGGGCGGTCGGGCGTCCCACCCAGGTTGCGAGCTCGTAAGTGAACTGCGCTTGGAATTCGGCGCTGTGCAGGTGCCGCTCAACACCCGCCTGCAGCCTGTCGAGCGCCGGCACCAAGGTCTCGGGAACGTAGCGCCCGCCGAAGGCGCCGTAGCGGCCGCGGGCATCGGGATACTCGGGGCTCGCGGCAGATTTTCGTAGCTGTGAATTCATGAGTCTCTCTCCAGGCTCGCCGCAGCGGCGCGCGCTGCCCGCACGAACTCGTGAATCTTCGCCGGATCCTTGACTCCGGGAACCTCCTCGACGCCGCTGCTCACATCCACACCGAACGGGCGCACCGCCTGGATCGCCTCGGCCACGTTCTGCGCGGACAGGCCGCCGGCCAGTATCACCTCGGTTTGACGCGCGAGCTCCGCCGCGCGTCCCCAGTCGGCCAGCTCGCCGATGCCGCTCGACGGTCCCTCGAACAACATGCGCGCCGGCAGGGGGTTCGGTGTCTTGCGGCCGAAGCGCACGACGGGAAGCACTTTGATGTGCGCCGGAATTTTCAGTTCGCGCAGATCCTCGACGTCCGTTTGAAAGTAATCCGGTTTGAGGATTCGGCAGATCTCGTCGACCTTCATTTGCAACGGGTGCTGTGCAACCGCAATTCGCAAGATTCCCGGCGGCGCGAGTGCAGCCAGCTGCGCCGCCTGACCGGGCGTGACCTGCCTGGGACTCGGCGCAAAGACGAAACCGATTGCATCGACATTGGCCTCGGCGGCCGCGGCGACGCCGTCGGCACTGGTGATGCCGCAGATCTTGATCCACATTAGGCTAAGTGTAGCCATTTAGGGTTGCACTGTCCGGGTTGCATCGATTATTTCGCGCAGCAGTTGGCCGGGATCTGCGCGAGCCATGAGTGCGGTGCCGATCAACGCCGCGCCATAACCCAGCTCCCGCATGTGCCGCGCATCGGCGGCCGACGCGACGCCGCTCTCTGCCACCGCCAAAAGCCCCTCCGGAAGCCGCGGCGCCAGCGCCGCGAAACGCTCCTGCCGCACTTTCAAGGTCTGCAAATCTCGGCTGTTGACGCCGATCAACAAGGGATGGCCGGCTTGCGTAGCAACGTCGGCTTTCCTAACAACGTCGGCTTGCGCGCGTGAAGCCGAGAGATGGCGCGCCAGCTCCAGATCCGCTTCATCGAACGCCTCCAACAGCACGAACAGTCCATGCTCGGCCGCAACGTCCAACAACTCCTCGATTCTTCGGCGCGGGAGCATTCGCAGAATCACCAGGACCCCGCCCGCTCCCGCGGCGCGCGCCTCCAATACCTGGTAGGGATCGACCAGAAAATCCTTGCGCATCGCAGGCACACCGAGAGGCGCCAACGCCGCGGCCGCCCGGCGCAGATGCTCGAGCGATCCGTCGAAGCGGGAGGGCTCGGTCAGAACCGACACCGCTGCGGCACCGCCGCGCGCGTAGGCAGCGACGCGTCCCAACCAATCCTGACTCTCGTCGCCCAGCACGCCGGCGGCCGGCGAACGCAATTTGAGCTCTGCGATGACATCGAAGCCGGCAGCCGACAATCGCAGCGGCGCGGCGCGCATCGCCTGCCGCGCGCGCCTTTCCAAGGCCTCGAACGATTCGTGCCGAAGCGCTTCGGCCACGCGTGCCGCGCTCGCCTTTGCCATGTCGTCCAGGAAGCCGCTCACGATGTCCCCCTAGGTGTGAGGGCGCGCGAGATCACGCGCTCACCGCCGCGAATTGCCGCAGGCGCTGCAACCACTCCCGCGCGCGGCCGCTGACCACAGCCGACAGGGCCAGGTCGATTCCCGATTGAATGGTGGGCGCGCGGCCGGCGATGAATAGGGCGAGACCACACTGCAACGCCAGCGCCGCCAGATGCGCGCCCGTGTCGCGGCCCTCGAACACATCGATCAACGCCGCGACATTCGCCGCAGCATCGCCGCCGGATAGATCGCTCGAGCGGCACGGCGCGAGTGCGAACTCGCCGGGATCGATTTCGATGCGTCGAACGGCGCCGCGCGTGACGTCGAACGCGAGGAAGGGGCCGATGGGGGTCGCCTCGTCCCAACCCGCGGCGCCGTGCACCACCCAGGCGCGCTCGATGTCCATCCCCGACAAGGTGCCGGCCATGAGCTCCGCAGTCGGTGCGTCGTAGGCACCGATCAAGCGGAAGCGCGGCGCCGCCGGATTCGTGAGCGGTCCCAGCAGATTGAAGACGGTGCGAATGCCGAGCGCGGCGCGGATGGGCGCCACCGCCTTCATCGCCGGATGAAAATAGGGAGCGAACAAGAACGTGAATCCGGTGGCCGCAAAGCAGCGTGCCGATCTGCTCTCGTCCAGGGGCAGGGTGAACCCCAGCGCCTCGATCAAATCCGCGCTGCCGCTGCGGCTGGTGATGGAGCGGTTGCCGTGCTTGACCACGGGCAGGCCGCAGGCGGCGGCGAGCAACGCCGCTCCCGTCGACAGATTGAGGCTCCCGGAGGCATCGCCGCCCGTGCCCACGATGTCGATGGCATCGAGCCCCGACGGCAGATCGGGCTTGCGTGCCAGCGAGCGCATAGCGCCCGCAAAACCGCGGACTTCATCGGCCGTGACGCCCTTGGTGCGCAATGCCGCTAGCAATGCGCCGGCCATCGCCGGATCGAGCTCCGGCCTCGTGAGCAATGTCATGAGCGCCGCGGCCTCGGCTTCGGACAGGTCGCGGCCTTGCACGAGGTGATCGAGGGTGTGGCGCGGGCTGGTCACTGCTAAGTCTTCAGGAAATTGCCCATCAAAACGGGGCCGTCCGGCGTGAGCACGCTCTCGGGATGAAACTGCACCCCTTCGATGGGCAGCGTTCGGTGCCGCACACCCATGATTTCCCCTTCCGCGGTGCGCGCCGTCACCTCGAGCAGGGACGGGATGCTGTCCTCCTCCGCGATCAACGAGTGATAGCGGCCGGCGTCGAACTTGGGCGGCATGCCGGCATACACGCCCTTGCCGTCGTGCGTCACGGGCGACACCTTGCCGTGCATCAGCCGCGCCGCGCGCACCACCTTGCCGCCGAATACCTCCACCACGGATTGATGACCCAGGCAAACGCCGAATATCGGGATCCGTCCGGCAAATGCCGCGATCATGCGCATCGAGACTCCCGCGTCCCGCGGGGTCCCCGGGCCCGGCGAGACGACCAGGTGGGTGTGATCTTGCGCCAAGGCCTCATCGACGCTGATCGCATCGTTGCGATGCACGTCGACTTGGGCTCCCAGCACCAGGAATGCCTGCACCAGGTTGTAGGTGAAGGAGTCGTAGTTATCGATCAACAAGATCTTGGGTCTCATCAGAGCCCCTCCGCCGCGAGCTCGAGTGCACGCCGCAGCACGGCGCTTTTCGCCATCAGCTCATCGTATTCCGCCCGAGGGGAGCTGTCGGCGACGATACCGCCTCCCGCCTGATAGCTGTACGAGTCGCCGCGAAACACCAGGGTGCGGATGGTGATCGCCTGATCCATGTCGCCGCGCCGGCCGAAGTAGCCGACCGTTCCGCCGTAGAGCTGCCGGCCCACCGGTTCGAGTTCGTCGATGATTTCCATGGCGCGCACCTTCGGCGCTCCCACCAGAGTGCCGGCCGGAAACGTCGCGGCAAAGAGGTCGAAGGCATCCTGTCCTGCCGCCAGTCGCCCGTTGACGCCGCTGACGATGTGCATGATGTGGCTGTAGCGCTCGATGACCCGGTAGGGATCGACGACCACCGAGCCTGCGGTCGCGACCCTCCCCAAGTCGTTGCGCGCCAGATCGACCAGCATCACGTGCTCGGCGTTTTCCTTGGGGTCTGCGAGCAGTTCCGCTTCCAGAGCCGCGTCGCGGGCCGCATCGCTGCCGCGCGGGCGTGAGCCGGCGATGGGCCGCAATTGGGCGAAACCGTTATGGCATTTCACCAGGGCCTCGGGCGATGAACCCACCACCGTGATATCGCCCAGCTCGCAGAAATACATGTAGGGCGACGGATTGAGCAGCCGCAGCGCCCGATACACCTCGAAGGGTGCGAGTTGATGGTGCCCCTCGAATCGCGACGCGAGCACCAGCTGATAGACATCCCCGGAGGCGATATATTCCTGCGCCCGCCGAACCCGGGCCGCATGCGCCTCTTCGGTCAACGACGGAGTCGCGGTCGTGAATCGTCCGGCAGCGAGGGTGACCGGGACCGCACCGCGCAGCGCCCGCACCACCTCCCGGCGCAGGCTCTGCCGATCGGATTCACTGCCGTCGTGCAGCAGCGCCACGGTGCGGGTCAGGTGATCGAACACCAGCAGGGACCGCGGCGCCACGTAGTGCGCGTGCGGCGTCTCGGTCGAATCGAGACTGCGGCCCGGCACGCGTTCGAAGTAGCGCACCGCATCGTAGGCCGTGTAGCCGACCAATCCGCCGAGCAAGGGCACGCCCGGCACTTCCGGCAGCGGCTTCGGCGCCTGGGCCAGCGCGCGGCGCAGCCCATTCAAGAGCTCGATCTTGGAGGTCGGCCTGGGGAAATGCTCGGCGCCTATGTGAAAGCCCGCGGCATCCAGACGCACTTCCAGGCAATCGCCGAATCCGATGAAAGAGTACCGCGCCAGACGCTCGCCCCCCTCGACGCTTTCGAGCAGGAATCTCGGCCGAAACGGCGCGAGCTTGAGATAAGCCGACACCGGCGTATCGAGATCGGCTGCGATGTCAAACGGCGGCTTCATGTGCGACCTTTGCGAATCCTGCGGACAATAAAAAACCCACCACCGGCTTTGAGGCGGAGATGGGTTCTGGATACCGACGAACTAGATGAAAAAGACCGACCAGCGCCCACGCCTCAAGAGCGGGTGCGCCACCACCAAGCGTTGCCTGGAATACGAACGGTCGACATGCCGTGAGTATCGCCTTCCCGAGCGAGCAGCGTCAAGCGCGGGCGTTTCGCCGCCCGGCCCGTAGCGCCGCCGTCGGCCCCTAGGTGGACGTTTTGAGTTTCTTCTTGAATTGACGGGCCAGGTCGACGAACCGCGGCGTAAGGCCGATGTCCTCGTACACCGGATCGCCGTGATCGTCGCGCGAAATGACCTTCGGGCCGCGCTCGTAGGGCATCGCGGCGGCAATTTCGTCGAGCGCGACGTGCAAGAGGTCGGTCACCATGGCTTCGATGGGTTGCCCGGGAAACAACTCACCCAGGGCATGCAAGCGCGCGGCATCGTCCAAATCCAGGCGGATCGAGTACTCCTTGGCTGTACGCACCGGTGCAGGATCTTTCTTCCAACGATCGAGCAAGGGCTTGAATTTCACGAGTGCTCCGCCATACGGGAAGATGAAGAATTGTGCATTATAGAGGAACCTTGGCGGCACACCCCCCACTCCTGACCCCGCCTGCGGCGGACCCGAGCGGCCTACAGCGCGGCATATTCGGTGTGTTCGCCTACGGCGGGCGGGCACTAGAGCTCGTGTGGACCACCAACAAGGCGCTCAGCATCGGACTCGCCCTGCTGACCCTGGTGGCCGGCATGCTGCCGGCGGCGATCGCCTATGTGGGCGCGCAAATCGTCGACGCCGTCATTCACGCCGCCGACGTGCACCGGCACTTAGGGACGACGCTCTTCGCTCCGGTAGTGAAGTACGTCGCCCTCGAGGCAGTGCTGGTTGCCGCGACGGCGATGGCTCAACGCGGCATGTCTCTCTCGCAATCCCTGCTGCGTGCGCAATTGGGCCAGCGCGTCAACGTCATGATCCTGGAAAAGGCGCTGACGCTCGATCTGACGCAATTCGAGGATTCCGAGTTCTACGACAAGCTGACGCGTGCGCGGCGCGAGGCCTCGAGCCGGCCCTTGAGCCTGGTGATGCGCACATTCGGCCTGTTGCAAAACGCCATCTCGCTGGTGTCCTTCGGCGGCCTGCTCATCCGCTTCTCCCCATGGGCGGTCGTGCTCTTGATCCTCGCCGGGCTGCCGGCATTCCTGGCGGAGGCGAAATTTTCAGGCGAGGCATTTCGCCTGTTTCGCTGGCGCGCCCCCGAATCGCGCATGCAAATCTATTTGGAATCGGTGCTGGCGCGCGAGGACAGCGCGAAGGAGGTCAAGCTTTTCGAGCTCGGTCCCCGCCTGCTGGATCGTTACCGCGACATATTCACGCGCCTGTATCGCGAAGATCGCGATTTGACGCTGCGCCGCGATGCCTGGGGATTCGGCCTGGGGTTGGTGGGCACGACGGCGCTGTACGGGGGCTATGCGTGGATCGCCGCGGAGACCGTGTTGGGTGCCATGACGGTGGGCCAGATGACCATGTACCTGATGTTGTTGCGTCAAGGTCAGACGGCGGTGAGCGCCGCCCTCTCGGCGGTCAGCGGTTTGTACGAAGACAATCTCTATCTGTCGAATCTCTTCGAATACCTGGAGCAGCCGACGGGTGGCAGCAGCGGCGAAGCCACGCGGGGTCCCCATCCGGGCGACGGCATCCGCTTCGAGGACGTGGAGTTCGTTTATCCCGGCGCCACCACCCCCGCGCTCTCCGGCATCGATGTGCACGTGCGGCCCGGCGAGAGCCTGGCGTTGGTCGGGCAGAACGGCTCGGGCAAGACCACCCTGATCAAGCTGCTCACCCGGCTGTACCGACCCACCCGGGGGCGGATTCTGTTGGACGGACTCGATCTCAAGGACTGGGACGAGACCACCCTGCGGCAGCGAATCGGCGTGATCTTTCAGGATTTCGCGCGCTACCAGATGTTGGTGGGCGAGAACATCGGGGCGGGAGATGTGCGTGCCTTCGAGGATGAGGCGCGCTGGCGCAGCGCCGCGGCCCAGGGCCTGGCTGCGGAATTCGTCGAGACGCTGCCGGCCGGCTATCACACGCAGCTCGGTAAATGGTTCAAGGACGGCCGCGAGCTGTCGGGCGGGCAGTGGCAGAAAATCGCCCTGGCCCGCGCCTTTATGCGCAACGAGGCGGACATCCTGGTGCTCGACGAACCCACCGCCGCCATCGATGCGGGCGCCGAGGCGGAAGTATTCGAGCATTTCCGCGAACTCACGCGCAACCGTATCGCCATCGTCATTTCGCATCGGTTCTCGACGGTGCGCATGGCCGACCAGATACTGGTGCTCGAGGAAGGCCGTATCGTCGAGCGCGGCAGCCATGAGTCCTTGATGGCGGCCGACGGCCGCTATGCGAAACTATTCACTTTGCAGGCACGCGGGTATCGTTAGCCGATGAATTCCTCCACCACACGGGTGCGCGGCACCTTAAGAATAAGCGCCGGCGTTTTTTCTCCGGGCGTTTGGGCGTTGAGCGTCTTAGCGTTGAGCGCCCTGGGGTTGGGCGGACGCGCCGGCGGGGCGGCGCAGAGCGCCGCAGCGGCCTCCGCCACGCCGGACGTCCCCATGGGGCTGTACCGCGCGGTGCTGACGCTGCCGGGCGGCGAATTGCCGGTGGGGCTCGATCTCGAACGCGAGGGTACGGCCGTCGTCGGGTATCTTCAGAACGGCCCCGAGCGGTTGAAGTTGGACGAGGTGACGATCGCCGGCTCCCATTTGGACATTCGCATGCCGGGCTACGAAAACCGCCTCATCGCCGATGCCAAGAGCGATGAGCTCGACGGCGAGGTGATCTTGGTCAAGTTGGGAGGTAAGCAGCAACACATTCCGCTGCATGCCCGCCGCGGAGCCACGTATCGCTTCTTCCAGTCCGCGGCTACCGATGCCGCGGATGTATCGGGCAGGTGGGCGGTCACATTCAGCGATGAGTCCGGCAAGCCGGAGGCGGCCGTGGGCGAGTTTTCGCAATCGCACGACATCGTCACCGGTACCTTCCTGACCGACACCGGCGATCATCGCTACCTGGCCGGCCAGGTCAAGGGCGACGAGCTGTACCTGTCCACCTTCGACGGCGCCCACGCCTTCTTGTACAAGGCCAAGATCACTCCCCAAGGACTGCTCTCGGGCGATTTCTGGTCAGGGACCACGTATCACGAACGCTGGACCGGCAAGCGCGATGCGAATGCCGCGTTGCCCGACGCCTATGCGCTCACGAACATGCACTCAGGCGCCAAGCATTTCGATTTTGCCTTCCCCGATCTCGCCGGCAATACGGTGAGCTCGCAGGATCCGGCGTTTCGAGGCAAGGTGATGATCGTCGCGCTCGCCGGCAGCTGGTGCCCCAATTGCCACGACGAGGCGGCATTTCTCGAGCCCTTGTACCGGGAATATCGCGGCAGGGGCGTCGAGATCGTCTCCTTGATGTTCGAGCACTTCGGCGACTTCCCGCAGGCCGCCGCGGCCACGCAGCGATTCCGCAATCACTACGGCATCGAGTACACCACCCTCATCGCAGGCATCTCCGATAAGGACGAGGCGGCGAAGAAGCTTCCCATGCTGGAGCGCGTCTACGCATTTCCCACGACCATCTTCGTCGACCGCAAGGGCAATGTGCGCAAGATTCACACGGGCTTCTCCGGCCCGGCCACGGGCGCTCACTACACGGAGTTCGTGAACGAAGTCAAAGCCACTCTGAATCAGCTGCTGTCGGAGTCCTGATGCCGTCGTTCGATGTCGTCTCGGAGATCGATACTCACGAATTGACCAATGCTGTCGATCAGGCGGTCCGCGAGCTTGGGCAGCGTTTCGATTTCAAGGGCACCGATGCGGCATACGAGCTGGAGGAGACCACGGTCACCATGATTGCCGAGGCCGACTTTCAGCTCAAGCAGATGCTCGACATCCTCAAGCTTCGAATCGCCAAGCGCGGCATCGACATCGCCTGCCTCGAGGTGAAGGATCCCGAGGTGAATCTCGCCAGAGCCAAGCAGCTGGTGATACTGAAGCATGGAATCGACGCCGACGCGGGCCGGAAGGTGTCGCGGCTGATCAAGGACTCAAAGCTCAAGGTGCAGGCGCAGGTCCAGGGCGAGAAAGTTCGGGTTACGGGCAAGAAGCGCGACGATTTGCAGGAAGCCATCGCTTTCCTGCGCAAGGCGGATGTCGGGGTCCCGCTGCAATTTAATAATTTTCGCGACTGATTGCTACGGTCCCTGCCCCGGTCCCTGCCCCGGTCCCGGCGACAATTGCCGCGACGACAATTGCTGGTAGGTTTCCGGGCTCATCTCCGGCAACTTGCGCACGAACGTGACGATGTCCCAAATCTGCGCATCGTCCAGAGTTTTTCCCCACGCGGGCATCGCGCTCATCTTGATGCCGTGTTTGACGATCCAGAACGCGCGCTGGGCCGGCTCCATCTCCTCCTGCGCCAGATTCGGCGGATGCGGATAGAGTCCCGGGCGAATCTCGGACTGGGTCACTCCGGGCGCCAGGTGGCAGCCGGCACAGAGCTCCGCGTAGCGCCGCGCACCCGCGGCGACCCGCGCGGGATCGACGACATAGCGCACGTCGATGTTGCGCGCGCGCACTTCGATGGACCGGTCGCGCAATTGCTGGATCAGGAACAGCACCGCCTTCGTGTGGTGATCGTCCGCGCCGATGTCGTAATACCCCGACCCGATGAACAGGGCGCCGCCGATCGCCGCGGCGGCGAGAGCGGCCGCGGCCGCCGCGCCGATTCTGCCCGTGCATGTCATGGGTTTCACTGGACGACGATGGTCCCGATCATGCGCGGATGAATCGAGCAGGTGAAATGATACACGCCGGGTTGGTCGAACTTGAACGTGAAAGTCTCGTTCGTGTCCATGGCTCCGGAGCGGAACAGTCCCGTGTCGCTGACGACGGAATGCGGTTCATCGTCCATGTTGGCCCAGGTCACCGTGGAGCCCGGTTTGATCGTCAATGAATTCGGCACGAACATGAAGTCCTTGACCACGATCCGATTCGGATCCGGGGTTCCCGCGGTCGACGAACCGCCGAGGGCAATTCCCCACAGCGCCGCCGCGTAAAGTGCCGCCCGCCGCGATTGCCGTCGCCTGGAGGTCATGTGACGCTCCTCACGCGGAATGCTCATGCAAGTTGCCCGGCGATCGTGGTGTCGTTGAGCGCCAATGAGCGCGGATGCCTGACTTCCGACACGCTGGTGATTCCGAGCATCCGGGGAAGTTGATCCGCCGGTACCTTGAGAGGGCCGGGCCCCGATCCCACGCCGGCGACGGGTTGCGGATAGGACGTCGAGCGCGCCGTGTGAAAGGTCATGTTGCCTTCGACTTTCTGGACGATCTGGTGAATGTGGCCGTTCAGCACGGTGACCGAACCGAAGCGGCGCAGTTGCGTCAGCACCTGATCCGCGTCGCCCGTTCCCCAGCCCCAGGGCTCGTAAATGGTCCAGAGCGGCATATGGGCGAAGACGACGATGGGGGTGCTCGAGGATTTTCCCTTCAAGTCGGCGGTCAGCCACGCGATTTGATCGGCGCCCAGGGTGCCGAGGCCGCCCGGCTTGAACTGCAGCACATTGATGAGCGCGATGAAATGCACGCCCGCATGATCGAAGCTGTAGTAGCCCTTGTTGCCGGAGGCCTTGCCGAATCGATTGAAGTATTCCGTTACGGTCGCATCGGTGGTGTCGTGCTCGCCCGGTACGGTATGCATCTCGGTAGCGCGCAGGCGGGAAAACAGCTGCTGTGCCGTGTCGAACTCCGCGGGCTTCGACAAATGCGTGATGTCACCTGTGTGGATGATGAGGGCGGGCTGATCGGACATGCCGTTGACGATGTCGATGGTCTGGGTGAGGGTTCCGTTGACGTCGGGATTCGCATCTTTGTTGAATCCGATATGCGTATCGCTGATCTGGACGAACAGCGGCTTACCCAGTGCCGCCGCGCCCGGTTTGTCGGCGCCGGCCATGGCCAGATCGATGGGAGTAAACACACCGCCTGACAGCGCGAAAAGGGTGCCGGCTCCGCCATAGGCCATGCATTTCAGGGCATTGCGCCGCGATTGCAGCAGTTTATCGTTCGACACGGGCGTCTCCTTGTTGAGTTCAGGAGAGAAGACTTCGCGTCGCGCCGATTTATTCCCGAAGCAGCCGCACCAACCCGTCGAGCTCGTCCGACGCCGTGTCCGATATCGCGCAATAGGCGAGGTCCCCGGTCTTCCAGAACACGAGGTGGTAGCCGCTGCGCGTGGCATTCCCGGGCAATGTGCGCCCGTTGGCCGCCCAGCTGAATACATTGATGACGTGCGCGCCGTGCTGGTACACCACCACCGCCGAACGCTGGTGATCCAGATAGTCCACGCGTCCGCCGACCAGCTTGTAGCCTTGCTGCTCGAAATCGGCGACCACCGGCGATACGTCGGCGTGGCCCGCGAACCAGGGCTTGACCGTGTGCCGGTCGGTGGATACCACATCGATGAGATGGGCGGGCATCAGCGACCGCACATGGGCGTTCACCAACTCGTCGGTCAATGGATTGGCGAACCGCGGCACCAGCACAAACATCGCGAGGCCGGCCGCCAACGCCGTGGCGCCCACACCGCCGAAGGCGCCCGCCCAAAACGAACGCTCGCGCCGAATGCGCGGGCCCCGCGCCATTGGGGGATCCTGGGCCATGGGCCGCGGGGCCTCGGCCGCGCTTTCCCGATCCAGCGCCAGCGCAATCTTGGCGCGAAGTTCAGGCGGGGCGCGCTCCACGCTCAAGTCCTTGCGAAGTGCGGTACGCACCTGTTCGAGATCGTCGAGCAGCGCCCTGCACTCCCCACAATTTGCGACGTGACGCTCGATGTCGGCAGCCGAAATCGCGTCGACCTCACCGTCGAAATAGGCCTGCACGCGCAGGGCTTCAGCGCACTGCACGCGGTTCTCCCCCCACTTCCTGCAACCATCGCTCCTTCAGCGCGGCGCGCGACCGCGCGAGCCGCGACATCACCGTACCGATGGGCACGTTCGTGACATTCGCTATTTGGCGGTAGTCCATCTCCTCGATTTCCCGCAGCAGCAGCACCGTGCGATGTTCCTCGGGCAATGCGGCAATCAGCCGATCGAGCGTGCGCTGCTCGTCCCGGCGGATTGTGTCGTCTTCCGGATCGGGCGTCTTCGCGGTCATGGCGTAGCCGTCTTGAGCATCGTTTTCCTCCGGGAGCGGCACGAAGCCGCGGCGTTGCCGCTGTTTGAGCGCAGTCGAATGGCAATTCCTGACGATCGTCAGCAGCCAGGCCTTTACATCGGATCCTCTCAAGGCATCGAAACCGCGAAACGCGCGCAGGATCGCCTCCTGCACGACGTCGTCCGCCTCGCCGGGCGCGGGCGACAGCCAACGGGCGAATCTGTACGCTGCGTCCAGGTGCGGCAAAACCTGCACCTCGAAGCGGGCGCGCTTGTCATCCATGAAGGGTAAGACTCATTGGCGGGCCATTTTATTCCTCAGGCCGGCCGGTTGGCAGAAAACCCTTCTGCTGAGAAGATAAGCCCCTGTTTACTGCCGGAAGCCCGACCCTTGCGACATTTCGTTGCCGTTCTGCTGCTCGCGGCCTGCTTAAGGTCGGGGTGCGTCGCCGCCGCGGCGGCCGCACCGGTCCACCCTCGAATCATCGGGTATGCGACCCTTTGGGACGCGGCGCAAACCCAAGACGCCGGGAAGATCGACACGCTGATCTTCGCCTTCGCGAACGTGGTGGACGGCCGCGTGACACTCGATGCGGCGGGCGAGCAGCGTCTGAGCAAGCTCACCGCGCTCAAGTCGACGTACCCTGAGCTGAACGTGGCAATCTCGGTGGGCGGCTGGGGCGCCGGGGGATTCTCCGAAGCCGCGAGCAGCGAGGCGGGCCGCCGAGCGTTCGCGGACAGTGCCGCACGGCTCGTGGCCTCGCATGATGCGGACGGCCTCGATGTCGACTGGGAATATCCGGGGCATGGCGAATCGGGCATCCAGTCCAGCCCCAAGGACCGCGCCCACTTCACTTTGCTGCTTCGGGCAGTGCGCACCGCGCTGGACAAGGCCGGCGCCGCCCGCGGCCGCACGGGCGGCCATCACTACACCTTGAGTATTGCGGCTGCCGACGGCCCCTTCGTCAGCGGCGTCGACATCTCGGCCGTCTCGCGCTACCTCGACTGGTTCAATTTGATGACGTACGACTTCGTCAACAGCCAGACGCCGCTCACCGGACACCATGCCGGGCTGGACGCCGCCCGCATCGCGCCCGCCGATGCCCGCACCACGGAGCGCGCCGTGAAGCAGTTCCGCAACGCCGGCGTCCGGCCGGACAAGCTGGTGATCGGCGCCGCATTCTATGGCCGTGATTTCGCCGACGTGCGAACCGATCATCAAGGCCTGTATCAGCACTACGGCCGCTACCAGGGCGAACATCCGTGGCCGGAGCTCAAGAAGGATTACATCGACAAGGGCGGCTACGTGCGCTACTGGGATGCCGAGGCGCAGGCACCCTGGCTGTGGAACGCGGAGGCGCGCCGATTCATCAGCTACGATGATCCGCAGTCGATCGCGGCCAAGGCCGCCTACGTCAAGGCCATGCACCTGGGCGGCATTATGTATTGGGAACAAAGCCTGGACCCGAGCGGTGAATTGCTCGAGGCCATGCGCCAGGGACTGCGCTGACTACCGGGCGCCATCGCCGGCGGAGTGCGCTCGGGCGGGGCGCGCTCAGGTGTTTCCCCGATGAGGCAATCAGCCTTTTCCCTGTACATTAGCTCGAATACCCCCAGGGAGCTTGAAGGGAGGAGTGACCCACATGTCGAGCAAACGATCCGCCAACCAAACACAACGAACCGCTGCGCAATCGACCGAGTTGCTGCAGGAACTCGTGGCGCACTTGCGGCAAAATCGCACCCAGTTGCGCGAGGAATGGGCCAACCGCATCACCGAGGCTCAGCTGCTCACGGCGATGACCAAGGAAGAGCTGTTCGCCGAAGCGACGTCCGTGTACGACAACTACGTCGAGGCGCTCGCGACCGGAACCTTCGAAGCCTTGCAGGCGTACGCGCGTAACCTATCCGAACGCATCATCCCGCGCGGAGTGGAAACCCACGAAGTCGTCGGCATAGTGCTGCTGCTCCGCGACGTATTGGCAAGGTCCTTGTTCGCCAAGTATCAGGGCGATTTCACGATGCTCAATCGCATCCTGGACGCCTATGAGCCGGCGGCCAATCGCATTGCCAACACCGTGGCCGTCGGCTTCGTGCAGGAGCGTGAACGCGTCATTCGCCAGCAGCAGGAGGCGATCCGCGAACTTTCCACGCCGGTGCTGCAGGTCCGCGAGCGGCTGCTGATCCTGCCCATCATCGGCGTCATCGATGCGCAGCGGGCTCGTCAGTTGACGGAACAGTTGCTGCGCGGCATCCGCACGAACCGCGCCAAGGTGGTGGTCATCGACATCACCGGTGTGGCGGCAATGGACGCCACCGTCGCCAACCACCTGGTGCAGACCGTGGAAGCGTCGCGCTTGCTGGGCGCCACCGTGGTGGTGACCGGTCTGTCCCCTGAAATTGCTCAGACCATCGTCACGATCGGCGTCGATCTCGGCAAGATGAATACCGTCGGCGATCTGCAAGGCGGCATTGAACAAGCCGAGCGTCTGCTGGGCTACAAGGTGGTCCCGGTCGCAGATTCTGCCTCGACGTAGGCCGGACGATGGAAGTCCCTATTCTAAAGCAGGGGCGGTTTCTCATAGCCACCATCCAGGCCGCGCTCTCGGATGCGGATCTGCTGCACTTGCGCCGCGCGCTCATCGACAAGGTGATTCAATTCCGCTCGCAGGGCGTGATCGTCGACGTGACGGCGCTCGACGTGATGGATTCCTTCGCGACGCGCACGATTCGAGACATCACCAACATGATACGTCTGCGCGGCGCGGATACGGTCATCGTGGGCATTCAGCCGGAAGTGGCCTTTGCCATGGTGCAGCTGGGGCTGACCATGGAGGGCGTGGCCACCGCGCTCGATCTGGAGGAGGGTCTCGCGCACCTGCAACAGCGGGCAGCCGGCAAAATTTAAGGGCGAATGACCAGTGCTACAAGATATTGTGGTGGCCATCCGCTCAGATGCAGATATCGTGTTGGCAAGGCAGCAGGGACGGGCATTGGCCGCGACGATCGGCTTCACGGCGACCGACGCGACGCTGATCGCCACGGCAATTTCCGAGCTGGCCCGAAATATCGTCTCCTATGCGGGGCAGGGCGAGGTGATGATGCGCGGCGTGGAGTCCGCACAGGCGAAGGGTATGTTGATCTGTGCCCGCGACAGCGGGCCGGGTATTCGCAGTATTGACGACGTGCTGCGTGACGGCTATTCGACCTCCGGCGGATTGGGCTTGGGACTGCCCGGGGTCAGGCGATTGATGGACGAATTCGCCATTGACTCGGAACTGCGACGGGGCACGGTGGTCACCGTCAGGAAGTGGCTCAAATGAAAGCGGCAGGTCTCGAATGGAGCATAGCCTCCGCCACGATGCCCGGAGAAGCGGAATCGGGCGATCGATACTGGGCCGGCTCCGGTTCGAATGGAATGATATTCGCGGTGATTGACGGTTTGGGTCACGGGCAGGCGGCGGCCGCGGCGGCCGACATCGCGATCGCAATATTGGAGCGGCATGCCGGCGAGCCGCTTGTCGAGATCATACGTCATTGCCACCAGGCGTTGCGCGAAACGCGCGGCGTGGCCATGAGTCTCGCGGCATTCAATGTCGAGGACGCAATTCTCACATGGATCGGTGTCGGCAATGTCGAGGGCACCTTGCTGCACCGGGATCCCGGGCTGCCACCCGACAAATTACTGCTGCGCAACGGCGTGGTCGGCAGTCACTTGCCCGCTCTTCGAACCGAGGCAGTGGCGGTCCAGCCGGGCGACATTCTGACCATGGTCACGGACGGGGTGACCGCCGAGCATGTGCTCGATGTCGCCAGGGACGGCCGTATCGAGTCGCTGGCGGATGGAATACTGGCAAGTGCCTGCAAGGGCACGGATGACGCCCTGGTCTTGGTTTCTCGATATCGAGGAACCCAGCCGTGAACGACGCCGCCAGCGCCTATCCGACCTCGTTGCACGATTACTTGGATGGCGCGGGAGAGTCCGCACTTCAGCAGGCGTATCAGATCGGGCGACAGGCGTTGGAGGCAGGCATGGGCTTGGTTGCCATCGCGGACATTCACCATGGCTGTCTGCGCACGCTGCTGACGCAGACGCTTGCGAATGACGAACGCGACCGGATCTTGACGCGCGCCGCGCAGTTTTTTGCCGAGTGCATCTCGCCGTACGAAATGACTTACGGCGGATTTCGCGAGGCCAATACGGCCCTGAGGCATTTCAATGAGGTGCTGGAACAGGAGGCCAAGCGAATCTCCAACGCACTTCACGATGAGGCCGGCCAATTGCTGGTGGCGGTGTACATCGCGCTGCAGGACCTGGCCGACGAGGTGCCCGCGGTTCAGCCGCGAGTTCTCAAGGTGACGCAATTGCTCGATCAGATTGAATTTCAGCTGCGCCGCTTGTCGCACGAACTCACGCCGGCATTGTTGAACGACCTGGGGCTGGTTCCGGCCCTGCGCTACCTATTCGAGGGGCTCGCACAGCGGTCCCGGCTCCAGATAACCATAGACGCGGTGCCGGAGCAGCGCTTGCCACGGCGCGTCGAGACCACCCTGTACCAAATCGCGAAGGAAGCGTTGCACAACGTGGTCAAACACGCCCAGGCAACGGCGGTTTGGATTCGATTTCAACGCACAGAGGGTTCGATCGACTGTTCCATACGCGACGACGGCAGGGGCTTTGAGCCTGCATCGATCGCCGGTCGCCAGGAGGAGCAGGGCTTCGGTCTCATCGGCATGCGCGAGCGCCTGAATGTCGTCGGTGGTCACCTGCACATCAATTCGAGCGGCGGCTGTGGGACGGAATTGGTGATATCCATTCCAGTGGAGCAATGAGATGCCTATTCGCCTGATTCTCGCGGACGATCATCTCATTGTCCGGCAAGGATTGAGAATGGTGCTCGAGAAGGAGCGCATCGAGATATTGGGCGAAGCCTCCGACGGACCTGAGGCGCTGCGCCTGATTCGGGAGCTGCATCCGGATATTGCGGTGCTCGATCTCGATATGCCCGGGCTCGACGGCTTGGCCGTGCTGCGCGAGGCAACAGTCGTAAGCCCGCAAACACGCGCCATCATTCTCACCCGCCATATGGAAGAGCCCTATGCCGTCGAGGCGCTGCGCATCGGCGCGCGCGGTTACGTGCTCAAAACGCAGGCGAGCACGGATCTGGTGGCCGCGATCCAGCATGTGGATCGCGGCGAGGTGTACTTGAGTCCCAAGATTTCCAAGGCCGTCGTTCAAGCGTATCTGACCAACGAAGGGCCCAGCGGGCAACTGAGCGTGCGTGAACGGCAAGTTTTACAACTGGTAGGCGAAGGATTCTCGACCAAGAAAATTGCGACATTGCTGGGCATCAGCGTCAAGACGGCGGACACGCACCGCACCAAGCTCATGGACAAACTGGATATTCATCAGACCGCCGGGCTGGTCCGCTATGCGATTCGTAATGGTTTGCTGGAGCCGTAGTCAGACTCGTCCTACACCCTCAATGGCGCCTTTTCACCTGTAGCCTCGGGGTCTTTCCTACCGGAGGCATCAATGATTTACCCGATTGTGCACCCCGCTACGAAGTCTATGCTGCCTAGGTAGTCGGTCAGCAAACGAGGCTCACAGGGGACATGAAACAAAAACTACTGAAGGCGCTCGTCGTTCTGGACGGCCGCGAAGATTCCTGGTTTTTGAACGGTGGATTTCACGAGTCGATCGACGACCACCTGCTCGACGTCAAGAGCCTTCCGGTGAACATGGAGGACCTCAACGGTACATTGGCGCAGATCGCGGCGCAGGCACCCGATGTGTTGCTGCTGGAATCAACTTTGTCGCCGAGCTTCATGTCGAGCTTGGTCACTCAACTGCGCTACCGCATGCCGGTCTTACCGATTGTGCTGCTGCCCGACATTCAAGGGGCTTTGGAACTGACAGCGGATTTGCCCGATCCCCGGGCCGGCAACGGCTTGAACGGCGCTCTGATGGCGGCCGACACTGTGGCGCGAACCCTGCGCTATGCCCACGGTCAGCTTGGGTTGCAACGCACGCTCCTGCAAATGGCATTGAGGGACGATTTGACCGGCTTGCACAACCGCCGTGGATTTACCGCGCTTGCGACCCGATATCTTCGATGGGCGCGCGACAGGGGCCAGCATTTGTCCCTGCTCTTCGCAGATATCGATGGGCTGAAATCGATAAACGACCGCTTCGGCCATGGCGAGGGCGATCGGGCGATATCGCTCACGGCGGCGTCCATCAAGGAGACCTTCCGCAGATTCGACGTGACCGCGCGATTGAGCGGCGATGAATTCGTGGCATTGATCGTCGACGTGCCCGGGCGCAGCGTGGAGGCCATCTGCAACCGCTTGCAGACGAATCTGGCGCAGCGCTCCGTCGCCGAACGCCGCTATACCTCGTCGCTCAGCGTCGGCGTGGCTCATTTCGATCCCGAGAATCCCGTGACTCTACAGGAGCTGATGAGGCAAGCCGATGTCGCGCTTTATCGGCATAAACGCAAGGCACGGCGGATACCCGACGGCCTCACCGCGGCGAGATCGGAGGCGCCGGGGCGGGCCGGCAGCTCTGCCATGCTGCCGGCTCTCGGCGACGCGGCCACGGCGGTCGCCGCGGTCTCGAGGGGATGAGCGCCGTGCAAATCGGGCGAACCGAGCCCCGCATGGCCACCAATACCGTGGCGAATCTCCAGGCAGTCGAGGAGCCGTTGATCAGTGAGACCGTGGTTTTTGAAAACATCAGCGAACACGGAGCTCGCCTCATTACGCGGCGCCAGTGGCCGGCGGGCAAACGGGTCATCATCAGCGATGCGCTGGTGAGCTTTCAAACCAGTGCCGAAGTGGTCTATTGCGCCAGGCAGAGTTCGCGGCGTTTCGCCGTCGGCCTAAAATTCAGCTAGCGCGCGCGCTCGGCTACTTCGCGGGCGCGGCGCCCTTGGCCGGCTCTATCCCCTTCGAATAAATCACGGTGCCATCGAGCTTGACGATGATGGCATCGATATCGTCGATGCGATTGTAGATTTCCATGGCCTTCTCGGGGCCCAGCACGAACGCGGTCTTGGACAAGCCGTCGGTGCGCGTCGCATACGGACCGATGACCGTGGCGCTGCGGACCTTGCTCGCGGAATGGCCCGTGCGCGGATCGATGATGTGGTGGTAGCGCACGCCGTCTTCCTCGAAGAACCGCTCATAGTCGCCTGAGGTCGAGATCGCCGCGTCGACCAAGGGAATCCGCGTGATCACCTCCCCTTCGCCCTTGCGCGGATCGCGGATCCCCACCATCCAGGGCTTGCCGAATCGATCCCCGACGATGCGGCTGTCGCCGCCGGCGCCGACATACATCCGCGTAAAGCCGCGCGCTTTCAATACAGCGATGCCGCGATCCACCGAATAGCCCTTGGCGATGCCGCCGAGATCGATGCGCACCCCCTTCTGGGAAAACTGCACCGTCTGATTCTTGGGATCGAGCAGCACATGGCGATAGTCGACCGCCGGCAACGCCTTGTCGATTTGCGCCTCGTCCGGGTGGATGTGCTTGCGGAAGTCGTACATATAGCCGACGCTGGCATAGGTGATGTCGAAGGCGCCTTCGGTGATGACCGAATATTCCTTGGCCGTGACCAGCAGGTCGAACAGCTCCTTGCTGATGCGCATGGGGCCGTCCGCAGCCTTGGCGTTGACCAGGGAGACTTCGCTGGTGGGCTTGTAGGTGCTCATCGTCTCATCGATGTGCCGCATTTCGTCGAGCACTGCGTCGATCGCCTGCTCGGCCTTGTCCTTGTCGTCCGCCCATAGTTCCACGGTGATCCGCGTACCCATGATGCCGTCGGTGACGCGCCGCACCCAGTCCGCCTTGGCGGGCGCGGCAGCACACACGAATGCGAACGCGGCCAGGAGAGCGGCGATGTTCGGTTTATGAAAACTCATATCTCTTCCCTAGTGGAAACGTTTCGTGGAAGCGCGGCGCCATTGCATGACCACCAGCGCGCTGCCCACCATGCCGCCCAAATGGGCAAAATGTGCGACTCCGGCCGCGGTCCCGGTAACCCCCAGATAGAGCTCGATTCCTGCGTACAGAGTCGCAAACAGCCACACCGGCATCGGAATGAGAAAGTAAACGGCGACCTTGCGTTTCGGAAACATGACGGCATAGGCCAGGATCAAACCGAAGACTCCGCCGGAAGCGCCGATCGTCGGCCCCGGCGACGCGCCGAACAGCGTGGGCACGAACAGCTGGGTGAGGGCGGCGGTGACCACCGAGGCGAAATAGCAGGCGAGCAAGCGGCGCGGCCCCACGTACTGCTCGATACCGGTGCCGAACACCCACAACCCCAGCATGTTGAACACCAGATGCGCCATGTTGTGGGTATCATGCAGAAACGCATACGTAACGATCTGCCAGACCTGAAAATGCCACCGGGGGTCGATGCGCTGCAGAGGCCACAGAGCGAACAGACCTTCCAGCACTTCCTGCGACAGGTTCTGGAGCAGGAACACCGCCACATTCGCGATGATCAGAAATTTGACGGCGGAAGATCTCATGTGTGGCCGCACATTCTACAGGTCGTGAAGGCGAACTCCTCGTGAAAGCGGTATTTTTGGACTACGACACGGTGTCGACCGGCGACCTCGACACATCGGCCCTGCGCGCGGCCGTCGACGATCTGCTTCTCTGCGATACGGACGACGCGGCCACGCCGGAGCGCATTCGCGGCGTTGAGATCGTGATGACCAACAAGGTCGACTTGTCGCGCGAACTGCTCGCGTGCGCGCCCAGGCTCCGGCTGATCGCCGTCGCCGGCACCGGCACCAACAACATCGACGTAGCGGCGGCGCGGGACCTTAAGGTGGCGGTGTGCAATGTGCGCGGCTACTGCACCTCGTCGGTGGCGCAGCATGTCTGGGCGTTGATACTGAGTCTCACCCAGCATATTTCCGGCTACTCGCGCCTGACCCGCGACGGCTCATGGACCCGGGATGAGACGAAGACCGTGCTCGCCCATCCGATCCGCGAACTCTCCGGCCGCACTTTCGGCGTGATCGGCTGGGGCGAATTGGGCCGCGGCGCGGCACGCATGGCCGAGGCCTTCGGCATGCGGGTGATCGTCGCCAACCGGCGCGGTGAGAACCCGAAACCCGATCGAGTCGATCTCCCGCGGCTCCTCGCCATGTCGGACATCGTTTCCCTGCATTGCCCGCTCGACTCTTCGACCCACGGCCTGATCGGTGCGCGCGAACTCGAGCTCATGAAGCCCGACGCACTATTGATCAACACGGCTCGGGGCGCGCTGGTGGACGGCCGCGCATTGGCCGCGGCGCTCAAAGCCCATCGTCTCGGCGGCGCCGGCATCGACGTGCTGTCCCATGAGCCGCCGCTCGAGGACGATCCCTTGCTCGATCCGGCCATACCGAATCTCATCTTGACCCCGCACGTGGCGTGGGCGGCGCGGGAGGCCAGACAGCGCTGCATCGATGAGATGGCCGCCAATATCGCGGAATTCCGGAGAGGCGGCCGCCGCTCACGGGTTGATTGAAATCGCGGAAGCCGCGCCGTTGGGAGCCAACAGGCTCCTACGTTCAGCCTCTGGCCTGCCTCTTCTCCCGCTTCGCAGCGCGCTTCTCTTCCAGCGTCTTGGTCGGTTTCTTCTTGTCCTCTTTCTTTCGATCCATACCCTTGCCCATGACTCGCTCCTCGCTATGGTCAACTCGATAATATCAATTCCTCGTCTTGCGACGGCTCAACATTTTGCGCTCGCCATGCCGGCCGGTCGAATCCCGCGGCGGCTTGGGCGGTTTCTCGCCCACCCGGCTGATGCGAAGCTCGCGGCCGACCACGCGCACCTTTTGCAATTCCTTGAATATCTCCTTCGGCATGCCTTCAGGCAAGTCGACGTAACTATGATCCTCGCGAATATCCACCCGGCCGATGTGCACGCCCTCGATCCCCGCCTCGTTGGCGATGGCGCCGACGATGTTGCCGGGCTTGATTCCATGTACCGACCCCACTTCGATGCGAAAAGTTTCCATGAGGCCGGTCGCGGTCTTCGATTTTGACCTAGGCGCACTGTCGGCGTCCGGAGGCGCGGCGTGGGGTGCGGGCGCGCGATGCGCGCGTCCGCTAGCGCTCTGTGCCCGCTCGGCAGGTGCCCGCTCGGCAGGCGCCCGCTCGGCAGGCGCCCGTCCGGCCGGCGCCGCCTTGGGCGGGGCATGAGGCCGCTCGAGTGCGTGCGCTTCTGCGGGCCGCTCCGGCTTGCCGGCCAAAAGCAGCGGCGTCGTGCCCTGCGCAAGGCTCGCGAGCGCGGCGGCGATGTCGATGAGCGGCAGACCGGTCTCGGCCTCCAATTGTTCCAGGATCGGCCTAAAGGCGCCGGCGGCGCCGGAGGGGACAGTCTCGATGACCCGTTGTTTGAATTTGGTGATGCGCAGCGCATTGACCGTGTCCACCGTCGGCAGATTCATCGGTTCGATGACTTGCCGGGTGGCGCGCTCGATGGCACGCAGCATATTGCGCTCTCGAGGTGCGATGAAGAGGATGGCCTCGCCCTTGCGCCCGGCGCGGCCCGTGCGTCCGATCCGATGCACGTAGGACTCGGTGTCATAGGGCACGTCGTAGTTCACCACGTGGCCGATGCGCTCGACGTCGAGTCCGCGCGCGGCCACATCGGTGGCGACCACGATGTCGATCTGGCCGGCTTTCAGGCGGGCCACGGTCCGCTCGCGCTGGGGTTGGGGGATGTCGCCGTTGAGCGGCGCCGCGGCGAAGCCGCGCGCCTCGAGTTTCTCCGCCAGTTCGACGGTCGATTGCTTGGTACGTGTGAATACCAGCATGCCGTCGAAGCTCTCCGCCTCCAGAATTCGCGTCAACGCGTCCAGCTTGTGCATGCCGCTGACCATCCAGTACCGCTGGCGGATATTGGTCGCCGTGGTGGTCTTGCTCTTGATGGTGATCTCGACCGGCGTGCGCAAGTGCTTGGAGGCGATGCGCCGGATCGGTGCGGGGATGGTGGCAGAGAACAAAGCCACCTGCCGCTGCGGCGGCGTCTGCTCGAGAATGCTTTCGACGGCGTCGATGAATCCCATGCGCAGCATTTCGTCGGCCTCGTCCAGGACCAACAGCGTCAAACCCGTCAGCTTCAAGGTGCCGCGGTTCATGTGATCGATGACCCGGCCGGGGGTGCCCACGACCACGTGGACGCCGCGCCGCAGGGCGTTGAGCTGCGGCTGGTAACTCTGGCCGCCGTAGATGGGCAGCACGTGAAATCCCTTCAGATGCGCGGCGTACTTGAGGAATGCCTCGGCGACTTGCAGGGCGAGCTCCCGGGTGGGCACGAGCACGAGAACCTGAGGTTCGTGCTTGGACAAGTCGATGCGCGTGAGCGCCGGCAAGGCAAAGGCCGCTGTCTTGCCGGTGCCGGTTTGCGCCTGCCCCAGCATATCGGCCCCGGACAACAGCACCGGAATGGTCGCGGCCTGAATCGGGGAGGGCGCCTCGTAGCCCACGTCCGTCAACGCACGCAGCACCGGTTCCGACAGGGCGAGGTCGCGGAAACTCGGGGTAACGGGGATTT
>Ga0210398_10001020_pt1 | contig 30163 bp, 24 predicted proteins | sample IncBWC4OmetaG_FD_161047 | JGI IMG/M metagenome (GOLD analysis project Ga0210398, IMG submission 161047) | Forest soil microbial communities from Barre Woods Harvard Forest LTER site, Petersham, Massachusetts, United States - Inc-BW-C-4-O | ecosystem: Environmental > Terrestrial > Soil >... | reverse complement strand
AATTCCGCGCGCTCACTCGACGTCAAGCGTAACTCCCCTTTAGGCATACCCCATGATACACGAAACTACTACCAATGTCACTGTTACAGGCCACTAGTAAGGACCGGGCATCATCATCGTCCTGGTTGGGCTCGGCGCCGGAGGATCGGGAGGAAGCACCAGATCGATTCTTCCGAAGGTGCCGTTGTTCTGCTTCGCGCCACCCGCGGTGAACAGCAACTCAGTGACCGGACGGGTGGTGGTCCCGTCGCCGAAGTTCAGTGCCCATAGCCCGGGGTTGACGACCGGCTTGCCCTTCTCGCCATTCAGCGTGCTCACAAACTTGCCGGTGTGATCATAGGCGTTGATCTTTCCGTCGCCGAAGTTGCCGATGAGCCACAGGTTGCTGAGCGGCCCGAAGTTGGCCGGCGCGAGCGCGAGGCCCCATGGCGAGTTGAGATGACCGCCGGTGGCGAAGCGCGAAACCAGCGTGCCGGTGGGGCTGAAGATATCGACGATACCGTGGCCGGCGCCGTTCACCTCGTCGGCGCGCGCCTTGTCGGGAATCGCGTAGGTCACCCAAAGGTTGCCGTTGAAGGTGAAGATTCCGAACGGCGAATACTTGCTGGGAATGTTAGGGTCGGTAAACGAGCCGGCCTCAGTGACGGAATGAAAGCCGGTGTCGTAGACCTCGATCTTGTCCTTGCTGAAATTGGTGACATAGAGGCGGTCGCCATTGCCGTCATTCGCGATGGCGAGACCTTTGTACACCGCACCCGCGGTCGAGTTGTCGATGGGGAGGGTCGCAGTGGTACCGTCGGCCAGGTTCCATCCCGCGACGGTGCCGTTTTCGGTAGCGAACAAGAAGATCGCGTCGCCGAATTCGGGCGTCGTCGAGCCGAAGGCTGAGTTCTGCGGATTGGTGATCGCGCCAGTCGGCGCGGAGTCACCCGTCACACTCGGCGGCGCGGGAATGGTCACGAACGGCAGTGACGAAAAGATAGTGCCATCGTCGTTGTAGAGCGAAGTACCACCGCCATTGTTATCCGCAATCCAAATGAAGGTGCCGGGCGAGAACGTAAGTCCCCATGGGTTAACCAGGTGAGCATCCTTAGTGGTTCCCTTGGCGCCCTTAAGGGTGGTCAGGTCGGTCTGTTGGTAAAATGGCTGGGGCGTTTTCTTCGCGAGCGCGGGCAGCGCGAACGCCAGGGCTAGCAGGCTGGCGGCAATAAGCTTGTGGATTTTCATGTGAGTGGTTTCATCCTCCGGGACAGAATTCGTCCGTGATGCTTGCGGAGTGCGCAGCACTTACGAGTCGCTCGTTATCGGTGGAATTAACTCGGCGGGTGGATAGAAAGTTCCCGCCGCGAGGTTTTGCCGCTCCAGCAAGCCTGAATGAGATAGACCGGCAGTCAGGAAACCGCCGGTCTATCATAGGAATCGGCGCGGACTATCAGATCTGGCTGTAGCCGCTACCCTTGCGATCGAAGCCGAAACCGCGGCCTTCTTTTCTGAGCATCCCGTATTGTTTGAGGACCACCTGACTATAAGTGACCCAACCGGTAACCTTGTCTAGCGGCTCGGAAACCAGCAATAACGCCGCATCTGCCATCCATTCGACCGGCTCACTGTTAGGATCGTCGTCGCCGCTGGTGAGATGAAAATGTACCGCGCCGGGCGTCGGCACGACCACTGAGGGCGAAAGACAGGTCACCGAAATGCCATCCTCATAGACTTCCTCGGCGAGGCCCTGCGTCATCCGCTCCATCGCGGCTTTCTCGGCGCCATAGCAGACCGCGCCGCGAATGATCGCATCACCTTTGTACGGTCCACGGCCCGGCCCAACCGCCGCCGCCGACGAGATGTTAAGGATCGCGCCCGACTTGCGCGGGATCATATCCTTGAGCGCCAATTTGCTGAGGATGAACGGCGCGTGCAGGTTGATGGAGAACGAGCGCATCCACTTGCGGGTGTCGTAGTCCTTCATCGGGATGAAGTAGGTGAGCGCGGCGTTGTTCACCAGCACGTCGGCGGGGCCATAGATGCGATGGGTCTCGGCGAAAAGCTTTTCGCATTCGGCCTCCGAGGAGACGTCGCAGGTGACCGCGGTCGCGTCGCCGCCGGCCTTCTTGATGCCGGCCACCGTGGTTTCGAGCGAGCCGCCGAGGAGCTTATGGTCGCCCTCGTGCAGGGTGCGCGCGGTGCAGATGACGCGGGCGCCTTCTTTGGCATAGAGTTCCGCGATGGCCTGACCGATGCCGCGGCTGGCGCCGCTGACGATAGCTACTTTCTTATCGAGCTTGCCCATAGTGAATTACTCCGAGTGGTATTTCGATTCGTATAGCACATGGTGCCGCCGCTAGTGCATTTGGTCTGCTGGTTAGGCAAACTTAAAAGGGCTGACTGTCGTTCCAGCTCATCAACGTGAAATCTTTTTGAAAGAGGAAGGGTATGTTGCGCAAGATTGTATTTGGACTCGCAGTTGTAATCGTCACTTCTATGTTAGGCATGCAAGCACGCGCCCAGGAATGGAGCAGCGGTGGATGGCAAGCCGCCCCCGGGGCCTCATCGGAAGCCGCCAGCGGGAGAGTAGTGCATCTGAACGGCACCTTAAAGGGTACCGTCGCGATAACGGACGGAGCCTGCACGCAAGGCTTCAGCGCACAATGCCCCAGCGGGCATGTCTGCGAGTGTTTCACTGCGATGGGCGCGAAATTTTCCAGTTCGGGCATCGGCAAGGGCTCCGCAAACCTCTTCGCCACCGTCGATACCAGCGCGACGTTCGGTCCGTTGGGGGAGGATTGCGTGCCGCTGTACGCCGAGTTCGACGTAATCGCCAAAAAGGATTCCCCGAATTTTGATGTAATCGGAGGCGCTTGCTTTAACCCGCAGGGTAACATTGTTTCCAATGGCACGATGGGACTGGCGTCTTCGAATCTGTTTACCCAAACCGGTTATCTTGCCTATACAGCCACCATCAATCCGAACGCCAGCGGATCTTCCGGCCGGCTGACTCTGAAGTTCTCGGGCGCGGCACAATAGCCTGAATGTAAAAGCGCCGCGGCCTCGAGGATGCCGCGGCGCTTTATTTTGTCGATGACTGGTCGCGCGATCAGCTCAACTTCAGTCCCTTCTTTCCCTCCGCGCGCCATTTCTTGATCAGCTCATGGAACTCGACCGGGCCGCCGCCGTATAGCGTGCCGACGAATCCCGAACCGCCTTCCTTAACGTGGCCTTCGTTGTTGTAGTAGCCCGGAGTGCACGCATCGAGGAAGCCCTCGTTGTTGAGCGCCTTCTCCTTGATGGTCTGGACCCATTCCGCTTCGGCTTCGGGAGTCGGTTCGAGAACCCGCGCCTCCGTGGACCTGGCGTGCTGAATGACGTCGGCGATGTGAGTGGCCTGCTCCTGGAGCATATGCGGGAAATTCGCCGTCAGCGCGTTCTGGGTAATGCCCATGTGGAAGCAATTCGGAAAACCGCTGCTGTAGAAGCCGTGCAGCGTCTTCATGCCGTCCGCCCAATAGTCGGTGAGAGTCTGGCCGCCGCGTCCGTAGATCTCGAAGCCCGCGCGCCGCGTGTATGCGGTGCCGACTTCGAATCCGGTGGCGAAGATTATGCAGTCCACTTCGTACTCGACGCCGTCGAACACCAGGCCTTTCTCGGTGATGCGATCGACGCCGCGTCCTTTGGTATCCACCAGTTTAACGTTGGGGCGGTTGAAGGCGGGCAGATATTCGTCATTGAAGGTGGGGCGCTTGCAGAACTGGCGATACCACGGCTTCAGCGAATCGGCGGTAGCTTTGTCCTTCACCACGCGATCGACGCGCGCGCGGACCTGGTTCATCTTCTTGAAATCCGCCAGCTCCATCAGGCGACCGAGCTCTTCGGGCGAGGCGGTTTCGGCGGGATCAGCCTTGCGGGGGATGATGGCGCCCAGGTTGCGGATGATGTCAGTCCAGCCGTCGCTGACGAGGTCTTCCTCCTGGCTGCCACCTGAAACGAGGACGTTGAAGTTCTCCATCCGGCGGCGCTGCCAACCGGGAGTCAGCGTCTTGACCCATGCGGGATCGGTGGGACGATTTCCGCGCTCATCCACCGAAGACGGGGTGCGCTGGAAGACGTAGAGCTGCTTGGCGTACTTCGCCAGATGGGGCACGCATTGAATCGCGGTCGCGCCGGTGCCGATAACGGCCACCTTCTTGTCGGCGAGCTTGTGCAGATTTCCGGTGGTATCGCCTCCGGTGTAGCCGTAATCCCAGCGGCTGGTGTGAAAGGTGTGGCCCTTGAAGCTGTCGATGCCGGGGATGCCGGGAAGCTTGGGCCGATTCAGCGGTCCATTGGACATGACCACGAAACGCGCGCGCATCGTGTCGTTGCGATTGGTAGTGATGATCCAGCGGCACTCCTCGTCATTCCAGCGAATCTCTTTGATCTCGGTCTGGAAGCAGGCGTCGCGATAGAGATCGAATTTCTCGCCGATCCGGCGCGAGTGTTCGAGGATTTCGGGCGCGAAGGAATATTTTTCTTTGGGGATGTAGCCGGTCTCCTCAAGCAGCGGCAGGTAGATGTACGCCTCGATATCGCACTGCGCGCCAGGATAGCGATTCCAGTACCAGGTGCCGCCAAAATCGCCGCCCTTTTCGATGATGCGGATGCTCTCGACGCCGGCCTCGCGCAAACGCGCGCCCGCCAACAAGCCGCCGAAACCGCCGCCGATGATCACCACCTGCACCTCGTCGTTCAGCGGTGCGCGGGTGAAGCCCGGGTCGACATAAGGATCGTCGATATAGCGGCTGAAGTCGCCCTTCACTTCGACATATTGCTGGTTGCCGTCGACGCGGACGCGCTTGTCGCGCTCCTCGCGGTACTTGTTGCGTAGCGCATCGGGATCGAAATCGTATCCTTCCGAGCCATTGTGAGCGGACGAGACTTTTTCGGCTTCACTCATCGAGCGAACTCCTCAGCGTGGCAGGCAGCGCACGCGAAATTTGATGTACCCGTCGTCGGTGACATACCGATCGTTCAGGTCCATTTTAGCGAAACACAACTGGGGCCGAACATTCAAGCGGAACGGGCATAAAGAATTGCGATCTGCGCTTGCCTTCGATTGGCCGCTGCGTCTAAATCTAGTACATGCGGTCAGAAATTCTACCGAAGGACCAAAACGAACTTTCCTTCATCGAGGCGGCCCGCCGCGCCCAGATTGTCGAATGCGCCATCCGCGCGATCGCGACCTTAGGCTATGGGCAGGCGTCGTTGGCGCAAATCGCCAAGCTCGCGGGGGTCAGCAAGGGCGTCATCTCGTATCATTTCGCCGACAAGGATGAGTTGATCGAGCATGTCCTGCGCGAGGTCCTCAGCGAGTTCGAGGTCTACATGAGACCGCGCATTCAGGCGCAGCAAGACGCCGCCCTCATGCTGCGAACCTATATCAAATCGAATATTGCGTTTATGGCGGCGCGGCGCGACTACGTCCTGGTGCTGGTCGACATCTTCACCAACGCTCGGCGCAGCGACGGCCAACCCTTTACCGATCCGGCCGGCCACGAATTGGGAGTGAAAGTGCTGGAAGTGATTCTGCGCAAAGGTCAGCGCTCGGGAGAGTTCCGCGAGTTCAACGTCCATGTGATGGCGGTCAGCATCCGGCAGGCGATCGACGGCGTCAGTCCGCAACTGATCGCGGACCGGGCGTTGGATCTCGAGGCGTATGCGGAGGAACTCGCCAGCATTTTCGATCATGCAACTCGCAGTGGCGCGCGACGTAAAGAAGAGGGTTCGCGATAATGGATAAATCAATCACCGAAAAACCGGCCCTCAACCTCACCACCAACATTCTCTATGGGACCGGCTCCGCGGCGTTTGGCGTGCACATCGCATCGCTGGGCTCGCTGCTGCTGCTTTTTTTCAACCAGGTAGTCGGGCTCCCGGTAACATGGGTCGGGGGCGCGTTGATGATCACACTGATCTTCGATGCGATTTGCGATCCCCTGATCGGCGAATGGTCCGATCACACACGCTCGGGGTGGGGCCGGCGCCATCCCTTTATGTATGCCTCGGCGGTACCGGTCGCGATCGTCTTTTATTTTTTGTGGAACCCGCCTCATGGCTGGTCTAACCATGCGATGTTCCTTTACCTGATCACGTTGCTCATCAGCTTGAGAATGCTGCTGAGCCTTTATGAGATCCCTAGTTCAGCGCTCGCGCCGGAACTCACCCTCGACTACGACCAGCGCACCGGACTGATGAGCTGGCGATTCTTCTTCGGCACCATCGGCGGCGCGGGAATGACGTGGGCGGCATTCAGGATTTTCCTCCGTCACGACGCGACGCATCCGCTCGGAATCATGAATCGCACCGGATGGGGCTACTTCGGACTGGCGGGCGGCATCGTCATGTTCGGCAGTATCATGGTGTCGTGCCTCGGCACTCATCGATTCATCGCGGCGCTGGTGCAGACGCCGCGGCGCGTCGAAACCTGGATGGACAAGGTCCGCGAGGTGACCGCGACGCTATCGAATCGATCTTTTCTGGCGCTGATGATCTCCGGGCTGATCGGCGCCGTCGGCACCGGGCTCAGCGGCGGCCTCGAGTTGTACATCAACAACTATTTTTGGGAGCTGTCACCGAAACAGCTTTCGTTGTTTCCGCTGATAGCGCTGGTCGCGGCCTTCCTTGGAGTGGCACTGGCGCCGGCCTTGTCGAGGCGCTTCGGCAAAAAGCGCGCGATGCTCGGAGTGTTCTTCATCTCGCTGTTCTGCGCCGTGATTCCTATCCCGCTGCGCTTGCTTGGGGTGATGCCGCCCAATCATTCTTCGGCGCTGGTCGCGATCCTGCTTGGCTTTTACCTGGTGGCGGCGACGCTCGGCATCATGGGCTTCATCATTGTCACCTCGATGATGGCTGATGTGGTCGAAGACATCGCAGTGAAGACCGGGCAGCGCTCGGAGGGGCTGCTGTTCGCTTCCAACGGGCTGTTGCAGAAATGCGTGACCGGACTGGGGACGTTTGCCTCCTCGCTGCTGCTCGCGGCGGTGCATTTCCCGCAGGTCGCGGTGCAGGGTCAGGTCGATGCTTCAATCCTTCGCAATTTGGTGCTGCTCTACCTGCCGATCTACGCGATTTGCAATGGAGTCGCGATCGCGGCGCTGATCTTTTATCGAATCGATCGCAACGTGCATCAGCACAATCTCGATCAACTGCGCGATGCGGCCGCGACTGCGGCGACCGGCGAGGAAGAAATCCTGGAAGGCTTCGACCCGAGCGGCATCACCAAGTTAGTTTCTTCGGGAAGCTGAATTTTAACCTCGCCGCGCTTTACGCATAGCGCCACCTGTGTGCGATACTCGCCGGCGAGGCGAAACCATGGCTGGCGAATATCATATCCACGGCGTTGAAATTTCCCCTTACTCGGTGAAGGTCCGTTCGTACTTCCGCTACAAGGGAATTCCGCATCGATGGATTCCGCGCAACCAGGACGCCGAGGGCGAGTATCAGAAGCTCGCGAAGTTGCCGCTGGTGCCGTTGCTGGTGACTCCCGATAAGCAAGGGATCGGAGATTCCACCCCGATTATCGAGCACGTCGAAGCGAAGCATCCCGCGCCCTCGATTCATCCGGCCGATCCGGTGACGAAGTTTCTGTCCGCGCTGCTCGAGGAGTTCGGCGACGAATGGGGCAACAAGTGGATGTTCCATTATCGCTGGGCGCGCGAGGTCGATCAGCTCTCCTGCGCGGGCCGGATCGCGCTCTCGATGAATCCGACCGCCGACGAAGCGCAATTCGCCGGCGGCGTAAAGATGGTGCGCGAGCGGATGGTGCCGCGGGTTTCCTTCGTCGGATCGAATCCGCAGACGGCGCCGCAAATTGAAGAATCATTTCGCGACGCGGTGGCGATCCTCGAACCGCACTTCGCGACCCGTGCCTACCTGTTCGGCAATCGTCCGGCCTTCGCCGATTTCGGCTTGTGGGGACAGCTCTACAACGCGTGGACCGATCCGACGCCCGGCGCCATCATCGACGCGAAGGCTCCCAACCTGCTCGCCTGGATCCATCGGATGACGTGGCCGCGTGCAGAAGGCGACTTCGAGTCGTGGGCGAGTCTCGCGCCGACGCTCGCGCCCTTGCTGGAGCGCCAGGTCGGGCGCCTCTTTATGCCCTGGACGGTGGCCAACGCTGCCGCCATCGCGAGTAATCGCGAGGAGTTCAGCGTCGAGCTGGGCGGGCGCACGTGGACCCAGAAGCCGCAGAAGTATCACGCGCGGTCGCTCGCGGCGCTGCGCGAGAAGTACACGGCAGTCGGCGAGAATCGCGCGCTCGATGCGATCCTCGAGAGCTCCGGCTGCCTGGCGGGCTTGCGCGCCTAGATCATCAGCGCCTCGAAATAGTCTCCGCCCGATAGAGCCGCGCGCCACGCGCGCGCCCTTCCTATCGACTCGTTTCTACAATGGCTAGCATCGCCGGATGACCGGCTTGATTTTGGATCACGCAGTCGAGCTGCCGGTCAAATCGAATTCGGAGTGCGGCAATGGCAAAGGCCGAAATGCACGCGGAAGCGAATGGCGACAATGCGGCCGGGGCGATCGATATCGAGATGCTGGCCTCGATGATGAATCGGGTGCGGACGCAGGCTGCAGCCGACCCCTTCAGCAATCCGATTTTACTCTTCGCGCTCGACCTGACCCTGCGCATCGATCGCGGCGAGATCGACCTCAAGGAGCTCGAGAGCCTGGTGCAGCAACTGACGGTGGGCGCATTCACCCATCGCGCCGAGAGGCTGATGAACTACCTGGGCGAAAAATCTATCGCAGCAAACCAGCTGGCCATCACCGCACTGATCGAACAAAGGGCGCGCACCGGCAGCTTCGAGGAATTCCGGATCGCGATGTCGCGTTGCCTGTTCGGCGTCGTGTTCACCGCCCATCCGGCGTTTTCAGTCAACCTGGAGTTGGCGCATAAGCTGGCGGAGCTGGCTACTGGGCACACCCTGGAGGGCGTCGCGCTCGACCAGACCGGACGCGAAGCGCACCTCGCGGCCGCGCTGCACGCGGAGCATCGCCCGCCGGTAGAACTCTCGCTCGAGGTCGAGCATTCGTGGGTGACCGAGGCGCTGAGTCAAGCGCACGACGCACTGGAAGGGGTGCATCGCACGGCGTTGCGCGTGGCCCGCGAGCATTGGCCGGATCAATGGACCAGCCTCGAACCGCGGCTGATCACGCTGGCATCGTGGGTTGGATACGACCAGGACGGCCGCACCGATTTGACCTGGACGCGCACCATCACGGCGCGCCTGGTTGACAAGCTCGCGATGCTGGAACGGTATCGCGCCAAAGTCGAAAGCCTGCGCGATTTAGCCACTGATGATTTCCTGCGAGCGCTGGAGCCGCTGGCCGCGATGCTGGCGACCGCGAGTGCAACCGTCGCCGATCAGCTTGCGCTGGTCGAGGCGGCCAACCGCGACGCCTCCAAAACCGCGGCCTTCGGGCGCGCGATGGTGGCGGGACGCGAGCAGGCGTTGGTCGAGACCGCGCCCCTGATCGCGTTGATCGAAGCTGCCCTGCCCGCGGCTCCCGACGACGATCGGCGCGAGGCGCTGCTGGTGATGCGCTCGAGCATGCGCACGCACGGCCTCGGGCTGGCGCATATCCATGTGCGGCTGAACTCGTCGCAGTTGCACAACGCGGTGCGCCGCCAGGTGGGACTCGAGACGGAACCCAACGATCCGGCGAATCGGCGGTCTTACTTCAACACCATCAACGATCTGCTGGGGCGGGTGCGGCCGATGACGATCAGCTTCGGCTCGCTGATGGAAGAAAAGGCCTCGGCCAAACAGTTGATGATGACCGTCGCGCAGATCGTCAAGTTCATCGATGCGGAGACGCCGATTCGTTTTCTGATTGCCGAAACCGAGACCGGCTTCACGCTGCTGGCGGCGCTTTATTACGCGCGTCTGTTCGGCATGGAGGATCGAGTCGAGATTTCCCCGTTGTTCGAAACCGAGGAGGCATTCGAGCGCGGTCAACGCGTCATCGAAGAGGCGTTGAAGAGCCCGCACTATCGCGCCTACTTTGAGCGCCAGGGCCGGATCGCCGTGCAGTTCGGCTTTTCCGATTCGGGGCGATTTATCGGCCAGATGGCGGCGACGTTCCGGATCGAAAGCCTGCGCCTGCGGATTGCGAAGTTGCTGGAACGCCACGGGCTGGGCAAGCTGGAAGCTATCCTCTTCAACACTCATGGTGAATCGATCGGCCGCGGAGGGCATCCGCTGACGCTCGCCGATCGTTTCCGCTACGCGGCCCCGCCGGTGAGCCGCCTGGAGTTCGAACAGCGCGGTCTGCGAGTGAAAGAGGAAATCAGTTTTCAGGGCGGCGAGGGCTATCTGCCGTTTATGACGCCCGCCGCGGCGACCGCGAGCATGCGCCAGATTCTCGCGTTCGCATTCGATGTGAGCGACGAGACCGGCAACGATCCGATTTATGCGGCGCCCGACTATGCCTCGGAATTCTTTGCGACGGTGCAGCAGGAGTTTTCCGATCTGGTGGATGATCCCGACTATGCGGCGCTGCTGAGCCTGTTCGGCGCGAACCTGCTCTTTCGGACCGGCTCGCGGCCGGTGGCGCGCGAGGTCGAAGGGGGACGGCCGTCGAAGATTGAGCATCCTTCGCAGTTACGGGCGATACCCAACAACGCGATTCTGCAGCAACTCGGTTACATGGCGGTTACCCTGCACGGGGTTGGACGCGCGATATCAAAGGATCCGGAAATGTTCCATGCGATGCGCGAGAAGTCGGCACGCTTTCGGCGCTCGCTGGAAATGGTTACCGCCGCGGTTGATCGCACCGATATCGACGTGCTGCGCGCTTACGTGAATACCCTCAATCCCGCCATGTGGCTGAACGGGGCGGGACGGAGCAGACGTCCGGCCCGGGTTCGGGCGCTGCGCGAGCTGGCGCGGTTGACGGGAAGACTGGATCGCTATGATCGGCTGGCACGCCTCACACGGCGCCTGCAATCGGATCAGCTGTGGCTGCTCGAAGAGATGCAGCCGGCCGAGACCGCGGCGCGGCAGCGCTTGACGCTGATGCATGGCATCCGGGTCGCCGTCATCCAACGGATCTGTCTGCTGGCGACCGAGATTCCCAATTTCAGACCGAACCTGGGAGTGACGCGCGATGATATCCTGGCGCGAATCCTCGAAATGGACGTGCCCGGTGCGGTCGAGCGCTTGCGGGTGATTTTTCCTCACGTCGATAGCGAAGTGGGCACGCGCGATGACTTCGGCGAAAAGTCCCAATACCGAACCGAGCCATCGCTCTCCTACGCAGTGGAAGATGACACTCTCTTCGGTCCGATGCTGAAGCTTTATGATTTGGCGCGCCGCATTGGCACGGCTATCACCTACGAAATCGGCGCCATCGGTTGAATTGGTCCCCTCAGGCGAGTTCGGCTTTGCGCTGAGTCAGGATGATTGCCGTCCCCAAAGAGAAGCCCACCGCGACCGCGATGTAAATGAGCCAGAAGCCCAGTGGCGGCATTGCGCGAGTGCCATAACTATGGAGCGTGAAGATCGAGAGGTTGATGATCACACACGCGGCGTACAGGTAGGCGATCGGTAGTGCGAATCTCCGCAGCGTCCAGATACCGAAGGGGCGCCGCGTTTCTTGCCCGCCATATCTATAGCGGCTTGCCGGCGCGCACGAAGGCGCTCATGAATTTGCCCGCCACCTGGCTGGCGATGGTTTCGTCGTCGAGGCCGGCCTGCTTCACCAATTCTTTGGTTTGCGCGTCGGAAAAAATCCGCGTCGGTCCCACCTCGATCGCTTCGAAACCGGCGGCTTTGAGTTTGGCGCGATAGTCCGATTCTTCCAGCGCACCCGCGATACATCCTGACCAGAGCTCGGCCTGCGCGCGAATCGCCGCCGGGATCTCGCCGCGCACCACGATGTCGGAAATCGCGAGCCTGCCGCCCGGCTTGAGCACGCGCAAGGTTTCCCGCAGGACGCGATCCTTGTCCGCCGAAAGATTGATCACGCAGTTCGAGATGATCACATTCACCGAATTGTCCGGCAGTGGAATGTTCTCGATCTCGCCCTTGAGGAACTCGACGTTTTGCACTCCGGCCTTATGCTGGTTCTCGCGCGCCAGCTCAAGCATCTCGTCAGTCATGTCCAATCCGTAGGCCTTACCCGAGGGGCCGACGCGGCGTGCCGACAGGAACACGTCGATGCCGCCGCCCGAGCCAAGGTCGAGCACGATTTCGCCGGCCTGCAATTCCGCCAGCGCGGTCGGATTGCCGCATCCAAGAGAGGCCGCGACCGCATCGGCCGGCAAGGTTGCGGTTTCGCCGATCTGATAGAGATTCGAGGTAATCGGATCGCCGCAGAACGAGGTAGTCTTGCCGCAGCATCCCGCCTTGCCGGAGTTTTGCTGGACGCGCTGAGCCTCGCGCGCATAGCGCTCGCGAACTTGTTCCTTGATCGATGCTTGATCTTCCATTGTTCCTTCTCGCCGGCGCCGGATGATGGTTGTCAGTTGATTATTAAAGTCCGCGGGAGGCAAGAATCTTTAGTGCAGCTTCGCGTTGCGCTCGACGGTGGGCGCCAGCCGCCGCACCACCTCCAGCGTTTTGCCCGCGGCCATCTTGATCGCATCACCCTGCGAGAACAGCACCAGCCGATGCGCCCCCGCTTCCCGATAAAGCTTCAGATCCTCCGATGCGATGCCGTCTTCGCCCGGCGCGATAAAGCCGCTGATGTTGAGCGTATCGGGATTGCACCCGGCTTCGGACGCAGCTTTGCGAAGCGCGTCGACATCGCGCTTGAAGCTGGCCGGCCTGCCCGCGATGGGCACCCATCCGTCATAGCTGCGCACCACGCGTTCGATAGCCTTGGGCCCGCGCGCGCCGAGGAGAATCGGAATGCGCTTCTGAATCGGTTTGGGATCGCATCGCACGGCGGGAAACTTCACCAGCTCACCCTGGTAACTCGGCTCCGGCTCGGTCCATAGCACGCGCAGCGCCTCGACCGTTTCGCGCAGCCGCTTCCATCGTGTGAGGAAATTGGTTCCGAGCGCCTCGGTCTCTTCGCGAAGCCATCCGGCGCCGACGCCGAGGATGACGCGTCCGCCAGAAACCACATCGAGCGTGGCGATGGTCTTGGCGGTGACGATCGGCTCGCGCTCGGGCAGCAGGCAGATTCCGGTCCCGAGTTTGACGCGCCTGGTAACGGCGGCCGCGATGCTGAGCGCGACGAAGGGATCGAACCAGCGTCCATAGTGCTCGGGCAGCGTGCCTCCGCCGCCGCCCGGCAGCGGCGTTTTGAAGCCGATCGGAATCACCGGGTGTTCGGGGATGAAGAGGGATTCGTAACCGAGGTTTTCGACTTCGCGCGCGATGGTCGCGATATCTCCGGATTCTGCGGTCGCTGCGATCATGATCCCGATGTCCATAAGTCCACTCCTGTGAATTGTGCGAGGGATTTTCCCGACTGATATCAGGCCGCGCGCGCGTCATCCACCGTGGCGGGCGTTCGGTAGTGGGTCAGTTTGATCGTTGGCCGGCGTTTCTTAGCTCTGAAATGAACTTGTGTACCTCGCCTCGGTCGCTAAGCTTGAGCTTAGGTCCTGAGAAATCTGCGAAGAGACGGGCGTGGCCGGTGAACGAACTCGATGTCTGGCGATCCCAATAGGCTTCGGCCCATGCCAGCAAATCGGCATGGTCCCTATCAGTTGCACCAGGGAGCAGTCCTCGTTGCACTAGACTCTCGCGACAGACATTCCAGGGAATGTCTAACCAGATGAGAGCGGTTACCCGCGGCAAGGCGACTTCGGCCATCCATCCGAATACGCCTTCGATAATCCAATGGGGTTTTGTGGCTACGTCTCGCACTAGACACTTCGCAAGCTGCTCGTTGCGTTTGCGACGGTAGCCACCTTCTTCCCAGTGCAATTGATCGAGATCAATGGCTGGTACATTAACTATGTGAGCAAGTTTCTCAGCGAGCGTACTTTTACCCGCCCCGCTATTGCCGACGATGACGGTCCGTTGCTTTAAATCATCAAGGGGAATCTTGTCCATTGCTAGAAATGATTGCCAGCGGCAATGCTCGTGATCATAGCTTGTCCTGAACACTTGCCGCGAGCGTTGCGAGCCGAGCGACCCTGACTTTCAAACTGACCCGCCACCGGGCGTTCCGATCCTCGCAGCGGGCTGTTATCTTGTTCTCGCGCCGTCGTTTCCGGCGCACCCTTGAGGCTGCGAAAGTGAATCCTGATCTATCCGATACGCTGATAATCGTCGCCATCGGGATCGTTGGCGGCGCCGCGCTGATTTACCTCCAGATCCTGATTCAATGGAGTTTGCGCAAAAAGCGGCCCGCGCCCGCCGAGTTGCCGCGCCAACTGGTCGAGGAAATTCCGCTGCGCGCGGAAGCGCCACAGGAAGTCGCCCCGCCACCTGAGGAAATCGTCGCGCCTCCACCGCGAGTCGAGGCCCCCGCGGAAGTTATTGGGCAAGCTCCGCCGCCCGAGGTGGCTCCCACGCCGACGCCTCCGCCCCCGATCGTTGAGGCTCCCGCCCCCGCGCCAGCCAAGGCTCCGCCGCGGCTCGGACTCGGGTTGCGCAAAACCCGCGAAAGTTTTCTCGCGCGCATCCGCACCGCGCTGACGGGAAGCCCGAAGCTGAGCGAGATCTATGAGGGCCTCGAGGAAGCGCTCATCGGCGCCGATGTCGGCGTCGATACCAGCCTCAAGCTGACCGAGGCGCTGCGGACCAAGCTGAAGAACGAGAGCCGTCCCGACATCATCCGCGATGCGCTCAAGGGCGAAATTGCAGCGATCCTCGCCAAGGCGGAGCGCCCCATGGCGGATCCCGGCGACGTGCCCCTGGTCATCATGCTGGTCGGGGTGAACGGAGTCGGTAAGACCACCACTATCGCGAAGCTGGCGGCACGATACAAAGAAACGCGCGGGCCGGTGCTGGTCGCGGCGGGCGATACCTTCCGCGCGGCCGCCATCGAGCAGCTCGAAATATGGTGCGATCGCGCGGGCGTCGAGATCATCAAGCAGAAGCAGGGATCAGATCCCGCCGCGGTCGCCTTCGATGCGGTCAAGGCGGCGGTCGCGCGCAAGGCCGGCACGGTGCTTATCGATACGGCAGGGCGGCTGCAGACCAAGACGAACCTCATGGAAGAGTTGAAGAAGATGAGCCGGGTCATCTCGCGCGAGCTCCCCGGCGCGCCACATGAGGTCTGGCTGGTGCTCGATGCGACCACGGGTCAGAATGCGCTGAGCCAGGCGAAAATCTTCGGCGAATCGACCAAACTTACCGGCGTGGTGCTCGCGAAACTCGACAGCACCGCCAAGGGTGGGGTAATCGTAGGCATCGCGGGGCAGCTCGGCATCCCGGTGCGCTTCGTGGGACTAGGGGAGGGAATCGAGGATCTGCGGGAATTCGACCCGCATGAGTTCGTAGACGCATTATTTGCAAGCGGCGAGGGCGAGGGCGATTCCGCCAGCGGCTCTTATGCGGCTTGACAGGCCAATTAATCGAAATTTAAACTAAAGGTTAAGTTTTCAAGATGGCCACGGATGTTCTCAAAGAGCTTGACGATCGCATTCAGGCATCGGTCAATAAGATTCAGCAACTGAGACGGGACAACGAGCAATTGCATCATCGGCTGGCGGAGAGCGAGAAGCGAATCGCCGAAGTCGCCGCGCAGGTGAAAGTCTTCGAGCAGGAGCGCAAGCAACACGAAACGGAACGCAGCGAGATTAAGACCCGGATCGAGAAAATCCTGGCGCGCTTCGACGGGATCGACCTCGCCTAGGTTATATTGATATCGTCTAAGGTATATTCGATCTTTGTCCAGGTAAGATGAAAGGCGTGAACGTCGAAATCATGGGCCAGAACCTCACCGTCGCGAGCGACGAGAACGACGAATGGGTGAAGTCGCTGGCCGGGAGAGTCGACGAACGCATCAGGAAACTTCGCGCGAATGGCAACACGGTCAGCTCGGTAAATATCGCGATCCTGGCGGCGTTGAATTTTGCCGATGAACTCGAGCACCTCAAACGGGAGCATCAGGAGTTAATCGACAGGATTACAGCGATGAAGGAACGACTGATCGACGCGATCGACGGCAAGCTCGTGCTGGAGCCCGGCGACGCACGGAGTAAGTAGGGACCGGTGGCGGGGTAGTGGGGATCTTAATAAGGTACGACGCGATGCGCGCAAGCATACAACCTGTGAGACTTTTGCTTCGAGCTGACAGGCGACCAAACTTCGGCTTCCTCGGCAGGATGCGTCCCGCGCGGGAAGGAGCTTTTTGCGCTTTGCGGAGGTGTTCAAGCATCTTGGCCAAAGTGTCGCCTTAAGTAACCCCTAAGCCCGCCATGGCAATGCCAGTGGCGGATGAAAAAAAATATCTTCGCGCGATTCTCAAGGAGACGCGCGAGTCGCTAACCGCGAGCTTCGCGAAGGCATCGTCGTCGCGGGTTCAATCCGCATTTCTAAACGCCGATTTCTCTCGCACCTCCAAGGCGCTCGTCCTTTATTCGGCCCTCGCCCACGAAGTCACTACCGATGCCATCTTCTCGGAGGCGCTAGCCGCCGGTCGCGAGGTCTTTTTTCCGCGCCTCGACCGCCCGCGCAATGCGCTCGCACTATGCAAAGTGGAAAGCCGCGCGGACCTTGCGCCGGGCGCGTATGGAATTCTCGAGCCGCAAACGCCCGCGATCGAGGTCGCGTCGCTGCCGCCATGCGTGGTGGTAGTGCCGGGGCTGGCGTTCACGATCCGCGGCGAGCGAATGGGCCGGGGTGGGGGTCATTATGATCGTCTGCTGGCGGAGCTCCCGCAGCATGCGATCACGGTGGGTCTCGCATACTCATTTCAGTTGCTGGACGACATCCCACAAGCGGGATGGGACCGGCGGCTTAATTTCGTTGTCACCGAATCCGCGATCTATCCCGCGCCTGACGATGTCTGGCGCGGGGTCGGGCTGGTTCGGTCTGAAGGAGGTAATCCCAGGTGAGTTTCATATTGGCGATCCTGGGCTTCGTCATAGGAGCCGCGATCTTCTACATCCTCGGGCAGAGCCAGCGTCGCAAGGACGCCGCGGTCTCGTCCGTCGATGCGGGAGCGGCGCGCGCCGAAGCCGAGGAATTAATCAGAGAGGCTCGTAGTAAAAGCGAGTTGGCCCTTAAAGAAGCGGAGGTCAAGGCAAAAGACATCCTGGTTGGGGCGCGCGCGGAGGCGGAACGGGAAATCCGCGAGCGCCGCAAGGAATTAACCGCGCTCGAAACCAAGATCGAGTCGCGCGAAGACACGCTGGAAAAACGTCTGGAGGCATTCGAGCGCCGCGAGGCCGACCTCAGTCGGCGCGACCAGAGCGTGCGCACTCGCGAGAAAAACATCACCGACAAAGAGGCCCAGCATCAGGCGCTGATCGACGAGGCGCGCGCCAAACTCGAACAGGTCGCGAATCTTACGCGCGAGGAAGCCAAGCGCGCCCTCATCGAAGAGATGACCGGCAACGCGCGCACCGAGGCCGCCAAGCACATCCGCGTCATCGAGGAAGAGGCGCGCGAGGAGGCCGACCGCCGCGCCAAGCGCATCGTGTCGATCGCGATCGAGCGGCTGGCCGGCGAGTTCGTCACCGAGCGCACGGTCGCGGTGATTCCGCTTCCCAACGACGAGATGAAGGGTCGCATCATCGGGCGCGAGGGGCGCAACATCCGCGCCATCGAAGCCGCGACCGGCGTCGATATCATCATCGACGACACGCCCGAGTCGATCGTCATCTCATGTCACAACCCGATTCGGCGCGAGATCGCGCGCGTCGGGCTGGAGCGGCTGATTTCCGATGGACGCATCCATCCCGGACGCATCGAGGAAGTCATCCGCAAGGCCGAGCAGGAAGTAGAGGAATCCATCAAGGAGGCGGGCCAGCGCGCGATCATCGAATGCGGCGTGCATGGCATCCATCCGGAGCTGGTGAAGCTGCTCGGGATGCTCAAGTATCGCTACAGCTACGCGCAGAACGTGCTGATGCATTCGATCGAGGCCGCGTTCATCTGCGGTGCGATGGCGGCCGAGCTGGGCCTCAACGAAAAGCAGGCGCGGCGCGCCGCCTTGCTGCATGACATCGGCAAGGCGCTGACGCATGAGGTCGAAGGATCGCATGCGCTGATTGGCGGCGAGATCGCGCGCAAGTATGGCGAGTCGGCGAAGATCGTCAACGCGATCGCCGCGCATCATGAGGAAGTGAAAGCCGAGACCATCCTGGCGCCGCTGGTCGACGCCGCCGATGCGCTCTCGGGCGCGCGGCCGGGCGCCCGGCGCGAAGTGCTCGAGAGCTACGTGAAGCGCCTCGAAGACCTCGAGCTGATTGCGAAGTCGTTCAAGGGCGTCGAGAAGTGTTTCGCGGTGCAGGCCGGTCGCGAGATGCGCGTCATCGTCGAGCCGAGCCAGGTTTCCGATGAGGAGAGCCTGGTGCTGGCGCGCGAGGTGGCGAAGAAGATCGAGACCGACATGACGTATCCGGGGCAGATCCGGGTCACCGTCATTCGGGAGACGCGGGCGACCGAGCTGGCCAAGTAGACGCCTGACCCTTAGCCGAAGCGGAAATAGAGGCGGCTACCCATCGAGGGTAGCCGCTCTTTTTTTGGGAGGACTCCGGCGGCGGTCCTGAGCTTGGCCGCGATCCTCGCGACGACATCTATCCGGTGCACTTTGAACCGACATCATGTCGATAATGAAAATGCCCCGATCTTCCTAGCTAAAGTGGCTTTGTTTCGGCAAATTTCCGATCGCTTGGAATGGTTGAAGTGGGTTTGTTTTTGCACTATCGAGGGTGGAGGTGCCATGCGGTGGGTTCGTTTATGTAATCCGCAGGCAAGTCATTCAGCGGGGTCGGCGTCGTTCCGATGGATTCGCACTCGCGAAATCAAAATCCTTTGAAATCAACCACTTAGTGGCTTTGTTCCGGCAAAATCGCATTTTCGCGAGGCCTTCAATCCTCCAAAGACAACCTTGGCGCCCCCGAGGGGGCGCCGTGCTGTCATCATAGCACGATTTGACCCTCGATGCTCCGGATGTGCTTCGCGCGACGAAGATTTCATCGAGGCGTTCGCGAACGCCCCGATAGAATCCTCATTCGCGAAGCGATCCATCTCCCTACCCGCCAACGGAATCCAAGAATCAGACAGCGGCTATTAGACCAACGCCATCCGAAGCAAGGCTGAGACGCGCGATCACGGAGACCCTGAGCAAATCCGAGCGCGCGATGCCCCGCATTGCGGCGCAATTTTGATCGATCGCATCGCTGCGAGCCCTGACTGAATGGGACCGAATCGGCAGAAATCTCGGGCGTCTCGCCGATGTCAACGCCGGTTGAATGTTGACCCACTTTTCGCGGAAGGTCGCCGAAGTAAAACCGACCCACGGCGCTGCGCTTTGGACAGGGGAGCGCGAGGGGGGTTCTTCTTCCTCGTCGCTCCTGTTGATGATGTTGACTTAGTTTCGCACGACGAGGCATGTTCGGAGTCGGTCGGCTTTTGGGTGCACAATCAAATCGAGATGGCAGATGAAGAACCGAGTCCCACCGCTAAAAATTCCGCGATCGGGCTGCAATCCATATGGTTTGGCTGAGTCGCCCAAGCCCATGGACCAGTCGGAAGGTGGCAAAGGCAATCTCAGATGGCGAAATACACCTTAGACAACGCTTGGGAGCGAGCTAAGCGTCGGCTAACCCTCTTGGAGCAGCATCTGGACCCGATGACCGAGCGGCGGCTGGCGAGGTTGGGTCTGGGCCTGGGATGGAATGTTCTTGAGGTTGGCGGAGGAGGAGGCTCGATAGCACAATGGCTCTGCGGGCGAGTGGGAACTGACGGCCACGTCATGGCTACCGATATTGACATTCGATTCCTTCAGAAAATCAGTGAGAAGAACTTCGAGGCCGTCTCTCACGATATAACCACCGAGGACCTACCCGCGGGAAAGTTCCATCTGGTACACACGCGTTGGCTCCTGCACCACCTGCCGCAGCCGGAGCGAGTTATCGAGCGAATGATAGCGGCACTTCGCCCTGGCGGATGGTTGTTATTAGAGGAAGTGGACTTCTTTCCAGTGCAAACCTCCACGTCACCGCTCTATGTCGATTTCATGCTCGCGCTCACTGGCACGGTCGTGGCGGCCTCGGGTCGTGACTGCTTGTGGGCTCGTGCCCTCCCCGCGCTGGTGGCTGAACGAGGGCTCGCCGACGTGGGTGGTGAAGGGGACTTCGCTTTTCTCCGTGGCGGATCTCCGATGGCGGAGTTTTTTCAGCTGACCGGCGAGCAGATGCGTGATAAGGTCATCGCGGCCGGTGCCTTGTCGGGAGACCGTTTTGACGCAGGCTTGGCTTTGCTAGATGACCCAAAGTTTTGGGCCTTCGCAGGAGCCGGCATCGCGGTCTGGGGAAGGCGACCGAACGGCGAGTAGCCGACCACGCATGAATCGGATAGCGGAAAGATCCTAACCCCCCGGTTGCGGCCGGACCGAGGAGATCGGACGGATGCACCACTGCGGAGCTGTTGACTGCGAGGTGTCCGACGACACGAATGGTTGCCGACTCGAAACCGAAGCGGTCGCTCGCTGTGCCGTAGGTAAGGCCTGGTTCGACGCGGTCGCCGGCAACACCCGGATGATCGCCATCATCCCGTTATCCTCGTGCTCGAGGATGTGGCAGTGATAGACGAAATCGCCGATGTCCGGCCCGCGGAAATCCATTCGCACCTTCACGCTTGGAAACGGATGACCCCGGCCTTTCCAGAACGGGACGTTGACCATGTCGAGGTACTGTTGCTGTCCGGCAGGCAAGGGTTGGCCATCGATGGCGAGCAGCAGGAAATGGATCTGATGGATGTGGAACGAATGCTCTTCGCTGGTGCGATTTTCAACCACCCAATCTTCCACTGAACCTTGAGTGGTGGTGATGGCAGGTGGGTTGCTGGGATTGAACGCGACCGGCATGGCGCCCTCGACGGTGATGAAGAAGGTCTGCTCCTGATTGTCAACCGGCGCAGTCTCCGAAAAGTAGAGCTTGCGTTTCGCGGTAACCTTCGCACTGGCGAGGCCTTCGAAGCGCTCCGGGCCCGGCGCTCCCGATACTTCCGGCATCTTTGCCGGCTGCGATGCCGCAACCTGCGATGCCTTACTATTTTTCGAGGCCGTAGTGGTGGGGCTAACGAGTTGGATCGATGCCAGCGGACGGGTCGGATCGTTATCGCCGCCCGGTCCGGTGTTGAACTTCAAGGTATATAGCGTCGCATTTTTCACCTTCGCGGAGGGGCCTACCACGATGAACTCGGCGCGCGCCGCCGGCGCGAGCACGATGTGGTTGCGGCTCTGCAGCCTGCCTCTTCGCGCTCCGTCCTGCGAGCCGATGGGGACCCCATCGAGAGCGACCACCCGGAGGTTTTGCGGTTTGCCGTCGTACTTGAGCTGCAAATCGATGATGGTGTCGGCGGAGGCATTGACGACGCGCCAGAACTCTTTGTCCCTGGCTGGCATCTGGATGATGGCGGGCGTGTAGGCGGGATACAGAATCGGCACGTAGTTAAGCGATACGTCCCACGCCGGAATCAGGTCCGGATTGCCGGTCATCGCGGAATCGGGCACCGGCTGATCGCGGATGACGAACACGCGCGTCGCCAACCCCGCCACTTTGGGCTGCACGTTATCGACGCCGTCGACGATGATGGCGCCGCTGGCGCCGCCCTGCACCGCCATTTCCGATTGGCCATGAACGTGCGGATGGTACCAGTACGCGCCCGGTGGCTCGTCGCTCGGAAACGGAACGTTGTAGGTGAAGTTCGAGCCGGAATTGATCAGGGTATGAATGACCTCATCCGAATGGCAGGTCGGCGGCGTATTGGTGCCGTGATAGTGGATGTTGACCGACGAGGAATTCATCGCCGTGTCGCCGCACACCGTGTCCGGCGAGCTGGACATAAGCATCGTGCTGGCGGACACCGGCGGAGGCACGTTGTTGGTGACATTGACGTTGAGCGTGCCGCCCGGGCTCACATGAAGCGTCGGCGATTCGATACCGTCGGGGGTGGTGAAGCAAAATAGCGTCAGCCCATTCGCATCGGTCGCGGTGTTATACGCAAGATTCACCGTCAGCGATCCACTAGGATCCGAAAGGTCGACCGGCTCCTGCACGATGCTGCCGGGCGCATAGCGAACGCAGGGGTTGGCAGACTGCGCCGAACACACCCCGGCGGCCATCGATAGAATGATTGCACTCGCCAGGGCCAGGGTGATCGAGGCTGAAAACCCATTGGAGGATGAAGATCGGGAATCAAATGACATCAAGGCGCTCCAGTACGTTTATGGATTGGTATTGAGCGGTTAACTCTTTATTCTAGCTTAATTGATGTTTAACCATCGCACCCAGTATAGTGAAATTGAGAATCGTTTTCAATATGCGATGCCTCATCCGCTTAGCGTTCGTCTATAATCCAGCCGAAATGCAGGTCTCATTGCGGGGAGAAAAGTGAACAACCATCCGCTGGTCAGCCCCCAGCAGATCGCGAGCTTCAGGCGCGAGGGCTTCGTCGTAATCGACGATCTGTTGACGGAAAGCGAGCTGGAAAAATTCGCCGCGGCGGTCGATCGCGCCGTCGCCGATCGCAAGCGCAACGATACTCGCGCGCTCGCCGAGAAATCACTTTACGAGCAATCCTTCACCCAATGCATCAATCTGTGGGAGGACCATCCTGACGTTTCGCCGCTCACTTTTCATGCGAAAATTTCTGCCGTCGCTGCGGCGCTCATCGGTGTCGAGCGCCTTCGTCTCTGGCATGATCAGGCGCTCTACAAAGATGCGGGCGGGCGCTACACCGAGCCGCATCAGGATCAGCCCTACTGGCCGATGGATGAAATCGACACGCTCACCGCATGGATTCCCTTCGACGGCTCGACGCGCGAGAACGGGTGCATGGGCTACGTTCCCGGCTCACATCGCGTCGGGGTGAAGAAGTTCGTCAACATTTTTACCGCCGATGAGACGGTGAAGATTCTCGAAGAGCCTAAGATCGCGGCGATACCGCCGGTCTACGTCGAGGTGCCGCGCGGAAGCATCGCGTTTCATCACGGGTTGACGGTGCATCTCGCGATGGCGAACCAAAGCGATCGCCCGCGTCGCGTCCATACGATGATCTACTTTCGCGACGGCGCCACCCGCACCAAGCCGCACGTGCATCCGAGCGTCGACCGTCCCGGCATCAAGGTGGGCGCGCCGATCGATAGCGATCTCACCCCGATGGTGTGGCCGCGGGCGGCCGGGGACCTGCCCAAGCCGCCCGGATTTCCGCTCACACCGGTACTGGAGCGCCTCAACATTTATGGCGCGTTTCCCCGCGTGAAGTAGCCGGCTGCGCGGTTCGCTTGGCGCAGTTGCCTCGCGCGCGATATATTCGCCTCGATGCCGACGACGCGCGAAGTGCTCGATACCACGATCGCTCTCGAGAAACAGAGCATGGCGCTCTATGCGGGTTTCGCCCGGGTGTTCGCCAGCGACAGCGCGTTGCACGATTTCTGGTTCGGCATGGCGCGCGACGAAGCTCGTCACGTCGGTGCGCTCGACCTCGTCAGCACGGTCCTGAATCTGGAAGGAAAACTCGACCAGGCGAGTCCGGTCTCGCTCGACGATGCGACCATTGTGCGATTGCGCGAGCTGCACGCGGGATTTGAAAATCGCGCCAAGCCGGGGCTGTCGCTCGAACAAGCGCTCAAGATCGCGCTCGAGGTCGAAGAGACGGAGCTGGAGGATCTGGTCGCGGATCTCCTCAAGGCGCTCAAATCCGACGAATACGAGCGATGTCTGCGCCTGCTGGTGCACGACCTCGGCGAGCTCAGCTACATGATCGAGCAGAACTCGCAGGACCCGGAGCTGCTGCATCGATGCGACGCGTTGGTAAATCGCCACGCCGAGGAGTTGCGCAAAAGCGCCGCGCGCTGATAGTCGAGGCGAGCCCTTTTACCATCGCGCGGTGGTGGCTATAGTTTGAACCGGTGCTGAGGAGTCGGCTAATTGGCAAGCCACCTGACTCTGGATCAGGCGATTGAAGGTTCGAGTCCTTCCTCCTCAGCCAACCAACCCCGTTTGTTTAGGGCCCTATCGTCTAGTGGTTAGGACACCGGCCTCTCACGTCGGTAACGCGGGTTCGACTCCCGCTGGGGTCACCATGGTTTTCCGGTCGGAACTGCGCTTCCTAAAATGACGGAAGCGGAATCGTCAGCGCGTCGTAGACCGAGATCCTCGGACCGGAGGCTGCCAGTCCGTCAGACTGGATGAGGTTTTCGGTGGCCACAGGTTTCAAGCCGCTACGATATATTTTTGCGGACCAGAGGACCTCAAACCGCGGATCTGCCGGCTTCATGGGCGGTCTAATGCCTCCACCAGGAGAACTGCTCCCAAAGCCTTCTTCAAAGGCCGATTCTGTGTAAACATGCCGTCAAGCTGACGGATCAAAACGGAAATTCCGGTCAATTCGTCGGCTCGGGGGCGCTCGCGGTGTTCCGATTTCTACTAAAAATTTTCACCGGGCTTGTGGCGGTCATTTTGCTCTTCGTCTCCGACGCTGCCCACGCGGAGATGGCGAACGGCAGCTACCTTTTCGACTTCAGTGGCATTGTCGCCCTCTGGGACTTTTCGGGGTTCTATTCCGGCGGTATCGGCCCTTTCTCGATCGGTCTTTCGATTACGGCAAACTCGTCCGGCGAGCTGACAGGCAGTGGAGGTTTCGATCTCGAGGGCCTGGGCGGCGATATTACCAGCGTCAGCGAAACCTCGACGGGCTCCTCGGCCGATCCGCATGTTGCGATGAAACTGCGGATGTCGGGCAAGGGCAACCTGGAAGGAATCAACGCGAAGGTCACTTTCTCGGCAAACATGCACTACCAACTGAACATCGCCGATAAGAGATTGGAAGATCCTTACGGTTCCGGAACGATCATAATCAGAGATCTTTCCAACGGAAAGAGCCAAAGCGAGAGCGGTTCATTCAAGCGTAGCGCGCTAACGGCGCTAGCGCTGCCACCCGGTTTTACAGGCGGATGGCTCCTGTTTCTTAATCTGACTCCCGATCGAAACGCTTACAAGGGAACCGCAAGGATCGAGCTTTCCACCGGCGCGACAGCCGATTTTACCGCCACTGGCACTTACGACTCACGCACTGACACCTCGAAGGTCGAGTTGGCTAGCGACGTGGGTAAGCTGAATCTCGTGATTTCCACCTCGGAGGCGACGCTAAACGTCGAAAGCGCGAAAGGGAAAATTTTTGGACAAAAAATAAACTACCAGCTAAACCCATCGTCCACGCCGACCCCGACGCCGGCTCCCACCGCGATGCCAACCCCAATCGCGTGCCCCAACCCCGGCGCCGAATGCACGGCCGGTCCGGTTACGCTCACCTCACTCGCTCCAAGCTCGGCGGTGTTCCATGGTCCGGATTTACCGCTCAGCGTATGCGGATGCAATTTTACCTCCTCGAGCACTATCGAATGGAACGGCAGGCCATTGGCCACGACTTTCGCTTCAGCCAATCAATTGAATGCGACCATCCCGGCGACCGACACATTCGCCATCGGTGTCGACAATGTCACTGTCTCTGACAATGGGCAGAGCTCAGCACCGCAGACATTTTTTGTCGGCGAGACCGGCGGCGATGGCTTCGCAGAAGTCGAGATCGACCAGTTCGGGGAAGACATCGTCTATGATCCGGTGAACCATGCGATCTATCTGTCTTTGCCGAATTTTGGCAGCATCGCTGTGATTCGTTTCCCTTCCGCCTCGATAACGTCTGCGATCCCTGCCGGCAGCGGTCCCGACGCACTGGCTATCTCCGACGATAGCTCATACCTGTATGCAGGAATTGACGGCGCCGGATTGGTCCAGCGCTTCACGCTACCCCGCCTGGCGCGGGACATAAGCTATTCGCTCGGCAGCAGCGGCGATGAAGGTCTATATTTCGCCCACGATCTACAGGTCGCACCTGGCGCACCTCATACCACCGCGGTCAGTTTGGGACTCAAGGGTCTCAGTCCATCGGCACTCGGGGGAGTCGAGATCTTCGACGATTCCACCATGCGTCCCACGATCGCTCCCGGATTCGGCGGCTTCTATACCTACGATTCGCTTCAATGGGGCACCGATGACACCATGCTTTACGCGGCGAATAACGAAGATACAGCCTTCGACTTTTACACACTGGCGGTAAACGCGATGGGAGTCTCGTTGAGCCATGACTACCCAAATGTTTTCGACGCTTTCGACAACAGAATTCATTTCGATAACGGAACTGGACTCATCTACGCGGACGACGGGCAGGTAATCGATCCATCGGACGGAAGTGTTGTCGGTACCTTTCCGCGCAGCGCTGCTGGCGCGATGGTGCCCGACTCCACCTTGAACAAGGCCTTCTTTGCCGAAGGTAACGGCACGATCGAGAGCTTCGATCTCAATGAACTCGGCCATATCTCGTCCATCACGGTGCCCAATTTCCCCACCTTTCCCTTCCGCGTCATCCGATGGGGCAATAACGGCCTCGCGATCCTCGACGGTCCGCTGTACCTGATAGGCGGCAACTTTGTGCACTAGCAGCAACCGTGTTCAGAAACTGCACCGAAGGAGGGGTTCGACTCTCGCTGGGTCACCAGGTCTTTGCGGTCGGAAGCGCGCTTCCTAAAATGATGGAAGCGGAATCGTCAGCGCGTCGTACACTGTGATCCTCGGACCGTAAGCCGATTGAAAAACACCGATTCCGGTCGCAGGCCGGATGAGATTGGTGCGGTCGAAAATGTTCTCCAGAATAATTCGATTCTCGATTTTGCCGATCCGCGCCACCTCGAAGAATCGCGCGGCGCTGAGATTGAATTGCCACACCTTCGGGAGCTGACTCTGGTTGGCGAAGCCTCCGCGTAAGCCGCTGCTGAAGAGTCCATCGAAGGTGAATTGATATGCGCGCCATCGATAGGCAGCGCCACCGGAAGCGCCCACCAGCGGCGTATGATCAAGGATGATGTAGTGGCGATCAATGTATTGAAGTTGCGCGACGGGAGGAAAGTTGTATTGTCCGGTCGCGACCCCGCGGACCTCCTCCCTCGCGACGAAGATATTGAAGCGCAAGGCGAGATTCTCGAGATTGTAGGAGACAGAATTCTCGAGCCCGGCGCCATAGCCCCGAACGTAGTTGAAGGGCGCATCGAGCGGAACGAATCCAAACTGACCCTCATCGATGTAGTGCCGATCGATTCGGAAATAGCTGTCCTGGGTTATCACGAGATTGGGCATGAGCTGATAGGCATAGCCTACGTCCCAGGTATAGTCCGTCTCGGCGTCCAGCTTGGTACTTAGCGAAATACCGGGACCGACTCCACCAGTGGTGTTTTGCAGAGCGGTGATTCCCGACGAGACATTCTGGAAGTTGGGGACCTGAAAATTTCGCGCGAAGCCGGCGTGCAAGGTAGTATCAACCAGCGGCTTGTAAATGAAATTGATCGTGGGGCTGAACTGACTGTCATTAACGAATCCGTCGGCGCGATCCCAGCGTGAGCCGTAGTTGACACTGAGCGTCTCAGTCATCTGCCAGGTGTCTTGCAAGTATACACCATAGACGAGATTGATTTTGTTGAAGTTGGCGGTGATGGAGGTAGGCGTTTCCTGCGGAATGTTCATCTTAATCGGGAACGCCAATGAAGTATCGTCGCCTTCGACCGCGTATTCGCCGCAATAGAATCCGGTGCGGAACAAATGTTGACCCCATCGATAGGATAAATCGCCCTGCAGACTGTTGGAGAAGTCGCTGGTAAAAATCGTCGGTGCGACGCCCTGGTATATGAGATCGGGAATAAAATCGGGATTGAAATTCTCGCGATTGTAGTGCGAGGAATACGCAAGTTGGTAGTCGCTATTGAGACCGATGACGCCGTCGAGCGCGAGTACCCCATAATAATCCTGCTGGTCCAGGCTGGAGTCGATCGCACTCGATGGATAGTTAGCCGGGTTCGCGCCCTTGAGCACGAACATCGGGACCTCGTTCGGCACATTGGGGAATTGATTGGTGGCCACTGTCATGCCCGAAATCAGACTAAGCCTGGTGGTCGGATTTACCGCATATGTCAAGTACGCGAACCCTTGTCCCTGGTCGGTATGGTCATGGATAGGGTCTGGCGCGGAAGTCGCCGAACTTAACCCGAGATTGGAACGCAAATAGACCCCGGTGAGATAGTAGCTTAGGTTCCCATGACATCCGCCAACCTCAAAGCTAGGCTGCGCGGTATCGCGCTGGCCTCCCAGGATCGTGAATTCGTTGTCGACACCTTCACACCCGTCCTTGGTCTCGATCTCGATCACTCCGGCAGTGCGATAACCGTATTGAGCCGGCAGGACTCCATCGATAAGGCTTATGCTCTTCACGAAATGAGCGTTGAGAAGTTGGGTAAACGTGGGATCGTTGTTGATGTCGAGCGGCAACAGGACGCCATTCATCTGATACTGAATGCCCGCATGTTCACCGCGAATATGAATCTCCTGATTCTGATCGAGCGCCACCCCGGGCATTTGGAGGAGAACCTCGTTTAGCGGCGTGGCCTGTCCTGCCGGTAGGTCGTCGATGTCGCGTTGGGTCAGGGTGTATTTGTTGGTCCCGGTCGACGAGACGCCGTTCTGTGCGCGCAGTCGCTTCGCCTTAACCACCACCGTGAGTGGCTTCTCCGACTCGAGCACGAGATCGACCGGGTTGGATGCGCGCCGCGAGATAACAACCACCTTCGCCGCGGGCTTATAGCCTTTCTTGCGCGTCAATAGCACATAGGTGCCGGGTGGGACTCCATTCAGCACGAAGAGCCCTTGCTCGTCGGTCATAGTGCTCGCGATATCTGCACCACTCGGAGCTTGCAGGATGACCGTCACTTTAGCCGCCGGCCGTCCAAGCGCATCTTTTGCCTGCCCGGTGACTATTTGTGCAGATGATTTCTGAACGCCGCGTGCGATTCCTTCCTGTAAGAAAGAGATCGTCAACACAAGCAGACATACCACTGCGGCGCGCTGAAACACTTTGTTTTGCGCAGGCACAACACTATCCTTCGACGCTGGTGCAAATTCACCGCCGTTACCGGGTACACACCCAGACTACGACGAATGAAGCAGTCAGCGCTGTCGATTCAGAATGTCGCGAGAATTTCTGGGAGTACTATGCGGGTAAGGGTGGTGCTCTAGCTGAGGCGCATGATTCCCGCGAAGGGAAGATCGCCGCCAAGTTGCCAACAGCAAGCCATATGGTTGAAAACGCGACTATCAGAAGCGCGAAAAGTCCGCCGACCTGACGCGCGGGAATCGCAAAATGCCAATGCCCTTCGCTCCGTTGATGGTGCGCTTCGTGCGGATGATGATGATGATCGTGATCGCCTGATTCGTGAGGGTGGCTATGGTTGTGATCCTCTATGTGGGCGTGTGGTTCGTCGTTGCCGGGATGCGTATGCCACACCGCGACGCCCCCGCGCGGCACCGCACGCGCATACAGGAGCAGCAACTCAGACGGACGGAGAGCGCGGAATACTCTCGTCCATTGACTCTTGGCTTGGCGGGCTAGCTTCATGACGAACTGCGATACTTATGCAGAGTTACCGCTATGATGGCGTCCAATTTGATATAGCACCTGATCTGAACAGACCATCCACAATGCCGATCTGATAGGCCAGGAAGAGTCCGAAACCAAGGCTCAGGAGTCCCGCACCTACGAGCAGAGTCCTGTTCAAGCCACCGAGCCGAGCGGCCGTCAAAGCCATCGGCAACCCAATGGCGGTGGTGATGATTGCCATTCCAATAATAGTTCCCAGCCCAAAGATGGCGAGGTAGGCAAGGCCGAGAATCGGGCTGGGAATCGCGCTCAGAACCAGCAATGCGATCGCGGCGCTACCTGCCAGCCCGTGAATGAGGCCAACCCCGAACGCTCTCTCATGCGATCCGCTCGCAAACCGCTGCGCGCGCTTTTCAACCGGCTGCAGATGGTTCTCGTGGCGATGCTCATCCCCGCGGACATGTGCATGCGGATGCAAATGACTGACCCCATGATGTTCATGGGGGTGCATGTGCGCGAGGAGATCGTTTGCTTTAAGGCCGAGCAAACGTCTGAAGATGGAAGAG
>Ga0210398_10001019_pt1 | contig 30191 bp, 28 predicted proteins | sample IncBWC4OmetaG_FD_161047 | JGI IMG/M metagenome (GOLD analysis project Ga0210398, IMG submission 161047) | Forest soil microbial communities from Barre Woods Harvard Forest LTER site, Petersham, Massachusetts, United States - Inc-BW-C-4-O | ecosystem: Environmental > Terrestrial > Soil >... | reverse complement strand
CGGGCTTGATATCGAGTGCCGTGAGGCAGACGCCGCTGACTGCGACGCTGTTGCCGGGGTTCAGCTGCTTCGGAGTATTCGCGGCTGTGATGGTGATGCGGCGATTCTCGCCGTGCTGTTCGATGCGGTTGACGCGCCCTACTTCTTCTACGATGCCAGTAAACATAATGACCTCGATAGGTGACCAAACATCATAACCCCAACATGGAGGCGGGGAACGAGCATTTTACCGTGTTTCTCCGCTGTGTCTTCCAACCCAACACGCCGTAGCGTGCTGCAAAGCAAAACTCCTTCCGGAGCCAAATATGAATGAACGACATAACCTGGCGCCAGTTCGCCAGTCAGGTGTGCGCCTTTATTGGCGCGACATTGCGGGGCGGGCAAACCCGCGGGGCTCTGGTACCAGCCGAAGAATTACCCTCATCAGGGAGTCAACTGCTCGGTCATATGAAATGGCTCAAGCAGCCTGCTTCGGCAACGGTTACAGGGGAAAGACCTGTGGCTCGGGCGCGCCGAAAGACGGATTTCTGGCGGAAGACATTTTATGGGTAGGTTACTGATGACGGGCAGTTCTTTGCATCTGCCGGTCAGCGGCGATTTTAGTTTTGAAGCTCGCATCGACGGCGAGTACGCGGCACTTTACGACCAGGCAGGACTGATAGTTCGAATCCGTGCACAAAACTGGGTGGAGTGCGGGAGCGAATTTTTCGACAATCGCCGCCATGCCAGCGTTGTGTTTTCCCGCGAGTTCTCCGACCGCTCGACGATGAACGATCTGGCAACCACCGGACCGGCCTGGTGGGGGGTAGCGTGCAAGCCTGATTCGCTCGAGACTCTCTGCTCGGACGACAGCAAAAACTTTACTTCGGTGCGCGTGGGTTGTCTCGTTGCTTCCGCGACGGCCGAGGTCGGCATCATGTGCGGAGTTCCGGAGGGGGAGGGATTTCAGTGCGCCTGCGACATTTTAAGCTGATCACGAGCAAAAACTGAGCCGGGAATGGTGAAAACCTTACTCCTCGTAGGGATCTCGCAAATACCCCTCGATGGCGACGTCATTTCCAAAGCGGTGCAATTGGAGATGCTTTACCAGCAGCCTTTCTTCCGGGTGACGGAATCTGTCTCCCGTGGCAAATGAAACGGAGCGCTCGCTCCCCAAAATCTTGGGAGCGTAATAGAAGAAAACTTTGTCGACGATTCCGGAAGCGAGCGCCATCCCGTTGATCGTCGCACCTCCCTCGATCATGAGGCTGGTGACTTCCAGTTGTCCGAGGAGACGCAAAATCGAATGAATATCGGGACGGCCGTCGGTTGCGGAGGGAAGCTGTTCTACGCGAATGCCTCGTGCCTCGAAGTCTGTCTTTTTCTTGTCCTCGGCTAACGAACAGAAAACCAGCACCTCCACCTCATGTTTAACGCCCTGGTTCGCGACACTCCGCACCAGGCGCGATTCCAACGGCAGGCGTAAGTGAGAATCGAGGACGACGCGCAACAGCCGGCGCCGGCGCGGTTGTCCGCTGCGATCGGTGAGCAGCGGGTCATCCGCCAGTATCGTACCCACGCCAACCATGATGGCATCGCTCTGGTGACGCTGTTCGTGCACATGGGCCCGTGCGGCTTCGCCGGTGATCCATCCACCAGCAGGAATTCCCGCCTCGCGTTTCACCTCAACTCCTGGGGGAAGAGCGATTTTGCCGTCTAACGTCATCGCCGCTTTCAGTGTCACGAGTGGAACGCCGTGGCGGATGTAGCGTGCGAAAGCCTCGTTCAGACGACGGGCTTCCGCTTCCATCCTGCCAACCTCCACCTGGACGCCGGCCGCGCGCAACTTCTCGAAGCCGCGCCCGCTCACGTTGGGATTGGGGTCCGGCATGGAAGCCACCACGCGCTGAATCCCGGCTGCAATCAGAGCGTCGGTGCAAGGGGGAGTGCGGCCTTGATGCGAATGGGGTTCAAGATTGATGTAGAGCGTGCTACCACGAGCCTTTTCGCCAGCTTGCTCAAGGGCAAGCACCTCGGCGTGCTTCAGGCCCTGGTAGGTGTAGGCACCCTTGCCGACAATCGTTCCTTGCCCGTCAACGATCACCGCGCCGACGTAAGGATTGGGCGAGGCCAAGGCCATGCCTTGACGCGCCAGAGTGAGCGCCCCATGCAAGAATCGGTCGTCAGTCGAGGGGTCGGACATCTCGGATCGTTGCATGAAGTTGCATTCCGCCCAGAGTAGGGGAAAAACTGAGAAAGACTTGGGGTTGGTCTTCTCCGTGCCTCTGTGTCTGCCTGGTGAAATCGTCTCTATTCGAACAGCGAATCCACAAACGCTTTCGGATCAAAGGGCAGCAGATCGCCAACTTTCTCGCCTACGCCGACAAATCTTACCGGGAGGCCCAGCTCGCGCGAAATGGCCACGACCACGCCACCCTTCGCCGTACCGTCGAGTTTGGTGAGCACGATGCCAGTAACTCCTGCCGACTGCGTGAACAAGCGCGCCTGCTGCAAGCCGTTTTGACCGGTGGTCGCGTCCATGACGAGAAGCGTCTCGTGTGGCGCCCCCGGAATGATGCGCTGCGCGGTACGGCGCATTTTGTCCAGCTCGGACATGAGGCTGGTTTTGGTGTGCAGGCGGCCTGCCGTGTCCACAATGACGTAATCGGTCTTCCGCGCCGTCGCTGCCTGCAACGCGTCGAACAGTACGGCGGCGGGATCGCCGCCGGGCTTCGTCTTGATCACTTCGGTCCCGGTGCGGGTTCCCCATATCTCCAGTTGATCGATGGCTGCTGCCCGGAAGGTGTCGGCCGCGCACAGCAAAACATTCTTGCCCTGCGATCGCAACAGCTGCGATAACTTCCCGATGGTGGTCGTCTTGCCGGTGCCATTGACGCCCACCACCAGAATCACCTCTGGCGTGCCCTCCACCCTCTGGACGGGAAGGGTATGGGCTGCGTTCAGAATGTTCAACAATTCGTCTTTCAGCAGACGCTTTAGTTGCTCTACGTCCTTGATCTGTTTGCGGTCGGCTTTATCGCGTAACTTGCCCAAAACCTCTTGTGTGGTCGCGGTGCCGAGGTCCGCCCCGATCAGCGTGGCTTCGAGATCGTCAAGCGTATTGCGGTCAATTTCCTTACCCAGGGAGACGACTTCCTCGATGCGCTCGGCGAGGTTTTCTCGCGTGCGCGTGACCGCCTGTTTCATCCGCTCGAAGAGGCCGGTTTTCTTTTCTTCCGTGCTGCCAAACAGAGTTTGAATCATGAGAAATCCCAAAGCTCGATTATAGCGGTCAGCTCAGCTTGCGTTGGCGGCTGGTGGGAGGGCCGGCGGAAGTGATTAAACGGGGGTTCTTTCGAGATTGGGGGGGTCGGAGACGGGAGGCGCTGCTGCAGGAACTGGCTCCGGCGCACTCGGAGCGGGGGCCGGGGGCACTGGCCTCTTGATCGCGACGCGTTGGATGCGGATTTCGCCGCGCCGGTAAACCGCCAATAACGCGGCTACCGCTTCCGGGTCCAGCCGCTTGCCGGCCAGATTCTGAATGATCTTCAGCGCCTCTTCCGGGGTGTGTGCGTGTTGATAGGGACGATTGGTGGTCAATGCATCAAACGTATCGGCCACGGCGATGACCCGCGCCAGCAGGGGGATCTGATCGCCTTGGAGGCCATAAGGATAGCCTCGGCCGTCCAGCGCTTCGTGGTGAAGTTCGATACCGGCGAGCATTTCAGCAAGCTGGGTTACCGGGCGCAAAATGTTGGCGCCTTTTGTGGTGTGAGTCTTCATGACCTCAAATTCTTCCGCAGTGAGTGCGCCCGGCTTCTTCAGGATATGGTCTTCGATGCCAATTTTGCCTACATCGTGAAGCTGGGCGGAGATCTGCAGCGTCTCCATAAACTGCGCGTCCAGAGCTAGTTCTTTGGCGATCATCAGCGAGTAACGGGTGACCCGATCGGAGTGACCACGAGTGTAGGGATCTTTTTCGTCGACCGCGCCAGCCAGCATCTGGATCGAGCCCAGAAACAGCGCCCGATTTTCCTCTGCGGCCCGCTTCAGGTCTTCGACGAAGTGTTCGAGATCCTGCGACATGCTGTTGAAGGTTTCGGCCAGCTCGCCGATTTCCGTCCGGCTCCACAAGTGGACTCGCTGGGAAAAATCCCCGCGCGCCAGAGCGCGGCTGGACTGCGTGAGTATGTGCAAAGGATTCGTGATCCTGCGGGCAGCAAAAATACTGACGCCAATACTGAGCAGCACCGCCAACAGCGCTAACAGTCGCGCCGTACGCTGCATCTCGTAGACTCCGCGATAAGCTTCACGCCTGGGTTTCTGCACCACAACCGCCCAGTCGAGCGCGGTGACCGGGCTATAGGTGCCCAGCATTTCCTCACTGTTCTTCCCTTCGGTGACGGCGAACTCCTTGGTGGCGGCCAACTGCGCCTTGTTGCCCTCATCCACAAAGTTACGAACGATCTCAAGGCTCTTCATGTCCTGGCCAGTCACATATTGGGAAGTGCCCGCCGCCACGAGCCGCCCCTGCGCGTCCACGACGTAAGGAATCAAGCCACCGCCGCTTACCTCCTGCAGCCGGCGAATCAGGAATTGCAGATCCACCACGGTGCCCACCATGCCTAGAAAACGCCCCCCATAACTTACCGGGCTGCTGACCAGTACCACGGTCCTCGAAGTCTTGCCATCTTCCACCCGCAGCGCCTGGCCGTTGTAGGCGCGGCCGTCGCGGGCTGCATCGAAGGCATGCTGCAACTCGCGCTGCAGGAAAGCATCCGGGGCGATTCGTCCGGCAGAAATGCCCTTCGCCTCGGAATTCAGCAGCGTGGCATAGGCAAGTTCATCGGAGGAAGAAACGAAGTTCTCGAGCAGGGCGCGCAGCTCCGGCGATTCGATGTTCTTGCTGCCTATGTCACCGCCGCTCGCCACCTGAATCGCCGAGGAAAGATTCGCCAGCATCATCCGCAGGGAGCGCTCATGCTGCGAGAGGTCGTCAGCCAGTGACCGGGTCACCGTATTCTGCAGCAGCATCTCGTTGGTCTTCAGGCGGTCGCGATTGATCGCCTCTACTTGCGCGGAGTAGAAGTACATGGGCACGATGCTGATCACCAGCAACACGCCGAGGATTACGTACAGAATGGGAATGCGCGTCGGACCGGGCGTCGGAGTGGACGAGTCGCTCCCTTTTGTCAATTGGGAAGCGCCGTCGATCGAAGTGGCGGCGGATTTCACGGGTATCTATAACATTTTAGTTGGGCGAGACCGGTCACAGGGGAAAAGCGTGGTCTTTTGACATTACCAAAGTGTCTTTCGAAGCTTACCGATGGCGTGGTTTGGCAACGCAAGGTGTTGGGTGGACTAGGTTTTCAGTGTTTCGCTTTTGCCGCTGCGCGTCATGAGTTCGTAAATTGCGTCGTGCGGGGACTTGCCATCGTGCAGGATGGCGTGCATTTGCTCGGTGATCGGCATCTCAGCCCCGCGGGCGCGAGCCAGCCCGACCGCGGCGGTCGTGGTAAAGACTCCCTCGGCAACCATGCCATGCATCCCGGCGAGGATCTCGGGCAGCTTTCTCCCACGACCGAGTTCTACGCCCACACTGCGATTGCGGGAGAGCCCTCCGGTGCAAGTTAAAACCAGATCGCCCAGACCAGCCAGGCCGGCCATGGTTTCTGCCTTGCCGCCGCAGGCTACGACCAGCCTGGTCATCTCTGCCAAGCCCCGCGTGATCAGGGCAGCGACCGAATTGTGTCCCAAGCCGAGGCCGGCGCTGACGCCAGCGGCAATCGCGATTGTATTCTTCAGCGCGCCGCCCAGCTCCACGCCGATGGGGTCATGGTTGGTGTAAATGCGAAAGCTGGCGTTGCTAAACTCCTGCTGCACGGTGCGCGCCAGTTCGGCATCTTGTGAGGCGATGCTGATGGCTGTCGGATCTCCGCGTGCCGCTTCGACGGCGAACGATGGGCCAGAGAGAGCGCCGATCCGAGGAGCCGGCACGTCAGCGGATCGAATCGTGTGCGCGATCACCTCGGTCATGCGCAGCAGGGAAGTTTCTTCCAGTCCTTTGGTTGCGCTGACGATCATCGTCTGCGTGCGCAGCAGAGGTCTCATCTGCTCGAATAAGCGGCGGCAGTGTTGCGAAGGCATGACGCTTACCACGATGTCAGCACCCTCCAGCGCTTCAGCCAAGTCATGGCACGGCGCTACGCAGGCCGGAATCGACAGGCCGGGGAGGAATTTTTCATTGACCCGCTGCTGCGAGATGGTGTCATACACTTCCTTCTCGTGAGCCCAGAGCCGGATCCGGTGCGTCTGTTTCCGTCCCAGGACGATCGACAGCGCAGTACCCCACGCTCCGGCGCCGATGATTGCGATCTCGCTCATGCGCGCTTTGCTCCCAGACGGCTTTCCGTACCGGCAAGCAGGCGCTGGATATTTTCGTGATGCTTGACGATGATGAGCAGGGAGGTGGCAGACATGAATGCCAGGGTCAGCTGCGAGTTGCCATAGGCGTGCATTGCGACGACAAAAGGCAAAAAGGACGCGACCGCCAGGATCGACCCGAGGGACACATAGCGAAAAATGACCACCACCACCACAAAGACACCGGCCGCTGCGACCACCGCTTTGGGTGCGATCACAATAAATGAACCCAATCCGGTTGCAACCCCTTTGCCCCCGCGAAACTTCAGCCATAGCGGGAACATGTGGCCCAGCACGGCGAACAACGCCGCGACCGCCATTGCCAGGTTGGGTCTATCCTCCCCGGCCAGTCCACCGCAGAGACGGTAGGTCAGCCCTGCCGCCGCGGTTCCTTTCAGCGCATCGAGCAGCAGGGTTACGACCCCGAGTACGGGCGATTTGCGAGAGACATTCGTGGCTCCGATATTTCCGCTACCGCTTTGGCGCACGTCTTCTCCGCGGAAAATGCGAACCAGCAGATATCCGAAGGGAATCGATCCCAGCAGGTAGCTGGCGGCGGCGATAAGAACCAGTGTGGACATGAATTAAGTTGCTCTCTGCTCGAGAGCGAAACCCGCCAGCTTCGTATACTTCGAGCCGCCCGGCGACAATTGGCTCTGATAAAGAAAAAACTCGGGGGCCGTCATCCTGCCAAACTCGGGAGCAGGCAAGGCCGCCAGTTTTTCCTGCAAACTCCGGAAAGCGCGATTGGGGCCATCCCGGTTGTGCCCGCGGGGTGAGCCTGAGCCTCTGGACCCCCGTGCCAGGGTCAAGTGCGGGCTGAAGGCGTGCTGTTCCCTGGGGATGCCAAGCGACGCCAGCTTGGCATCCACGATTGCTGCCAGAGAAGTTAATTTTGAACCGGCCTCAATTCCGATCCAGAACACGCGGGGATCCCGCCCGCCCGGGAAAAATCCGTAACCACAAAACCTTATTTCAATCTCGTCAGCAGCGATCGTCGCCAGCGTCTGTTTGATCGGTTCGACGGCCTCCTCGGGTGTCTCGCCGATAAACTTGAGCGTGACGTGCAGCGACTCAGACCGCATCCAGCGCACAGCAGGAGCAAAACCGCGAACGCCCTCGAGGTAGCGGGCAATCCGATTCCGTATGTCGTCGTTGATATCGAGCGCAACGAAGAGGCGCATAAAAACGCTCCCAGCTCCTGGGCTAGCTTCTAGCCAGCAGGTAAGAGCTAGCTGCAGCTTCTCTCACATCAGCTTTCTTCGCACCATATCCAGCGCCAGTGTCGTCGCGAACCAGCGGATGCGTTTGCGATCACCGGGGAAGTTCCTTTCGATGACTTCGGTACCGGTCGCGCTGGCCAACGCGTGGAACACCAACCCCACTGGCTTCTCTGGAGTCCCTCCTGAAGGCCCGGCAACGCCGGTGATACCGATCCCGAGCGTCGCTTCGCAACGATAGCGGATTCCCTCGGCGAGCGCGGCCGCGACCTCGCGACTCACCGCGCCATGGCGCTCGATCATATCTGCCGGCACTCCCGCCAGTTCAGTCTTCACGGTATTGGAGTAGACGATGGCGCCTCCGGCGAAGTAGCGCGAACTGCCGCCCACCGACGTAATTCGCTCGCCCAGCAAACCGCCAGTACAGGACTCCGCCACGGCCAGCGTGGCATTGCGCATCTGTAGCCAGTAGCCGACGATTTGTTCGAGCGACTGGCCGTCCCGGGAGTACACGGCATCGTCGAGCTCCTCCTCGACCGCATCGGCCACTTCGTCAACCCGCGCCTGCGCCGCTGCCAAAGTCTCGGCGCGCGAAGTGAAATGCAGCTGGATTTCTCCCGCTCCCGCCAAAATGGTGGTCTGCACGTCGGCGAATCGTTTGTAGATGGGGGACACGCGCGCATCGACGAGAGATTCTCCCAGCATGGCGACCTTCAGCACGCGAGTTGCCAGGAATGCCGTAGGAAGTTTGGCGCGCAATCGTTCACGGCACTCCGCTTCGAACAGTGCTTTCAGTTCGTGGGGAGGTCCTGGCAAAAGGATGACAATTCGCTCCCGCCCGTCGAACGTCCCGCTGATCCATTGCCCGGGCGCGGTTCCATTGGGATTCGGGAGGATGGTTGCGCCCTCAAGAACATCCGCCTGCTGGGCGTTATTGGCAGACATTTTCCAACCGCGGGCGGCGAAGCGCTGCGCGATACGGTCGAGAATCTCCTCGTCCCGCCGCAAAGCGACGCCCAGGGCTTGGGCCACAGCCTCGCGGGTAAGATCATCTTCGGTGGGGCCTAGACCCCCGCTGAAAATCACAATCTCCGAACGGAACAGCGCATGCTGCGCGGCTGCCACAAGACGCCCCAGGTCGTCCCCCACGACGGTTTTGAAAATCACTTCAACGCCCAGTTGGTTGATCTGCTCGGTGAGATAGAGCGAGTTTGTATCCATGCGGAAGGGCGTGAGTAGCTCGGAGCCAACCGCAATGATCTCGGCGTTCACCCGTAGAAGTGTAAATGAAAAAGGCGGTAGATGGGCCCCACGCAACCGGCGGAGAAAGACGGTGGCATGCACTCACTCGGGCAAAAGCGGTAGCCCCTGTATATTCCAGGAAAGGTGATGCACCGCGTCGGTGGTTGCGAGAATCACGCTGCGTCCTGGTGCGAAGGCCAGTCCTACCAAGCCGTGGCCGGCGACTTCCAGGCTGGCAGCGCCTTCTGGCGTGATCTTCACGATGCCGCGCTTGCCGGAAAGCGACGCCGCCACATACAGATTTCCAACCGAGTCAAAGGCCAGGCCCTGCGGCCGTCCCAAGCCGCGGAAGAATTTGTGCACCGTGCCTTGCGGATCAATTCTGTGTACGGAATCGAAACTCGAGGTGGTCGGGCCGGTTACAAACAAGTCGCCTTGCGAACCGAAGGCTAGGTGATACGCAGAAACGCTCGGCTCCAGGGTGGCAAAGACAAATACTTGCTGATCGCGGCCAATCTTGAAGATCGTGCCGCTGCGGTCTCCCACATATAGATTCTGATTTCGATCGAACGCGATGCCGGTGGCGATCCCCATCCCCTCGGCATACGTGGTCATGGTTCCATTTGGCGCTACGCGATACACGGCGCCATCGTGGCGCGAAGAAACATACATCTGACCCTGCCGGTCAAATGCGATCGAAGTCGCGTTCATTATCTCCGCGACAAACGGCTTGACGGCGTAATTGGTATCAATCTTGAAGATCGCGACCGGGACTTTCTGGCCGCGGGAGCCGGAGAATGTGGCGTAGATATTGCCTTGAGCGTCGAGCGCCGGATTGGTTACCGGGTGCAGGTTTTCGGCGATGGGGGCGGCGACTTTAACCGTGTGTGCGTTGCTGACGTGACCGTCAGCGGCCACCACCACCGGGCCCGAGGTAGCGCCCTCGGGAACGCGAGCGACTAGGAACGAGTCCGAACTGATCACCACTCCACCTTCGACTTCTCCAAACTGCACGCGTGGACGTTGCCACTCCTGCGGCCGCAGGCCCGAACCCGCGATGCGGACCTCGCCGCCGGCCAGCGCCAAAACAGGCGAGACGGATTCGATGCGCGGTCCGCCATTCACGTTTTTCTTGCCCAGGATGCGATCGGAAAATCCCATGACGAAGACACTCGCACTACTTTAGAAGACCAAAGCGTAGAAAGAGATGCACAACTAACAGAGCGTACAGACCGGCGGCAAGATCGTCCAGCACGATTCCGGCGCCCTCCGGAATCGCCTCCAATTGTCGCACCGGCGGCGGTTTGACGATGTCGAAGACTCGAAAAAGTATAAAACCCGCGAGAAAGGATTTCCAGGCGAGGGGCACGGCGATCAGAGCCACGAGTTGTCCGGCGACCTCGTCAATCACCACAAACTGCGGATCTTTTTTCCCCGCGCCGCGCGCGACCCGCGTCGCCGCCGGAATTCCGATCAGCGTCACTAGCATAGCCAGGGCGATTGCAACCGGCGTTCGCAACTCAGGCGAAAGGGCGTGGGCGAGCACTGCCCACAGCAACACACCGGCCAGCGATCCCCAGGTCCCCGGCCCGGTGCGCATCCGTCCGATGCCGAAGAACGTGGCGATTACGGTGGCCCATGGCGGAGTTTGGGGACTCGCCCCCCCGTCAGCCGGCGGGAGCCTGGCGCTACCGTCGGCATCTGTACCTGCGATCTCGGAAGCCGGTTTCACGAATCTTCGTCCGGATCTTCAGGAGTGCTGGTTCGGATCTGCTCCTCCGCGTCCGTAACCGGCGATGGAATCACATAGGTGCCGCTCGCCCATTTGCCCAGATCGACGGTGCGGCAGCGGTCGCTGCAGAAAGGAAATTCTCGGTTGTCGCTCTTGACAGCCTTCTTGCAGATCGGGCAGCGGAGCTTGAGGGTGGGTTTACGAGGCATGGTCGCCGGATATTCCAGGTTCTGCTGAGTCGAACCAGACTTTAAAACAAACTATAGGATCTTCGCCACTAGATCATAGTCGTGGGCTTCCGTGATCTGGCAGCGATAAAATTCGCCGACCAGGGGAGCCCTTTCCTCGGGAAAGTCGTTCACGAAGACTTTGCCGTCAATTTCCGGGGCATGCATCGAGGTGCGCCCTTCCATGAGGAGATCGGTCTCTTCCGACATTCCTTCCATCAACAGATCGAACTCCTGCCCCACCAGCGCTTGCTTTTTCGTTTTGCTGATCCGCCGCTGGATCGCCATCAGGTGTTTGCGCCGGCGCTCGATCTCACCGGGCGAAAGCTTCTTGTCCAATCCATACGCGTCAGCCCCTGGCTGGTCGGAGTAAGAAAAGGTTCCCATCCAATCAAATTGGGCCTCACGCACGAACCCGCTCAGCTCTTCGAACTCATCTTCGGTTTCGCCCGGAAAGCCGACGATGAAAGAACTGCGCAAAATGAGGTTAGGAATTGCGCGCCGCATCTTGTCGATCGAATGAAGAAATACTTCTGCGCCGCCTCCCCGCTTCATTCGCTTCAATACCGTCGCCGAAGCATGCTGCAACGGCACATCCAGGTAGGAGCAAATCTTGTCATGCGTTCCAATCGTCTCCAGGAGTTTGCCCGTGATCTTGTTCGGATAGGCATAGAGGAAGCGAATCCAGCGTAGATCCTCAATCTTCGCCAGCTTCTCCAGCAGCAGCGCCAGCCCATCTTTCAGGCCGAAATCCTCTCCATAGCATGTCGTGTCCTGACCGATCAGCGTGATTTCCCGCACGCCAATCTGCGCCAGTCGTTCCGCTTCAGCCACCACCGACTCAAACCGTCGCGAGCGAAACTGCCCCCGCAACTGCGGAATGATGCAGAACGTGCAGGGATGATCGCAACCCTCGGCAATCTTGATGTAGGCCGTGGATTTCGGGGTCGCCAGAATGCGCGGGGTCTCATCGTCGTAGAGATAATTGGGCAAATCCGCAATCGCGCCGTCCCACTGCCCGCGAGAAAATCGTCCCTGCGCGGCGCGCCGATCGCCTTCTGCGCGGGAAGTTAACACCACGAAGGGGGAATTGCCGTTCGCCGGAACGGGAGCCGGAGCCAGGCCAGTCGCTGCCAGTATGTTTCCCAACTCTCCCGTACCCACGACCGCATCCACTTCCGGAATCCACTTGCGGATTTCATCGCGAAAGCGCTCAACCAGGCATCCCGCCACCACAAGTTTTTTGGCCTGCCCCGAGGTCTTGTGCGCCGCCATCTCGAGAATCGTATTCACGGATTCCTGTTGCGCACTTTCGATGAACGAGCAGGTGTTCACCACAATGACGTCAGCGTCTTCTGCGCGCGGAGAGAGTTCCGCCCCGGCCCGCGCCAGTAGTCCCATCATTACTTCGCTGTCGACCAGGTTTTTGGGGCATCCCAGGCTGACGAAACCGATTTTCTGCGCACGTACAGGCTGAGAATTCTCTTCAGCCACGGGCACAACAGTTTTTTCTCTTGGACGCGGGCGAGTGAGGTTCTTCGACGGCATGCGATCCTACTATTTTAACATTTTCCACAACTGGGCCACGCCCGCACGCGCTCTCCCGAAAAGGGAAGCGGCACGGTCCCTGGTACTGAGCATACGCGAGAGCGCACCCAAGAGGCAGACTGGGCTGCCGATAGCTAAGAGGAAAAACTTGAAGTCCAGTCATGAACTGGGGTGCTGTTATCCTCTCGTTCCTGATGCCATTTGCGGGAACTAGCCTTATTGCCCAGCAGTTTGGGTCGCAGCAGTCTGTCCCAACGAGGGACCCTGATCAGCAACCGAACGGTTTGGTCCTCCTCCATTTTTCTACCCGGGCGCGGGACCTGTGGGCGGAAGCCAGGCTCCTCTCGCAGTACAGGAGGGAGCTACGGGTCGACTCCCGACACTTCCCGGCTTTCGCCGAGGGCTCGTAGGACAACGGGCGCAAGAGGAACGACGGCGACCAGCCCAATCCGAAGGGGCACGATCGAGGCCTGGACGCTGCAGCTTACTTCAGGTTTTCTTCGGGTTGGTGCTTTGGGGCCGGAGCTTCCTCGAGCCAGCTGTCCACAAGTAACTACATAACCGCGGTATTTTTAGCCTTTGGGAGGATGGATCGATGATCTTTCCAGGCGGAATTGAGCGGGCTTTCGGAATAGCATAGCGAACCTATTTGCTTTCAGGGAGAGGATTCTGGGTCAGTGACAGCGATCCCGCATCTCGTTTCAACCTATTTCCCGCAACCGCGGATTTCCCCAGTGGGTGAGGGTTGGCGGCACTTCGGCCGCTTCCGCGAAGCCAAGAGTCTCAATTATTACGGCACGAATCCTGGAAGGTCCTCGACTTCTGGCGTGTTTGAGCGGGGGATTGGATGTAAGTCCCTTTACCAAGCGCCTCAGGCGCTTCGGCTTTCGCGTCGAGGTTCGCGACTTCTGGTCTGGCGACTCCCAATCTACCGTTGGCCGACACGGGCAAGACGAGGCAGTGTAACTACTTCGGCCCCGGCGTGATCTGGCATCTCCAGCCAGGGGGAAACATCACTTCTTGGTTGCCAACTCCACTTCTGCGTATAACTCAGGGAGTCGTTGCGCGTCGTCGGAAGAACTTCCGAACCGAGCTGATTCGTATGCTTCTGTGAACTGCCCGACCCGCGTCCGTAGCCGCTCGTCTTCGATAATCCGCACAAACTCCTGGGGTGTCTGGGCGGAGGATTTTTTCACCCCAAGCCGCGCCAGATGTTGCGCCATCCGTTCGTACCAAAGCGCAGCCGCCTGATTCGGCGAGCGCTCGGGATGCGCTTGCAGGCGTTGCCTGTGGATCAGTCGGGCGACGCGCGCCGCGTTAGCCAGCAGTAGCAGCAGTAACCCAATTGCGAGGGCGCCTCCCAGCCAGCGCGCCGGAGATTTTTCCGCGCCCCGCTGGCCGCGCCGCGCCCAGTCCAACAGGCCTCGATAGCGCTGCCGTACCCAGGTGCGTGCTCGCTCCCAGTTTGTGCGGGTCCCGCTCACCGCGGCTCGTCCCAGAATGTACTGGTGCGAGAAGTCGTAACTAATCACCCACTCCCGCCAGAACGATTCCGCGGCGTCCAGATAAAGCTGTGCGCGGTCCCAGCCCACCGGAGTTGCAATTGCGCCTCCCGGCGTGGGATCGAAGGTGATCCAGCCGTAGCCGGGAAAGTAGGCTTCCACCCAGGCGTGGGCATTCTTGGCCCGGATCACATAACTGCCGGTGACATCGTTGAATTCCTCGCTGCGGAATCCGTTCACCACGCGCGATGGAATTCCGAGCGTCCGCAACATCACGGCCAGGGATGAAGCAAAATACTCGCAATGGCCTTGCTTACGCTCGAACAGAAAGTTGGCCAGAGGATCGGCGACCGGAGAACTTAGCAACTGCAGGGTGTATCCGTAATGCGCCTTCAGATGAAGTTCCAAGGCAAGGGCTTTGTCGTAACTATTGGAGGCAGAGCCAGTAATCTGCGCCGCCAGGATCGGGATGCGCGGATCGAGCGCCGGCAGTTGCAGGTAGGCCGTGACAAATTGGGGAATAATATTTCCCGCTGCTTGAAGTTGAACGGGCGAGGGCCGGGCGAGGTCAGACTCGGCCTCGTACTCACTGACGGGGCGCTGACTATCGACATCGTAAATCGCTCCTCCCGCGTCGACCGACAATGCGCGATACGCCCCGCCGACCCGGCGCCCCCAGGGAGCCAGAAAGAATACGTTTGTGCCGATCGGTTCCAGCAGAACGTGGTAGTGAATCAGACGACTCGGGGTTGCCGAGGGGGTCTGAGTCTTTGATCCGTACTGAGTGAAGAGCGGCACGGCGAACGTCCCATCGGGCTCCCGTTGCAGGTCGTAGCGCTGGTGGGGCAGGTTCGACCAGTTCTTGCCGTCAAAGTTGGCCAGCGCGACGCCGCGCCAATGAAGCTCATGTTGGCCGCTTTTGTCTCCATCAATCTGGATGTGCATGACTACGGCGTCCGACTGTTGAATCTGTCCGATCCTGCCCAGCTGCACCTTGTCGCTGAATCCCGTGGACAGATCGGTTCCGAACGAATACCCCCCCAGATAGCCGGCCGAGATGCGGGGCATGAGAAAAAATAGCGCAGCCGCCCCCCCGAAGATCATGGCTACCAAAGCCGGCGTGATGCGAGCCAGCGAGAACGCCAAATGGCGATGCTCGTGCTCGTCGCGGGAGTGCCGCGCCTGAAATTTTGCGCCCCGTCCTGACCGGCGCATCTCCATCAGGATGAAGGTAACCACTGCCGTCAGCATGAATCCAGCAAAGAAGAACAGAAAAATACTGTCTACCGTGAGGACCGCAGAGGCGAGCACCATCAGGAACGCGAGAATGGCAAGCGTCGTGCGGTCGCGATCGCGTCGCAACGAGAAGGTGCGGACAACCACTGCGAACATGACCAGGTGCACTGTGGCTGCCAGGAATGCACGGGAGAGCAGGAAGTAATCTGCCGCGTAGAAGACGAAATAGGCAATCGTCAGAGGAGCGGTCCATCGCTCTGAAATCACGACGTGTCGCCTCTCGGCCAAGAGATAGCCGCGGAAAGCCAGCGCCGCCCCGACCGCCAAGATCGTCGGCAGGTCCAGCCCTCCGGTGCTGGCAAGAGTTCCAAAACCCATCAGCACAAGCAGATACAGAGATAGCTCGAGGTATTTGTTGACCGCCTGAGAGAGCGGAATTACTCCGGATTGTGCAGCAGATTGCTTCATCGACGTGCAGACTTGGGGTGAACGCGATTCAATTGTTCAAATTCATAGATTGAACTTCTTCTATCCAGAAGGGAAGGCTTTCCTACGCTTTGCTTGCACCAAAAGTCACTTTACGTGGTCATTGCCTGCGTGGGCCGCGAGACTCTGCACGAGGGATAATCGTCGAGGTTTGCTAGAATGATTCAGGTCAGGCATCGGTCCCACGCGACGTACTCTCGCCAACCCCGCCAGGTCCGGAAGGAAGCAACGGTAACGGGCTCTTGCGTGTGCAGTGGGCCCCCGGTGCCTGGCTAAGTCTTTATTTTGTACAGATAGCCAGGCTCCCAGGGATCCAAAGCTCCGCCGCAGCGGCACTGGAGTCTAAGCGGCGTCGAAAATCCGGTCCTGCATCCCGCCGTACACCAGAGCTTTCACCATTTCTATTTGGTAAAGGTCGTGCGGGAATCCAAGTTCGATGGCGCTCACTTGATTGAGCGCTGCGACCTGCTCGGGATTGAGCTCGAGTGTCAGGCTGGCGAGGTTGTCCTGCAGTTGCGGAATCCGCCGCGCCCCCAGGATCGGAATGACTGGGATATTGCGATATCGCAGCCAAGCCAGGGCTACCTGAGCCTGCGATCGTCCGGTCTCTTCGCTGATTTTCTTTAACGTGGCAACGATCCGATCTGGCTGCTCCCCCTGGCGCAGGAACGGTTGCATCGATTCGCTTGAAAATCGCGTGTCTGATTTATTGCCGGAATGATACTTACCGCTCAGCAGGCCGCCGCCCAATGGGGACCAGGCCGCCAGCCCAAGTTTGAAGGCCTTCGCCATGGGAATCAATTCCCGCTCGACCGTGCGCTCAACCAGCGAGTATTCGATCTGCAGTCCCACGAACTGCGTCCACCCGCGCAAATCTGCAATCGTGTTGGCCCGCGCAATCCACCACGCTGGCGCGTCTGAGACTCCAATGTAGAGCACCTTCCCTTGGCGCACCAGGTCGTCGAAGGCGCGCATCACTTCTTCCACCGGAGTCATCCTGTCCCAAATGTGGAGCCAGTACAGGTCAATGTAATCGGTTTTCAAACGCCGGAGAGAGGCTTCCAGAGCCTGAACCATATTCTTGCGATGGTTGCCGCCGGCGTTCGGATCGTTGCCGGGCGCGGCATTGCTGTACTTCGTCGCCAGCACGATTTCCTGACGGTGCCCCTGAATGAATTCTCCAACCATCGCTTCGCTGGTGCCGTTGGTGTACACGTTCGCGGTGTCGATGAAATTCCCGCCCGCCTCGCGATAGGTCTCATAAATCTTGCGAGCATCATCTTTGCCGGAACCCCACCCCCAATCCTCGCCAAACGTCATGGTGCCCAGCGACATTTCCGCGACCCTCAAGCCGCTGTTTCCCAAGAGACGATATTTCATTGCCTTGACCTTTCCAGTAAATATTTCCGGGTCCAACGATTACAGCGACATAGATTCGCGCACCGGGACCTCCGATACAAGAATTTTGCAAATCTCAGACAGCCCTCATGTCTCCCACCCACCTATCTTTACACTGCCTTTACAAATTCGCGCGCAAGAAATGCCCCGCCCCGGCATCTCAACTAAGTAGGAGCGAGCAATCATCTCAGCAACCGGTCGAGGATAGAAAATGCACAATCTTCCAGCAAAATTCGTTTCACCCAGTGTCACCATTCGCGTCGCGGGTTCGCTATCTCAAGGTCATCTCAGTTACCTCGACCAACTGGTTTCTTCTGCAATCGAGTGCGCCTTGTGGCCGCTCCTCGATCTGGCCCACCTGGAGGAACTGGATCACGTCGCTCTTATGTATCTGGCAAGTGGAGAGGGGCGACACTTCGGCCTGCTCGCCTGCCCGAGGTTCATCCGCGAATGGATGCAGCACGAAAAAGAACATCAGGCGGCTTGATTGGTTTCGCTCTCCACTCTGGCCGAGCCTGCGGCGGCCGCGGCGCCCATCTAGTCTTTGTTGACGGGTCGGGCTTTCTTTTGATTCCTTCTGTGGCCAAGACCTGGTCCCCGCAAGGCTGTACTCCGGTCACCATTATCACCAGCGACGGCGCGACAAGGTCTCGGTTGTTCCCCTAATCTGGGTAAGTCCGCGACGACAACGCCTGGGTCTGTTGTGAATAAGGGCTCAAGAGCAGTCGCCGGGAGCAAGGGTGGGAAAATAGGCGGGAAGGCCAGAGCGGAGAAACTGTCAGCACAGAAACGGAAAGAAATAGCCCGGAAAGCTGTCAAAGCTCGCTGGGCTAAGGATTAAAAAAACACCGCCGGGGAAACCTTGAAGCGTTCACTGAGTCTGCGGATATGCTCTTTGTTCAGTACTCTTTTACCGTTTAGCACGTCGGAAACAATGCTTTCTGTTCCGAAAACATCGGTTAGGTCCTTTTGACGCAGGTTGTGCTCTTCCATTAAATGTCGAACTATGTCGAGTGGCCCAACGTCGAGAATTGGGTAGTTCTGGTTTTCAAAATGCTCAACCAAGACAGTTATTAGGGCAATCAGTTTTTCCTCCGCCTCCGTTACATGCTCTTGCGCCGTAAGGCGTTCCAATATCGCGATGAGTCGGCGATTCTCTGGTTCGCCATGAATTACTTCCGGCTTAGTTTCCTCAAGAAGTGTGCCGTAATCAATTGCTTTCGCGTTCATTGTTTCCACCCCCCTCGGTCATACTCGGCATGGGTAGGCAAATGCTCTACAAAAATCGTTTGCCAGCGGTATTCGATTTTGACGATTAGGCGATACGTGTCACCTTTTATGTTGAAGACCGTATACGGCCCAACTGGATCAGCATGGGGATAGACATTGCGGACTTCAGCAAGATTCTTCCATTCGGCATGTTTAGCAACTTTGTGCCACTCGCCAATCGGTCGTTCCAATGCCGGGTCTTTCGCCACCGCATCTCTCCACGCACTTTTTGAAACAACATGCATTACCTTAGATGCTTCGCGAACTGCGAAGTTATGTAACTTTACTTCGCGAATTGCGAATAGTCAATCAGTCTTATGCCAGTGAGTAACCCGGAGTTCCAGACAAAACTTCGCAATATGCGAATATTGCCCTTGGCGTGGACGTTTTGCTCAAGCCTTCTGTTCAATATGAATCGCTTGTGGAAAGAACAGCAGCTTCGGGTTGTAGCGGCCCTCGTGGAGGGCAATAGTCTTTGCTCCACGTCCCGAATGACGGCAGTGGGCGCGAAACACCGTCACGGCACTGCTGTTGGACTCGGCTGAAGGCTGCGCTGGCTATCACGATCGTCACGTTCGCAACCTCAAAGTGCGCCGTTTGCAGTGCGACGAAATCTGGAATTTTGTTGGAGCAAAGGCGAGAAGGCGACACCAAAGAAAAAAGTGGAAGGCTGGGGCGACGCTTGGACATGGACGGCACTCGATGCGGACACGAAACTTCGCGTTAGCTACTTGGTTGGAGGGCGGGGCGAACGAATTCATGCACGATTGCGCCAGCGCAAATCGGGTACAGATCACGACAGATGGGCAGAAAGCATATCTTGAGGCCGTGGAAAGCGCCTTCGGAGCGGATATTGATTATGGCCAACTACAGAAGATTTACGGCGCTCCGATTGACAGAGAAAGGCGCTATCCTCCGGCCCGTTGCAGCGGTTGCGATATGAGAGTCTTGAGCGGCAATCCCGATCCGAAGCATGTCAGCACCAGTTATGTTGAGCGGCAGAACCTTTCGATGGGGATGAGCATTCGCCGGTTCACCTGCCTGACAAACGCCTTCTCTAAGAAAGTTGAAAATCACGCGGCAGCCTTGGCCCTTTGGTTTATGAACTACAATTTCTGCCGCGTGCATCAGACCTTGCGCGTAACGCCAGCAATGGAAGCTGGGATCAGCACGCCAGCAATGGCGTGAGACCTTTCCCTGCCTTCACATCGCTGGCTATTACCCGGTATGGCGAGGAGTCGGCTATTACTTGATGCATATCTGCGACAGCAATTTAGGAACCGATACCTGGCACGAGACTCTCGAAGATGCTCTCCACCAGCCGAGTGGGAGTTTGGAGAACTACCCGAAGAGTGGACGGACGTTCAAGAGCCCTTCTAAAATTCAAATTGAGCCACCACCCGCCTCGTTAGACATTCTGGCTTCAATCGTTCAAAATACTGAGTCTCGTACTCAGGAGCTCTCATTGACCACACCGAAACGTGCCAAGGTGAAGATCAGCGCGCTCGGCACCTACGTCCCCCCCCGTCTTTTGACCAACGCCGACCTGGAAAAGATGGTCGACACCACCAACGAATGGATCCTGGCCCGCGTCGGCATTCGTGAACGCCACCTGGTTGACAAGGGAGTCGCCACCAGCGACCTCGCCGTCGAGGCCGCGAAAAAAGCCCTCGCCCAGCGCGGCCTGGCTCCCGCCGATATCGACGTCATCATCGTCGGCACAGTGACGCCTGATATGTTTTTCCCCTCCACCGCCTGTATTGTGCAACACAAACTTGGTGCTGCGGGGATTTGGGGATTCGATCTTTCTGCAGCCTGCTCTGCCTTTATCTATGCGGTGCAAACCGGAGCGCAATTCATCGCCGCCGGAACCCATAAGCGGATCCTGGTAATCGGCGCGGATGTGATGTCCTCGATCATCGACTACACAGACCGCGCCACCTGCGTGATCTTTGGCGACGGTGCTGGCGCCGTGATCCTCGAGGCCACCGACGACGATTCCATCGGTCTCCTCGACTTCGTCCACGAGATCGACGGTTCAGGTGGGTGCTACCTTTATATGCCCGGCGGCGGAAGCCTGAATCCGGCAAGCCGCGAGACGGTCGACAAGAAGTTGCATTATGTTCACCAGGACGGCCAGCAGGTCTTCAAGTTCGCCGTGCGCAAGCAAACCGAAGCCTGCCTGAAGTTGCTGGAGCGGAATGGCCTCAAGGCTTCGGATGTTGACGCTTTCATCCCGCACCAGGCGAACCTGCGAATTATCAACGCCACCGCCGAACGCCTGGGCCTGCGCCCCGAGAGCGTGATCGTCAATATCGATCGTTACGGCAACACAACCGCCGGCACCATTCCGTTGGCCATGAATACGGCCATCGAAGAAGGCAAGCTGAAGAAGGGAAGCCTGGTGCTGATGGCTTCCGTGGGTGCGGGATTCACCGTTGGCGCCACGTTATTGCGCTGGGCGTTCTGAGAATGTAGCGAGCCGTCTGGCCGGCTCCGGCGGGCCGATGCCCCGGCGGTTTTGCCATGACGTTCGTAACCCGCGTCTCCGAGTTTTGGTAGCGGAGTGCAACGGTCGGCTGTTATCTTTTCGCAGCCTTCGCTTCACGTGGGGATGTGGCGAATGCGCAAAACCACGACCATGCTCCGTTCTACCTGCTGCCTTCTATTCGCTTGTCTTTCGATAGGGTATGCGTCTGCACAAAAATCAAAAGATGATTCCCAGGAGACCAAGCTGCTGGTGATGGAACACCTGTGGAATGAAGCGCAAATAAGTCGCGACTCGCGCGCCCTCGACGGCATGATCGGCGCGAACTTTATCAATACCGAATACGACGGCGAGGTCAGCGACAAAACAAAGTTTCTAGCCGACATCGAAGACCCGCAATTCAAACCTACCAATCTGACGATTCAAGAGGTGAAGGTCAACATGTACAGCGACGCGGCCGTGGTGGCTGGCATCTACCACACCAAAGGAACCTATCAAGGCAAACCCTACGAGCACTTCGGCCGCTTCACCGACACGTGGGCATTCACCGAAGGCCGCTGGCAATGCGTCGCCAGCCATACCAGCCTGCTGAGAAAATGACTGCCCAGGCCGAAAGAAACTAATGATCGTTCCCATAAGAAGTTTTCATGAATAAGCCCGCTTCCGTGGGCGCCTGCCGTTGATCTAAACTTTTGGTGAGTTTTTGCCTTCGCCTCCCGCCGGATACGAAAATGGAAACTGCGCCCCGCCCACACCGATGGCAGACACTGTTGGCTTTCGCCATTATCTACCTGGTCTGGGGCTCCACCTTCCTCGCCATCCGCGTAGGAGTGCGGGAGGTACCACCATTCCTGCTGGCTGGGATGCGCTTCTTCGCCGCCGGAATTGTGCTCTATGCCTGGATGCGCGCCAAGGGCACGTCCTCCCCAACTCGCCGCGAATGGGCCAGCGCTTCGTTCCTCGCAGTATTGATCTTCGTGGGCGACTACGGCCTGCTCTTTTGGGCCGAGAAGCGCGTGCCCTCCGGGATTGCGGCAGTCATGATGGCGACGATCCCGGTCTTCATGGCGATTGCCGAGATTGTTTTCCTGCGCACGCAAAAGCTCACGCTCCGCCTGGGGTTCGCGCTCCTGGTCGGGACTGGTGGCGTGCTGGTCCTGGTCAGCCGCTCGGCGAGTTTTGGAGACGCTTCGATTGATTTTGCCGGAGCCGCTGCGCTGGTAGTCTCCGCCATCAGCTGGTCGCTGGCGGCTATCCTTACGCGTAAGCTATCTTTGCCGGAATCGAAAGTGATGAGTTCGGGAGCTCAGATGCTGGCCGGGGGAATCCTTCTCACGCTGACGGCGGCGATGCTGGGAGAGTTCCGAGGCTTCGATGTGCGCGCCGTCTCCCTGGGTGCTTGGCTGGCACTGATTTACCTGATCGTCGCGGGCTCGATTGTCGGCTTCACCGCTTACGTGTGGCTGATCCATCACGAGTCGCCAACCAGAGTCGGAACCTACGCCTATGTCAATCCGGTGGTCGCGGTTCTGCTGGGATATTTTCTGGGAGGTGAGGCCCTGGGGTCGCGGACGATCGTGGGGACGTTGCTGGTTCTGGTGAGCGTGGTGACGATCACGACGAGAACGAAAAAGAAAATAGTCCTCGAGGTGCCGCGCCCGGAAACGGAATTAGCTGAACTGTAATGCTGCCAGCGTTTTTTTATCCTAAGGTCGCGTCATCTTCTCTGGTCGCACCAACTCATCGAATTCCTCGCCCGTGAGATAGCCCAGCTTCAGCGCCGCCTCACGCAGGCTGCTGTGCTCCAAGTGCGCTGTATGGGCGATTTGAGCGGCTTTGTCGTATCCGACTTTCGGCGCCAGCGCCGTGACCAGCATCAGCGAGTTCCTGACATACCAGTCGACTTTGGCGCGGTCGACGTCGATGCCCTTGATCATGTACTCAACATAGCCGTGGCAGGCGTCGGCGATCAGGGTAACCGAATGCAGAAAGTTGTAGATGATCACCGGCTTAAACACGTTGAGTTCGAAGTTGCCTTGCGATCCGGCAAATCCGACAGCCGCCGTCGCGCCGTGAACCTGGGCGCAGACCATGGTCATCGCTTCACACTGCGTCGGATTCACCTTGCCGGGCATGATCGAAGACCCAGGCTCATTCTCCGGGATGGAAAGTTCGCCCAGCCCGCAGCGAGGGCCAGAAGCCAGCCAGCGGATGTCGTTGGAAATCTTCATCAACGAGGCGGCGAGCGTCTCCAGGGCACCCTGTGCGAAGACAAGCTCGTCATGCGCTGAAAGCGCAGCGAATTTATTGGGATGGGAGCGGAAGGGAAGTCCGGTGAGTTCAGCGATCTTTTTGGCGGAGCGCTCGGCAAATTCGGGATGCGTATTCAGTCCCGTTCCCACCGCCGTCCCGCCAAGCGCCAGGTCGAAGAGGTCGTCGAGGGCCTGCTCCAGACGCTTGATGTCGCGCTCCAGCAGGCTGGCCCAGCCACCGAACTCCTGACCAAACGTCAGCGGCACGGCGTCCTGCAAGTGCGTGCGCCCAATCTTGACTACGTCATCGAATTCCCTGGCCTTGGCCACGATCGCGTCGTGGACGCTCCGGATCGCAGGGATCAGCGCGTTGTTTACGCGCTCCGCCGCGGCGATGTGCATCGCGGTCGGAAACGTGTCATTCGACGACTGAGACATATTGACGTGGTCGTTGGGATGAACCGGCTTCTTCGATCCCATCTCGCCGCCTGCGATTTCAATCGCGCGATTCGAGATGACCTCATTCACGTTCATGTTGGTCTGCGTGCCGCTTCCGGTCTGCCAGATACGCAAGGGAAACTGGTCGTCCAGCTGGCCCGCAATCACCTCGTCGGCCGCTTGTACGATCCACTTTGCTTTGTCCGCGGGCAGTTTGCCCAGATCCTGATTCACCAGGGCGCACGCCTTCTTCAGGGTGCCGAACGCGCGAATCAGTTCTGGCGGCATGGGGTCACGGCCAATGTTAAAGTGCAGCAGCGAGCGCTGCGTCTGCGCTCCCCAGTAAACCTTCGCCGGGACTTCGATTGTTCCCATGCTGTCGGATTCGCTGCGCATGCGCACCGCGGACTCTGTGGAGGCTGGCATCCTATTTCCTGACTGGAGCGGTGAAGTTGAGTGAGTCACGGGAATTATAGCGCGGAGCGCACACCGGGCTGTGTTCCGGCTCACACTGAAATGCGATCGAAAAAAATCCGCGCACGGGCGCATGCTAAAATCATCGGTCTCTGATCTGCGCTCGCTGCTTTGTGAAACGCTGTGGCCGACAAATCCATGCCTGACTTCCTTACCGCCGAAGATGTTGAAACTTTGCCTAAGGTCAAAACTCATCCCCATCCCGAGGTGCGCACGGATGTGCTGGTGATTGGGGCTGGCCCAACCGGGCTGGCCTGCGCGATCGAGGCGCAGAAGATCGCTCTTGGCGTTGTCGTCCTCGACAAAGGCTGCTTGGTGAATTCGCTGTATCACTATCCGCCCAACATGCTGTTTTTCACAACTCCCGAGCTCCTCGAAATCGGCAACATTCCTTTTACTACGGCCCGCCAGAAGCCCACCCGGGAAGAAGCATTGGAGTATTACCGCAAGGTAACGGAACATTACCATCTCGACATTCACCAGTACGAATGGGTCAAGACGGTCATGGGCGAAGATGGAGACTTCAGCATCACGGCCACGGATCGCGCCGGCCGTCCGCACGACTACCGCACTCGCAAGGTAATCGTCTCTACCGGCTATTACGATCTGGCCAACCAGCTTGTCATTCCTGGCGAGGATCTTCCCAAGGTCTCGCACTACTATGGCGACGCTCATCCCTACTATGACACTGACGTGCTGGTAATCGGGGGCAAGAATTCCGCCGCCATCGCGGCTCTCGATTTGTGGCGGCATGGCGCACGCGTGACTCTGGTTTATCGCGGGTCGCAGCTGCACCACCACGTCAAGTACTGGATCAAGCCCGATCTTGAAAACCGCATCAAAGGCAACGACATCGAAGCTTACTTCAACAGTACCGTACAGGAAATTGGTGTGGATCATGTACTCATCAGCACGCCGCGCGGCCCGGTTCGCCTGAAGAACGACTTTGTACTCGCTCTTATCGGCTACCATCCGGACTACGACTTTCTGCGGAGCATGGGCATTGAGCTTTCGCCCGAACAGAATCGTCCTGTGTGCGATCCGGTCTCGCTGGAGAGCAATGTGGCTGGAATCTATGTCGCCGGGGTCATCGTTGCGGGATCGCGAACGAATGAGATCTTTATCGAAAACGGCCGCTTTCACGGCCGGCAGATCGCCGAGGATCTGAAAATGAAACTGAAGCCGGAACCTCAGGCAGACTCGACCCTGCTTTAGACGAAACACATTTACGGTCCCGTCGTTCCCAAGCTGCACCTTTACCAGTTACCCTAGCCATTTCCCATGGAACCCCAACCAGAGCTTGCAACTCCGTCGATCTCGCTGGCCTCGTACTTGCGCCTGGTGCGAGGCAACCGTAATTTCCGCCGGCTCTGGCTGGCACAAATTGTTAGTGAGATCGGCGACTGGTTCTACACGCTCTCCATCTACACGCTGCTGTTGCAGTTGACTGGCCACGCCAGCTCGGTGGCGCTGGCTCTGGTCCTGCAGGTTTTGCCGCAGACTTTTGTGGGCCCAACCGCGGGGGTGGTGAATGACCGCTTGCGGCGCAAGCATGTGATGATTGCCGCCGACCTGGTCCGCGTGGTTGTGGTGCTGGCTATGCTGCTGGTGCGTTCGCCTTCCCTGGTGTGGCTCGTCTATCCCTTGCTGCTGGCCGAGACCGTCATGGCCGCTTTCTTCGAACCGGCCCGCAGTTCCGTGATCCCCAACATTGCGGCCAGAGGAGAACTGCTCATCGCCAACACTCTCTCTTCGGCTACGTGGTCGGTGAACCTGTTGGTTGGAGCTTCCGTGGGCGGAGTGGTCGCAGCTTTCTTCGGACGAGACGCTGTGTTTGTCCTCAATGCGCTGTCCTTCCTGCTCTCAGCCATTCTTATCGGAGGGATGCACTTTGCGGAACCCCACGCCGAGTCCGCGCCTCCGCTGGTCCCACGTGATCTGGTCGACTTTTCTCCTGTGCTGGAAGGCGTTCGCTACATAAGGAACCACCGCACGCTACTGCCCGCGGTCTTTGCCAAGGCCGGCGAACTCATGATTGGCCCGAGTTGGGTGATCTTTACCGTGATGGGCGCTCATGAATTCGCAGTGCACTGGCACAAGGTCGACGCGGCCCGCGGAGCGATCCTAGGCATGAGCATACTGCTTGGTGGCCGCGGCCTGGGAGCGCTCGTCGGCCCGCTGGTCGCTGCCCGCTGGGCGGCCCGCAGCGACCGCAAGCTGCAACTTGGAATCTTCTTCGGCTATCTCACCATTGCGGCTGGATATGGAATTCTCGGGAGCACCCGCACGGTGTGGACGGCCAGCGCTTGCGCCATGCTGGCGCACGCGGGAGGATCAACCGTCTGGGTGTTTTCCACAACCCTGATCCAGCTTCATACCGACGATCGTTTCCGTGGCCGCGTCTTCTCCGCCGACCTGGGATTCTCAATGCTCACCATCGCCGCCGGAGCTTACCTGTGTGGAGGCCTTCTCGACGCGGGGGTCTCTGCTCGTATGGTTGCTACAGGCACGGGAGTGATCATGCTGATTCCCGCAGGTTGCTGGGCGCTGGCGATGCGGGTGGCAAAGGACCGACGAGACTTAGAGGAACCATCACAACCGTGATGTTCTCAACCCTGTAGCCGGTCGATTTTCGCTGCCATGATGAAATCACTTTCGGTGAGGCCTTCGACTTTGTGCGTCCAGAGTGTGATCTCCGCTTTGCCCCAGGCCAGCAGAATATCGGGATGGTGCCCTTGCTCTTCGGCCAGCGCGCCCACGCGATTGACGAACTCAAGCGCCTGGGCGAAGTCGGGAAAACTGTAGGCGCGGGTGATGTGATGCTCGTTTACCACCATCCACTTCGGGACGACCTTATGCAGCGCTTCCAGATCTTTGCCTTTGAGCGGAGGCACTCCGCCGCGGCAGGGAACACATTGTTTGTCGGCCAGTTGTTCGGTCATGAGAGTTACTCCGCCAGCCATGATAATCGATTTTCGCGGAAACCTTCTATTCCGCGCTCTCGCGACAGAAATCATGCTGGTCAAACAACCTTGAAACCCAAGGGCTTGCTGGTGCATCCTTACATGCTCAACCGACTCAGGCTTGGTGCAGAAAGAGAATGACTCCACAACCGGCAGACGGCCAGTCCGCACCAGGCGGAGCGAATCCCTGGCTGATCGCGATCGCTGTAATGCTGGCGACATTCATGGAGGTGCTGGACACTTCCATCGCCGCCGTTGCTCTTCCATATATCGCGGGTAGTTTATCGGCGACCAACGACGAAGCCACCTGGGTGCTGACCAGTTACCTGGTGGCCAACGCGATTATCCTCCCGGCCAGTTCGTGGTTTTCGCTGCGCTTTGGGCGTAAGAGATTTCTGATTACCTGCATCGTGATCTTCACGATTTCCTCATTCGCTTGCGGAGCGGCTACCAGTCTCGCCTTAATTCTGATCGCACGAGCGGTGCAGGGTGCGGGCGGCGGCGCGTTGCAGCCCCTTTCGCAATCGATTCTGCTCGAAACCTTTCCCCCTGAAAAACGCGGATCGGCCATGGCCGTCTTCGCCCTTGGAGTGGTCGTGGCGCCCGTTCTCGGGCCGACACTCGGAGGCTGGCTCACCGACACCTACTCCTGGCGATGGGCGTTCTATATCAACATTCCCATCGGAATTTTTGCCATTTTCATGATCTCCCGGTACGTGGTGGATCCGCCGTACATCAAGGAGGCGCGGCCGGGCAAATTTGATGGCATCGGGCTGGGCCTGCTGGCGGTGTGGCTGGGCTGCCTGCAAATCATCCTCGACAAAGGGCAAGAGGACGACTGGTTTGGCGCCACCTGGATCCGCTGGGCTGCGGCGATTCTTGTGATTGCCTTCGTAGCATTTCTTATTCGAGAGTTTCGCCACCAGAAACCGCTGGTGGACCTGCGCGTCTTCCGTCATCGCAACTTCGCCATCGGATGTGTGCTCATTGGATTGTTCGGTGCGGGCATCTACGGACTGGTCACGTTGCTGCCGCTGTTCTATCAGGAGTTGATGGGTTACACCGCGCTGGCGGCTGGATGGGCGGTGAGCCCGCGCGGCATCGGAGCCATTGTTGCCATGCCGATCATCGGATATCTGACCGCCAAAATGGATAATCGTTGGCTCATCGCCTTCGGTTTCTCTATGTTTGGTGCCGCCAGCTTGTGGTTTGGCGAAGTGAATCTGTCGATCGGGCAGTGGACATTTTTGTGGGCCATCCTCATCAGCGGATTTGGATCGGGATGTGTGTTCGTCCCGCTCTCCACCACCGCCATGGCCTTTCTGAAGAACGAAGAAATCGGCAACGCCAGTGGCCTTTATAACTTGTTGCGAAATATTGGCGGCAGCATCGGAATCTCGGTGGTCAACACGATCGTGGCGCGGCACGAGCAAGTGCATCGCAACGAACTGGCGAAGGCGCTCAGTCCGGCGCGGGTTACAGTTCATGGAACCGTGCAAGGCCTGCAGCAGTACTTGGCGACGCAAGGTGCGTCTTCCACTACAGCGTTGCAACAGGCGTATGGGTTAATTAATGGGGCGCTGAGCGGACAGGCGCGACTGTGGTCCTACGTGGATGACTTCCGCTATATGGCGCTAATGTGCTTCGGCTGTGTGCCGATTGTGTTTGCCCTGAAGAAAGCGATAAGGAAAGGGCCAGCGGGCGCGGCGCATTAAGGAAAAGTGGAAATCATAAGATCAAGAGGGCCAGACCGGCCCTTCCCCGGCACCCCATCCCCCAAGAACAAACCCTGTTGCACACAGAGAATATATGGCCACAGATCAGAAGAGGGGTGTCTAGAAGGGAATATCTTCATCCGTGATCGGCCCAGACGCCACGCCTGAGTGCTCAGGCTCCGGTGTCCGCTGGTCGAAGTTGTTGCCACCGCTGGCAGCTTCGCCCCGCGAGCTGCCACTGAAATCTCCGCTACTTTCGCCGCGTCCGCCGAGCAGGATCAGGTCGCTGGCCACCACTTCCGTCATGTATTTCTTCTGTCCGCTGGTCTTGTCGTCCCACGAGCGGGTCTGCAGGCGGCCTTCGATGTAGACTTTGCCGCCCTTCTTCAGATACTCTCCGGCAATTTCCGCCAGTCGCTGCCAGAGCACCACGTTATGCCACTCGGTGCGGTCCTGCCACTCGCCGGCCTTGTCTTTGAAGCGCTCGTTGGTGGCGATGGTGAGTTTGGCTACGGGGGTGCCCTGCGGTGTGTATTTAACTTCGGGATCTTTTCCAAGATTGCCGATCAACTGAACTCGATTGAGACTTTTTCCTGCCATAGGGTGCTCCTTTGCAGGGGTTCACTATAGCAGAATTGGCGGAGTGGAAATGTTGCCAGCGATCGCAATCTTACGGTGCCGTGTGGTTTTGGTTGCTCCTTACTTGCGGTCGGAGGTTCCTTACTGACGAATGGACATTGCCCGCTGCTGATACGGAAGTGGCGGTCGGGGGGAACGACGCCGGAAGTAGGCCGTCACGATGAACTCTTCCGCGACAAATGTGGGCCGCAACGACATGTGGCCGGACCATCGAAAGAAGGCGACGCTTAAGCCAAACAAGAAAAACCGCCAAGTAGCTGTAAAGATGGCTATTGCCGTTGGTGGGCTTGGTGCCGCTTGGTAGGGATCGAATCTCGTCGAACCTCCAGCCGAGTATATTGCACGATTGGCATGAGAAGTATCGAGAAAGTCGCCGAATCCGGGTTATAATCGACGCCATGCCTGCTGCACCCGGAGCGCCTAGAGCTGTCGGTATGGTTCCCGACGAGATGAAGTGGGAGCCGAAATCCAAGGGCTTGACCACGCCGCGCAAGAAGAAACCGAAAGAACTCGCCGTGATTACAGAATGTTGCACCGGCTGCGCCGGCTCGCCGGCGTGCGTGGAATATTGTCCGGTGGAAGACTGCATGTTCTGGGTGCCCGACGAGGACAGCACGCCGTTCGGCCGTATCGCGATCGATCCCATTCTCTGCATCGGCTGCAAGAAGTGCCTTAGCAAAGGTCCCGACGGCTGCTTTCTCGACGGCTGCCCCTGGGACGCTATCGCGATGGTGGAGACGGCTGAGGTGGAAAAAGAAGTGGGAGCGATGGCGATCTGAGCGGCTTTTGGCTGCTAGCCACTCGTTCTGAGCCAAGGCGCAGGTTGATAGGGCGTCCATCGCAGCTTTAGCTAGCGCGCTACGGGTCTTAAATTTCCTGTTCCGGCTCTTACCCTGCCCACCGGTTCTGTGTTTTTTGGGCCGCGATCTATTCTCTCTGGCCTCTGCCTATGAACAATGG
>Ga0210398_10001016_pt1 | contig 30233 bp, 31 predicted proteins | sample IncBWC4OmetaG_FD_161047 | JGI IMG/M metagenome (GOLD analysis project Ga0210398, IMG submission 161047) | Forest soil microbial communities from Barre Woods Harvard Forest LTER site, Petersham, Massachusetts, United States - Inc-BW-C-4-O | ecosystem: Environmental > Terrestrial > Soil >... | reverse complement strand
GTAGCGGCAGTTGCGGCATTTCCTGCTGTTGCACCGGCCGCGGCCGCGGTTTGGGGATCGGCTTTGGCTCCGGCGGCTTGGGTGGTGGTGGCGGGGTCTCGGCGATGGGCGCCGGCGGTGGGGGCGGCTGCTCGATCGGCGGCGGTGGGGGCGGTGGCGGCTCGACGATCTGTGGCGGCGGCGGTGCGGGCGGCGGCGGTGGCTGAGGCGGCGCGAACACCACCGACACCGCATTCGACAAATCGACATGCGGCGGCGGGGCCACCGCCATCAGCGGAAACAGAAACAGCAGCGCGATCAGCAGGAAATGCGCGGCGGCCGAGAAGGGAAGCGAGAGTTTCAAACGCGCGTCCTCAGCCTGCCGCTCATCCAAAATCCGCTTGCGCCGCTTCGGCGGTGGTTGCCGCGTCGGCGATCTTGCGCGGCACCTTAGAACTCCTTGGTGATGCTGGCAAAGACCGAACGCCGCGGACCGTATTGATTGGCAAAGACGCCGATCCCGGTCTGGCTGCGCAGCAGGTAAGTCTCGTCGAGCAAATTGACGACACTGAGGCGCAGGGTGATCGGGCCGCCCGGCGCCTGCTCGAAGCGATGGGTGATCGACAGGTTGACCTGTTCGTAAGACGGCACCGTTTCGCCATTGAATTGTGTGTCGTTGGCGGGCTGGCTGCGCAGGCCCGAGCCGGCGATCAAGTCGGCCGCGAAACGCGTGCCCCACCAGGTATACGCCACGCCGGCCGAGGCCGTGTAGAGCTGGCTGTGGTCGGTATTGACCAGCATGCTGTCGGCCGACACCAGGTCCGCCGGGCTGAAGTTGAACTGCGCCGAGTTGATCCCCTTCGCCTTCTGCTTGGCGATCGCCAGATTGCCGTAAAAGTCGAAATCTCCCGCCGTGTAATTGGCGGTGAGCTCGACGCCCTGATTGATGCCGAGATGATAGTTGAAGGGCGTCAGCACGACAGGCGAGCCGAACTGCCCTTCGTCGATCAGGTTGCGGGCGTATTTGTAATAGAGATCGACGCCGGTCTTGAGCCCCGGCAACCATTCCTGCGTCACGCCGGCGTCGAGGTATTGGGCGCGCTCGTTCTTGATCGGGCTGTCCTGCGTGACCGCCGGCTGGGCGCTCGTATTGGCGAACAGCGCGAGGTCGGTCGTCGCGACCAGCTCCTGCGGCGGCGGGGTGAAGTAGCTCGCGTAACCAGCATGGACGGTGGTCGATGGCGTCGCTTTCCACACCGTATTGAGGCGCGGGCTGAACTGGCTGCCGGTCGTGTAGCCGTTGACGACGTCGTAGCGTATCCCGGGATTGACGGTGACAGTGTCGAGCGCCCGCCACTCGTCCTGCAAATAGGCGCTGTAGCTGAAACTCGTCTTCTGCGTGTTGTCGATGATGTTGGTCGTGGTGGTGGTGAAGATCGGGTTGCCCGAGGCATCGGTGCCGGTCTGCGCCAGCACGTCGGCGTTGGTGTTTGATGTCACATGCTCGCCGCTGATGAGAATCCCGACGCGCAGCGTGTGGTCCTCGTTGAGCCGGTAGCTGCCTTCGGCTTGCAGCGCGTTGGCCCAGCTCGTGCGCTCGGCGGTCTCGCCGATGCCATTGAAGGCGAGATCGCCCAGCAGATCCGGGTGATAGTCGAGGAAGCTGTATTTCGAGATTACCGAGACCTGGAAATCGAGCGGCCCTTCCGAATGCAGGAACGAGAGCGCGCCGAACTGGGCCCCCTCGGTCTGATGCTCGTTGAGATTGGCCGAGTTGAAGGCGGAAATCGGCGTGCCGTTGATCGCCGTGATGCCGGGGAAGGTCGGCTGGCCGGGATTATTGGGGATCTGGAATTGCGCGTTGAACTCGCCGACCATGAAACTGATCTTGTTGTTCGGATCGAGGATTTTTTCGAGATAGGCGAAATCGTGCGTCTGCTCGCTGTGATCGTGGATCGGGTTGTATTTGCCGGTGACGTTTTGGACACCTTCATTGGTGTCGAGATAATCGCCCGAGAAATAGAAATTGTACCCGTCGACCGAGGTGCCGTATTCGAGGCTCGGGTTTGCCGTACCGTGACTGCCGCCCATGAGTGTCACCGAGCCGCCCGGCTGGAACATCCCGCTCTTGCTCTGGATGTCGATAATGCCGGCGGTGCGTAGCCCGTATTCAGCCGGCAGCGCGCCGGTGATGAGCTGCATCGAATCGACAAAACGCGTGCTCAGATCCTGGCCGAAAAAGCTCACCCCATCAGGGAGGATCACGCCATCGATGCGGTATTGCACGTTGAGGTGCTCGTTGCGCACGTGCAGCCCGCTATTGGCGGCGTTGTCCTGGTCGACGCCGGGCATTTGCAGGATCGCGTCATCGATCGCCGTGCTCGACCCGTTCGGCAAATCCTGGATCGCCGGCTGGCTCAGCGTATAGGTCGAGGCGCCGATCTTCGGTTCGATGTTGATGCGCGCCTCGTTGAGTTGCTTGGCGACGACATCGATATCGAACGAGGTGTTCGGCACGAGATCGGCGCCCAGCGTCTGCGGCGGCAAAGGCGTGCCGGCTCCAGCGAGCGGCCGAGTGGTCTGATCGTCGGCGATGGCGGAGATGGAAAACAGGCAGAATCCGGCGAGCGACGCGGACAACGCGCGCCGGCCCGCGAGGCGGGGGCGTGACATGGGATTTCCTCATCGTGAAGCTGCGGCGCGGCGATACGTCACCGCGCCCGGTCAAAGGCTCAGTCGGTCAACCGATGACAGCGTCAGACGAGGGGAGGGGCTCGGGCGTAGAAGGCAAGCGCCGGCGCGCGGGCGCAAAACGCCGCGTCGCCGATGATCGTGATCGGCGCAATTGCCAAGGATGGCGGAGCGGCAGCGAGGTCTGCCGGGGCCGCTGTCAGATGGTGCAGAACCTGACAGATGTCGCAGCCGTCTTCGTCGTCGACGGGTTGTGGCGGCGCGTTGGGGTGGCTGGCGGCCGGGCTGGTCTGATGCCCGGCGAAGACGAGATCGTGGTGGTGCCAGCCGAAGAGGATCGCCTGGAATAGCACCGCGAAGAGGCCGAGTCGCATGGCCGCCCCTCTCGCGATGCCGTCCCGCCGGCTCATGCCGAGCTTTCTTCGGCGAGGACCCGCCGACGCCATGCCTGGGTCGCCGAGACAAACGTCGTCACCCCGACGCCCAGCACCGTGAAGATGACCAAGAGGAACGGCAGACCCAGCGTATCGAGATTGTGGATGTGAAGCGGTGTCGCGATCTCGAAATCGGCGGCGCGCGGAAAGAGCAGTGTGAAGACCCCGAACAGCGCGAAGGCGATCCCGCCCCAGGTCAGCGTGCGCGCCGCGGTGATGAGTGCGATCTCGCGGATTGCCTCGGGCGGCAAGCTGCGGCGCGCGGCCCACAAGCCGAACGCCGCGCCCGCGGCGGCCTGGACGATCAGCGTCCCGATGCCAAAGAACAGCCCCGGCAGCCAGCCGAGCGCCGCCGACGGCATCGCCGGCGCCAAGGTCGTGTAGATGATCGCCGAGAACGCATCGAGCCCCCAGCCGGCGATAAACCCGTGCACCGCCGGCATCCACGGCTTCAGCTCGCGCGGCTGTGCCGAATGGTCGTGCGACAGTCGCCCGAACCCCGGCAGATGCAGATGCGGCAGGCTACCCGAGCCGGTGATGTAAAGCCCGGCAGTCGCCATGATGACGCCGACAACGACGTAGACCACACCGTCGAACGCGTCGAAGGTGAACCAGCGCGTCAGGCCGAGATAGGCGAGCTCGCTCGCGAACGCCTGCTGCACCGTGAATGCCGCCGAAAAGATCAGCCCGGCGCGCAGCCCGCGTCGTGTCGAATAGCCGCCGACCGCGTAGCTGAAGGTGATCGGCCAGGTGTGCTCGTCCGGGGTGATGCCGTGCACCAGACCAAGCAGGAACGCGGTCAAGAGGTCGACCGTCAGATTGACGTGGCTCGGCTCCCAGAGGTTCATGCCAGCGCACCCGCTACTGGGCTGGCGCGGCAATCGCGGCAGATGCCGCTCAACACGAGGTGGTGGTCGAGGATGGCGATCCCGGCCTCGCGCTCGAGCGCGGCGAAATTGCCGGGGCCCAGCAGGCACGGCACCGGCACCAGCTCGCCGCAGCGCGTGCAGTGCAGATGGTCGTGATGTGCGTCACGAAGCTCGAAGCGGGCGCGGCCGTCCTCGAGAGTCAGCTTGCGGATGTCGCCGGCGGCGGCGAGCTTCTCGGCGGCGCGGAACACGGATGAGAAATCCGCCGCGATGTCGCGCTCGGCGAGTCCGGCATGCAGGTCTTCGAGTGTCCAAGCGTGGTGGTGACGCTCGCGCATCAGGCTCAATAACGCAGTCGAGACGATGGGGGTGCGGGCCATGCTCCGACCCTATCGCCGGCAATGTAATTCCGCAAGAGACTTGCGTAATTACATTGCCATGTTCGCAGGCGGCCAGGTGCCGAGCACCGCGACGACGGCGAGGATCGCGAGCCCGAGCGCCTGCTCGGCGAGGACCGAGCGGGCGAGCGCCCGCAATGGGACGCTCGCGGCCTTGGGGCCGTTGAGCCGTGGCAGCAGACGAAAGCGGTTGACCATCGCGAGGGCGACCATCGCGAGGAACAGCGCGATCTTGACCGCCAGCAAGCGGCCGTAGGGCGAGGTCGCGAACGCGCCGAAGCTGCCGACCAGCATCACGCTGTTCACCGTCCCGGTAATCAGCAGGAGCGCCACCGCGGCGTAGCCGATCTGCGAGAAATGCGGCAGCGCGATCCGGGCGAGCGGCACATAGGCCGCGCCGTCCGGCCGCACCGCGCGGCGCAGCAGCACGCCCAGCGGCAGCAGCCCGCCAAGCCACAACCCGCCCGCCGTCAGATGCGCCATCTGGTTTATCTCGTGCGCCGTCCCGCCGCCCATATCCATCGCCGCGTGGCCGGTAAGACCGAGGCTCGCCAAGACCGAGAGCGCCGCCAGCGTCGTCAGCCCGACCTGCCAGCGCCGCCGCGGCAATGCGCTCAGCACCAGCAGCGCCGCGGCGAGCGCCATATGCCAGCACCAGACATGGCCGAAATCCGTGTCGAGCATCGCGGCATGCAGCGTTGCCGGGTCGAGTGCGGCGGCCGCCGACCCGGCCATCTCGCTGGCGACAAACGGGACGATCGCCAGCGCCGACAGCAGAGCCAAGGCCGTCGCAACGAGCATCGCCCGGGCGAGCGATGCATCCAGCGCCATGCGCGCGGGCGCATCGCTTGACGCGCCAGGTGATCCGGTGAAGGCGTAGACACGAAACGCGCCGACGCCGAACGCTGCCATCGCCGTGGCGAAATGCAAGAAACGGAGGGCAATCCACGCCTCAGTCATCGCGGCTTCTCATCGCCCAACCGTGAAACTGAAATCGCCGGTCGTGCGGTGCGTGTCGACCGAAAGAGCGTGCCAAGTGACCTTGTACTCGCCGGGCTGCAACGGCTTCAGCGGTACATGCAGCTCCTGCGGGTCTTTCGGGTCGAGCGAGGCTTGTCCCGTGTCGACACGCTGGCCGGTCGCGTTCGTTACCTCGACGCCAGTGAAGGCCATCTCGAGCGCCTGCGTGTACCACAGCGTGAGCTCGGTCGGGGCCTGGGCGACCGTCGCGCCGACGGCGGGGAGGGCGTGATCGAGAAAAGCATGAGCGAGCGCCGCTCCAGAAACAAGCGCGGCGGCCGCAAAGGCGAAAATCGCCGGGATGCGTCGGGTCATTGCCAAAGGTTCCTGTCGATAAGGGGTCTGCCGAATGGCGTGTCGTACAGCAGGTCGTCGGTGAAGAGGTGGAACTGCACGAGGAACCCGGTGCCTTGAAGCTGCCGGGTTGCGTGGTTCGCTGGGATCAACACCTCGGCCCCGATTTGGTAGGTATTTCCCAGGTAAATCACACCCGGCGCGATCTGCCCGGTGGTCGGGCCCCGGTCGGGCGATGACATCGACACCTCGACCAGGGGCACCAGGTGGTTGATGAAATCGGGGATGTCGAGCGCCTTCACGTGCTGCGCCAAGTAGGGCATCGAATATTGCAGCGAGACGGCGTAGTCCCACTCATCGGGGCTGACACTCGGCGTGTCGGAAATCTGGTAGCCGAGCTCGCCGGTCAGCGCGAGCGGGCGGAACATGCCGATCGGATAGTCCCCGAACCCCTTACCAACATACCAGGTCGGCGCCGTGCTGCCGGTCGAGGCGATGACCCCGGCGCCGCGGAGCTGCGACGAACCGGTTCCGGCGAACTCATGGATGACGCCCATCGACATCATCAGCTCGTCCGGATCGACGCACAGGAACTTGTCCTTCAGCGTCAGCATGACATTGTCCCAGCCATTGAGCGGCTTCTGTCCGACACCGTGCTGCGTGAAGTAATCGTCGTTGATCGCGATCCCCAGGTCCTCGGTGATGTTCTTGTCGATCTCAAACCCGTAATCGACAGAATGCCCACCTGGATTGCCGTTTACGGCGGGGATCGGCTGGTATGCGATCGTCGGGAGCGACAGCTCGTCGCTGACGCCGGGGTCGTCCATGACCAGCGTCGCTGGAAAGACGCGGTTGCCGCATACCGCGTGGGCAAGGGCTGGAGACGCCGTCGCGCATGTCAACGCAAGCGCGGCGACCCCCAAAATGAGGCGATTCATCAAATACTCCCAGCCTGGAGAACAGCCGGGCAAGCCGACGGGTGTTCCGCCGCCGGCCGCCACGTGGAACGCTTTGTCTCAGGCTGGGACGGGAGGGGCTCGGGCGTTGGCCGGCCCATGGGGTGGGCCGGGGATAAGGGCTGCGTCGCCGATATCGCTCGGCGCCACGATCGCGTAGGCGATCGGGACCGCTGCCGGCGCGGTTTGCGGCGCGACGCCGGACAGCGAGTGCCACAAGCAGCAGAACAGCGTGTGGTCGTGCGTCGGCGCGGCGGGGGCGCTGTCGGCGGGTTGCGCCGGTATGCCGCCGCCACCCGACAGACACAGTGCGTGCTCACCGAGCGCATCGGCGGTCACGGCGGACGTCGCCGGCAACGCTCCCGCGCCGACAATGGCGAGCTGCATGTAAAGGGCAATGCCGGCGACGAAGGCGCCGAACCGCATCACCCGTATGTCGCGCATCCCGTTCATGCCGCCGGAGAGTTTAAGCCAATACGGCGCTCCGGCCAATCCATCGACGCGGCCGTGATTGGCCGAGTTTTATTTTTTGGCTTATTTCCGTCCGGCTGCCGGCTCCGCGGCGGCTTTCGCCGACACGCGGCGCATGATCCGGCCGCCCTCGATTGCCTGCCACAGCGCGATGACCGGAAGGCCGATCGTTAAATCGCGCGCTCGTTTTACAAAAGACAGCGCCAGCGCCATCTCGGGGCTGAGCCCGAAGGCGCCGCCGAGCAGGATGTAGGCGCCTTCCTGCACTCCCACCGAATTGGGCACGAAAAACGCCGTGGTGCGGATCGCATAGACCAGGCTTTCGATGACGATCGCATCGCCAAACGGCAAGGGTCGCCCGGCGAACCACAACGCGACCCAGACCTCGCTGGCGCTGACGATCCAGCAAATGAAATGGATGAGGAGGCTCCGCCAGACCCCGCCGGGGCGGGTGTAGATCGCCTCGAGCGCCTGGTGCAGCGCGGTCGCGCCCGCCGCGGTCTTGTCCGCCCACCCCTGGCCGAGGATGCGCGCGATGCGGTCGACATAGCGCATGCCGCGCCGCTGCATGAAGACAAAGGCAAAGGCCAGGACGCACGCCCCGGCCAGCCCCATCGCCACGACCTGCGGTTCGACGCCGCTGGTATGGAGATAGAGCAGCCAGACGAGGCCGAGCGCGATGTAGCCGAGCTGGCCGACAAATTCGAGGGTCACATCGACGATCGTGCTCGCCGCGCCCTGAGTTGCCGGGACGCCGGCCAGTGCCACCGCGCGGGTGCCGAGCACATATCCGCCGACTTGCGACAGCGGCAGCACCTCTGATCCGGCATCGCGGACAAAACGGCCCCAGATCGCGATCCACGGCTTATGCCCCGTCAGCAGCGCGCCCCAGGCCAGCCCCATCGCCGCGATCAGCCCGGTATGGATCGCCACGACCGAAAGAAAGCCATCAAGTCCGACGGCCAACAGCGCGGCGCCGACCGCTTCGGCGCCAAAATGCACCACCAGCGCCGCCATCGCCGCGATCCCAGCGGCGATCAGCAAGACGGGCAGAAGCTTCACGCCGTGGCCGGGCGCGGCGTGCGCATAAAGCGGCGGGCGAAGCGCACTAGCCGCGGGATCATCATCGGCCGCAACAGGCGGGGATCGTAGCCGGCCATGCGACGGTCGTTTTCGGCGAGACAGATGTCGAGCAGCGCGGCGATCGGCAGGTCGACATCCGCGACCGCCTTGGTGCCGGTCACGGTGAAGTTGTTGTCCTGCGGCTTTTCGTCCTTGCCCGCGCCGATGCCGCGGGCAAAGCCGATGCGCTCGCGCACCAGCCTGATCCACACCGCGACCGTCCGTGCCCACCACCACGGCTTCTGCCACCACGGCAGGTTGCGATAGTGCCAGGCGGCCCAGTTGACGAAGAACAGGATGTGGCGTGCCTCTTCCTGGATCACCGGCTCAAAGGTCTCGACCAGCTCGAGCGGAAAGAAGCCCGACTCTCTGGCGACGGCGAAGAGGCCGAACGCGAAGAAGCTGTCGATGCATTCGCTGTAGCCGAGCGTCATCCAAGCCCATTCGGGGCTGCGCGGGCGGGGATATTCGGGCTCGGGTTCGAGCGCGATGCCGTAGGTCGCGACAAGCTTGCCGAGCACCTCCTTGTGACGGCCCTCCTCGAAGCCATCGAGGGTGATCGCTTGGCGCAGCAGGGGGTCGCTCATCATGTCGGCGTAGGTCTGGGCGCGGATTTTCGCCTTGCCCTCGGTCTGCACCGCGATGTCCCAGATCGGCAGGCTGGTCAACCGTTCGAGGGCGGCGTTGTCGAGCTTCGGCCAGTCGATGACCGCCGGCTTATAGGGGTTGTGCGTCTCGAGCAGCATGCGGCAGAACGCGGTCTTATGCGTCTCGCTGCCCGGCTCGATCGCGCCGTTGGACGGCGCCGACCATTGGCGAAAGGCGATGTCGGCGGCGTCCAGCGTCGCTTGATCGGTCAACAGCCTGCTCCCTTACCCGTCACTAACGCCCATAAGTAATGCACGCCACGCCCGGCCGCATCGTTGACTTGGCCGGACCGCTCCCGTATACAGCGCCCTCCGCCGAAACACGGCCTTTGCCATCGGAGTTGGTGCCGTGAAGCGCACTTACCAGCCCAGCAGACTGATCCGCAAGCGTCGGCATGGCTTCCGTGCGCGAATGGCGACCGTCGGCGGCCGTCGGGTGCTGGCCGCGCGCCGCGCGAAGGGCCGCAAGCGCCTGTCTGCCTAGGCCCGCCGGCTGAGCCCCTCGGCGCTACGCCGATCGCGGCTCGCTCAATCGCATATCGCTATGACCGCCCGCCTCGACAAGCTCAAGACGCGCGCTGATTTTCTTCGCGTCGCCGCCGGGCGTGTGCGCGCGGCGCGGCCGGGACTGGTGCTGCAGGCCGCTCCGCGGCCCGACGACGGCGCTTTGGCGCTGCGCGTCGGCTTTACCGCGAGCAAGCGGGTCGGCAACGCGGTGGCGCGCAACCGGGCGAAGCGGCGTTTGCGCGCGGCTGCCGCGAGCGTGCTGCCCCTTCACGGCAAGCCCGGTACGGATTATGTGCTGATCGCGCGCGCCGAGACCGGCGGGCGGGTTTATGCCGAGCTGCTCGCCGATCTCGAAGGGGCGCTGCGGCAGGTTGCCCGCTCGAATGCCGCTGGGCCGGCGCGCCGCGGAGAAGGATGAGATGCTAGGGAGCCTCGCCGGCGCTGGGATCGGGCTGCTGCTGCGCGCGGCGATCCGCGCCTATCAGCTATTGCTGGCGCCGGTATTGCCGTCCGCCTGCCGCTATCTGCCGAGCTGCTCGCATTACGCCGATGAGGCGATCGCGCTGCACGGGCCGCTGCGCGGCAGCGTCCTCGCCGCGCGCCGGCTGTGCCGCTGCCATCCCTGGGGGGGCGGCGGCTACGACCCCGTACCCGCGCCGCAAGGCGGCGAGACCCGCTGATGGACCAGAAGAACCTTCTTATCGCGATCGTCGTGTCGGTGGCGATCCTGTTCGGGTTTCAATATCTCGCCGAGCATTTCCTGCCGCATCCGCCGCCACCACCGCCAAAGGCGGCGCAGACCGCCGGACAGACGAATCAGCCGGCGACGCCAGCCGGTGAGACGCCATCCGGGGCCGCCGCGCCGGTCGGTGGTGCTCCCGCCGCCCAGGCGCAAGCCGAGACGCGCGAGCAGGCCGAGGCTGACCAGCCACGCATCAAGATCGATACGCCGCGCCTGCACGGTTCCGTCGCGTTGACCGGCTCGCGCATCGATGACCTTACCCTTGCGACCTACCACGAGACTGTCGACCCGAAGAGCCCCGAGGTCGTGCTGCTGTGGCCGACGGGGACCGAGGACCCGTATTTCGCGCAATTCGGCTGGGCCGATGTCCCCGGGGTCAAGCTGCCGGGGCCCGACACGAAATGGACCGCAGTCGGCGGGACGCTCAGCCCCGGCAATCCGGTGACCCTGACCTGGGACAATGGCGGAGGCCTCGCCTTCACGCGGACGATCAGCATCGACGAAAACTACATGTTCACGATCGACGATGCGGTGAAGAACAGCGGCGCGGCGGCGGTCAGCCTGACGCCCTACGGTCTCATCAGCCGCAGCGGCACGCCGCCGGTGTCGGGCTATTACATCCTCTACGAGGGACCGATCGGCTACCTCAACGGCGCGATCCAGGACGTCAAATATGCGTCGCTGACCCCGGAGAAGCCCGTCGAGTTCAGCTCGGACGGCGGCTGGCTCGGCTTTACCGACAAATACTGGCTGACCGCGCTCGTCCCATCGCAGAGCACCCAGGTCAAGGCGCAGTTCCGCAAGGCGATCGGCGCCGACAAGGTTGACCGCTACCAGGTCGACTATACCGCCGCGCCGATCAGCGTCCCGGGGGGCGGCACCGCGTCCACCTCGATGCGCTTCTTCGCTGGCGCGAAGGAATTGAGCCTGCTGCAGAACTACGCGGCCTCGGGCATTCCGCTGTTCGACTACTCGATCGATTTCGGCTGGTTCTGGTTTCTCACGAAGCCGATCTTCCGCATCCTGCTGATTATTGAAGCCATGCTCGGCAATTTCGGGCTGGCGATCCTGCTGTTCACCTTCCTCGTCAAGCTCGCCTTCTTCCCGCTCGCCAATAAGTCCTATGCTGCGATGAGCAAGATGAAGCTCCTGCAGCCGGAGATGGCGAAAATCCGCGAGCGCATCCCGGACGACAAGGCGAAGCAGCAGCAGGAAATCATGGCGCTCTACAAGAAAGTGGGCGCCAACCCGCTCGCCGGCTGTCTGCCGATCGTGATCCAGATTCCGGTGTTCTTCTCGCTCTACAAGGTGCTGTTCGTCACGATCGAGATGCGCCACGCGCCGTTTTTCGGCTGGATTCACGATCTCTCGGCGCCGGACCCGACCTCGTTCGCCAATCTGTTTGGGCTCATACCGTATGACCCCGCGACCGTGCCGGTGATCGGCCATTTCCTCTTGATCGGCGCGTGGCCGCTCATCATGGGCGTCACGATGTTCTTGCAGCAGAAGCTGAACCCGCAGCCGGTCGACCCGATTCAGGCGAAGATGTTCATGTTCCTGCCGATCGTCTTTACCTACATGCTATCGGCATTCCCGGCGGGCCTGGTGATCTATTGGTCGTGGAACAACCTTCTCAGCATCGCGCAGCAATGGGCGATCATGCACAAACGGGGCGCGGTCTAGCCGCGTCGCCGGGGGACGTGTTCCCGGCGCGCGAGTTCGATGCCGCGGCGCTGGAGGCGGGGCGCCTCTTGTTTGCCCAGGAATGCCGATTTGTCGCCGGCGCCGCCAACCCGGGCGCGTTGCCGCCAGAGACACTTCCCGAGATCGCCTTTATCGGCCGCTCCAATGTCGGCAAGTCGAGCCTCGTCAACGCGCTGACCGGCCGGCGGATGCTGGCGCGCACCTCGCACACGCCGGGGCGGACGCAGCAGATCAATTTCTTTGATCTCGGCGGCCGGCTGATGCTGGTGGATTTGCCCGGCTATGGCTTCGCATCGGCGTCGAAAGGGGCGATGCGCGCGTGGACCGATCTTGTTCAGCATTACCTGACGGCGCGAGCGCGCCTGCGCCGCGCCTGCCTGCTGATCGACGCGCGGCGCGGGATCACCGATACCGATCGTCCGACCTTGGCGCTGTGCGACAATGCCGCGCTCAGCTACCAGGCAGTGCTGACCAAGATCGATGAAATCAAACCCGCCGCGCTTGCCGAAGTGGCGGGAAGCGTCGCGGCCGAGTTCAAGCGTTACCGTGCCGCCCATCCCGAAATCCACCTGACAAGCGCCGAAAAACGGCTTGGCATTGCGGCGTTGCGCGCGGCGCTCGCCGAGTTCGCTGAGGTGGCGCCCCTCCCGAGGTCACGGTAGAGTGCCGCCGCCATGAATGACGCCGCGCCGCATCTCCCGTCCGTCGATCCCACGCTGCTCGCCAAGGTGCTCGCCGAAGCGGTGCCGCACTGGGTGCGCTATGCCGAAAAGACCGTGGTCGTCAAATACGGCGGCCACGCGATGGGCGCTGGCGGCGAGACCTTCGCCCAGGATGTCGTGCTGCTGCGTCAGCTCGGCATGAACCCGATCGTCGTCCACGGCGGCGGACCGCAGATCAACCGCACGCTGGAGCGCCTCGGGATCAAGAGCCAGTTCGTCAACGGCCTCAGGGTCACCGACGCCGAGACGATGGAGGTGGTCGAGATGGTGCTCGTCGGCACCATCAACAGCCATCTCGTGACCGCGATCAACGAGGTCGGCGGCTGTGCGATTGGCCTGACCGGCGGCGACGGCAATTTCCTGCACGCGACGAAATCGACGCGCAATGGCGATCTCGGTTTTGTCGGCGAGCCGGCGCATGTCGATATCGGCGTGCTCGACGGGTTTCGCGCGGCGAAGATGATCCCGGTCATCGCACCGATCGGGGTGGGGCCGGCGGGCGAAAGCTACAACATCAACGCCGACACGGTGGCGGGCGCCGTCGCGGCGGCGGTCAAGGCGGCACGATTTCTGCTGCTGACCGATGTGCCGGGCGTGCTCGACGCGGAGAAGAAGCTGATTCCCGAATTGAGCGCCACGGAGGTGCGGCGGCTGATCGCCGACGGTACGATCTCGGGCGGGATGATCCCCAAGGTCGAGACCTGTCTCGATGCGGTCGCCGGCGGGACCGAGGCTGCCGTCATCCTCGACGGGCGCGTGCCGCACGCGATGCTCCTGGAGCTCTTTACCGAGGGCGCGGGCACGCTGATCCGCGGCGGCTGAGATGGCCTATTCCGTTCGCCGCGAGGGCTGTCCGCTGGGGGCGGTCGAGACCTGGGTGTTCGATCTCGACAACACGCTTTATCCGGCCTCGAGCGGCCTCTTCCCGCTCGTGCAGGAGCGGATGAACCAATATATCTGCCAGCTGCTCGGCGTGTCGCTCGACGAAGCAAAGGTGCTGCGCGCGCAGTATTTCCGCGAGCACGGCACAACGATGCACGGGCTGATGGCGGTGCACCGCATCGACCCGCACGAGTTCATGGCTTTTGTGCACGATGTCGATCTGAGCTGCGTGCCGGCCAATCCGGCCCTGGTGACGGCGCTCGATGGCCTCTCCGGCCGCAAGCTCATCTATACCAATGGCTCGGTGCCCCATGCTGAGAATCTGCTCAAACACCTCAGCATAAGCCATTATTTTGACGATATTTTCGATATCGTCGCTTCGGAGTTTTCGCCCAAGCCGGCAATGGCGCCGCTGCGGGTTTTTGTCGAGCGCTTCGGGGTGCGGCCGGAAAGGGCGCTGATGGTCGAGGACATGGCGAAAAACCTGGCCCCCGCCGCCGCGATCGGCATGACGACGGCTTGGGTCAAGACCAGCGTCGACTGGGCGGCGATCGCATCGGAGGCCGATCACATCAATTACGTGGTCGATGACCTTGCAGGCTTTCTCGGCGCCGCGGCGGCTATGGAACGGGAGACGCCGCGATGACAGTGGCCGAAACGATGACAAAAAAGCTGACTGAGCGGTTCGCGCCGACCCGTCTCGACATCGTTGACGATTCGGCGCGCCACGCCGGGCATGCCGGTCATCCGGGTGGAGCCGGGCAGGGCGGCGAGACGCATTTCAACGTGACGGTGGTCTCCGATGTGTTTGCCGGTATGGGCCGGGTGGCGCGGCAGCGTCTCGTCTACGAGACGCTGGCCGCCGAGCTGAAGGGTGGCGTTCACGCCTTGGCGCTGACCACGCTCGCGCCCGGCGAGGAACGTTCGTAAGCTACTATTGTATGTATTAATTATCTACACACACGCAAACATTGCAAATCGGCGCGCAGCGTATAGAGTTGCGCCATGGCATTGGCATCGCCGCGGCGTGAGCCGCGACCGGGTGGACGCCCTCTCTCCTTGCTGTCGCCGCACAACGTCGTCGTCAACGGGCGCCGGACGAGCGTGCGGCTTGAAGCGTCGATGTGGGACGGGCTGCAAGATATCGCGCGGCGCCGCGCGATATCGCTGAACGACCTCGTCACCGAGATCGACCGCGATCGCTACATGCCGGGTCTGACCGCGGCGATTCGCATCTATATCGTCGATTTCTACCGCAAGGCGCTCGCGGCCGGCCCCTCCGAGGCCGTGTCGCGGCCGGTAGAAGGCCGCTTGATAGAGAGCTCTTAGGCTGCGTCGGCGAGAAACGCCCGCAAATCCTCGGCCGTCGCGTCGCGCATCACATAGGCGTCGCCAATCCGCCGCGGCAGGATCAGCGTGATCCGGCCATCGCGTACCTTTTTGTCCTTGCCCATATGCGTGAGCAGCGCGTCGGGTTTGCCGGCGAGGCCGAGCGCGCCGAGTTCGGTCGGCAACCCTATCGCGGAAATGTGCCGGCGCACGCGGGTCGCGTCCTGGCCGGTGCAGATGCCTTGCCGTACGGCGAAATCGAACGCCAGCACCATACCGAGCGCCACCGCCTCGCCGTGCAGCAGCGCGTTGCCGAATCCGGTTTCGGCTTCAAGCGCGTGGCCAAAGGTGTGGCCGAAATTGAGCAGGGCTCGGGCGTCGCCGGTCTCGCGCTCATCCTCGGCGACGATCTCCGCCTTCATCCGGCAGCTGGTGATGACCGCGCGATTGACCGCGACGGGTTCGAGATCGCAGACCTTGCTGGCGTCGGCGTCGAGCCAGTCGAAAAACCCTGCGTCGGCGATGAGCCCGTATTTGACCGTCTCGGCGTAGCCGGCGAGCAGCTCGCGCCGCGGTAGCGTCGCCAGGGCGCCGCTGTCGGCCAGCACCAGGCGCGGCTGATAGAACGCACCCAGCAAGTTCTTGCCGGCATTGGTGTTGATCGCGGTCTTGCCGCCGACCGAGCTGTCGACCTGCGCCAGGAGCGTTGTCGGGATCTGTACGAAATCAATACCGCGCAGCAGCGTCGCCGCCGCAAAGCCGCAAATATCGCCCACGACCCCGCCGCCGAGCGCGATCAGCATCGTGCCGCGCTCGATGTTGCGGGCAAGCACGTCGTCGACGAGGCGTCCGAAATGCGCGAGGTCCTTGGTCCCTTCACCCGGCGGTAGAATGATCTCGTGATGCGCGATCCCCGCGGCATCGAGGCTGGCGACGAGCGGCTTGAGATGCGCCCCGGCGACAGTCTCGTCGGTGACGACGACGGCCTGCTTGCGCCGCATCAGCGGCAGAATGTGGGTGCCGGCCGTCGCGATGAGGCCCGGCCCGACAAGGATGTCGTAGCCGCGCTCGTCGAGCTCGACGCGCAGCGTTTCGATCGTGCCGCTCATCGTTCGCAAGCCTCCTCGGGCGGCAGTTGCGTGCGCGGGCAGCTCGCCAGCGCGGTGATCGCGCGGCCCGCCGTTGCGTCGGGCGGGCCGTTGCCGCTGTCGAGGGTGATGTCGGCCTCGGCATAGATCGGATAGCGCCGATCGATCAACTCGGCGAGCACCGCGCGCGGATCGGGCGTCTTCAACAGCGGCCGGTTGGTGCGGCGCGACACGCGAGCGAACAGCACGTCGAGATCGGCGCGCAGCCACAGTGAGACGCCGCGCGACGCGATCACCCGGCGTGTCGCCGCGTCCATGAACGCGCCGCCGCCGGTCGACAGCACATGTACCGGTCCGCCAAGCAGCCGGGCGATGACCCGCCGCTCGCCGTCGCGAAATACCGCTTCGCCGCGATTGGTGAAGATTTCCTCGATGGTCTCACCGGCCGCGGCCTCGATCTCTTCGTCCGAGTCGAAAAAAGGCAGGTTGAGTCGCGCCGCGAGTCGGCGGCCGATCTTGGTCTTGCCGGCGCCCATGAGCCCGACAAGAACAATCGAACGCCGCAACTCCAGCGCGGAGTCTGCGGGGCGTTTCGCCGGTTCCACCGCCGTTTGCGGCTCGGTTTCGACGTCCATCTGGCGTCGCCCTCGGTCGGCCTCTTGTCGCAACACGCGTCGCGGCTGTTTCTCGCCGCGCCAACACAGGGTACTAAACCATTTTCCGGGTCTGCGGAAATGCTTCGGGCGTTAGCGGCAGCAGGGGGACGCGAGCCGAGGTGATGACAAGGGTGACGGTGGTCCTTGTTCTGGTGGTGCTACTGGCGGCGGCGGGGGGCTGCGTGTTCCTCGCCACCTGGCATTTCAATGTCCCGCGGGTCGAGGTTCAGAAGGTCTTGCCGGATGCCCGCTTCCCGAAATGAACCGGCGGCGACGGTCGCGATCTCGCCGCGTCTCGACGCGTTTCTTGAGATGCTCGCGGCCGAGCGCGGCGCGGCGCGGCTGACGCTGGCCGCCTACCGCAACGATCTGATCGACCTGTCGGGCTTTCTCGCCGGGCGCGGGGCGGCGCTCGACTCGGCCGATGCCGGAGCGCTGCACGACTATCTGGCGGCCGCCGGGACGCGCCGGCTGGCGCCTCGCACCTTGGCGCGGCGGCTGTCGGCGATTCGGCAGTTCTATCGCTTCCTGCTGACCGACGGGCTGCGCGCCGACGATCCCACCAGCGGTCTCGACACGCCACGGCTTGGCCGGCCGCTGCCAAAGCTGCTCAGCGAGGCCGAGGTGGGCCGTTTGATCGACACGGCCGAGAGATGGCCGGACGAGGAGGGGGCTCGGCTGCGCTGTGTGCTGGAGCTGCTTTATGCGACGGGCTTGCGCATTTCGGAGCTGGTGACCCTGCCGCTCGCCGCGGCGCAGCGCGATCCGCGGTTTATGCTGGTGCGCGGCAAGGGCGGCAAGGAGCGAATGGTGCCGCTGAGCGCGCCGTCGCGTCAGGCGCTCGCCGATTACCTCGCCGGCCGCAAGGCGTTTTTGCCCGATGGGCAGGCGTCGCGCTTTCTGTTTCCGTCGCGCGGCCGCGAGGGGCATCTGACCAGGCAACGCTGCGGCCAGCTGCTAAAAGAGCTGGCGCTTGGCGCCGATCTCGATCCGGCGCGGCTGTCGCCGCATGTGCTGCGTCACGCCTTCGCCAGCCATCTGCTCGACCACGGCGCCGATCTGCGCAGTGTGCAGCAGATGCTCGGCCATGCCGACATCGCCACGACGCAGATCTACACCCATGTCCAGGGTGAGAGGCTGCGCCGGCTGGTCGAGACGGCGCATCCGCTGGCGCGCCGGAAATAGCGGACAGCGACGCGCATGCGCCATTTTCTCGAATTCGAACGCCCGATCGCCGAGCTCGAAGGCAAGATCGAGGAGCTGCGCCATCTCTCCACGGAAAACGGCCTCAACATCGCCGAGGAGGTCGGCCGGCTCGCCGGCCAGGCCGACCGGCTGCTGCGCCAGACCTATGCGAAGCTGACGCCCTGGCAAAAGGTGCTCGTCGCACGCCATCCTGAGCGTCCCCATTGCCGCGACTACGTCGCCGGGCTTGTCGAGGACTTCACCCCGCTCGCCGGCGATCGCGCCTTTGCCGAAGATCAGGCGGTGGTCGGCGGCCTCGCTCGGTTTCGCGGCCGCAGCGTCGTCGTGCTCGGCACCGAGAAGGGCGCCGACACCGAGGCGCGGGTCAAACACAATTTCGGCATGGCGCGGCCCGAGGGCTATCGCAAGGCGAAGCGGCTGATGCGCCTCGCCGAGCATTTCCAGTTGCCCCTGCTTACCTTTGTCGACACGGCCGGTGCCTATCCCGGGATCGACGCCGAGGCGCGCGGACAGAGCGAGGCGATCGCCCGTGCGATCGAGACCTGCCTCGACATCCGGGTGCCGGTGGTGGCGACGGTGATCGGCGAAGGCGGCTCGGGCGGTGCGATCGCGCTCGCCGCCGGTAACGCGGTTTTGATGATGGAGCACGCGATCTATTCGGTGATCTCCCCGGAGGGCTGCGCCTCGATCTTGTGGCGCAGCGGCGACAATGCCCAGGACGCCGCCGAGGCGCTGAAGCTCACCGCCCAGGAGATGCTGCGGCTTGGGGTTGTCGATCAGATCGTCAGCGAACCTCTCGGCGGGGCGCAGCGCGCGCCGCAAGAGGCTATTGCCCGGCTGGGCGAGGCCGTCGACGAGGCGCTGCGGCCGCTCGCTCGCCTCGATGGCGAGACGCTGCGCCGCCAGCGCCGCCAGAAATTCCTCGCAATGGGATCAATTATTCCTCAATAGCCGGGCATCTCCGCAGCGGCGTTCAAGCAACGTTAGGGATTGGCCGCGTATCACGGTGCGGAGTAACCCGAGCGCGGCAAATGAACAGGCTCCGCAGCGCCACATCGTCGTTTATGCATTCGCCTGAGGGCAATGGGTGGATTGGCATCCTATTGTTCTCGGCGGCGCTGGCTTTTGTCGCGGCGTACGGTTTCTACCAGATCAGCGTCCGCTCCTTCGTCGCCAACAAGGCCGACGAAAAGGCGACCGCGGAACAGCTCGTCTCCTCATTCGTCACCACCTATTCGACCATCCGCGGACAAGACGGCATGGGGGCCGCGCCGGTGCCATCGACCTTTCGCGCCCATGCGATCGATCAGTTCAACAAGGCCCGCGACGGTCAGAACGCGCTTCATCTGAGCTTTATCGGCCGCGAAGGAAAGGCAGTCGCGACACAGCCTTCCGACCCCAATATGGCGAAAATCATCGAGTCCTTTGTCGACCAGGCTTCGCCGCAACCTGTCGCGCAATTGCTGAGCCTCGGCGGCCAGCCGGTCTTCCGTACCGTCTACCCCTCACTCGCCAACGATCGCAGCTGCGTCGACTGCCACAACAAGATCCAGCCGGGCGCGAACTGGAAGCTCGGCGACGTGATGGGCGCTTTTGTAATCGACGCGCCGGTGGGGCCGTTTTTTGTGACGCTCACTTGGGAGTGTCTCGGCATCGCCGCGATGGTGTTCCTGTTGATCGGCGGGGTCGGGCTGTGGATGTCGGTCGAGTATTACCGCAGCTTGCGCGAGCGCGAGCAAGCGCGCGACGCGGCCGAGTCGGCGAACCGCGCCAAGTCTGACTTCCTAGCCAATATGAGCCACGAGCTGCGCACGCCGTTGAACGCGATCATCGGCTTTTCCGAGATGATGGTTCATGAAGTGCTGGGCACCGTCGGCAACGAGCAATACCGCTCCTATGTCACCGACATCCATGCCAGCGGCACGCACCTGCTGCAGATCATCAACGACATTCTCGACCTGTCGAAAGCCGAAGCCGGCAAGCTGAGCCTCGACGAGGGAATCTTCGATATCCGCGACGCGATCCGCGCGGTCATCCAATTGACCAGCGTGCGCGCACAGGAATGCGGCCTCGAACAGACCGTCGACATAGCGCCCGATATCCCGTTGCTGCGTGGCGATGAGCGCAAGACCATGCAGATGGTGCTCAACCTCGTCACCAACGCGATCAAGTTCAGCCCGGACGGCGGGCGCGTCGAAATCGTCTGCCGCGCCAGCCCGCGCGACGGCCTGTCGGTCGCGGTCATCGACACCGGCATCGGCATCGACCAGAACGATATCGGTCGGGTGCTCGAAGCCTTCGAGCAGGTCGACTCGTCGCTCTCCCGCAAGCAGCAGGGCACCGGGCTCGGCCTGCCGCTGGTGCGCGCGATGATGGAGCTGCACGGCGGCACCTTCCAGCTCACCAGCGAGGTCGGGGTCGGCACCGAGGCGAAGATCGTCTTTCCACTCGACCGGGTGGTCTTTCCCGAGCAAGCCGCCGCGGTGGGCATCGCCGCGTAAGCCGCTAAAACTCGCCACCGACCGGAGACTCGCTCTAACATCCCTCATCCCGAGGGGTGAGGTTCATGCCGTTCCGGATCGAGGAAGCGACGATTGACGCGCTGCATCGCGCGATCAAGGCGGGAGAGACGAGCTGCGTCGCGGTCGTCGAGCAGTATCTTGCCCGGGTGCGGGCGTATAACGGCGTCGCCAGCCGGCTCGTCACCAAAGACGGCGCGCCGGTCAAGCAGGCACCCGGCACGGTCCGCGCGGGGGCGCCGCTCGATTTCCCAACCGACACGGTCGCCGCCGCGACGATCTACCCCGATCTCGACAAATATCGTGGTCCGCCGCTCGAGTTCGGCCGCATGGAGGCGACCGCCTCCGATCCATCAGTGCACCAGCAATACGGCATGATTGCCGGCATCCCCAATGCCGGCCAGCTCAACGCGCTGGCGACGCTCAACATCCGCGGTGAGCGCTCGGTGACCTGCAGGGGCGATTACGACCGTCACCGTTCGCTCGGTGCCCTGCCGCCTGGTGCACCGCCGGTTTGCGAGGTGTTCCGCCATCTGCCGGATGCGCTGGAGCGCGCCGCCGAGCTCGACGCGCTATACGGCGCGAACCCGCCGCTCGACAAGCTGTCGATGTACGGCGTGGTCTTTTCGTTCAAAGACCCGTTCGACACCAAGGACATGCGGACGACGGCGGGCGGCGACGCAGCCTATGACATCGATTTCCCGGCGCGCGACCACATCCTTGTCGACGCGCTGCGCGCCAAGGGCGCGATCATTTTCGCCAAGGCGGTGTGCACCGAATATAACGGTCGCGCCGGCAACCCCGGCGGTCGGCACAAGCCCGAACAGGTTCTGCCTTCGGTGCTCGGCTTCCAGCGCAGCTCGTGGGCCGGCAACCCTTCGAACCCCTACGACACGACGCGCGCCGCCTCGCTGGGGTCGAGTTCGGGGTCGGGTGTGTCGGTCAGCGCCAATTTCTGCATGGCGAGCCTCGGCGAGGAAACGCGGGCCTCATGCCGCGGCCCGGCCAATCACAATGCGGTGGCGCTGATCCTGCCGCATAAGGCGATGCTGGGCTTTGACGGTGGTGCGATCGGCGCGGACATCTATTGCGACCGCAGCGGCATTCTCGCCAAAACACTTGGCGACTGCGCTAAGGTGCTCGACGCGCTGACCGATAGTGGCACCTGGTATTACGACCCGCGCGACATCTACACGACCGTGCCGCGCGCATCGCTGCTGGCGGGTGGCTATGCACGCCATGCGTTGCCGGAGACATCGCTTAAGGGCATACGCATCGGCATCGTCCGCGAGTCGATGCGGCTGCGCCCCGGCGACATCGCCGCTGAGCCGATCTCGCGCGCCGCCGCGGCCGAGATCAAGTCCGTGCTCGGGCAAAAGCTCGCCGCGACGCTCGTCGAAAGCGGCGATCCCGACTGGCCACCTGAGCCCAACATCGAGCAGATGACGGTCGATTTCCGCGCCGGGCTCGCGCGGCTCGTCCCGGTCTTCATGCCCGACATTCTGTTCCGCCTTGGCCGCGACGGGGAGCCGGTGTTCAAGGAATTCGCCGCCGCGATCCGCCACACCGAATTCGCGCCCGGCAAATTTTTCGGCTCGGGTGAGATGGCGCCAATCGATTATTGCGTCGCGCTCGCCGAGGGCCGCATCGCGCCGCCGCGCAACCTGGATATCTCGACGATCCAGGACCAGGAGCTGGCGATGAGCTTCCGCTTCCACATCCCGCAATATCTCTCGCGGCGCGCGGCGGACTGGGCGGCGCGCGGCTTCCATGAAGGCCTCGACGATTTCGCCCAGCTCAACGCCCGCTCGAAATTCTGGGGCGATGACGGCCGCGCCGCCTTCAAGAACTGGGAGGAGGTCGAAGACCCGCGCAACCCGCTCGGGCAGCGGCAGGGCATCGATGAGCGCATCATGCTGCGCGAGCTCTTACGTCGGCTCGACATGCTGGTGATGCTGGAAAACCGGCTCGACGCGCTCGTGCGGCTGCACACGCCGCTGCCGCCGGCGATCATCGGCGGCGCCAACGATCCCGCCGGCGGCGGCAACAACCTTCGCCCGGAGACGATGTACGGCCCCAATGCCGGGCTCACCGAGATGCTGGTGCCGGCGGGTTATGTGACAGAGGTTTACGACCCGGTCTTCAAGCTCAGTGACGACGGGATGCGCTATGTCTCTGCACCAGCTCGCCATGTGACAAATTTGCCCGAGCCGGGTCTGCCGTTCAGCCTCGTCTTCCGCGCCGAACCCGGTCGCGAGGACGTCATCTTGAAGATCGCCGCGGCCTACGAAGCCGCCTCGCGCCGCCGCATTCCACCGCCCAATTTCCCGTCGCTCTGACCGAAGGAGACCCTCAATGCCCGGTTATGTTCGCCCCACCGCTTCTGCCCCGCCGCCGATGAACCCGTTGCTCACGCCGACCCCGCCGGTCGCGCCGCTGATCCCGCCGGTGCATGTGGTCGACCTGATGACCAAGGAGGGCTCGGCGGCGTTTGGCGCGGTATGGCGCTGCAAGGAGGCGAAGGTCATCGAGGTGCCGGCGCTCAGCGACTCGCGGCCCGAATACAAGTCGACCTATGACGTCGACCCGCATGCCGAGGTGGTCGGCTATGACGATAGTGGCTGGGAGGTCGTCGACCCGACCGATCTCGGCGGGCGGCGCGGCGGCGGCCTGCTGTCGTTTGTCTGGTATCGCGCGATGCTGACGATCCCGACCGAGGCGCTCGGCTTTGCGACCGCCGGCGCCAAAGCGGTGCTGCGGGTCAATGTCGACGACTATGCCGAGGTGTGGGTCAACGGCCAGCTGCCGCGCGCCGCCGGCCGCCCGAGCGCCGCCTGCATCCAGGGCTTCAACATGCCGAACCGGCTGGTGCTCGGCGACAACATCGTCCAACCCGGCGAGCGATACGAGATCGCCGTGTTCGCGATCAACGGCCCGCTCTCGGCCGGCCCGGCCAATTTCCTGTGGTTCCGCGAGGCCAAGGTCGAGTTCTTCCGCTAGGCGTCGATCGTCAGCTCCGGCCAGCGCGCGGCAACACCAGCCGCAGTGCGCGCAAAGCCCTGCGACGGGCGCTGAGGGTTCGGTCTCAGGCGCAGCCCAAACAGATCGGCAAGCCCGAACGGCGCTTCGATGCGCAGGCCGTCGTCGGCTTCGAGCCGCACGGCGACAGCAAATGTCGGCGAGACAAACCGCGCCAGCGCCTCGGCGGTTGACGAGAGCGCGGTATAAGGCTCGCCGAAATGGGCCTCGAACCACAGATGTACGCGCGCCTGGTTGCGCACCTCGACCTGGCTGCGCAACTTCTCGTCAAACGCGGCCGCGACACGCCGGATCACAACGTCTTCGGCATCCCAGGAAATGTCGGAGGCGTCAAAGTAGCCGACATCGTAATCCCTGACGCCGTAGTCGGGTTCGCGTCCGGTCAGGTGGTTGAGCACCCGCTGGTAGACGGCGCCCGACATCACGAGCCAGTCCGGTGGGTCGAGCGCGCGCAGCACGGTCAGCACCCGCATCAACGAAGGCGCCGCGCGGACAATATCGGCGAGAAGCTGACGGTGTTCGGCCTCGCTCATTTCAGCGCACGACAGATCGTCAGATCGGGCGTGAGCGCAAACGGGGCGTTCTCTGCTAGCGTCATGGGCGAAGTCTACCGCGCGCGACGACGGAGGGGGAGGGATGGGCCAGGAGATCGAGAAACTGGCGCGCTTTGTCGCCGAGACGCGCCCCGAGGATATCCCCGAGGCGGTGCGGGCGCATGCCAAGATCACGCTGCTCGATACGCTCGGCGTGATCCTTGCCGGGGCGACGCGGCCCGAGGTCGCGGCGCTGCGGTCACGGCTGTCCAGCGCCACCGCGGGTGGCGGCACGGGCGCGACGATCTATGCCCCTGGCTGGCCGATGAGCGACCCGCGCACGGCGGCGCTGATCAACGGCATCGCCGGGCGTGCGATCGAGCTGTGCGAGGGGCTGCGGCTTGTCTCCGGCCAGGCGGCGATGCAGGTGCTGCCTGGCGTGCTCGCGGTCGGCGAGGCGGCGGGCAGCTCGGGCGCGGAAATCCTGGCCGCGCTGATCCTGGGTTACGATGTCGCTGGCCGGCTCGCGACCGGCTTTACGCCGCGTCCGCTGGCGCACCAGAACGGCCAGGTATCGCTGATCGCCGCCGCCGCGGCCGGCTCGCGGCTCCGAGGGCTCGACGCGGCTGGGGTCAGTCTGGCGATGCGCATCGCCGCGACGCTCGTTCTGACGCCGAGCTATACCAACGCCGTCGCCGGCGCGACCGCGCTCAATGTCGCCGGCGGGATGAGCGGGTTCGCCGCGTCGCTGGCGCCCGAGTTGGCGCTGGCCGGTTTCGCCGCGCAGCCGGACGCGATCGAGGAGGTGCTGTCGCAGCTTGTCGGCGACGGGTTCGCGCTCGAGCGCATCGCCGGCGCCCTTGGCGAGGACTGGCAGATCACCCGCAACTACTACCGGCTCTACGCGTGTTGCAATCCGATCCATCCGGCCCTGGATTGCCTCGCCGCGGCGCTCGCCGAGGTGAAGCCGGCGCCCGAAGAGGTCGCGCGCATCGATATCGCGACCTATCGCTTCGCGTCGGTGATGCGCAGCCCCGACCCGCCCAATTACTTCGCATCGAAATACTCGCTGCCGCATGCCGCGGCGGTGATGACGGTGCGCGGCGGCGCGGGCTATGCGCAGCTCGACGACAGCGCGCTGGCCGACCCGGTCATCGCCGGGTTGCGCCATAAGGTGCACATCGCGGAAGACCCAGCGATGAGCGCGCTGACGCCAAAACTGCGGCCGGCCAAGGTTACCGTGACCCTCGCCGACGGGCGTAGCGCGACGATCGCGCGCGACAGCCATCGCGGCGATTTCTCCGAGCCCTTCACCGAGGCCGAGCTGCGCGACAAGTTCCGCGAGCTGGCGGGCGTGGTGCTGCTGCCGCAAGGCGCCGCCGCGGTCGAGCGCGCGGTCGACAATATCGAAGACTGGCCGGATGCCGGCGATCTGACCGGACTGCTGCGCCGCTATGGGAGGAGTTGAGATGGCATCGATCGTGGGAACCTGGCGCCTGGTAAAAGCTGAGGCGCATGACGCGGATGGCAAGCCGCTGCCGGTACCTTACGGCGGCAAAGGCATGGGCCGCGTGACCTTCAACGCCGACGGCCGCATGGCCACGGTCGTGGTCGATGCCCGTCCCGAGTTGCCGCCCGGTGTCGCGCGCGACTACTCATCCTACTGCGGCAACTACACCTTCGACGGCAAGCAACTGGTGACCAAGGTCGATGCCTGCTCCGACCCGGCGCGGTTTGGCAGCGATCAGGTTCGTCAGGTTAGTTACGACGGCGACTTGATGGTGCTGCGCCCGCCACCGCGCGCCGGCGGCGAGTATCGTGTGCTGATCTGGGAGAAGATTTCCGAGTTATAGCCCGCACACAGATTCAATGGTAGGTTGAATAATGTTCGATTGTGCCTACCAAAATCACAATTTGGTACTATTTCTGTGCGTTGCTATCGCAGCATGCGGTGCAACGACGGCAGCATTACCCGATAACCTCACGATCACGGCGGTTTTGGCGGGCAAGTGCACGTCAGCCACAGCGATGGATGTGGCGATGAAATCTGGCCCCTGTACTGACAAAATTATACAAGTTGAACTGCCCAATCAGCGTCTAGGTTTTACCTTTTTCCTACGTCGAGAAGGCGAGAAAAACTCTGGCACATTCTTCGCTTTTTGGGGAGATGGGTCAAAGCAACTGCATTTGAACCCGGATACCGCTATGCAGCCCATCGATCGGGTAGATTTTTTCTTTCAAGGAAGCACAGATCATCTCGTCGCGGCTGGCTCTTGCAGATTTTCAAATCCGTATAAGGGAGTGCCAGCGCAGGTGTCGTGCAGTGCTGACACCAACGAGGGAAAGTTCACAGGCGAATTCATCAGCGATGGCCGTCCGCCGGATATGACGCAGACACGCTAGTCTTCCCCCGCCAGCGCCTGGCGTTGCGCGCCGGGTGCGGGGACCGGCGCGAGGCCGAAATGCTCGCGCAGGCTCGTGCCCTCATAGTCGCGGCGAAAGAGCCCGCGGCGCTGTAATTCCGGTACGACGAGGTCGACAAAATCGGCGAAGGCGCCGGGAAAGTAGGCCGGCAGGATGTTAAAGCCGTCGGCCGCGCCTCCGACGAACCATTCTTCGAGGATGTCGGCGATCTTGGTCGGCGTGCCGGTGATGACCCAATGCCCGCGCGCCGCCGCGGTCAGATTGTAGAGGTCGCGCAGGGTCATGTTTTCGCGCTTGGCCATCTCGTAGAGAACGCGGTGGAAGGTGCGGCCGCCTTCGCTCTCGGGCGGCGGCGGCACCGGGGCGTCGAGGTCATGGCCGGTCACGTCATAGCCGATGCGGCTTGCGACGAGGGTGATGGCATTGGTTGGGTTGATCCAGCTTTGCAATTTGGCGAGCTTGGCGCGCGCCTCCGCTTCGGTCGCGCCGATGATCGGCATGACCCCGGGCAGCACGGCAATTTCCTCCGGCGCCCGGCCGTATTTCGCCATGCGGCTCTTGAGGTCAGCGTAGGCTGCCTTCGCCGGCTCCAGCTCCTGCACCACGGAGAACACGACGTCGGCGGTGCGCGCCGCGAGCTCGAGGCCGCTAGGTGAGCCGCCGGCCTGGATGATAACTGGATAACCCTGCGGGCAACGCGCCATGTTGACGGGGCCGCGCACCTGGAAGAAGCGGCCCTTGTGGTTGAGCGGCCGCACCTTCTCGGCGTTGACATATCGGCCGGTCGCCTTGTCGGCGACGATCGCGTCGTCCTCCCAGCAATCCCACAGGCCCTTCACGACATCGACAAATTCCTGGGCGCGCGCGTAGCGCAACTCGTGCTCGAGGTGCTCCTCGCGACTGTAGTTCTGCGCCGCCTTGGTGTTCGATGTGGTGACGACGTTCCACGCCGCGCGGCCGCCGCTGATATGGTCGATCGAGCCAAAGACGCGCGCGACGTTGAACGGCTCCCAGAAGCTGGTCGAGACCGTCGCGCCAAGCCCGATATGCGTCGTGCAGCCGGCGAGCGCGGTGATCAGCGTCGTCGGCTCGAAGCGGCAGAGAAACGACGGGTGGTCGGTCGGGTCCATCACCATCGAATCGGAGATGAACAACAGATCGAACTTGCCGCGTTCGGCGATGCGCGCGATCTCCTGGATGACCGGCAGCTGCATGTGGCTCGTCGCCGCACCCTCGTAGCGCCAGCCGGCCTGATGGTTGCCCGTGCCGAGCACGAACACACCCATATGCATCTGCCGGCTTTTGCTCATGCGCTGGGTCCTCCTTCGCGGCGTGATTCTACCGCGAAATCTGCTCGAGGCGCAGCCGCGCTGTCGGCGGCCCCATCGTGCCGATCACGAGACAGCACAGAACCATCGCCGAGGCGATAAACGCGAAGACTCCGAACGTCCCGTAATCGCGCAGGAAGAACGCCACCATGAAGCCGACAAAGATCGTGCTGAAGCGACTCCACGCATAGGTGAAGCCAATCGCCCGCGAGCGGATGCGGGTCGGGTATAGCTCGGCCTGGTAGGCGTGAAAGGCATAGGAAAGATTGCTGGTCGAGAAGGTGATCCAGATGCCGACCACGATGATCCCGACGGGATCGCGCATTTGCGAAAAGACGATGCCCGAGATCGCCAGCGAGGCGCAGGCGCCGACCAGCTGCCATTTGCGGTGCACGCGGTCGGCGAGGAACGAGGCGAGCAGCGGTCCGACGGGGTTCGCCAGAGCGATGATGAAGGTGTAGAGCAGCGTCTTGGTGACATTGATGCCCTGGGAGACGAGCAGGGTTGGGACCCAGCTCGCGACGCCGTAATAGCCGACCGACTGCGCCAGGTTGAAGATGATCAGCATGATCGTGCGCCAGCGGTAGGGGCGGTGCCACATCTCCACCCACGCGCCGCGCCCCGCCTCGACTTCGTTGGGCAGGTTCTCCGGCGCGGGCAACGGCCGACCGCTCTCCGCCGTTACCTTTGCCTCCATCATCGCGGTGATGCGCTCGGCCTCTTCGGTCTTGCCGTGGATCGCCAGCCAGCGCGGCGATTCCGGCAGCGACAGCCGGATCCACCAGACAAAGATCGCGCCGGCAGAGCAGATGATCGTCACCCAGCGCCAGCCTTCGATGTCGAACGGCTTGTTCGGCACCAGCCCCAGCGCCAGCAGCGACACCGCCGGGTAGGCGAGGAACTGGAACGACTGGTTGAAGGCGAAAGCCTGGCCGCGCCGGTCTTTCGGCATCAGCTCCGACAAATAGGTGTCGACCGTGATCAACTCGACGCCGATGCCGAGCCCGGCCATAAAGCGCCAGAAATCGATCCCCACCGCCGTCGACTGGAACGCCATCACAAAGGTCGCGATCGAATATTCCACCAGCGCGAAGGTGAAAATCGTCCGCCGCCCGAACAGATCGGAGAGCGAGCTGAACAGCAGCGTCCCGACGAACATGCCGATAAAGGTCGAGGCGATCAGGCTCGCGAAGCCGTTGAGGTCAAAAAAGCCCTGGGTCGTCGGAGTAAAGATTTTCGCGGCGAAGAGTCCGGGCGCGATATAGGCGATGAGGCCGTTGTCGAAGACATCGAAAAACCCGCCGAGAGACAGCAGCACCACCAGATGCCAGATGAAGCGGGTGCTCGGCAGGCGGTCGATCCGCGCGGCGATCGTCGCGGCGGCGCGCCCTGTGTCGGCGGCTGGGATGGCGTTGTCGGCGGTGATGTCTGTCACGGCGGCCCCTCAAAGATTATGGGCTCCGACGTGATGTCCCCCGCCGATGCGCGCCTCCGGCGCGGCATTTTGATTTGCGGCCACTAAACCATCTTGTGACGGGCACCGGCAACCGCTTCCTTGCCGTTTCCGACTGCCGCGCCTCTGGGATTTTTGCGGACGCGCCCCGAAATGACAGGCAAAATTCCCGCGGGCCAGGAGAGCGGAAGCAGATGGCATCAAAGCAATTGCGCCTCGGCGCGTTTATGCGCCCGGTCGGCATCCATACCGGCTGGTGGCGCTATCCCGGCGCCTACCCGGACGCCAACTTCAACCTGCAGCACCTGATCCGCTTCGCGCAGAAGCTCGAGGAGGGCAGGTTCGACGCCTGGTTCATGGCTGACCATCTGGCGGTGCTCAACATGCCGATGGCGGCGCTGAAGCGCAGCGCCACGGTGACCTCGTTTGATCCGCTCACCCTTTTACCGGCGCTGGCGATGTTCACCCAGCATCTCGGGCTTATCGCCACGGCCTCGACGACGTTCGAGCCGGCCTACATGATCGCGCGGCGTTTCGCCTCGCTCGACCATATCAGCGGCGGGCGCGCGGGCTGGAACCTCGTCACCACCTCGAACCCCGACGCCGCGCTCAATTTCGGCATGACCGAGCATATGGAGCACGGCGAGCGCTATCGTCGCGCCCGCGAGTTCTACGACGTCGTGACCGGGCTGTGGGACAGCTGGGCCGAGGACGCCTTTGTCCGCGATGTCGAGGAGGGCCTTTATTTCGACCCCGCCCGCATGCATGTGCTCGACCATCAGGGGGAGTTTCTGTCGGTACGCGGTCCCTTGAATATCAGCCGGCCGATCCAGGGCTGGCCGGTCATCGTTCAGGCCGGCGCGTCGGATGCCGGCCGCCAGCTCGCCGGCGAGACCGCCGAGATGGTTTTCGCCAGCGGCGGCAATCTGTCCGACGCCAAGGCGCTCTATGCCGACATCAAGGCGCGCGGCAAGGCGGTCGGCCGCGATCCCGACCACATCAAGATATTACCCGGCTGTCTCGTGGTCGTCGGCGACACCGAGGACGAGGCCAAGGCCAAGCGCGCACAGCTCGACAGCGGCGTCCATTCCGATAGCGGCATCGCCTCGCTGTCGATTGCGCTCGGTTGCGATGCATCGCTGTTCGATCTCGACGCGCCGCTCCCCGACATCCCGGAAAGCAACGCCTCGAAGTCGGGCCGCGAGCGGGTCATCGCCCGC
>Ga0210398_10001014_pt1 | contig 30253 bp, 22 predicted proteins | sample IncBWC4OmetaG_FD_161047 | JGI IMG/M metagenome (GOLD analysis project Ga0210398, IMG submission 161047) | Forest soil microbial communities from Barre Woods Harvard Forest LTER site, Petersham, Massachusetts, United States - Inc-BW-C-4-O | ecosystem: Environmental > Terrestrial > Soil >... | reverse complement strand
CCTCAATATCACCGAGCAGGAGATGCCGGTGTACGTGACCAGTTTGTCGAGCATCGTGAATTTCGTCGACGAATTATCGCGCGCCGAAACCGGCGCGGTGCTGCCCATGGCCCACCCTCTCGATGCCCAGCATCAGCGCCTGCGCGCCGATGCTGTGACGGAGAGCGACAATCGCGAGAAATACCAGGCCAACGCACCGGCGGTGCAAGCCGGGCTGTACATCGTGCCTCGAGTGATCGAGTAGGGCCGGCCACAGGGGTTTAAGGGCCTGCTATTCTTAAGCGACGATGCTGCACAACCTTTCCATAGGCGAGCTCGGCCGCGCTTTGCGCGCCGGCAAGACTTCGAGCGTAGAGATCACACGGCATTTCCTGGGCCGGATCGAGCGTTTGAACCCTGCCTTAAACGCGCTGATCACCGTCACCGCCGAGCGGGCGCTCGCTGCGGCGGCGGCAGCGGATGCCCGCCGAGCCGCGGGCGAACAAGGCCCGTTACTCGGCATCCCCCTCATTCATAAAGACATTTTCTGTACCGATGGGGTGCGCACCAGCTGCGGTTCGCGCATGCTGGACAACTTCATCGCGCCCTACGACGCGACGGTGGTGACGCGACTCAAGGACGCCGGGACGGTCATGCTGGCAAAGGCCAATATGGACGAGTTCGCCATGGGCTCCTCCAACGAGACCAGTTTCTACGGCCCCGTCAAGAACCCCTGGGATACCGCCAAAGTCCCCGGCGGGTCGTCCGGCGGGTCGGCGGCGGCCGCAGCGGCACGCCTGGCACCGTTCACCACCGGCACCGATACCGGCGGTTCGATTCGCCAGCCGGCGGCGCTCACCGGTGTGACGGGCGTCAAGCCGACGTACGGACGGGTGTCGCGTTACGGCATGATCGCCTTCGCGTCCAGCCTCGACCAGGCGGGGGTCCTCGCGCGCTCCGCCGAGGATGCGGCCATCGTCCTTGCCGCCATGGCGGGGTTCGATCCGAAGGACTCGACCAGCATCGACACCCCGGTCCCGGACTATTCCGCTGCCTTGGAAGGGCCTCTCGCAGGCCTCAAGATCGGTCTCTTGCGCGAGTTCTTCGATGGGCTGGAGGCCCGCAACGCCGCGCTGATTCACGATGCATTGAAGGTCTACAAAAGCCTCGGGGCGCAGACGGTGGAAGTGAGCCTGCCGCACCTGCCGTTGTCGGTACCCACCTACTATGTGGTGGCGCCGGCCGAGTGCTCCTCGAATCTTTCACGCTTCGACGGCGTGCGTTTCGGCCATCGCTGCGAGCACCCCAAGGACTTGCTCGACCTGTACAAGCGCTCGCGGGGCGAGGGATTCGGCGCCGAGGTCAAGCGGCGCATCATGACGGGCACCTACGTATTGTCGGCCGGATATTTCGACGCCTACTACCTGAAGGCGCAGAAAGTGCGCCGCCTGATCACCGATGATTTTCGCGCCGCCTTCGCGCAGGTCGATCTTCTGATCGGGCCCACCACGCCCACTCCGGCGTTCGCCATCGGCGCCAAGGTCGACGACCCGATCACCATGTATCTGAACGACATCTACACCATCGGTGCGAATCTCGCGGGGTTGCCGGGGGTGTCGCTGCCGTGCGGGTTCATCGACGGGTTGCCCATGGGCTTGCAGTTGATTGGGCCGCACTTCTCGGAAAGCCGGCTCCTCAACGCGGCGCATCGGTACCAAACGGCCACCGAGTGGCACATGCAGGGGCCCCGCGGGTACGAGCAATGAGCGACTGGGAAGTAGTTATCGGGCTGGAGATCCACGCGCAGCTCGCCACGAAGTCGAAGATATTCTCAGGCAGCGCGACGGCCTACGGCGCACCTCCGAACAGCCAGGCCAACTTGGTCGATCTGGCGTATCCCGGCGTGCTGCCGGTGCTGAACGCGGAAGCCGTGCGCATGGCGGTCAAATTCGGCCTGAGCATCGGCGCCGAGGTGGCGCGCCGCTCGGTGTTCGCGCGCAAGAATTACTTCTATCCCGATTTGCCGAAGGGCTATCAGATCAGCCAGTACGAGCTTCCGGTGGTCAAGCAGGGCAGGCTCGCCGTCATGCTCGATGACGGCGCCGTGAAGACCATCGGCATCACCCGCGCGCATCTGGAGGAAGATGCGGGCAAGTCCCTGCACGAGGGCCTGGGCGCAGCCAGCGGCATCGACCTGAATCGCGCGGGCACGCCTCTGCTCGAGATCGTCTCCGAACCCGACATGCGCTCCGCCAAGGAGGCGGTGGCGTACATGAAGAAGATTCATACCCTGGTGCGCTACCTCGAGATCTGCGACGGCAATATGCAGGAGGGCTCGTTCCGCTGCGACGCCAATGTGTCGGTGCGCCCGCGCGGACGCGAGAAGTTCGGCACGCGCGCCGAGATCAAGAATTTGAATTCGTTTCGATTCGTCGAGAAGGCGATTCACCACGAAGTCGCGCGCCAGATCGACGTGCTCGAGAGCGGCGGCACCGTGGTGCAGGAGACTCGGCTGTACGACTCGGACAAGGACGAGACTCGTCCGATGCGCTCCAAGGAGGAAGCCAACGATTATCGGTACTTTCCGGATCCGGATCTTTTGCCGGTCGAGATCGACGAGGCATTCATCGATGCCGTGCGCGCGACTTTGCCGGAGTTGCCCGACGAGAAGGCAGCGCGCTTCGCACGCGAATTCGGCCTGTCGCCGTACGATGCCGGGGTGTTGAGCGCGAGCCGGGAGCTCGGCGCTTACTTCGAGGCGGTCGTGTCGAGCTTAAGCGCAGCGCATGCCAAGCTCGCGGCCAACTGGGTCATGGGCGAATTGTCGAGCGCGCTCAATCGCGACAACGTGGATATCGGGGACTCCCGAGTGCCGCCCGTGCAATTGAGCGGACTGTTGGCGAGGATCGTCGATCGGACCATCTCGGGCAAGATCGCCAAGGAGGTATTCGAGACGATGTGGTCCGAGGGCAAATCCGCGGACGCCATCATCGATGCTTCCGGGCTCAAGCAAATCACGGACTCGAGCGCGATCGAAGGCGTGATCGACGCTGTGATGGCCGCGAACCCCAAGCAGCTTGCGGACTATCGTTCCGGCAAGGACAAATTGTTCGGTTTCTTCGTCGGCCAGGTGATGAAGGCGACCGAAGGCAAGGCGAATCCGGCGCAACTCAACGAATTGCTGAAGTCCAAGCTGGGGGCCGGCACGTAGATGCATGACCGCGACTGCCTGCATCGCTTCATGTTCGAGCGATACCCGATTCGCGGACACTTGGTACATCTGGACGCGGCGTGGCGCGCATTGATCGAACATCGGGACTACCCCGGCAGCATCCGCGAAGCCTTGGGCGAGGCGGTGGCGGCCTCCCTGCTGTTGGCTGCCACCATCAAATTCGAAGGCGTTCTATCGCTGCAGATGCGCGGAGACGGGCCGGTGCATCTCATCCTCGCGCAATGCACCGGGGGCCTCGGAGTCCGCGGGCTCGCCAGATATCGGGAGGCCGGCGATACGGCCGCCGCCGGTGCCGAGGCGGGCGCCGACGCGAGTACCGGATCGGGCGTCGCGCGGATCGCCGATCTGATCGGCGCGGGCAATCTCACGGTGACGTTGGAAACCGACGGCGGAGCACAGCGCTATCAGGGAATCGTGCCCATCGTGGGTCAACGCCTCGCCGAATCCCTGCAGGTGTATTTCGAGAACTCCGAGCAGCTACCGACCCGGCTCTGGCTGCACGCCGACTCGCAGGGGGCATCAGGAATGCTGCTGCAGAAGCTCCCCGAACCGGATCCGCCGCAGGGCACGGCCGCCGCGGATCCTGCCGCCGTCGAAGACGCGTGGCGGCGGGTGCAGCTCATCGGCGAGACGCTCACCGCCCTCGAGATGCGCACGCTGCGCGACGCGGAGATTCTTCACCGATTGTTCAACGAGGACGATGTGCGCCTGTTCGAGCCGGCGCCGGTGTTTTTTCGATGCCGATGTTCGCGCGAGCGGGTCGGCAGCATGCTGCAGAGTCTGGGCGAGGCGGAGAGCCGCTCGGTTCTCGCCGAACGAGGGGAGGTGGAAGTGCATTGCGACTTCTGCAATCGCGCCTACGTATTCGACGCCGTGGACATCGAGCAATTGTTCAATCCGCAGGTGGCGAGTGACCGCGGCGGCTCGGTGCACTGATCCTCGATGACGGCACCCAGCGACGATGCGTGACTCGCAGCGCCGAGCGGCAATGGGTGCCGCGGTAGTCTGGGCCGGGTTAGCCGGAGTTTGCTGTGCGGCGTTCGCCGACTCAGGCGTGCCCTTCTATGCCGATTCCTTCGGAAAGGTTCCCTCGGTTGCGGCGATGACGGAGGTCGGCCGTGCGCTGTTCTTTGATGCCTCTTTGTCGGCCTCCGGCAGGATAGCCTGTGCCACCTGTCACGATCCCAAGCATGCCTTCGGGCCGCCGAGCGATGCACCGGTGCAGCCGGGTGGCGTCGATGGACGGCGTCCGGGCGTGCGCGCCGTGCCCTCGCTCAGGTACGCGCAGAACATCCCGCCGTTTACCGAACACTACTTCGACGATGAGGAGGACGACGGCATCGATCAAGGCCCCGCCGGCGGCCGCACCTGGGACGGCCGGGCGCAGTCCGTCCATGATCAAGCGCGGCTGCCGCTGTTCTCGACCTTCGAGATGGCGAACGCCGGCGCCGACGCCATCGTCGCCCGGGTGGCGCACGCGAGCTACGCGGGCCGGCTGCGCGAAACCTTCGGCGCTACGGTGTTCGACGACAAGACGTTGGCGTTCAAGGCGGTGCTGCTGTCGCTCGAGACGTTTCAACAAAGTCCCCCGGAGTTCTATCCCTACAGCAGCAAGTACGATGCCTGGTTGCGGCACGAGGCTGCGCTCAGCGCCGCCGAATTGCGGGGGCTCGCCGCCTTCACCGATCCGGTAAAGGGCAATTGTGCGCGCTGTCACCCGAGCGGGCTGCGCAAGGGTGCGTTTCCGCAATTCACGGACTTCGGCTACGCGGCCCTCGGCGCGCCGCGCAACCTGAGCATTCCCGCCAACTCGGACCCACGCTATTTCGATCTGGGATTGTGCGGGCCGCTGCGCACCGATCTTGAAGGTAAAGGGCAGTACTGCGGTCTCTTCCGCACACCCTCGCTGCGCAATGTGGCGACCCGCCGCGTGTTCTTCCACAACGGCGTGTTTCATCGCCTGGACCAGGCGGTGCGATTCTATGCCGAGCGGGACACGCAGCCGCAGAAGTGGTATTCGCGCGGCAAGGACGGTGCGACGCTGAAGTTCGACGACTTGCCGGCGGCGTATCGAGGCAACGTCGACATCCTGCCTCCCTTTGGAGGTCGCGCAGGCGATCGACCCAGTCTAAGCGAAGCGGACATTGCGGACATCGTGGCGTTCTTGCAGACGCTCACCGACGGCTTCGCCGCCCGCGGCGCGCCTTAAGCGTCCTCGTCCTGCGGCGTGTTGCCGCCGGTGAATTGCGCGTGCGCCTGCGCGAGCCGGTATTTGTGCTCGGCGCGCCAGCGCCGGAAGTCACGCAGGCCGGCGATGGCATACGCCAGCTTGAACAGTTGCAGGCGCCACAGGACTTTCGGCGTGTCGAACAGGTCGCCGGCGAGCATCGAAATCACGCCTTGCTCGATCTGCCAGGTATTTCGCGGCGTACGGAACATCTGCCGCATCACCGGTCCGTTGAAGCGGTAGATGAAGAACGAGAAGCGGCCGATGCCGGTACGCAGGCGCTTCTCCAGCTTGCGCAACAGCCCCGTCTCGCGCGACGGATCGCGCAGCGCACCGTCCACCATCTCCACCGCCTGCTCCGCGCCGGTCATTGCCAGGTACACGCCGGAGGAGAACACCGGATCGAGAAAGGCGAAGGCATCGCCGACGAGGATCCAGCCCGGGCCGCCCATGTGCGAGCAGTCGTAGGAGTAGTTGCCGGTGACGCGCGCCTCGTTGCCGATCAGTTCGGCGGATTCGATCCGCCGCCACAGACCGGGGCTGAGCTTCAGCGTGTCGAACAGGAATTCCCCGCGCGACTGCGCCTTGCGCTGCTTGAGATAATCCGGACGGCAAACCGCGCCGACGCTCATCACGCCGTCGGGCAGCGGAATCATCCACATCCAGCCGTGCTCGAAGCCGTATATGCTGATGTTTCCCGCATCTTCCCCGGAGCGCCGCTCGCCGCCGCGAAAATGGCCGAAAATTGCCGCGCTCTGATGCTTCTCGTTCTTGCGCCGCAGGCGTTTCTTCGCGGCCAGAAATGTTTCGCGGCCGCTGGCGTCGACCACGAAGCGCGATTGAATGGAATAACTGCGGCCTTCGTCCGTCAGCACGTCGAGCCGCGAATCGCGCGGACCCCGTTGGTCCACCGCCGTCACTTCGTGGCCCTCGCGCGCATCCGCGCCGCACTCGCGCGAATGGTCGTACAGCATCTTGTCGAAATCCTGACGCCACACCTGGTAGGCGTGGGGCGGGCTGCAGCCGATCGCGCGCGCAAACGCGTAGGTGCTGTAGCCGCGCTCGTTGTCCGCCTCGAAATCCGCCCCCGGCTTGAACACGCCCATCGCGCGCACCTTGTCGAGCACGCCGAGCCGCTCGAACACCGGAAGATTCATGGGTAGGAGCGACTCGCCGATATGAAATCGCGGATGACGCGCCTTCTCGAGCGCGATCACTTTGTAGCCCCGGCGCGCCAGCAATGTCGCGGCCGTGCTGCCGGCCGGGCCGCCCCCGATGACCGCCACGTCGCATTGTTCTGTCGTGGGACTGATATCGAATGTCGCACGCATGCAATGGATGATACGTCAGTATTCATTCGAGGGAGCGCGGCGGGCCGCCAGGCAGTCGGGATCCGAAGCGTCAATGCGAATGATTGTCATTGGGGGCGGTGGCCGGCGGCAGATTTCTGGCAGACTGGGAGCGATGAATTTGGGGATGGCATGAAAATAACCTGGAAAGTTGCTGCCGCGCTGCTCGCCGCGGCGGCCATGGAATTCGTCGCGGCCGCGGCTCCTGCCAAGGAGGCGCGCGATGCCGCGGATGTGATCGCAGAGTCGACCGTGCGCGCGCACATGGAGTTCTTGGCGAGCGACGCGCTGAACGGCCGCGGCAGCGGCACCCGGGATGAGTGGATTGCGGCGACGTACATTGCGGCGCAACTTCGGCGCTGCGGTTTGCAGCCCCTCGAGGGCAACGAGGATTTCGTTCAAGCGGTGGAAATCGCCCGCCTCGAAGCCGTGGGTGCGCCCGCGCTGCGCATCGGTCCCGATACGGCCATTCGCGGCGAGCAGATGCTGGTGATGAACTTAAGCGGCGCGGAGTATCGCGGCCCGCTGCAGAAGTACCGCACCGATACGCAGGTTAGGCCGGGCGCCGCGTTGCTCATGCCGAAAGACGCGGTACCGGACGGTGCCGCGCAGCTGCAATCGGCGGGCCTGGTGCTGTGGCACGAGACCCCGGCGCGGCGGGCGCGTTGGAGCGAGCTGTCGTCGCGGACCGCCCTTGTCGGGCGACCGAGGATCGCGGGTGTCGCCGCTTCCCCGGGAGCCGCATCACTCCCCCCTTCGCAGATCATGCTGTCGGACGATGCGTACTCGGCCATTTCAGAGCTCGAGGATGGTTCGATCGCCACTCTGTCGGCCGTGACCCGCGAGACTTTGGGTCATACGTGGAATGCCGTGGGAACGCTGCCGGGCGGCGATAAGCGGGACAAGGACGACATCATTCTGATCAGCGCGCACCTCGATCATCTGGGTGCGCGCGACAGCGGGGCTGATCGGATCTACAACGGCGCCGACGACGACGCCTCAGGCTCGACCGCGGTGCTGGCGCTGGCGGAGGCGCTTGCCAAAGGCAATCCCTTGAAGCGCACGATGGTGTTCGCATGGTTCGGCAGCGAGGAGGCAGGCGGCTATGGGGCCCGTTACTTCGTCGAGAAGCCTGTGGTGCCGCTGGACCGGATCATCGCGAATCTGGAGTTTGAAATGATCGGACGGCCGGATGCGAGCATTGCGCCGCACACGCTTTGGTTGACGGGCTGGGAACGAACCACCCTGGGGCCCAAGCTTGCCGCGCAGGGCGCGCGACTGGTTGCCGATCCGCATCCCGCGGAGAAATTCTTCACGCGATCCGACAATTTCACCCTGGCACGCCGCGGAGTCATTGCGCAGACGGTGTCGAGCTACGGACTGCACTCGGACTACCACCAACCTTCGGACAAGCTCTCCCGCATCGACTTTGGCCACATGACGGAGTCCATCCAATCGATGCTCGCGCCCATTCGTTGGCTGGCGGACTCGGGGTTCAAGCCCGATTGGGTGCAGGGCGGCCGGCCATGACGCGGGCCTAGAGCGCGGATACCCCCGCCAATTCTGTCAGGCTCTGGGTGCGGGTCAGGGCAATGAATTCTCTTATATACGAGGCGTCGGCGCCGGCAGTGGTGGTCGCGGCGTACAAGTCGCAGCGCAACCCTTCGGGCCCTATGGGCCGGGAAACCACGTAGCCGCGCTCGATGTAGTTACCCACCGTCCAGGAAGGCAGCGCCGCGATACCGCGGCCGCTCGCCACCAACTGCAGAATGGCCACCGTCAATTCCGCCGTACGGCGCTTCGGGTTGATTCCGGCCGGCGTCAGGCAGTGCTTCATCACGTCCAGCATTTCGTCCGGCACGGGATAGGTGATGAGCGTTTCATCGGCGAAATCCCCCGCCGCGAGCCAAGGCTTGGCCGCCAAGCGGTGTCGTGGGCTCATCAGGGCCACGCTTTCATAGCGAAAGAGCGGACTGAAGACCACATTGGAATGGGCCTCCCGAGGATCGTGGATGACGGCGAGTTCGGCCTCGCCGCGATCGAGCAGCGGCAAGGGATCGACGACGAATCCCGAAATGATGTCCAGCTCGACCTCCGGCCAGAGCGATCGGTACGCGTCCATGGCCGGCATCAGCCAATCGAAGCAGTTGTGGCATTGCACCGCCACTCTCAAGGGTCCGGCATGACCCTGCGCGAGGCGCGCGACGTCGCGTCCCGCTTCGGCTACCAGGGGTAAAACGACTCGAGCCAGGGTGAGCAAGCGCTGCCCGATGGCGGTGAAGCGCAGCGGGCGAACGTTCTTTTCCACCAGCGCCGCCCCGTAGTGGCTTTCGAGCGCCTTCAATTGATGCGACAGCGCGGATTGGGTCAGGAACAGCCGGGCCGCCGCTTTCGACAGGCTGCCGCACTCGGCGAGCGCGAGCAGGGTCTCCAAGTGCCGAACCTCCAGTGCCGTGGATGACATGAGCCTGATTCATTCCCTGTATGAAGATAATGAGTTTGAATCATAACCCGGGCGCCCGCATGCTGTCTCGAGAGATCAGGAGTGCTCAATGTCGGATCGTGTGGCCGTGTCATTCGAGTTCTTTCCTCCCAGCGACGAGCCCATGGGCCGCCAGCTGTGGGAAGCGCTGCAGCGGCTCGCACCCCTTGAGCCGAATTTCGTGTCGGTAACCTATGGCGCGGACGGTTCGACGCGCACCCGCACGCACGAATGCGTGCTCCGAATCCTGCGCGAGACGAACCTCACGGTTGCACCGCACCTGACCTGCGTCGGGGCATCGCGCAGCGAAGTGCTGAAAATCGCGCAGGACTACTGGCAGCAGGGAGTACGGCACTTGGTCGCGCTGCGCGGCGATCCATCCGCCGACTCATTGGGTCCTGACGGGCGCTATCGGCCGCACTGCGCCGGGTTCGCATATGCCTCGGATCTGGTCGAGGGGCTTGGGACGGTGGGGGCGTTCGAGATGTCGGTGGCCGCCTACCCCGAAGGACACCCGGAATCCGGCGGTGTCGATGCCGATTTGGAGAACTTGAAGCGCAAGGTGGACGCGGGCGCGCGCCGCGCCATTACCCAGTTCTTCTTCGAGACGGATATTTTTCTGCGCTACCGCGATCGGTGCGCGGGCGCGGGCATTCGAGCCGACATCGTTCCCGGCATATTGCCGATTACGCGCTTTCCGCAGCTCTTGCGCTTCGCCGAGCGCTGCGGCGCGTCGGTGCCGGCATGGCTGCGCCGGCGCTTCGACGGACTGGAGGACGATCCGGATACGCGCCGCATGATCGCCGCGAATGTGGCCATCGAGCAGGTGCAGCGCCTGCGCGAGCACGGCGTCCAGGAGTTCCACTTCTATACCCTGAATCGAGCCGAACTCACGTACGCCATCTGCCATGCGCTCGGCCTTCGGCCGCGCCTGGTCCAGGCGCAGGTGGCGTGAATGCGGTACCCGGATCAAAGTGCGCGCGCCGGCGCGTTCGCCGCACTGCTGAAGCAGCGCCTGGTGTTTCTCGACGGCGCCATGGGAACCATGATCCAGATGCACGCCTTGACGGAGACGCAGTTTCGCGGCGAGCGCTTCGCGGATTGGCAACGCGATCTGCGCGGCAACAATGACCTGCTCACCATCACACAGCCGCACATCATCGCGGGCATCCATCGCGAATATCTGCTCGCCGGTTCGGATGTAGTCTCCACCAACACCTTCAATTCCAGTCCCGTCTCGCAGGCGGATTACGCCATGGAGTCGTTGGTCGGCGAGCTCAACCTCGCGGCTGCGCGCCTCGCACGCCGGGTTGCGGACGAGGTGACCGCCGAGACCCGCACGCAGCGCTTCGTGGCCGGCGCGCTCGGCCCGACCAGCCGTACCGCCTCGCTGTCGCCCGATGTCAACGATCCGGGATTTCGCAACATCACCTTCGACGAATTGGCGGCAGGCTACGCTCTCGCCGCGCGCGCGCTCATCGAGGGCGGCGTCGACATCATTCTCATCGAGACCGTGTTCGACACCTTGAACGCCAAGGCGGCACTGTTCGCGGCGCGTGAAGTGCTGGATGAGTGCGGCGTGGATCTGCCCCTGATCGTGTCGGGCACGATCAGCGACGCGTCGGGCAGGACCCTGTCGGGCCAGACCACGGAGGCCTTCTGGAATTCCATCCGCCACGCACGGCCCGCCGTCGTCGGGCTCAATTGCGCGCTCGGCGGCAAACAGTTGCGTCCCTATGTCGAGGAGCTGGCGCGCGTCGCCGACACCTATGTGTGCGCCTACCCGAACGCGGGATTGCCGAATGCCTTCGGCGGATACGACGAAACGCCGGAGCAGACGGCCGGGATTCTCGCCGAGTTCGCGGCCAGCGGCTTCCTCAACATGATGGGCGGCTGCTGCGGCACGACGCCGGATCACATCCGCGCGATGGTTAGCATGTCTGCAGGGCTGCCGCGACGCGTCGTGCCGGACATCGAACGAGCGTGCCGCCTCAGCGGACTGGAACCACTCAACCTCCAGGCAGACAGCCTGTTCGTCAACGTCGGCGAGCGCACCAACGTGACGGGGTCGGCCAAGTTTCGCAAGCTCATCGAAGCGGGCGATTATGCCGCCGCGGTCGACATCGCCCGGCAGCAGGTGGCCAACGGCGCGCAGATGATCGACGTGAACATGGACGAGGGCATGCTCGATTCGCCGGCAGCCATGACCAAGTTTCTGAGTCTGATCGCGGGCGAGCCGGATATCGCGCGCGTGCCGGTCATGATCGATTCCTCCAAATGGTCGGTGATCGAGGCGGGCCTCAAGTGCGTGCAGGGCAAGGCCATCGTCAATTCGATCAGCTTGAAGGAGGGCGAGGAGGCGTTTCTCACGCACGCGCGACTGTGCATGCGCTACGGCGCCGCCGTGGTCGTGATGGCCTTCGACGAGCGCGGCCAGGCCGACACGATCGATCGGAAGGTGTCGATCTGCGAGCGCGCCTACGCGCTCTTGACGGAACGCATCGGATTCCAACCTGAGGACATCATCTTCGATCCGAATATCTTCGCGGTGGCGACCGGCATCGAGGAGCACAATCGCTACAGCCTCGATTTCATCGAAGCCACCGCCGCCATCAGGCAGCGCATGCCCGCGGTGCATGTGAGCGGCGGCGTCAGCAACGTGTCATTTTCGTTTCGCGGCAACGATCCGGTCCGCGAAGCCATGCACTCGGTGTTTTTGTACCACGCGATTAGGGCGGGCATGGGCATGGGGATCGTGAACGCCGGCCAGCTCGCGATCTACGAGGACATACCCGCGGATCTGCGCGAGCGCTGTGAGGACGTCGTGCTCGCGCGGCGCGCCGATGCCACGGAGCGGTTGCTGGAGGTAGCCGAACGGTTCAAGGGGGGTGGAGGGCCGAGGCGCGCCGACGACCTCGAGTGGCGCAAACTCCCCGTGGAGGAGCGCCTGCAGCACGCGTTGGTCAAGGGGCTCGATGAGTTCGTTCTCGAAGACACCGAGGAGGCGCGGCTCAAGTCCAGGCGGCCGCTGGATGTGATCGAAGGACCGCTCATGGACGGCATGAACGTGGTCGGCGATCTATTCGGCGCGGGCAAGATGTTCCTGCCGCAGGTGGTCAAATCGGCGCGCGTCATGAAGAAGGCTGTCTCGGTGCTGATTCCGTACATCGAGCAAGAGAAGGACGGCACCAGCCGTTCGAACGGCAAGGTGGTGATGGCCACCGTCAAGGGCGATGTCCACGACATCGGCAAGAACATCGTCGGCGTGGTCCTGCAATGCAATAACTTCGAAGTGGTGGACCTGGGGGTCATGGTCTCGTGCGAGAAGATTCTCGAGACCGCGACTCGCATCGGCGCCAATCTCATCGGCTTGTCCGGCCTGATCACCCCCTCGCTCGACGAAATGGTACACGTCGCCAAGGAGATGCAGCGTCTGGGGTACACGCAGCCCCTGTTGATCGGCGGCGCCACGACGTCCCCGGCGCACACGGCGGTGAAGATCGACCCGCAGTATCAGGGCCCGGTCATCTACGTGAAGGATGCGTCGCGCGCGGTCGGCGTCTGCCAGCAGCTGGTGACCTCAAACAGCCGCGAAGCCTATGTGGCGGGCATCAAGGCGGACCACGAGCGGCGCCGCGAGCAGCATCGCAACAAGAGCGCCAAGGCGCCGCAGTTGTCGCTGCCGCAGGCACGGGCCAAGAAACTCAACATAGAATGGTCGGCGTATGTGCCGCCGGTTCCCAGCTTCCTGGGCGTGCGCACCTTCGATGACTATCCGCTCGATGAGCTGCGGCCGTACATCGACTGGATGCCTTTTTTCAATGCGTGGGAGTTCGCGGGGAAGTTTCCCGACATCCTTCAGGATCCGCTGGTGGGCGAAGCCGCCCGCGGTCTGTATGCGGATGCCACCCGCATGCTGGATCAATTGATCGAGCAGAAGTGGCTCCGGGCACGGGCGGTGGTGGGATTCTTCCCGGCCAACAGCAGCGGCGACGATGACATCACGGTGTTCGACGATGAGACCCGGCAGACCGTCAAGATGCAGCTGCACCATCTACGGCAGCAGAAATCCAAGCCGCAGAATCAGCCCCAATCCTGTCTGGCGGATTTCGTGGCCCCGGTGCACGGCGGCCGCGCCGACTACCTCGGCGCTTTCGCCGTCACTGCAGGCATAGGCATCGATGAGCACGTGGCACGCTTCGAGGCGGCGCACGACGATTACAGCAGCATCATGCTCAAGGCGCTGGCCGACCGCCTGGCGGAGGCGCTTGCCGAACGCATGCATGAGCGCGTCAGGCGGGAGTTGTGGGGTTATGCCCCCGACGAGCGGCTCGGCCGGGGCGAGTTGATCCGCGAGGAGTACCGGGGAATTCGTCCGGCTCCGGGATACCCGGCCTGCCCCGAGCACACGGAGAAGGCGAACCTTTGGCGGCTGCTCGATCCGGAGCGCAACGCGGGCATTCGCCTGACCGAGTCCTTTGCGATGTTTCCGACCGCGGCGGTCAGCGGATTCTACTTCGCGCATCCGCTCGCCCACTACTTCTCGGTGGGACAGATCGACCGCGATCAGGCGGCAAGCTATGCGCAGCGCAAAGGATGGAGCCTCGCCGAAGCGGAGCGCTGGCTCGCGCCCAATCTGGGCTATGACCCCGACGCGCAGCCCGGCGCGGGCAGGGATGTGTCGACGGGTGCTGGATCCGGCGCCGCGGCCGCGCCGGCGACGGCGGATGCGGCTTAACGGCTCCGTTACCGAATTGTGTCAAATGGCGGGGGCGGAGCGGAAAATAATTCACCAAGCGGCGGTGGCCTAGCGACGTCTGCGGCAGTATCCTAAGTTCATATCGCGAGGGATCGGCTTCCCCGCGGACATCTACAAGAAACGAAGGGAACCGCCATCATGCAGAGAATCAATGGAATGCTCGCCGCACTCGTGACCGGTGCAGCGCTGCTCGTCTCGTGTCCCCCCGACGCTGCCGCCCAACAAGGCACGAGCAGCCGCTTCAAGGCGCTCCCGCGCAGCGGGCCCATCGTCGCTCACCGGCAACCCTTGTCGCTGCTCGGCAAGCAACCCGTCAAAGTGGTGGTCCAGATGGACGTCGCCTCCGTGGCGGAGGTGCGTGCGAATGCGCCCGGCCATGTGATCAGCGAGGCCGATCATACGGCCATTCACACGCAGATCGACCGACAGCACGCCCAGATAGAGCCGGCCATCGTCTCTCGTGGCGGCACCATCCTCGCGCACTTCCACGACGCCATGAACGGCATCAAGGTGCAGATCGCGCGCAGCGAGGTGGCCGGATTGGCCGGCCTGCCCGGAGTGGTGCAGGTCGTACCGGTAGCCAAGTACAACTTGAAGAATGTGGTGAGCGTTCCGTTCATCGGTGCGCCGCAGGTTTGGCAGGGAACTCCCGGATTTCGCGGCGAGCACGTCAAGATCGCCATCATCGATACCGGCATCGACTACACGCACGCAAACTTCGGCGGCCCGGGCACTGTCGCGGCATTCATGAACGCCGCCGCGAACAGCACCGCACCCGCGGACCCCACCATGTTCGGCCCCAATGCGCCCAAGGTCAAAGGCGGCACCGATCTGGTCGGCGATAACTACGATGCGGATGTCGCCGGGAGCACGCCCGTACCGGATCCGAATCCGCTCGATTGCAACGGCCACGGCAGCCACGTCTCGGGAACTGCCGCGGGCTTCGGCGTCGCGAACGACGGCTCCACGTTTCACGGGCCCTACGATGCGGCCGTGTACACCGCCGGATTCGGCATCGGCCCGGGTGTCGCCCCGCTGGCGGATCTGTATGCGGTGCGCGTCTTCGGGTGCACGGGATCGACCGACGTGGTCACCGAAGGCATCGATTGGGCCGTGCACAACAACATGGACGTGATCAACATGTCGCTCGGCGCCCCGTACGGTATGAGCAACGACTCCGATTCGATTGCCGCCGACAATGCCGCGAAGGCCGGCATCGTCGTAGCCGTCGCCGCCGGCAATGAGGGACCTGCCCCCTATGTGACCGGCTCTCCCGCGACGGGCACGGCGGCCATCAGCGTGGCCGCGACGGACGCCCGTCAGTTCCTGGTGAACGGCGTGCACATCGCGCTCTCTTCGGGCGGCGGCGCCAACGGCGTCGATGCCAATGCGCTGAACCTGCCGAGCGGCTCGATACCGGCCGTCATTTTGACCAGCGGCGGCAACTTGAGTTTGGGATGCAACACCTCCGACTACCCGGGGAGCGGCGCCGCGGGCGCGATCGTCATCGTTTCACGCGGCACCTGCACCTTCGACGTGAAGGCAAGCAATGCGATGGCGGCCGGTGCGGTCGCGATCGGCGTCGTCAACAATGCCGCGGGTTTCTTCAATCCGGCGCTGAGCGGTGTCACCATCCCCTTCATCGTGCTGCTGCAAAGCGACGGCGCGCTGTTCGCGAGCGCGCCATCGCCCGATAGCGCCACCGTCGCCTTTGCTAATGTGCCCGATGCAGGCTACCGGCTCGCCGCCAGCTTCTCCTCCGGGGGACCGCGTACCGGCGACGGCGCACTCAAGCCCAACATCACCGCGCCGGGCGTCAACGTGTTTTCGACCGCCATCGGCACCGGCAACGGCGGGACCTACGATTCAGGCACTTCCATGGCCACGCCGCATATCGCCGGTGTGGCGGCGCTCGCCGTTCAGGCGCACCGCGATTGGGCGGAACCCGCGGTGCGGGCGGCCGTGGTCGAGACCGCATCGCCCTCCGCGCTCGGGGACTACGCTCCCCGCATCGAGGGCGCCGGTCTGGTGCAGGCCGTGGGTGCAACCTCGACCGATGTGACGGTATTCGGCACCGACGAGCGGGGGCTCGGACTTCTGTCGTTCGGGGTGGCCGAGTTCACGCGCGACTATCACGACAGCCGCGATCTCGTCGTCCGCAATCATGGACGAGGGTCCGCAACCTTCGCGGCGAGCGTGACTCCGGTGGGCGGCGTGCCACACACACTGAATCTGTCGCACTCGACGGTGTCGGTGCGCGGTCACGATGAGACCTCGCTGCACGTCTCGCTCACCGTGCCGGTGTCGACCGTGGGCAGCACGCACGACGCGCTGGGCAACGATCTGTACTCGGAGGTGGCGGGCTACATCACACTGCAGCCCGAAGGCTCGGCCAACCACGGCGTTACTTTGCAGCTGCCCTACTACCTCGTGCCGCGGGCGCGCTCCGACGTGGATGCCGATCTGCGGCTGGGCAGGAATCCTCACATCCGCCTGTCCAATCGAGGTGGCGCCATCGCGGGCAATGGTGACTTCTATGCCTGGGGCCTCAAGAACCCCAAGACCGGAACGATCGAGGAAGGCTTCGAGCCGCGCGCCGTCGGCGTGCAGACGAATCCGATTTCTGCGACCGACAGCATCTTGGTCTTCGCCGTGAATACCTATGCACGATTCTCGAATCCCGCGGCGGGCGAATACGACATCTACATCGACGTCAACGGCGACGGGGTTCCGGACTTCGTGCTGTTCGCCGCGGACTCGGGTCTCGTTGAGACCGGCGAGGCGAACGGGCAAATGGCGACCTTTCTCGTGAACCTTGCGGCAGGCACGGAGATTGCCGAGTTTCTTGCGGACGCACCCACTGACGGCTCCACCGTGCTCATACCGGTGCTGGCCTCGGATCTCGGAATTTCTCCGACCAATCCGCGTTTCAGCTACTACTTGAATGCCTTCGATGCCACGGGAGCGGCGGAAACCGTCCCCGGAATCGCCTCGTTCAATGCCTTCTCGCCGTCGGTGTCGAATGCCATGTTCGTGCCGGTCGCACCCAACACCACGGTCGACGTGCCGGTGGCGATCAATCCGGCGGAATTCCTATTGACGCCGGCCTTGGGCTTCATGGTGGTCACGGAAGACAACATGTCGGGCGGATCCCAGGCGAATCTCGAAACTCTGCCGCGTTGACCGTTGGCGCTGCGCCGCAGGCGACTGCGGCGCAGCGATTTCAGCGGGCTCCTATGGATGCGCCGCGGCCAGGATTTGGCGCGCAAGCCCAGCGTAGTCGCCGTCGAAGTGATGGCCGCCCTTGAGCTTGACGACGTTGAACCTCTTCGGGTCGAGCTTCGGGCACAGCGAATCGCTTTCATCCTCGCCGTAGATGCACAGCACCGGCGCACCGGCGATTCTTTGTATCTCCGGCAGCGTCGCCGGCCCCGAGTTGTCATCGGAGATCCAGCCGCTCAAGTGAAATTCGAACAGCGCGTGCTCGGACATACCCATCACGGCAACAAGCGCAATGTGCGTGCGGGTGGCGTCGGGCAGCCGATTGACCGCGAACGGCAGCACATCCGCCCCCTGCGAATAGCCGATCAGCAGTACGCGCTGCTTGGCGAAGTGAGCGAGGTAGTAGCGAATGATGCGGTCGGTATCCGCCGCCAGTCCGTCGGGTGTTCGCGCGGTCCAGTAATAGCGCAATGAATCCAGTCCGACCACCGGGATCCCCCGGGCGCTGAGCGCGGCGGCGACGTCCTGATCGAGTCCTGCCCAGCCGCCATCGCCGGACATGATGATGGCGAAGGCATCGGATGGTGCCGAGGCCGGAGTCGCCGAGCCGGGAGTCGCCGAGCCGGGAGTCGCCGCGCCCGGAGGCGACGCAGCGTCCTGCGCGACGGGGTGCGCAGGGATTTCGACGATGGGAAGATCGCTCAAGCCCGCGGGCGGCGGCGCCATTTGGGTCGGATTCTGCGCGGCAAGTTTGGCGTAGCCGGCGGTGAACTGCGGTATCCAGGCGGCCGGCGAGGCGAAGTCATGTCCGACCTTCGGCAGCGTCACCGATGCTGCGCCCTTGACCTCGGAGATGAATTGCTGCGCCGTCCGTGCCGGGCAGATGCGGTCCGCTTCGCCTTGCAGGTTGAGCCAGGGATTGCCGAGAGATTTGACCGGTAGAAGTTCGACGCCGCGCTGCCCGGCGCTGCGCACGGATTCGAGCCCAGACCCCTTGCACAGCGGCTTCTCCAATTCGAGGCGGGGGCAGAACCCCAAGGTGACCGCCGCCGCAAAAGTATTGTGCGGCGCCTGCGCCAGCATGGCGTACGCGAACGTCGCGCCTGAGGAAATCCCGGCCAGTATCGGAGACCGGTAGTTGGGGCTGTGAAAGTAGGCCTGCACGAAGTGACTCAAATTTTCCAGATCACCGTCGGCAGATTCACAGGAGTCGCGATCGGCCTCGAGCGCAGCCCTGAACTGTGCCCAATCGATGCCGGCGACCATCGCGCCCTGCTGCGCCAATTGCCGCGCCGCCCGGTCCGCGATGGCGTTCCAGCCTTCGTCGCCGGACAAAAAAAGCACAAAGCTCGTCGGTGTCTCCGCGGGTCTGTAGATCTGCAAATCCTTGAAGCGGCCGTGACTGAGATGAGTGGGGGCGCCCGGGGTGGGCGCCGAAGCGGGTGCCGGAGCGGGCGCCGGTGCAGCGCTCGCCGGCAGCAGGCTCGCGGCCGCCAGCCACAGTGCATGAAAAATCGGCAAAACTCTCATGGTCACCTCGATTCGGAGCATTCATGCTTCGGTCATAGTTCGTCCGCAGAATACCGCCGGTGATGAAGTCGATCGATCTAGTGTATTTCAACGCGGGCGGCGGGCACCGCTCCGCGGCCCTTGCGCTCGATTCCGTCATCCGGGACCTCGCCCTGCCGTGGAGCGTGCGGCTGGTCAATCTCTTCGAAGTCCTGGATCCCCGCGACATCTTCGGCAAGACCACCGGCCTCAAGCCCGAACAGTACTACAACGCGCGCCTGGCCCGCGGCTGGACATTGGGCCTGGGTCAGGAACTGAAGGTGCTGCAGGCGCTCATTCGTTTGAGCCACAAATCCTTGACGACCCAGTTGCGGCGTCACTGGGAGAGAACCAAGCCCGACCTGGTCGTGTCATTGGTCCCGAATTTCAATCGCGCCATGTATCAGGCGCTGATTGCAGCGCGGCCGAATGCCCCCTATGTGACGATTCTGACCGACTTCGCCGACATGCCGCCGCATTTCTGGATCGAACCACACCAGGCGCAGCATCTGATTTGCGGGACTGCGACGGCGGCGGCGCAGGCCCGCGCGGCGGGCTACGACGAGAGGCACATTCACGAGACGTCGGGGATGATCATTCGCCCGGATTTCTACCGGGATTTGCATGTCGATCGGCGCGCCGAGAGAATCAAGCTTGGGCTAGATCCGGATCGACCGACGGGGATCGTCATGTTCGGCGGCCATGGATCGAAGGTCATGCGCAGCATCGCGAAGCGCCTCGACGACACGCAGCTCATTCTGATCTGCGGCCACAACTCCACTCTCGCGGACGAACTGCGCGCGATGCACTGCGCCGCGCCCCGCGCCGTCATCGGATTCACGGCGCAAATTCGCTATTTCATGCAGCTCAGCGATTTCTTCATCGGCAAGCCCGGTCCCGGCAGCATCAGCGAAGCCATCCAGCAAAGGCTGCCCGTCATCGTGGTGCGCAATGTGTGGACCATGCCGCAGGAGCGGTACAACACCGAATGGGTGCAGGAGCGCGGCGCCGGCATGGTGCTGGACTCCTTCCGAGCCGTCCGCGAGGGTGTATCGGCGCTGACGGCGCGCATGGACGAGTACCGCGCCGGGGTCGCGTGCATTCAAAATCGCGCGATATTCGAAATCCCGGCCATCCTCGGCGAAATACTGCGGCTCAGTGATGCAGCCGCGGATAGGCGTCGATCTCATCCAGCATTTCCGGGCCGCCCAGCGCCTGCATCTGATCCAGTATCCATTCACGCCGCTGCTGAACGTACCTCGACGGCGCTGCCGCCGAATACCGCTCTGGGTTCGGCAATACGGCGGCGAGCACGGCGGCATCGCCGCGCGTGAGCCGGGAGGCGGGCTTGTGGAAGAAACGCTGCGCGGCCGCTTCGGCGCCGTAGGTGCCGTAGCCGAACTCGGCAATGTTCAAATAGACCTCCAATATCCGCCGCTTCGGCCATAGGGATTCGATGAGGACCGTGAAATAGGCCTCGAGGCCCTTGCGAAAATAGCTGCGCCCCGACCACAGAAAGAGGTTCTTGGCCACCTGCTGGCTGATGGTGCTGGCGCCGCGCACCTTGTGGCTATGCTGGTTGAGCGCGTAGGCCTTTTCGATGGCCTCCACGTCGAAGCCCCAGTGCTCGGGAAACTTCTGATCCTCTGAGGCGACGACCGCGAGCGGCAGATTGGGCGAGATCCGGTCCAAATCCACCCATCGATGGCGGAACACGTAATTGGAGTCGCGGCTCACCCACGCCGCGGTTTGCGCTTCGGCCATGAAGGCCGTGAAGGGCGGATCGATCCAGCGCAGCGACAGCACGGACAGAATGCTCGCCGCAAGCAACGCGGCGAGCAGCGCCAGCATCACCCGGAACAACCGGCCGAAGAATGACCTCTTTTGCGCCACGCCTTAGCGTCAGGCAGGCAGACGCCGCACGCTCTTCATGATGACCGCCTCGACGGGGACGTCGTCGAAGCCGCGCTTGCGGCCGGTTTCGACTGCGGCGATCTTGTCGATCACGTCCATGCCTTCGGTCACCTGCGCAAACACGGCGTAGCCGAAGTTGCCGCGCGAGTGGTCGAGAAACTCGTTGTCTTTCAAGTTGACGAAGAACTGCGAGGTCGCGCTGTTGATGTCACTGGTGCGCGCCATGGACAGCGTGCCGCGCTTGTTCTTCAGGCCGTTGTCAGCCTCGTTCTTCACCGGCGACTGCGTCTTCTTCTGCGACATGTCTTCGGTGAAGCCGCCTCCTTGGATGACGAAACCCGGAACGATGCGGTGGAAGATCGTGCCGTCGAAGAACCCAGCGTCGATGTAGCTCAGAAAGTTGGCCACCGACAAGGGCGCGTCTTTCTCGAACAGCTCGACCGTAAAATCGCCGAGAGAGGTTTCGAAGCGGATCATAAGGGTTCCTGATGAGTTGAGTGAACGGCTCCCAGCGTGACGCGGGGTTTGCCTGAGAAATCGGAATAGGAGCGAATCCTCGAGAAGCCATGTCGTTCGAGCAATTGTGCAACATCCGGCGCTTGATCGGCGCCGTGCTCCAGTATCAACTGGCATTCGGGCTGCAAATGCGCCGCCGCGCCGCGTACGATGGCCGACAGGGCCTCGAGCCCGGTGGGTCCCGCAGCAAGGGCCATGGCGGGTTCCGCGGCCAATTTTTCGAGGGCGGGATCGCCCGCGGCGACATACGGCGGATTGGCGACGATCAAGTCGAAGCGGCGGCCCGCGACCGGTTCGAACCAGGAACCCAAGCGCCAATCGATGTGCAAGAGCCCAAATTTACGCGAATTCCCGGCTGCCACCTCGAGCGCCGGCGCTGAGATATCGACCCCGGTGAGCCGCCACTCGGGCCTCTCGGCGGCGAGCGCGAGGGCGATCGCGCCGCTGCCCGTGCCCAGATCGAGTACGGAGTAAGGGACCCCTTCGGGGATTCGGCGCGGGGGCAGCAGCTCGAGCGCCAGCTCGACCAGCAGTTCGGTTTCCGGCCGCGGCACGAGCACCGCCGGCGTGACGTCGAGCTCGAGCGACCAGAACTCGCGGATGCCCGTGAGATACGCGATCGGCGAGCCGCTGTGGCGCTTGTCGATCAAGCCGGCAAAGGCCCGCGCGGCGTCGGTCGGGACGAGGTCGTCTCCGTGGGCGATCAGTCCGGAGCGCTGCCGCCCGAGTAGCAACCCCAGCAGTAGTTCTGCATCGAGCCGGGGTGAATCGCTGCGTCCTTCGAGCGCACGCGCGCCGCTTCGCAACAGCTCTGCGACCGTGCTTTGCGGCGTTACGTCGAGGGCGAGATTACTCAACTTGCTGCGCCAACTCTTCGGCCTGGTATTCCTGATTCAACGCACGAATCAGCTCATCGAGGTTGCCGTTCATGACGTCGTCGAGCTTGTAGAGCGTGAGATTGATGCGATGGTCGGTCACGCGGCCCTGCGGAAAATTGTAGGTGCGAATGCGTTCGGAGCGATCGCCGGAGCCGACCTGCAATTTGCGCGATTGAGCCTGCTGACTTTGCTGCTTTTCGCGCTCGGCGGCGAGCAGCCGGGCTTTCAACAAGGACATGGCCCGGGAGCGATTCTTGTGCTGTGAGCGCTCGTCCTGGCACTCCACCACCACGCCGGTGGGGATATGCGTGATGCGAATCGCCGAATCGGTCTTGTTGACATGCTGGCCGCCGGCGCCCGAGGCGCGAAAGGTATCGATGCGCAGATCGGCCGGATTCAACTCGACGGCTTCCACCTCTTCTAATTCGGGCAGGATCGCCACGGTACAGGCCGAGGTATGAATGCGTCCCTGCGCCTCGGTGGCGGGCACGCGCTGCACGCGATGCGTGCCGGACTCGAATTTGAGCAGCGAATAAGCCCCGCGACCGATGACCCGGCTGATGACTTCCTTGTAGCCGCCATGCTCGCCCGGGCTTTCGCTCAAGGTCTCCACCTCCCAACCCTTGGACTCGGCATAGCGGGTATACATCCGAAACAGATCCCCGGCGAATATGGCGGCCTCATCGCCGCCGGTGCCGGCGCGAACCTCCAGGAATATGTTGCTGTCGTCTTGCGGGTCCTTCGGGATCAGCAGGCGCTGCAGCTCGAGTTCCTCGGCCGCAATGCGCGGGGCGAGATCCGCCAGCTCATCTTCGCCCATGTCCTTGGTCGCGAGATCGTCGTCCGACGCCAGCTCCTGGGCAACCCCCAAGTCGCGTTCGAGCGCGGTGAAGCGCCGATAGCGCTCGATGAGAGGACCCAACCGCGAATACTCCATCGACAATTCACGGAATTGATTTTGACGCGCGATCACGCCCGCGTCCGACAAAAGGCGGCTGATTTCCTCGAAGCGTTCGTCCAATTTCTCGAGTTTGCGCCGGATGGAGTCTTTCATGGCGGCGGATTATAGCGGCCAGGGGAACACCCAGGCAGGTTCCTGGGGCTCAACGCCGGTCGCGTTCTTCGGCCAACGCCTGGGTGACGGCCTCCGCGAGGGCGGAATCCTTCGATTCCGCGGCCTGGCGCAAGGCCTGGGTGGGAGTGTGCAGCAGCCGATTCGTCAGGGTATGGGCCAGATACTCGATCACTTCATCGGCGGATTTGCCCGCCGCCAGCAGGCGCCGCGCCTGCTCCACGGTTTGCAGCCGGATGGCATCGGCCTGCTCGCGCAGCGCGCGGATGGCCGGACCCGCGTCGTGGGCCCGTGCCTCGGTTAAGAATCGCGCGACCTCCTCGTCGATAAGCAGCCGGGCCCCTCCCGCCGCCACTTCGCGCTGCTGGCGGTTCTCGTCGATCAGCTGCTGCAAATCATCGATGGAGAACAAGTACACGTCCTCGAGGTCCGCGACGGCCGGGTCGATATCGCGCGGCACGCCCAAGTCGACCATGAAAATCGGCCGCCTTCGTCGTGCACGGATGGCCGCCTCGGCCGCGCTCTTGGTGATGAGCGGGACCAGACTTGCCGTGCAAGAGATGACGATGTCGGCCTCCGCCAATTCCTGGTCCAAGTCCGCGAGACCGACCGCGTGTGCCTTGACCTCCGAGGCCAGCGCCTGCGCCCTGGACAAGGTGCGGTTGGCGATGACCATGCGTTTGACGCCGGCGCTCGCGAAGTGGCGGGCCGCCAAAGTGTTCATCTCTCCGGCGCCAACCATGAGCGCGGTGTGTGCACTCAAATCCGAATACACGCGCCGCGCCAGACTCACGATGGCGGAGGCGATGGACACGGCGTTCTCGCCGATGCGTGTCTCGGACCGTATGCGCTTGGCCGCTGAGAAGGCGGCTTGAAATAGTTTGTTGAGTGCGGGACCGGTGCTTCCGACTTCTTGCGCCACGCGGTACGCCTCTTTGAGCTGTCCCAAAATCTGGGCCTCGCCGAGCACCATGGAGTCCAACCCCGAGGCCACACTGAATGCGTGCTCGATCGCGCGCTGTTCCTGGTGAACATACAGGCTGGGGGCGAGATCGAGATTATGGCCGTGGTGGCGTTCCAGCCATCGCGACAGCTCTTCGCCGCTCGCGGATCCGGCCCAGTACACCTCGGTGCGATTGCAGGTGGACAGGATCACCACCTCCGCAACCCCGACTTCCTGGCGCAGCGTGCGCAAGGCGGCAAGCAATCGCTCCTCGCTGAACGCTACCTTCTCGCGCAGGGCGACCGGTGCGGTCTTGTGATTGATACCGAGGACGTTGAATACCATTGAAGCGCTTTTGGACCGTAAGCCTCTGATTCTGGTGGAAGACGTACCGCAAGAGCAAGCTTAGAATCCAGGCGCCTGCGTGGTCATTTCGCTATAGTGCGGCCGTGTCCTCGACTCCAATCTTCGCAAGGGCTTCAATTGGGCTTGCGCTGGCCGCCAGCGCTGCCTGCGCCGCCATTCATCCGAAGCCCGAGGAGAGCGCTCCGCAGTCATTTTATACGGTCACGGCCGAGATAGCCCTCGCACGCCACCAGCCGCGCATCGCTGCGGTCCAGTACGCGGCCGCTGCGGCCAACGAAACCGACGTGAAACTGCTGGAACGGGCGGCGCAAGTCGCCGCGGAGGCCTTACAGCCCTCGCTCGAGCAGGAGGTAGCCGCGCGCTGGATGCAAGTCGATCCCAAGTCGGTGGAGGCACAGCGCGCGGCGGCGCGTGCAGCCTTGGCGTTGTACAAGGTCGATCAGGCCGCGGCTCACTATCGCGCGGTGCTCACACGCTCTCCGATCGGTGCGGACGCGGAGTTCACGGCGCTCGAGTCCGAGCTTGGCGGCAACGACAATATCTTCGGCGCGCGTCAGGTCGCCGACGCCCTCGCGGACTCGTTCCCGTCCTCCGCTGCCGCGCTTCGGGTACAGGGGTTCGCGGCCTTGCGCGCGGATGATCCGGCGGCCGCGGTGCGCAGTTTGACGGCGGCGTTGGCCCTTCCGGGCGCGGGCGATCATGGCGGCGATGAGGGACATCGCGAGTTGCTACAAACCCTCGGGCGCGCGCAGATCATGGCAGGCGACGCCGAAGGACCGCTCGCGCGAGCGCAGGAAACGCTCGAGCGCCAAGATACGCCCGCCAACCGCTTGGACTACGCGCTATTGCTGATGACGGCGCAGCGCGACTCGGCGGCGTCGCAGCAATTGGAAATTCTTACGCAGAATACCGACTACGCGCCCGTGGCGGTGCGCTTGCTCGGGCTCGTCGAGTTTCAAGAAGGGCATTTCGAAGCTGCAACCGAGAGGTTTGCGCAGCTATTGCGGGCTCAGCGCTATTTGGACGATGCGTTCTACTACCTAGGGCTGATCGCCGATCGGCGCAACGATCCCGAACAGGCGCTGCGCCTCTATGCGCAGGTACAGAGCGGCGACAATGCGGTGCCGGCGTTGCTGCGGGCGGCCGCGATACTCCAGAAACACGGCGCGCCGACGGCCGCCGGAGAATTGCTCGACCGGCTCGTCGAGGACGAGCCGCAGCGCGCGCCGGAAATCCTGGCGGCGCGCGCGCGGATGTACGTCGACCTGGCCGACTATCCGCAGGCCATCGCCGTTCTTGAGCGCGGGGAGAAGGAGTATCCGGACAGCGTCGATTTGCGTTATGCCATGGCATCGACGTACGAGGATATGGGGCGAGTTGCAGCAGCGTTGCATGAATTGACCGGACTCTTGGATGCAAGACCCGACGATCCGGCGGCGATGAACGCGCTCGGGTACACCCTGGCCGATCATTCCCGGAAGCTCAAGCGTGCTCGAAAACTCATTGAACGGGCCTACGCCGCCGCGCCAAAAAATGCGGCCATTCTCGACAGCCTGGGTTGGGTGTTGTTCCGGCAAGGTCACGTCGCAGAAGCGGAACCCTACTTGAGAGCCGCCTACCAGGACGATCGCGGCGGCGATATTGCGGCGCATCTGGGCGAGGTGCTATGGCAGCTCGGAAAGCCCGCGGATGCCGAACACATCTGGTCCGAAGCCGGCGCGACCGACGCCGACAATCGATTGCTCAAGGCGACGCGGCAGCGATTCCACGCCATGCCGCCGCCACCCGTACCGGCGCAGCCCGCGCCCGCGGCACCGCAGACGGCACCCCCGCCGCCGCCGGTGTTCCCGCTGCCGAAACCGTCGACCATCGTGTATTGAGCCTTCGTGTATCGCGCAACCGTCGTTTTGCTGTGTTCGCTGCTGCTCGCCGCCTGCGCGACGACGCGGCGAGCGCCGCCGGCCCCGGCGGAAGGCTGGGAGCAGAGGGCCTCTGATTTGCAGCGGCAGAGGTCGTGGCAACTCGACGGCCGTGCCGCCGTTGCCATTGCCGCGCAGGGCTGGCAGGCCACCTTGAATTGGCGGCAGCGCGGCGATTCGGAGGAGGTTCATTTGTCGGGGCCGTTCGGAGTCGGCGCGTTGGTGCTCAAGCGCTCGCCCGACGGGCTGTCGTTGAACGGTGCGCCGCCGAGCGACGCCGTGACGGACCAGCTCCAAGAGAAATTGGGGTTCGAGCTGCCGCTCGAGCATTTGCGTTTCTGGCTGCTCGGAGTACCAGATCCGAGCGCGGCCTTCGAGGTGAAGCGCAACGAACAGGACCGTGCATCACAGCTGCGCCAAGCCGACTGGAGCATCGACTACGATCGCTACATGCCGGTCGCCGGCGACCTGCTGCCCGCGCACCTGGTACTCAGCCGCGAGGGCGTGCGAGTCCGTATCGCCGTCGATCACTGGGAGTGGCCGCAGTGAGTGCGCCGTGGCCGGCACCGGCCAAGCTCAACTTGTTCCTGCACATCGTCGGCCGGCGGACCGACGGATACCACGAACTGCAGACCTGTTTTCAGTTCGTCGATTTATGCGACGAGATCACGATCGAGGTGCGCAACGACGGGCGGATTCGACGCGTGGCCGACATGCCGGGCGTCGCCGCGGAGGCGGATCTTTGCGTGCGCGCGGCGCGAGCGCTGCAGGCGGCCGCAGGCTGCTCGCTCGGCGCGGACATCGGCGTGCTCAAGCGCATCCCCATGGGCGGGGGTCTCGGCGGCGGAAGTTCCGATGCGGCGACCTGCCTCGCGGCACTCAATCAACTGTGGCGACTGCACTGGTCCAAGCAAGACCTTGCGGTGTTAGGGCTCAAATTGGGGGCCGATGTGCCCGTCTTTGTCCATGGCCGCACCGCCTGGGCCGAGGGAGTAGGGGAGCGCCTGACCCCCCTGTATCCGCCGCTGGCGCCGGTCGAGGCTAACTATTTGATTATTAAGCCGAATATCGGGGTGAGTACTGCGGACGTATTTCAAGATCCTGAATTGACAAGAAATTCTGCGCCCATCACAATTCACGGTTTCCTGGCGTCTGGTGGACGGAACGACTGCGTGGGCGTGGTGCGGCGCCGATATCCCGAGGTCGCGCGCGCGCTCGATTGGCTGTCGGCCTTCGGCTCTGCCCGCCTGACCGGAACCGGAGCCTGCGTCTTCCTGGTCTGCGAGTCGATGGACCGCGGCCGGGAGATACTGGGCCAATTGCCGCCGGGGCTGGATGGATTTTTGGCCCGAGGACTGAACGACTCGCCCTTGCTGGAAAGATTAGAATTTAACGTTAGTTGATTCCATTGGGGTGTCGCCAAGCGGTAAGGCAGCGGGTTTTGATCCCGCCATACGGAGGTTCGAATCCTTCCACCCCAGCCAAATTGTACGGTTGGAGCGGTTCGTCGACCCACCCCAGCCATTTTAGAGCTTGAGCCCATGTCGCAAGGAAATGAGTTCGATTCTTTGACCATCGCCCTGTTCACCGGCAAGGCGAATCCTGCGCTTGCGCAGGAGATCGCGCGGCATTTGCACGTGCAATTGGGAAGGGCGGACGTGGGCCGGTTCAGCGACGGCGAAGTGAGCGTCGAGTTGATGGAGAACGTGCGCGGACGCGACGTGTTCATCGTGCAGCCGACATCGCCGCCGGCGGAGAATTTGATGGAGCTTCTGATGATGACAGACGCCTGCCGGCGGGCGTCGGCGAAGCGGGTCACCGCGGTGGTACCGTACTTCGGCTACGCCCGGCAGGATCGCCGTCCGCGCGCGACGCGCGTCGCCATCACGGCGAAGCTCGTGGCGAATATGATAGCGAGCGCGGGCGTCGACCGATTGTTGACCGTCGATCTGCACGCGGATCAGATCCAGGGGTTCTTCGACATACCGGTCGACAATGTTTACGCATCGCCGGTGCTGCTGGGAGACGCCTGGAAGCAGAAGTACCGGGACATGGTGGTGGTGTCGCCGGACGTAGGCGGTGTGGTTCGCGCGCGCGCCTTGGCGAAGCGCCTGGATGACGCCGAGTTGGCCATCATCGACAAGCGGCGGCCGCGGCCGAACGAATCGAAGGTGATGAACATCATCGGCGAAGTCGAAGGCCGGACCTGCGTGCTGATCGACGACATGGTGGATACCGCAGGCACGCTGTGCCAGGCGGCGCAGGCGCTGAAGGACGAGGGTGCGCTCAAGGTGGTGGCCTACATCACGCACCCCGTGTTGTCCGGCGCCGCGATCGAGCGCATCTCGAAGTCGGTATTGGATGAACTGGTGGTGACGGACACGATACCGCTCTCGGAGAGCGGCAAGGCGTGCAAGCGGATACGCCAGTTGAGCGTGGCGGGATTGCTGGCGGAGACAATCCGCCGCATCAACGACGAAGAGTCGGTGAGCTCGCTGTATATCGATTGAATGGTCGGTGCGCGCGCAATTGGTCGCGATGCGCGAGCGCCGTGTTTGTGATGTAACTGGAGAAGATTATGAAGACCTCTTTTGAACTCGACGCCGAGTTCCGCGAGACGCAAGGCAAAGGTGCGAGCCGCCGCCTGCGTCACGACGGAAAGGTACCGGCAATTCTGTATGGCGGGCACGCCGAAGCGCGCGCCCTGACATTGAGCCATCAGAAGCTCCTGATCATGCTCGACAACGAGCGCTTCTATTCGACCATCCTGAATTTGAAGGTGGGCGATCAGACGCAGGCGGCCATCTTGAAGGACGTGCAGCGGCACCCGTTCAAGAATGCGGTCGTGCACGTCGACTTTCAGCGCGTCGAGGAAAACGAAAAGATCCGCATCAGCATCCCGCTGCATTTCACGGGCGCTGCGGTCTCCCCGGGCGTCAAGTCCCAGGGCGGACTCGTATCGCACATGCGCACCGAAACGGAAGTCTCCTGCCTGCCGAAGGACTTGCCGGAATTCATCGAGGTCGATATTTCCGGGCTGTCGCTGAACGAGAGCGTCCATCTCTCGCAGCTGAAAATCCCCCCGGGCGTGACTTTGGTCGAACTCGCGAAGGATGACGTGGCGGTCGTAGCCATTCACAGCCCGCGTGCGGAAGAGCCGGAGCCGACTGCGGCAGCGGCGGCCGGTACGCCGGCGGCGGAGGGTGCGGCAGCGGCGCCCGGTGCGCCTGCGGCAGCGGCGCCTGCGGCCGGTGCGGATGCGGCGAAGAAGGCAGAGCCGGCCAAGAAGGACGAGGCCAAGAAAGAGCCGGCGAAGAAAGACGCCAAGAAGTAACTCTCGATACCTTGGATCAGTGGGGCCGTCTGCATGGCGGCCCTTACTTTTTTTATCTTTTGTCCGGTGAGTGCGTTCAGGATGAGTGGTTTAGCTTTGCGCGTCATCGTCGGCCTGGGCAATCCGGGTCCCGAACATCTGGTCACCCGTCACAACGCGGGTTTCTGGTTCGTGGACTTGCTCGCGCGCCGGCACGGCGGCGAGTTTCGCGATTACCGAAAGTTCTCCGGAGAAACGGCGCGCATCACCTTGAGCGAGCGGGAAATCATTCTATTGAAGCCCACGACGTACATGAATCGCAGCGGTCTCGCGGTTCGCCAGTTGAGCGATTTCTACAAGATTGCGCCTGAAGAGATTCTGGTGGCGCACGACGAACTCGATCTCCCGGTGGGCAGCGTTCGCCTGAAGCAGGGCGGGGGTCACGGCGGTCACAATGGCCTGCGCGATACCGTCGCGCACATCGGCGAGACGTTCTGGCGTCTTCGCTTAGGGATCGGCCATCCCGGCAATAAG
>Ga0210398_10001013_pt1 | contig 30263 bp, 25 predicted proteins | sample IncBWC4OmetaG_FD_161047 | JGI IMG/M metagenome (GOLD analysis project Ga0210398, IMG submission 161047) | Forest soil microbial communities from Barre Woods Harvard Forest LTER site, Petersham, Massachusetts, United States - Inc-BW-C-4-O | ecosystem: Environmental > Terrestrial > Soil >... | reverse complement strand
GCATCCTGCATCGAAAGACATTCGGGCTGGGACAGATACGAATATTGAATTTCTTGACGCCGGCCTTCCGCTTAGTGGACTCGTGGCTGCCGCTTCCGCCACTTTCCATCATTGCAATACTGCGGAAGGAAAACCAAGAAGGGCTTGCGAATTCGACGGCACCCTTGCCGTCGTAGTCAAATATGGCGAAGGTCCGAAAGTTTCGCCACAAAAGCCGGGATGCTTACCGTTGAGGAAGCGGAGCTCGCTTGCGTAGGTTCACCAAATACGAAGTACTTCTGGCGCTCCTGTTCCTGCTGACACTACCGCTCAGTAATCCCTGGGTGCGGGGCGACGGCGTCGGCTACTACGCTTTCGCGCGGTCGATGCTGATCGAACATCGCCTGGACTTCACGAAAGACTGGCTGGCCGCCAACACTAGTTTTCGAATGGACCGCACGGACGCACAAGGAAATATCGCACCGAGCGAATACACCGCAACGGGGCACCTTAAGAACCACTTTTCCGTGGGACCCGCCATTCTGTGGTTCCCATTTCTTGTAGTGACGCACAGGGGCGTACTCTTGTACGACGATCTCGGTGGGCATGTTCCTGCCGATGGTTTCTCCAAGCCGTACCGAGTTGCCATGGCTGTGGGCACGGCGCTGTATGGGTTTTTTGCGCTGATGATTTCCTTTGTGCTGGCGCGAAGATACGTTCCCGAGCGCTGGGCCTTTCTTGCCACTATTGGCATCTGGTTCGCGAGCTCGTTTCCGGTGTACATGTATTTCAATCCGTCATGGTCCCATGCGCATGCGGCTTTCGTGGTGGCGCTGTTCCTCTGGTATTGGATCCGCACGCGCGCCGCGCGGACAGGATTCCAATGGATGGTCCTCGGAACGATTGGCGGACTGATGATGGATGTCTATTACGCGAATGGAGTTCTGCTGCTGCTGCCGTTGCTCGAGTCGCTTGCCGGCTATTGGGAAGGATTGCGGGGAAGGGCGAGAGAACCAATCGGCCGCCTATTCATTGGGAATGTGGTCTTCGTGGCTGCGCTGGTTACAGCATTTCTGCCGACACTAATAACAAAGCGGATCATCTATGGAAGCTATGTAAAATCGGGGTATGAACATCTTTGGGTATGGACGTCCCCGTACTTACTCAAAGCATGCTTTTCCGCCGATCACGGTCTTTTCAGCTGGACTCCCATTTTGATCCCGGCCGTTGTCGGTCTCTTTTTTTTGCGAAGGTACGATCGAGATCTCGCGGTGTACTCGATCCTGATCTTCGCAGCACTCTTGTACACTATTGGGTGCTACGAGGCGTGGGACGGGCTCTCCTCTTTCGGGAACCGGTACTTCTTCTCGTTGACACCGATATTCGTGCTGGGGCTGGCGGCATTTCTTGACTCGCTCGAACGCGCGTGGAGCAACAAGCGTGCGTTGATCGTTTCCGTGAGCGCGACGGCAGTGTTGACGCTCTGGAACATGGGCCTCATTTTCCAATGGGGTACCCACCTGATTCCGTCGCGCGGTCCCATTTCCTGGCACGACGCAGCGTATAACCAATTTGCGGTTGTTCCAGTGGAGGCAGCTCAAACGGTGAAGAGCTATATGTTGCGCCGAAAGGGATTGATGGATCAGATCGAACAAGAAGATGTGAAGCAGCTCAAAACTCGGGGAACCGAGTGAATAGCGTGAGTGCCACCTCCGCAGCAGCCGTTCTCGCGAAACCTTTCGTACTTCGCATCACGCCGCCAAGCCGTTGGTGGACCATTTCGTTCCGTGAGCTATGGTCATACCGCGAGCTGCTCTACTTCTTTGTGTGGCGGGATATCAAGATCCGCTACAAACAGACGGCGATCGGTGCGGCATGGGCGGTTCTGCAACCGTTTCTCACCATGCTCGTTTTTAGCCTTTTCTTCGGGAGGCTGGCGCACATTCCGTCCGGCGGCTTGCCCTATCCGGTCTTTTATTACAGCGCTCTGCTTCCCTGGATGTATTTCGCCGCGGCTTTGCAGAATGCGACCAACACGATCGTCGAAAATCAGCGGCTGATCACGAAAGTCTACTTTCCGCGGCTGGCCCTGCCGCTTTCGGCGGTTCTTTCAGGCTTGGTCGATTTCGGCGTTGCATTTGGGATGTTTCTCGTGCTGATGGTTTACTACGGCATTCGCCCGGGCGCCGCAGTGCTGTGGCTTCCCGTGTTCTTGCTGCTGGCGATTCTGACGGCGCTCGGCGTCGGGCTTTGGCTTTCCGCGCTGAATGCGATATACCGCGACGTCCGCTACGTGATGCCGTTTCTGGTGCAATTCTGGCTCTTCGCTTCGCCGGTGGTGTATGCGAGCTCGCTGGTACCGGTCAAATGGCGCTGGCTCTATGGCCTGAACCCGATGGCGGGCGTAATCGAGGGATTTCGGTGGTCGCTCACGGGGCGTGGCGATCCGCCCGGACGGCTGATCTGCGTTTCTGCCGGAGTGGTGATTGTAGTTCTCTTCGGTGGCATTGGGTATTTCCAGAAAATGGAAACGACGATAGCCGATGTGGTTTGAGGGCTGAATGGCCCAGACGATGAGCAAAACTGTTATTCACGTCGAGGGATTGGGTAAGCGCTACCGCGTTGGGGAGCGCGAGCGCTACCTTGCGTTGCGCGATGTGCTGACGCGCGCATTTAAGGCGCCGTTTCGCCGCGGTCGGGAACGCCGCACGCGTGATTATCTATGGGCGCTGCGCGACGTGTCGTTCGGCGTACAGCAAGGCGAGGTCGTCGGCCTGATCGGGCGCAATGGCGCTGGCAAGACGACACTCCTAAAGATCCTATCGCGCATCACGACCCCGACAACGGGCTCGGCCGAGATTCATGGCCGGGTCGGAAGCCTACTCGAGGTTGGCACCGGATTTCATCCAGAGCTGACGGGACGGGAGAACGTGTTCTTGAGCGGAGCCGTCCTCGGAATGAAGAATGGCGAAACCGTTCGGAAGTTCGATGAGATCGTTGATTTCTCCGGGGTCGAACGCTACATCGACACGCCTCTCAAACATTTCAGCACCGGCATGCAGATGCGGCTGGCGTTTGCTGTCGCCGCCCATCTGGAACCGGAGATCCTGTTTGTGGACGAAGTGTTGGCGGTCGGCGACCTCGAGTTTCAAAAAAAGTGCCTCGGCAAAATGCAGGAGGTGTCCAAGAGCGGCCGCACGATTGTTTTCGTCAGTCATCAGATGAATCAGATCCGCCGGCTTTGCCAATGCTGTTTGTGGATCGATGGCGGCAAAGTCCGGCTTTCTGGTTCGATGCTGGAGGTTGTAAGCGCCTACGAAGCAAGTTTTTCTACTCTCCCCTCGCTCACTGCAAACGGTGCGGGAGATCGGAACCACTCGACACATTTTCTAAGCTGGCGCATCGCCGAGGCGCAGAACGATTTGCCGAATGTGCTGAACAGCTTTGGCAGCGTCACTTTCGAGTCGTCGCTCGCGGTAATTGAAGATATTCGCGACGGTGTGCACGGGATTGCGCTGTTTAATTCGGACCACCAGCTCATCTGGGCGACGTCGGTCGATAAGCTGGCGCTGAAAAGTGGCTTGCATAATCTCCGTTTCAAGCTTCCCTCGCTTCCGCTGCGGCCGGGCAACTATCACTGGGACGTAAGCATATGGGAGGGCGGGCGCTGCTTCGACCGGTGGGCCTGCGTTCCGGAAATGATTGTCGGCACGAAGCCCATTACACACCCGCAAGAAGAGTGGCAAGGATTACTAAATATTCCCTGGGAGTTTCACGCAGAGCAGTCCGGCGACTCGGCGATCGGGCAAAGCGGTCGGTGACGAGCCCGCGAACTCACCAAAGGAGTGCTCCTGGTCCGGTATCGGTTCCCCAGCGAATCGTGAGTATTCGCTTTGCCAAGACATGACCCAGCCGATTAAGCGTGATGCTGACATCCTCGCCCTAAAAACCCTGCGGGAGTGTCCCTTGTGTGAGGGCAGAAGACTGCGTGCCCAATTTGACGTACGTCATATCACCGGCGATCCGCTCCATTCATGGGCTCCAGAACAGGGCTTCGCTGTTGTTCCCATCGTCGCTTGTCGGGATTGTGGCTTTGTGTTTAAGTCTGTTCAGCCCACGGCGCATTATCTCGAACAGCACTATGTGCAATTGCCCAGGGACTATATCGAGCGCGTTGCGGAGGAATTCACGGAGCATCGCGAAGACTATCGCGTTGCGCGCGAAATTCTGCTGAAGGCTTTTCCGCGGGGCGCAGCGATTCTCGACGTGGGCTGCGCCACCGGATATTTCCTTCACTCGCTGGGAAAAGCGTGGGAGAAGGACGGCCTTGAAATATTTCACCTGGCCGCTGAGCGAGCTAGGCAGCGCGGGGACATCAGCGTTCACGAGTGCGAAATTGGATCAGCCGGATTCGCGAGCGAGTCGTTCGATGTCGTGTGCAGCTTTGATGTCGTAGAACATCTGCCGGACCCCAGGGCCTTTTTCCGGGAGGCTCATCGAATTCTGAAGCCTTCCGGCTGGCTACTTCTGGGCACCGGAGACTCCCGCTCCGCCGGCGCCCTTCTTTCCGGGAACCGTTGGGCATATTTCTCCATTCCGGAACACGTCTCTTTTTTCAACAAATCTTCTCTCAGCATCGGCCTTCGCAAAGTCGGTTTCCGACACACTGAATTCAAGAGAATCCACCATGGGGAGCGAAACGTCGCAGTGTTGACGGGATGGATCCGGGCCGTGGGAAAACACTGGGCCATTACGGTCTTTGGCAAAGGCGTCACGCGCTTGAAGTTGTTCCGGCAAAAAACTAGCGATTTCCCCGTACCTTATTTCTTCGATCACATGATATGCATAGCCAAGGGAAAGAATGGGGAGCGGACGATTGCGTAATCCTGGTCGTTGAAAGTGGATGGCAGTCCGTGTTGAGAATGAGATTGGAAGCTGTCAGGTGTGAGGGAGGGCTGTAGTGGGAATCTGGAAAGTATTAGTCACTGGAAGCAGTGGGCTGATTGGCTCCGAAGCCGTCCAGTACTTTGATCACCAAGGCTATCAGGTGGTTGGTGTTGATAACAATATGCGACGCATGTTTTTCGGCCCCGCCGGAGACACGTCATGGAATCTCGAGCGCTTAAAGAAATCGACATCGCGATTCGAGCATCGCGACCTCGATATTCGAAACCGCGAAGGGATCTTCGCTCTCCTCAAAGAGTTCCGTTTCGATGCCGTCCTTCACTGCGCGGCACAGCCATCTCACGACAAAGCCAAGGAGATCCCGCTAGTCGATTTCGAGATCAATGCGCTCGGTACAGCAAATGTCCTCGAAGGAGTTCGCCGATTCTGTCCCGAAGCGCGGATGGTGTTTCTCAGTACGAATAAGGTATACGGCGACGCTCCAAACGAAAAGGCACTGAAGGAATTGCCCCAGCGCTTCGATTTCGCCGATCCGACCGATTGGGAAGGAATTAGCGAAGAATGCCGCATAGATCGCACCACGCATTCGATTTTCGGAGCCTCCAAGGTTGCAGCTGATGTTTTGGCGCAGGAGTACGGTCGATACTTTGGACTGAGCGTTGGAGTATTTCGGGGCGGCTGCCTCACGGGCCCCAATCATTCTGGTGTGGAATTACACGGGTTCTTGTCATATGTGGTGAAGGTGGCTCTCGCCGGAGAGATTTATACGGTTTTCGGGCACAAAGGGAAACAGGTGCGCGACAATATTCACAGCTTCGATGTGGTCCGGGCCGCCGACGAGTTTTTCCGAGCGCCTCGGCCGGGAGAAGTTTACAACATAGGCGGCGGCCGAGAGAACAGCGTGTCGATTCTAGAGGTGTTCGATCAAATCCAAGCGATCACGGGAAAACAAGTGCGATGGGAATATCGCGACGAGCCGCGCAAGGGGGACCACATCTGTTACATCAGCGACCTTCGAAAGTGGCGCGCGCACTTTCCCAATTGGGAGCTGTCGTATAGCTTGGAAAGAATTCTTCAGGAAATCTTGCAGGCTGAGCACAAGCGCCTCACGTCGCCACGACGAGTTTAGTGCGCGACCAAGGTAATCCGTTGAATCCCGACATTTCAGCAATTTGTGGACTCAGTTGCTATTCCGTGGAGCAAGTAAATTCGGTCCTCGCGGGCGGCTTGTCGGTCTGTTTCCATAAGCAAACCGGTGTCCTATTCTCACCAGCTTGGACTCGAAATATTTCCACGATACCAGCGCAAGACAGAGTGCCAGGACAAAAGACAGAAGCGCAGCGAGGGCGTCGAACCCATTGGCCATTACGGGTGCATGGTGCAACAAAAGGCGAAATACAGCATCCAAAATGATTTCGTGAAACAAGTACAGGGCGTATGCGATGGTGCCAAGCCACATCAGCCACCGTATGCGAAAAGCTCGGCTCAGAATGCCCTCCTGAGATACCATTGCGATCATCAATAGGGAGGCATAAAACAGTGCCACGCACGTGAACCCGAGAGTACACATCGGCATCGTTCCCGCTCCCCAGCCCTTGTATGTGAGAACTGCAACACCGAACGCGAAGATCCCGAAGAACGTCCTTATAATCCAGGTGTTTTCTGTGAGAATTTCTTTGCAATAGGCATCTCGCAAAAGCACCGAACAGATTACGCCGAGCATCAGCGCATCCGCGCGCGAAACGATCAGCGTGTAGGCTGCTGTGCCCCAGGAGGGACCATAGTGCACGTACATCAGAGAGCGAGCGGCGACGGATCCAAATGCGAGCGCGACCGCTGCCGGTAATAGCCAAAACCTTGGTAGCAGACGAATAATTGCTGGAAGCAAAAGATAGAATTGCTCCTCAACTGCCAAGGACCAACTAAGGGTCAAATACACGGCGTCCCATGCGTGATGCGCAAGCCAGAAATTCTGGGTAAAAGTGAAATAGACGTACCACGGCATCGGGCTGCCAAGCGTCTCTCGCAGCGTTGTTTGCCGTCCAGCGGCCAAGCTCCAAAGCAACAGATACGCGACCACAACGACTAGATATATCGGCAGAATGCGAAATACGCGCCGGAGGTAGAACGTGCTGAAATAGTTGGATGAATCCTTCGCGTCAAACAGAATCCCGCCAATCAAGAAGCCGGATAGAACAAAAAAGAGGTCCACGCCGCTCCACATTAGCAATCCAGCGTGCGCGATCAGTCGAGCGAAGACGCCGGGTTGCGGTGCCCGCGCGATTGGGACAACGATGAAATGCCAAACTACGACGAGCAGGATCGCGGTGCCTCGAATGCCGTCTAGCTGCGGAATGCGACGTGCAGATTCGGTCATTCGCTTTTACTCGCACCACGTGACACACAGCGTTCCATCAGCACATCTGTTCCGCGAGGCTCTTGGCGATGCGACTCGCGTCGTGATTTTTCCTCGCTGCCTCGAGCGCCTTCGCGGAAACTTCATGTCTCAACGCAGGATCAGTGATTAGGCGTATGAGAGCGTCACGAAGCGCATCTTCGTTTGGCTCGTCAACCACCAGCCCGCACCCATACTCGCGACAGTATTGCGCCACCGTGGAATAAGATGGCGCGTGTGCCAGAATCGGGACGCCGCCCGCCAGATATTCCGCGATTTTGCTAGGTAGAGAAGTTTCAACTATGTGCCGCATATTCCGCTCAAACGAGAAAGGTAGAAATGCGATGTCCGCTTCCGCCATGACCCTCGGAATATCTTCGTGTCTCACTACATCGCGACGAACGTTTTTGCCCGTCATCCCCATTTTTTCAAGCGAGCTCGCTGATACGGAGGTGTATAGCGTTAGCCGCATTTTCACGCGCGCATTTTCACCCTGATCGGGTTGCTGGTTGACCACGTGCACCAGGCGCTTCACGGCATCCGCTTGAGCGCCATAAATTGACCCCGTGTAAATAATGTGGACCGTCTCGCCCACCCGGAAATGTCGTTGCGCGCCCTTAGCCCTAAAGCTCTCGATATCAACCAAAGGAAGTAAAGGCAGGCATTTCACACCGTAGGCTTTCTCGAAATACTCGCACATACCCTCGCTGACGCCCCAGACGCGCCGAGCCGCCCGTACCACGCGAGGCATGATCAGCGCGTACATCGGTGGCTGAAATCCGCCGCATCCTCGCGCGCCGGTCGGGTCGTCCATGATGTACATGTAGAGCGGGCGACGCGCGATTTTGTGGATGCAGTACGCCGAAATTGTGAAGTGATCCCATGGGACCGTGAAAATCGCCTCGATCTTCTCTTTGCGGACAAGGCGCAGGCCGCACCAAACCGTCCACGGAACCAGGAGGCGATTCACGAGCAAAGCGAGCTTGTCCAAGAATCGTCGGTGGATTTGGATTTCGGGCACGGTCACTTGTCTGTCCGGCATGGGAATAGGATCGAACGTTGCAACGACTTGCCTATTCCGCGCGCTCGTCAAAGCCCAGAGTCGATCGGACGGATATTTGTCAAACAGGCGACGCATCAAAATCCCGGCGCCCGAGTGGTTGCACGGGAGCCAGCTCCAAACAATTAGCATTCGTGGCGAGTTGGAGATGGGCACGATCAATTTTGGACCCTTCGTTTGCTAGGCAGAACATTGTGCACTGGCACCCCTCGGCGGACAATGGCTCCTTCCGATTCGCGCGGGTAGAAGGTCTGTGGGTGCAACAACCTAACAAGCGCCTGAACTTGCCCCGTGCTGTAGGAGTAGCGCTTTCTTTTCCTTCGAGGGTTGGTCTAATCTAGCGATGTGGCTTCCAGCGCTCGCTGCGTTCCGCGCCGAAATTCGGTCATGAAATGCTTCGTGATTATCGAACCGGAGCGAGACAACCGTCGGCAACTCGAGCGCACTCTGCTTCTGCACGGGGTTATGAATTGCCACATTGTGCCTCAGGCGGCCTGGTCCCCCAGTGGGTCGGTCGGCTGGCACCAGGACAACCAGCCGGTGTCAACCAGTTTAGAAGAGTCGCGGGATGATCACGCGGTTGATGGCGTGAGCATCGATGATTTAATACGCCGTTTGTCTCTCGCTCGGGTTGAGCGGATCAAGATGGGCATCGCAAGCCCGGAAGTGGACGCGCTTGAGGCAGCCGAAGCCACTTTGCGCCGGTTTCACCGTCAGCTGATCATTGAACATCATGAGACTTTGAATCGAATCACCGAATTCTTCGCCCAGGTTGGTCACTCGATCGTGGTTGCTACGTTTGATGCACGGCCGAAGCGCAACGGCTGGAACCCTGCCCGAGTGCCTCTAGGATCGATGGTATCGGGCGAATGCAGGGTCAAAACTCGACGTTCTCACTCGCGCTTCCTTTCCGAAGACATCTCGCTTGCGTTCAAACGCACTTGAAAACCAATCCGAAGACATCCGCAACTCATGATCTCCCCAGTGTTTCTGTCGTAATTCCGACATACCTTCGGCCGGAAATGCTCTTGAAGTGTGTGGAATCAATCCTAGCAGGCTCTCGCCGTCCCGATGAGATTCTCGTGGTGGGACGCGATGGCGACGGCCAAACGCGTGAAGCGATTGAAAAGCTCGAAACTGCCCCACACCCAGGTGTTGTGATCCATTCAGCGTGGGTATCGGTTCCGGGGCACGTTCCGCCGGTCGAAACGGGTGCTCGAATGGCTTCCGGCGATCTAGTTGCGATCGTTGACGATGACGCGACGGTGACTCCTGAGTGGCTCTCAGCGCTTGTGCCGCATTTTGCCGACCCGAATATCGGCGTTGTCGGGGGGCGAGTGCTCGTGCCCGGAATGCCTCTTCCGAAACTGAAAGGTAAGCCGGGATGTGTTTCCTGGTACGGAAAGCAATGGGCTAACCTGGGCTGGGTGGGCGGCGACGTCTCATTCCCGGTGGACTCCCTGATGGAGGGAAACAGCATTTGGCGACGAAAACTTCTGTCGTCTCTGGAGTTTGATCCAGTCTTGAACTTTGATGACGCCGTTATGTATGGGCTCGACCTCTGCTTGCAGGTAAAGGAACGCGGGCTGAAATTGATCTACGAACCCCGTGCATTGCTTTACCATCATTCGGCGCCGCGCGCCCCTGAACTCGATCGGCGAGAGCACGGATTGCGGCTTTTCTGCCTCTGCCGCAACTATACGTATATCATTCTGAAGAGATTTCCCCTCTGGCGTCGACTCGTGTTCCTCGGATGGTGGTTCCTCATAGGAGAGCGCGGAGCGTGGGGCCTGGGATCATTGGTGGTCGATACATTCCAAAGCGGCTGGCGAAAAAAAAGGTACGTCACGCAAGCCTGGCGAGGAAAGATGGAAGGCATCCAGCTGCGGTTGAGACCACGGAATATGCCGGACCCGCCACAGATTTGATGCCGCCGCTCGAGCATGGGAGAAACGTATAGGGAATGCGAACGCAACACAATCATCCGGCGCGGAGTCAATTGCGGCTGCTAGCCGCTGGGACACCGCGGCCGCTAACACCGGCCGCTTCCGCCCATCTGGATTTGATTCGCGGGCTGGCGGCGTGGGCCGTGATGTGGGACCATTTGCGGGGGCTCTTTTTTGTCGATTTCCAGCAGGTGAACCACCTCAGTCTCTTTTTGAAGGGCATATATTTCTTCACCGGTTTTGGAAACGAAGCTGTGCTCGTTTTTTTTGTATTGAGCGGATTCCTAATATCCTCGGTAATCCTCGGCAGGCGGGCGTCCGGAACTTGGTCGTGGCGCGATTACGCAATTGACCGCGCGTGCCGGTTATACGTTGTGTTGATTCCGGGTCTATTTCTTGGATTGTTGTGGGACAGACTCGGCAGCTCTATCTTTGCTTCGACGGGTATCTATTCTCATCCCTTGGAAAATTTCGCCGCCGCGGTCGTCCAAACGCGGTTGGGAATTGGGACTTTCCTTGGGAACATGTTTTTCTTGCAGACGATCGTGGTCCCGACCTTTGGGTCCAACGGACCGCTGTGGAGCTTGGCCAACGAATTCTGGTACTACGTCCTGTTTCCCGTGGCGCTGGCCGGCACAATTGTCTGGAATCAGCGTTCCATTCGCCGGGCGGTCCCACTGACAGTTCTCGCGGCATGCGTGGCGGTTTTCGTGGGATGGCCGATATTGCTAGGCTTCCCGATCTGGCTCGCGGGAACCGTGCTGGTGGTCGCATACTCCAAATGCCCACTCCTTTCAGAAGGCCGGCTCGGACTATACGTTTTGCTTTCTTCGGCCGTGCTCTCGGCCTGTCTGATCGTCGCGCGAACGAACAAATCGTTCGTATTGGGCGGCAACCTCGCCGTCGGCATCGGATTTGGCCTGTTTTTATTTGGAGTGATCCACATGAACTTCGGAGCTGGAGGCACGGGCTATCCACGAATCGCACACGTTCTAGCCGGATTCTCGTACAGTTTGTATGTGCTGCATTTTCCATTTCTGCTTTTCCTCAGGGCCTGGATGGTCCCGGCACAAAGATGGCAACCTGACGCGGCACACCTAGGCCTCGGCGTCGTAATAGGCGCGATAACGCTCGGCGTTGCCTGGCTCTTTTCGCTGTTCACCGAGAATAAGACTCGTGCTGCGCGTCAGTGGATGAGAAACGTCGTTCCCGCCCTCGATAACGGGTCGAGATGATGCGCCGTGCGCTTCGGGTCGGTTGGAGCGCGTCGCTGATATAGAATGCTTGCATGCTCCCCGAGAAGCGAAAGCGCCCAGTTGTTTGCGAAGTCAAGGTGACAAGAATTTGCTGAGTCCTCGCATCCCCGCGATCAGGAACCAGGCTGTGATTGGCATGAGCCTGTTCGTTGTCGCGCTATGGCTAGCTTGGGAAGTCGGCGGGAAGATTGTCGCCGACGATACGCGGTCTATCCTGCTCGGAGTGATGGTATTTGCCGGGTGCGTTGTGGTCGGCACCGCTTTACGCAATTGGCGCACGGGTTTCTATCTCTTCTTCGTCTGGATGCTGTTCGAAGATCTCGTTCGAAAGTACATGGGCAATAGCCTCGAGCTCTTTTTCGGCAAAGACGTTTTGCTGATGTTCGTATATATCGCGCTTTTCGTAGAGATCCGGCGGGGCCGCGAGAAAACATTCCGTCCGCCGTTCCTTCTATTTCTCAGCCTGTTCGTGTGGCTCGCCGTTGTGCAAGTGTTTAATCAGAATTCCCCCAGCATTCTGTATGGCTTGCTCGGCTTCAAAGTGTACTTTTACTACATGCCTCTTCTGTTCGTTGGATATGCGCTGATACGCAACGATGCGGACTTGCGAAAGTTCCTGGTGATTAGCGCGGTACTGGCGGGCGTGATCTCCATATTGGGGATTATTCAAGCGATCGTCGGCAACAGCTTTTTGAATCCCGCGAAATTGGCTCCCGAGCTCCAGGATCTGGGGAACTTAACGAAATCAAGCCCGTTGTCAAATCTTGTGCTCTCTCTTCCGGACTCGGTATTCGTGAGCTCTGGACGGTTCGACGAATATGTCGTCTGGATGTTTATTCTGACTGTTGGCACGGCCGCTTATTTCCTTCTCCACATCCCCGGGCATCGGAAGCTTATATTCGGCGTGGCCGGCATACTGGGCGTCGCAGCGCTGTTGACGGGTTCTCGGAGCACCGTAGTGGGCGTTGCGATTAGCGCGGTGGTACTTCCCATTGTTTTCCTTTGGGGGGCACCGTGGCGATGGGGACAGGCTCACCGATTGGTCAAAGCAGTCCGCCGCACCGTTATCGTGACGGCGCTCGGTCTCGCCGTAGTGATCTTGGTGTTTCCGGAGGATGCCGGCTCACGCATCGCCTATTATGCAGAGACACTTGATCCAAGAAGTTCTACATACGAAGGCGCGATCCGCGGTTGGGACTACCCCATCGACAACCTGCTTTACGCTTTCGAAAAGCCTAATTGGTTGCTCGGAAACGGAATCGGTACCGCGTCATTGGGCGGGCAGTATGTTGCGAAGGTACTCGGAACACGTCCCCTGAACCTCGGCGTTGAAGAAGGTTACGGTGCGTTGATCGTAGAGATGGGAATAATTGCTCCCTTTCTTTGGATTCTCTGGACCGGCTCAGTCTTGTACTACTCTTGGAAGGTCGCGAGACGCCTACGCGACACACGCCTGTTTCCGATCGCGTCCGCGATTGTCTGGTACTCGTTTATGCTTCTTTATGTCTTCACCTATTCCGGTCTGGACGCATATCAGAATTTCATTTCTAATGCATATTTGTGGCTCCTTCTCGGAATTCTCTTCCGATTGCCGGACCTGCTAGGCAATGCACCCCCTGCTAGCGTGGTTCCTCCCAAGAGACTGCTCCCGGGTGGATTACGATTTTGGTGAGTAAGGGCCTGCGAGATTCAGAGTCCGCGGCGCGTAAGCCCCGCCTTGCAGTCGTTTCGCCGTTTCTGGACAAGGCCCACGGCAGCGAGCGCGTCGTGATCGAATGGCTCACGCACCTACCCGACGAATTCGAGATCCATATTTACAGCCAGCGAGTTGAGGACCTCAACCTTTCCAACGCCACTTGGCATCGCATCCCGAAGCTGCCAGGACCTCACCTCCTCAATTTCATCTGGTGGTTTGGAGCCAATCACCTCTGGCGCATGTTCGACCGGCAGTTTCGGGGGTTACGCTACGACCTCGTATTTAGTCCCGGGGCAAATTGCCTCGACGCCGATATTGTTTCCGTGCACATTTTGTTTTCCGAGTACGTTCGCGAGGTTCGCGAGAAATTACGTCTTGCGCGGAGCGCCCCGTGGTCGTGGCCGCGAGTATTGCACCGCAAGCTATACTATTCTCTCGCCGTGATTTTGGAACGCCGAGTCTATCGGAACCCGCAAACAAGACTGATAGCGATTTCCCGAGCGGCCGCCTCGTTGCTCGAGAGATTGTACGGGCGGGACGGCTGCCCCATCCTTTACGCTGGAATTGACCGCGCCACATTCAACGCCGAAAGGCGCGCGACGCTCCGCGAGATTTCCCGCGATCAGCTTGAGCTGTCCCAGGATCAATTCGCCTTGTTTCTGGTAGGCAACGACTGGCGCAATAAGGGAGTCCCCGTCCTGTTGGAAGCGCTGGAACAATTGCGCGAATTGCCGATCCGCTTATTCGTAGTCAGTCGCGAAGACCGGTCGGCCTGTTGGGACCTCGTCAAAGAGAAACGACTGGACGACCGGGTCCGGTTCCTGGCGCCGCGCAAAGACGTTGAATTCTATTACGCGGCGGCGGATGCGTATGCCGGACCGTCGCTTCAGGATTCTTATGCGATGCCCCCGGCAGAGGCGATGGCCTGTGGCTTGCCCGTGATCGTTTCCGCGGCTGCGGGAGTTTCTGAAATCATCACCGATGGCGCGGACGGTTTAATCCTTTACCACCCCAAGGATGCGATGGCTCTTGCGGCGATGATTCGCCGGTTATACGAGGACGAAGCATTCCGGGCGCGGCTCGGCGAAAGAGCCGCAGCGACAACTCGGAAATATACCTGGGAGCGCAATGGCCAGGAATTGGCTGTGATTTTCGAGGACGTACTGCGGAGAAAGGCGCCGTCGGCGGTCGGGGGAAAGGTCATGAAAGCGCGCGGCGTCTCCCGAAGATCATGACGGCTTACTCGCCGAAGGAATACTGGACAAGCGTGGCGGATGAATTCCGTTCCGCGGATGCCGCGGGACTAGCCCCCGTCCTCCATTTCGGAGCACCGGCATGGTTCAACCGCTTGATTGACAAGTCGCAGTTTCGGGCGCTCCGCCGGGCTCTTGCCCTCGCCGAGATTCCGAGCGGCGCTCAGATTCTAGACGTGGGGTGCGGCACGGGTCGCTGGCTCCGTCGCTATCAGGAGTTTGGATTTCAACCGACGGGCGTGGACGCTACTCCCGGGATGCTAGGCCGTGCGATCGAATGCGGAACTACCGCGCCGCTCATCGTAGGGGAAGCTTGTTATTTGCCATTCGCCGATGCGATGTTCGAATGCGTCTCCGACATCACGGTTGTCCAGCACATTCCTCGGCCACAGCAACCGCTGGCCCTCCGCGAAATGGTGCGTGTCCTCAGACCTGGGGGGAGGCTCATTCTCATGGAACTCCTTATGGGAGAAAACGCACACATCTTTCCGCGGAGCCCACAAGATTGGATCCAGCAAGTTGCTTCGTGTGGAGCAAAGCCAATCGGATGGTTTGGCCAGGAGTACTTTCTGTTCGATCGCTGCTTTGTCCGCGCGGCCCGAGCGCTGACGGGGGGGAGCGGAGACCAACCCAGCGCGGACGTGACCCCGTTGCATGCACCGTCGAAGCACTCCAGGATCGCGCGGCGCCTTTATTGGAACTTGCGGCGCGCGACGGCTCCGCTTTCGGCATGGATGGATCCGGTGGTCGAGAAAATTTGTCCTGCTCACATTGCGACACACGGCGTATTCATCTTCCGAAAATGAGCGGTCCTGAATCTAGGCGCAGCGCATCCGGCCATTTTCGGGATGTATACTAGCGGGCGTAGTTTCCCAGTTTTGTATTGGCGATCCCCGTGAGCGTAGAGGTTAAATTGCCGAATCGGATCGAGCTAACTCCTCGCGATCGTTTGCAGGCGGAGAGCAAGGGTTGGTGGGAAGCCAATCCTATGAGCTACGACTGGCACAGAACTCTCCAAGCATCGGAAGGCACGCGGGAGTTTTACGACGAAATAGACCGCCGTTTCTTCGCCTCATCTTCCTTTTACCGGGGCGAGCGGCCATTTGAAAAGTGGATCCATCTGGATCGCCTTCGGGGAAAGCGCGTTCTGGAGATTGGCTGCGGGCTTGGGACCCATGCCCAACTTCTCGCTGCGTCAGGCTGTCACTTAACCTGCATTGATTTGACGGAAAAGGCAGTCGAGAATACGCGGCGGCGGTTGGAGCTGCGCGGACTAAGCGCAGACATTCGCCTTATGGATGCCGAAGAAATGGACTTTCCCGACCGGGAGTTCGATCTCGTGTGGTCCTGGGGGGTGATTCACCACTCATCGGATACCGAACGAATTATTCAGCAGGTCTTTCGTGTTTTGAAGCCCGGCGCCGAATTCCGTTTGATGGTCTATCACAGGCGCTCTCTAAGTGGTTTATACTCCCTGGGACGGGGAATTCTCACCGGCAAGTTTTTTAAGGGTATGTCCACGCACGAGGTTCTAAGCTTTTACACAGACGGATATCTCGCTCGCTTTTACACGCGACAGGAACTCCAAGCCCTTCTCGTGCGCTGCGGCTTCTCCCAAATCGAGACGCAAGTCCTGGGGCAGAAAAGCGAACTGCTTCCCCTTCCGGGTACGGGAGCGAGCGGCCGCTTGAAACGTGCTCTGCTGCGCGGCATTCCCGATGGACTCGCTGAACGCGTGCTCTCGATGGCGGGATATTTTCTCTTTGCTGTAGGCCGCAAGAATGTTCCCGGGGTACTGAGCACGTAATGTGGATTGGGGTATTCCCGGAACTTTCCGAAATCGGCGGGATTCAGCAAGTCGGCCGGCACGTCGGCGCTGTCCTGTTCAAGAACGCGCAAGCGCGGAACCTGCCCTGCAAATTACTGGGACTGAATGACGCTCCCGGGACAAGTTCCTTTAAAGTAGGCGCCGACGAATACAGTTTTACGGGCTTTGGCCGGAACAAACTGGCTCTCTTATCCTGCCTTTTGCGTCTCATGCCGCACGTCCAGACCATTTGTTTCGGCCATGTGAATCTTTCGCCGCTAGGCCTTATTCTTCGAGCTTTTCGTCCCGGTATCAAATACTGGGTAGTAACCCACGGGGTAGAAGTGTGGGCGCCACTTCCGGTGTTCCGGCGAGCGGGGCTACGCCATGCGCAGGGGGTGATATCAGTGAGTTCTGACACCGCGGAGCGCATGGTGAAGGCTCAGGGCCTGGAACGCCAGAGGGTGTCCGTGGTTTCGCCGGCACTCGATCCCGCTTTTATAGAGACTTCGTGCGATGTGAATATACCTTCGCTCCCGCCAGACAGCCGGATGCTGTTGACTGTGGCCAGGCTGATTTCCAGCGAGCCCGGGAAAGGCGTCGACTCTGTCATTGCGGTACTTCCCGACGTTTTGAAGGCCGTTCCGAATCTATTTTACGTTATCGTTGGGGGAGGTGACCTTCAGGCTGGATTGGAAGATCTTGCTCGGAAGAGCCCGGCGAGTGATCGGATCCTTTTCGCCGGCAAACTTAGACTCGATCAACTCAAAAGCTACTTCTCCCGATGCGACGTTTTCGTCATGCCCAGCCGCCAGGAAGGCTTTGGCATCGTTTTCTTGGAGGCGATGGCACTGGGCAAGCCCGTGGTTGCAGGCAATCATGGCGGCGCGCCGGAGGTCATCCGCGACGGCGTGACCGGGTATTTGATGGACTCAAACGATTACAAGGCACTCACCCAGTGCTTGATCCGAGTTCTTCACGATGAAGCGTTCTGCAAGAAAATGGGAGAAGCGGGGCGCGAACGCGTGGAGCAGAACTATACTTTTCCGCGTTTTGAAGAAAAGCTGACAAAAATACTAAATACCCCCATTTGATCAGATCCTAAGCTCTTTCCGCGCCTATCTATTCAAGGCCGGATTGGAATGTGGGAAGTCACCATAGTATTCTGGCGTTTCTAGTTGCCACTGTTCCACCGGCTGGCGGGCCCTTTCGGTTCCCCCCTGCGGGCATTACTTCGTCCGTTTGCAGCTGGGATTGGGTAACTGGTCGGCTTACCCGGTTGCCGATGAGGTTTGTTTCGTGGCGTGAAGGCGGCTTCGCCGTGCGCATCCTAAAAGTTGTGCAAGCCTACTATCCTTTTCAGGAACATGGTGGACCTGTGGTTAAGGTGCGCGCTCTGGCGCGCGGTCTCGTCCAACGCGGCCACCACGTGACGGTTCTGACGGCGGACCTTGGACTCGGGCAGCGCATTGGACGTGGCATGAATTTCGATCGGTGCAAGTGGGGCTGGCGATCCGAACAGGATGGCGTCGATGCCATTTATCTCTCTACGTTCGGCCATTATCGCGCTCTTACGATTAATCTTCGTGTGATAGGATTCTGCCGGGCTTCCCTGATGAGTTTCGACCTCGTCCATTTTTACGGCCTGTATGATCTGCTGGGTCCAGCGGTGAGTTCGTCTTGCAGGGATCAGGGAATTCCTTACGTCATCGAGCCAATGGGAATGTATCGTCCAATCGATCGCGGTTTCCGATTAAAACGCGCCTGGCATCGCATCCTAGGCACAGGTTTCTGGCGGGATGCGTCGCGGATCATCGCCACGTCCGAGATGGAGCAGAATGAGTTGCTGGCCGATGGCGTCTCACCCAGCAAGGTTGTAATTCGCTATAACGGAATTGACGCGGGTACCCACGCTTCGCTTCCAAAACGCGGCACGTTTCGCGCGAAGTGGAGTGTTTCGCCTGGGGAACCGCTGATCCTGTTTCTCAGCCGGCTGATTCCCCGGAAGGGTGCCGACATCCTTATCGAGGCTTTTGCACAGGTTTGCCCGGGATCGGGGCACCTGGTGATCGCCGGACCAGAGGGAGAACCGGGATTCCGCGCGTATCTCGAGAAGTGCGCGAAAGAGTCGGGCGTCGAAGCTCGGATTCATTTCACTGGCCCTGTTTACGACGAGGAAAAGAAAGCACTGTTTGCCGACGCCGATCTTTTCGTTCTGCCTTCGCGCTATGAGAATTTCGCGAATGCGCCCGCGGAAGCAATGTCGTGCGGCGTTCCGGTAATCGTCACCAGCGCCTGCGGCATTCGCACGCTTGTCGAGGGGCAGGCGGGACTAGTGATAGCGCCTGAAAAGTGTGCGCTCGTCGAGGCGCTCGGGCTGCTAATTCACGACAAGGCCCTCTATGCGCGGTTCAAGGAAGGGTGCCGCCGGGTTGCCGATCAATTAAGTTGGAACCGCCTGACCGAGCAAATGGAAGGCTATTACGACGACGTGCTAGCGAAGACCCATGCAGTCCACTGAGCCCGTTACGTTTTACGATCAGCATCCGTTCGATTGGGTCTCTCCCGACGGTTCGATGGCGATCGATGCCGTCGTTTCGCGGCCGTTGTTGGAATTGATTCAGAACCTGGATCCGAATTCACTGGTTCTCGATATTGGGTGCGGTGCAGGTCGCGTGCTCGGCGTATTGGCGCGGCGAGCAATTCGCTGCGTCGGTCTCGACCGCAGCCGCGTGTCGGTGGGTATGATCGCTCAGCGTTACCATAGGCCGGGAGTCGTGGGCGACAACTTGCGCCTGCCTTTCGCGGATGGAACGGCCGACGTGGTGATTTCCGACGGCGTGATCCATCACACCGATGATCCCGCGGCTGCGTTCGCCGAAAACTGCCGCATTTTGAAAACGGCGGGCCGCATGTATCTAGCGGTCTATAAGCCTTACGGGCGTTACCCGTGGCTTTATAAATATCCCGGGGCAGCGATCCGGAGCGGACTGCGCCACCAGTGGGCCGAGCCTCTCATCGTCCTCTTTGCGCAGGTGCCCTACTTCCTCGTTCATTTTGTCCGCGCGAAGGGTCGGCGAACCTGGGCCGGCGCTCGCAATCTATTTTTCGATTATTTCGTTACGCCGCGCGTCGCATTCTTGCCGCGCACGGTCGTCGAGGAATGGTGCGCAAAGCAGGGAGTTCGCGTAGTTCTGTACGACGAGAATCGCGGAGGCAACATCCATTCCTTCTGCCTCGCTAAAGAAGCTCACCCGTCGGCAGCGCCTGATTCGCCCAAGTCTTTTGCAGCCGAAGTGGCGGCAACGCTGAACAGGCAAACGGCATGAATAAGCGCGGGATGCTTCGGAGTGTCAGCGCGGACGAGCAAATGATCCAGCGAACCTCGCCTGCACCGATAAATGCCACGGCCGCGATTTCCGAGACGGAATTGCAAACGCCGACCAACGCACTTTTCCGCGCCGTCTGGTACACGGGGAACATTCTTCTGATTCTCGCAATTCTGTTGGCTGGATATTCGGCCGTTTGGGAGTACTCGACCCGTAAGTACCTCAAGGGATTTTCGGATGCGGTCATTCCATTCTCGTCGTCGCCCGAAGCAAAAGCAGCGGCAATTCTGCGCTGGATGTCGAATGGCCCATCACGACAACCCATGGGCCCGGACGCTACTTCCCCTGATCGCGATCCGGTCGAGACGCTCAACTATGCCTCTCTGTTGAAGGTCTGCGGCCCGGCGACAAACGCTTTCATCAATCTGGGCGATAGCGCGGGACTGGCGGTCCGCCGGCTGCTGCTCCTCGATTCCCGACACCTGACCAAACACGTGGTGGCGGAGGTTTTGATCGACGGACGCTGGATCGTTGTTGATCCCGCATTTCGAACGGTAATGCGTGGCAGCGATGGCGGTCTTCTTACGCGCGAGCAACTCAGCGATCCTGCGGTCTTCTCCGTCGCGACTCGCGGCATTAAAGGCTACGATCCTACTGACACGTACGAAAGCACCGCTCACGTCCGCATATCTCGTCTTGGTTTTGTTGGCCTGCCTCTGCGGGGCGTTCTCAACCGCCTTCTCCCCGGCTGGGCGGATTCCACTGCGATCAGTTTGCTCCTGGAGCGCGAATCGCTGGCCAGCATGGTCGCCGCGCTTGTCCTGGTATTTTTTCTTGGTCTTCTCCGCGTTGGATTGCGCTGGTACGGCGAAAGGCGTCTCGAAATCCGGCCAGTGCGGGTTCGTCAGCAAATCCGGCGCGCGTTTCGCGCATTTGTGGATACGGTGGGCTGAAACCTAGAGGATTCTTCGGCGCCATCAAACAAAGCGGTGCTCAATTAGGAATCTTGAGCGGTGTGGCAGTGAAGTCTGCCGCTAAATCGAAAATTGCGCTTAGGAAAAAATGTGATGCCGGTTCGAACAGCTCACCTCGAGAGTGGCATTTCTACCGGGGTCAATGAATCTCGCGGATCGGTCTCGATCTCGCTTGAACTCTCCGTGGTAATGCCCTGTTTGAATGAAAGCCTGACGCTTGGCACGTGCATCAAAAAAGCGCAGGCCACGATGGAGCGGCTCGGTATCCGCGGAGAGGTCATCGTCGCGGACAATGGCAGCACGGATGGGTCGCAGTCGATTGCCGAAGGTCTGGGCGCTCGTGTGATCCCGATCGAGACGCGTGGATATGGCAGCGCGCTGCGCGGAGGCATCGCCGCCGCGCGCGGGGAATTTGTCATTATGGGTGATTCCGACGACAGTTACGACTTTAACCAGCTCGGCGATTTCGTCTCCAAACTGAACGAAGGCTATGATCTGGTGATGGGCAATCGCTTCCATGGCGAAATCCGCCCCGGGGCGATGCCTTTTCTTCACCGCTTTCTCGGAAACCCCGTGCTGAGCCGGCTTGGGCGCCTGTTCTTTGGCTGCCCGGTCGGCGATTTCCAGTGCGGCCTGCGCGGTTTTCGCAAGGATGCAATCGATCAGCTCGAACTCCAGACAACAGGGATGGAATTTTCGACCGAAATGGTTGTGAAGGCGACGCTTTTCGATTTACGGATTATCGAGATCCCCACTGTGCTATGGCCTGACGGCCGTGATCGCCCTCCGCACTTGCGGACCTGGCGCGACGGATGGCGTTACCTTCGTTTTCTCCTCCTATACAGTCCGCGATGGCTATTCTTGTATCCTGGGGTCGCGATGTTCATTCTGGGATTGGCGATAACGATCTGGCTCCTGCCGGCACCGCGGACAATCGGCTCAATAACGTTTGACTACCACACGCTGCTTTTCGGCGCGATGGCCATCTTGATTGGTTTTCAGTCCATTAATTTCGCTGCATTCACTAAGATGTTCGCTATTACGGAACATTTGCTTCCGGAAGACCCGCGCCTGAACAAAGTCTTCCGCTACGTGACGCTCGAAACCGGCTTGATCTTGGGGACCATGCTAATACTGGCCGGGGCGGGCATCTGGGTTTTCGGTCTGAGTTACTGGCGAAGCCATCATTTCGGCCCGCTCGATCCCGACAAAACGCTTCGCATCGTCATTCCGGGATTTGTATCGCTCACCCTCGGTGTTGAAATTATTCTCTCAAGTTTTTTCCTAAGCGTGCTCGGCATGGGCCGCCGATGAAGACATCGGTTGATTTCGATTGCTTCGCGGATTCATACGACGAGGCACTCGACGAGGCGCTCACCGCGTCGGGAGAAGATCGGCAATATTTCTCCAAGGGCCGGGTGAAGTCGGTGGCAAAGTGTTTGCGCCGTATGAGCCGGAAACCGCACCGTCTCATGGATTTTGGCTGTGGAACTGGCGTAACTACACCGCTGCTGGCAAGAATGCTGGAAGCGGAAACGATCATCGGTGTCGATACATCGCTTCGATCGTTAGAAGTCGCCCGGAAAAATCACGAGTCAAACCAAATAGGGTTTTTACCGGTGTCGGAATACGTGCCCACCGCGGATGTCGACCTCGCCTATTGCAATGGAGTCTTCCACCATATTCCTCAGGCGCAACGAGCGCGTGCGCTACGGTTCCTCTACCAGTCACTTCGGACAGGCGGGCTGTTCTCATTCTGGGAGAACAATCCCTGGAATCCAGGAACCCGATATGTGATGGCACGCTGCGCTTTCGATAGGGACGCCGTCACGCTCACTCCCGTTGAAGCCCGACGGCTGCTGCGCTCAGCGGGCTTTACGGTTCTGCGAACAAACTTCCACTTCATATTTCCGAGGGTACTCAAAGCCTTGAGGTCGGTCGAGAGACTTGTATCCCGGCTCCCGCTGGGGGCGCAATATCACGTTCTCTGCCAGAAATCGATCCGCAGTGAATAGCGATAGAGATCGCGTGAACCAAAACCTCCGGCTCCAACGGTGGCGGCAAGCTCTGGCGAGCCGAATCGAGATAGGCTAGGCTGTGATAAAGCCTATGGAAGCCTTGGATCAAACAGCGCGGTCTGCGGTTGCAGCCATCCTGACGCGTCTTCCGTGGTTTCGGGGAAAGGGTCGTATTGCCGCTGCCGTAAATAGACAGTTTCCGGCGGTGGCTTCGAATGCCATTGCGCGCGCACGAATGCGGTTGGGATATGAGATGGTGGTTGATCTCAGGGCGCAAACTGAATTCCTGGCGTACTACACTGGAGAATACGATACTCGAAATATTCGCAGTGTCCTGCGCCTGGTTGAGCCTCATTGGATAATCCTCGATGTAGGTGCCAACATCGGTTTCTGGTCTATACCGTTGGCGCGCGCGCTCAAAGAATCTGGGCGGTTGCATTGCTTCGAGCCGGTTCCTTCCAACTTTCGGCTTCTAACTGCTAACGTCGAAAGAAATTGCACAGCGACTACAGTCCACGTGCACCAGCTTGGCCTTTCTAATCGCAGTGGCACGGTACAAATTAGCCTAAGAGAGGATTTCGCGGGAGGTTCCGAGACGGGCAACGCCGCGATCGTGATTGACGGCGATGATTCGCGATTTCAATCCGTGCAGGCGGAGGTCCGACCTCTAGATGACGTATTTGAGTCGCTGGCTCTCAATGGCCTAGATTTCATGAAGGTCGATATCGAAGGCCATGAACATAAGTTCTTGGCCGGAGCCGCTCAAACGATCGCCCGGTTTCGGCCGATACTATTCATGGAAATAAATGATCACTACTACGAGCGGCAAGGTCTGGACCCAACGGCGCTATTCCACGATTGGCTGCTTGGGCATTCCTACGTCGCCGCGTTTCGTGGGACGAATCGGTGGCAACTAGATGATCTCTCGAATCGTAGGCGGGGCATCAATGATATTTTCTTCTTTCCGAGAGACAAAGCACATGAATCCATGGCGCGCTTATAGGTAAGGAGATCTTTATCTCGCTTTAGGAGGAGCAATCTCATTGAGAACAGTAGACTTGCTGCGCCGCGACTGGGATGATCGCGCTCAAAAGAATGCCTTATTTTATATCGAGGATTCTCGGCACGATTGGAGTGCTGATAAATTTTTCCAATCCGGGGAAAATGATTACTGCACGCTTGTGGCCCCCATTCTTAAGCAGATTGGGTTTGATCCAGCAGGCAAGAACATGCTCGAACTCGGTTGTGGGGCCGGACGAATGTCGCGGAGTTTTGCTACTCGCTTCAAAACCGTGGTTGCAGTCGACATTTCATCGGAAATGTTGAAACGTGGGCAACAACTGATACCCGATGCACCTAATATCGTGTGGCAGCAGGGCAATGGGTTTGATTTTGCGAACGTCCCGAATGAATCCACCGATCTCGTTTTTAGCTATCTAGTGCTTCAGCATCTCCCCACGGAACAGTTGGTCTCAAAGTACGTATCTGAGATCGTTCGCGTCCTCCGCACCGGCGGTGTGTTCCTCCTTCAATTCAACAGCCTTACTACGCCCACAATGAACCTTAGAGGACGAGTTGCCTGGGCCGTTGTAAATACGTTCTGGTCATTTGGTTTCGTTCGCCTGAGCCGCAGGATGGCTGGGGGGTTCGGGTTCGATCCACTAACGGCGGGCAGGAGCTGGAGGGGTGCACCGCTGGCTCCTGGCGAGATGCGCGCCTTCGTTCACAATGCTGGTGGAATTGTGCTGGAAACGAGGGGCGACGGCACGTCTGCCACCTGGTGTTACGGAACCAAAATCGCACCTGTCCATAGCATTTCTTCCTGATCAGAGCCAATCTTTCGATGCCGGATGCGGGCAATTTCGGGTAAGGAATTTGGCGGCCCATCCGGCGAGGGATCGTACGGCGCGAGATAGTAGATCCTCGGCGTCGAAGCCGGTTTGAGTCGCGGGAAAGATCGGACGTTGAACCGCCTTGAGCGCGCGTGACGAAGGCGACAGGGGAGCAGCCTGAATCGTCCACACTGCGGACCGAACTCAATGACTAAATCGGAAGATGTAGCCTTGCCGAGGGCGGCGGTTAGCTGCACCACAGCACATCTGACCTTCAGGACGGTGACGTGCGCGATTACGTGTGCTGCCGGGCTCTGAGGTCGGAGGAATATTCGCATCCACATCTCCGATTCTCTCCTAACAAGTAATTACAGATAGTCGTTCCAGAGTTTGCGCGCAGTGCTATAAATCGCACGGCGCTTTTCTCAGTTCCGGAGGGCGATATGCGCAAGTTAGTCTTGGCGGTGGCAGTCCTGTTCATATCGTCGCCCGTATGGGCCACAATCTCGCGCGTCCAATCCAAGGCTAATTTCACTGGCTCTGGAAGCACTTGTGCGGCGACATTCACGACTAATCCTGCCGCTTACGACCTGGTCGCCGTTTGGACGTCCTGGAAGCCATCGACTGCACTGGCTTCGGTGGCCGATAGTCGGGGAAACAGATATAGTAACGCGGTTGGATCGCCAACCAAGTTTACATCTGACGTCAATTCGCAAATCTTTTACGCTAGAAATGTAGCTCGCAGCAGCTCGGATACTGTCACCGTCACCTACAGTGCTTCGACGACGATATGCACCGTCGTCATCGTGGAGTACAGCGGTCCAGACCAAAAGTCCCCGCTCGAAGTCACATCTGCAAGTAGAGGTACGGGCGCGATGCTGGACAGCAATGTAGCTACGCCGATCTTTGCGAACGAATTAGTTTTTGGAGCCGGGTCTGTCGATACTGGAACAACTAACGCGAGGACGGAATTTAGTTGGATACAAACCAGCGGAGGAAGCGTAGCGGAAGACAACATTCTAACTTCAAACGCCCAACAGCACGCGACGGGGGCATCATCATCCGGAAACTCGGATACCCAGGGTGCGGCGCTCAGGAGTACCGCTACAACGTTTAGTGGCTCGGTTGGCATAGCCGGGCCTCGTTCCTACGTGGACGTGACGGCTTACGGGGCCAAGGGCGTCAACACGGACGATACGGCAGCGATTCAGGCTGCGATCACCGCCGCTTGTGCTACGACCGCAGGTGGACTGGGTTTGGTTCCTCAACTTTATTTCCCGCCAGGATTCTATGGAATTGCGCAGCCACAATTGCCATCGACAGCCTCCGGATTGAACGTACCATGCGCGCTTGAATTCGTCGGCGGTGGAGGAGTGTATCCACAGTTTGAAACGCAGCCAGTGGCGGATATACGCGTCCTTCCCGGTGCGAGTCCGAACGGGGCAGCTCTAGTGGGTGTCGCCCAGAATGTCAGCGGCGTTACCATTGAGCACCTTCTGATCGACGGTTACAACGAGGCCTTCTCAACGAATCAGAATTCGAATATTCGAGTTCAGGATTCCTTCCTGCGTTCGGAGGTTACTGGTTTGCCGGATAACTCACCGCTGGTGGAAACGAACACTCTATGGTTCTTTATGAATGGTGGTGGTCTCGGATTCGATAACTCCAATCCGTTGACGTTCAAGAATCTGTACGACGTTGAGTTTCTTGGGAAGACTAACGCTTCTGGGGATATCTCCTATTTGCAATTCTTTACTAACGTGACGGCGTTCGGAGGCGGATTCCTCTACGACCAACGCGCCGCGCCGAACGGTGGCGAACCGTGCGTCTACAGCTTTGACAATGTCAGCCTAGAGGACAGTGCAAATCCGTTCTTCACTGTGGAGTCAAGCACGAGTACCCCAGCAGGAATGTGTTCAGTCACATTCAACAATGATTTAATTGAAGACAGTTTATCTACAACGCCACAGCCAATCTTCTATTTCAACCAGAGTGCTGGGGCATCAGGAATCACAGTCAACCATTCTGCGGGAGGCGGCGGCCCGGCGATCGTTCAAGAGCAGGGGGTCGTTGCTTCGTACAACATCTTCGGTTGCAACAACAATTGTTCACAGCAAGCGGTCGACGAGAGTGGGAATCCACTGGGGAACGGGTTCTCGCAGACGATCGGAGGACTAGACTTCGTTTCGAATGTCGGCAACAGCTCTAGGCTCGTTACGGACTATGCCCAGCTAGGGACCACACAGCCAAATGGCGTGCCTGTTCGACTGTTCTCCAGTGGTAGCGGTGGAGGGTACGCAGCATTGGGACTAGATTCCCTCGACGGGGTCGTCCTCGGCGATGGTGTCAGTCACGGATGGACTGCCCAGATTGTAGAGTCGGCTCAAGGAACGTTGGACATCGGGTTCTCCACCACGTTGCCTCCTACAGGGGTCACCGCTACGCCAGCCAGTGGAGGTGCACTTGCCAATGGGACATACTACTACTTCGTCGCACCGCAGTTTGGCGCGACAACTTGCGGCAGTACGGGCATAGGAGCACCGTCGCTAGTTTCTAGTGGGGCCACGACAACCAATGGAAAAAATCAGATTAACATCGCGTGGTCGTTGCCTCCTGCCGCACCCGCGATGCTTGCGGGATTCTGTGTATTTCGTAGCACATCACCGTCCGTCTTTACGACGCAGACAGGCATATTCGTCTCGGGTGGAACGTCCACCAGAGTCACGGATACAGGATCGAACTTCGGTACCGTCGGAGACTTCATCGAAGTCAACCACATGCAAGCGTTTCATCGGTTCACGCCCACGTCGCTCGGAATCGGTACGACAAGCCCGGCGTATAACCTCGATGTAAAGGGAAATGCGGGAGTACGCGGCCACATTGATCAGGGTGCGACGGGCCAGTTCGCCGGAACTTGCACCATGTCGGCTAATACGTCCTGTACCATCACTCTAGCAAATCCTTACACAAGCACGCCCGGATGTCTGGTCACCGTTCAGTCAGCCATTGTTATAGCGGGGGGCTGCACCGTTTCAGGCACAACGATTACGGTACGGGCGGCTTCGTTAAATTCAAGCACTTGGGCGGCGATGCTGTTCGGCAACCCGAACTAGGGGGATCTTCGAGCCGACCTGCTTCGTGAATGGGATCGGCCAGGCCCTTTGGACGTCTGGTAGACTCTGTTTCAGGTCGACGGATTTCCTTGTTAAGATCGCTCCTAGTTGCTCTCCTACCTGTTAACAGGCAATGGGCCGGTTCAGGTAATCCTCGAGATTTATTGTCCTAGCTCTATCTACTATAGCTCGAGCGTATAACGCGTCAGAGCGATACGCCCCCGGTCGGGTGCGAGCTTGACCTCTGAGAAAGTCAAAACTGCAAAATGAACCTGTATGATCCTTGGATTCTTTGTGATAAAGAAATCCAGATGCCACGTTTAAGGCTTTTGGCTTAGATTTCGGTCCGTCAATTTCAGGTTAGGCAGAGTTTGGCCCGGTCGCTGCATCGAGTGGTGGAAGAGGTCTGACAGCCGTGCGAAGACTGCTGATACGGAATGCAACCGTAATCACGATGGATCCCCAATCGGGAGATTTGCGGCCCGGCGATATTCTGGTTGAAGGCGAACGGATCGCAGCAGTTGGCACCAGCATAGCCGCGGCCGACGCGGAAATCGTGGACGGCCGCTCGTTCATCGTCATTCCCGGTCTGGTGAACGCTCATATGCATACCTGGCAGACCGGGCTGCGAGCGATCTCATCGAACTGGACGCTGCTCGAATATTTTCGTTGGGTCCACGCTGGCCTCGCGACGCGGTTCAATCCCGAAGATATCCACATCGCGAATCTTGTCGGCGCCTTGAACCAGCTGAACTGCGGCACGACCACGCTAGTTGACTGGTGCCACAACAATCCGACCCCCGCGCACACCGACGCCGCGATCGAGGGGCTGCGCGAATCCGGAATTCGCGCGGCATTCTTCCATGGTTCGCCGAAGCCAGATCCGAAGCCCGGTGAGCCGCACTTCTCCACGATTCCGCATCCCCGAAGCGAAGTCGAGCGGCTATTGCGCGGCCCGTTTGCTTCGCGCGACCAGCTGCTCACGCTGGGCCTCGCGATCCTCGGACCGCATTTTTCGACGCTCGACGTCGCGCTCCACGATTTTCGGTTGGCGCGCGAGCTGGGCCTGGTCGCTTCCATGCATCAGGGTGGCGGCCCCGCCAAGACTCCAGGAGGCTGGGACAGGCTCGAGCAGGAAGGATTGGTCGGTGATTACGTGAACGTCGTCCATGGCAATGACCTGTCCGATGATCAGCTGGCGCGGTTCGTCGATCGTGGCGTCACTTTCTCAGTCGCGCCCGAAGACGAAATGGCGCAGGGACATGGCCATCCGATTACAGGGCGCCTGCGCAAACTTGGCGCCGCGCCTTCACTGGGAGTGGATCTTGAGAGTGTAATTTCCGGCGACATGTTGACTGTTGCTCGAATTGCGCTGTCCCACCAGCGCGCATTGGATAACGCCGCATGCCGGGCCGCGACCGGAGCCATTCCGGAGACTTCCACCATTCCGGTGCGCGAGGCTCTCTCCTGGGTCACCGTCGGGGGCGCGCGAATGCTCGGTATGCGGGATCGCCTTGGCACGATCACCGCGGGCAAGCAGGCGGACCTCGTTTTCATCCGCGCGGACGCGTTGAATCTATGGCCCGTCCACGATCCCGTGGCGACGGTGGTCATGCAAGCCAACTTGGCCAACATTGACTCCGTGATGGTCGCGGGAGAATGGCGCAAGCGCGATGGCAAACTGCTGTTCCACGATCTCGATCGCGTAAAGACCGAACTCTCCCGGTCCGCCAGCCGCATTCTCGCTGAACTTGGATGGCGGCCGGAATCGCAACAACCAAAGAGCGGCGCGCGAATCGTTACCCATTAAACAAAGAAGAGGAGCAACTCGGATGAAAGTCGGTTTCGTTGGCCTGGGAAATATGGGCTCGGCGATGGCTCGCAACCTAATCAAGGCCGGCCACGCCCTCAGGGTTTACAACAGAACGCGAAGCCGAGCGGAGGAACTGCAGCCCTTGGGCGCCGCGATCGCCCGAACGCCGGCCGAAGCCGCGTCCGGCGCGGAAGCGTTGATCACCATGGTCGCGGACGATCGCGCCGTGGAAGACGTGATCTTCGGGCACGGAAACGTCATTGGGTCGCTTCCGGCCGGCTCGGTTCATATTTCCATGAGTACGATGGGCGTGACGCTTTCGCACCGGCTGGTGGCGGCCCATCGCGAGAAAAATCAGCACTACATCGCGGCGCCTGTTTTCGGCCGGCCGGACGCTGCTGCCGCGGCAAGAATTTTTATCGTGGCGGCTGGACCCGCCGACCAGATTGCGCGTTGCCAACCTCTGTTCGACGCCGTGGGACAGAAGACATTTGTAGTCGGGAATGAAGCTCCCGCGGCAAACCTCGTTAAGGTCGCCGGGAATTTCCTGGTCACAACGGTCATCGAAAGTCTGGCCGAGGCTTTCGCTCTTATCCGAAAATCGGGCGTAGATCCCAACAAGTTTCTCGAGGTGCTCACGGGCTCCGTGTTCGCGGCGCCCGTCTATCGTACGTATGGCGCCATGGTTGCCGCCGACAATTTCGAGCCGGTCGGTTTCCGCATGCCGCTGGGTATGAAAGATAATCGCTTGGTTCTCGCTGCGGCGGAAGAAGCTTCGGTTCCAATGCCCATGGCCAGTCTCATTCGCGACCGAATGTTGGCAGCGACGGCGCAGGGGATGGGTGAGGCCGATTGGGCGGCGATTGCACGCATTTCGTTTAGGGAAG
>Ga0210398_10001012_pt1 | contig 30324 bp, 19 predicted proteins | sample IncBWC4OmetaG_FD_161047 | JGI IMG/M metagenome (GOLD analysis project Ga0210398, IMG submission 161047) | Forest soil microbial communities from Barre Woods Harvard Forest LTER site, Petersham, Massachusetts, United States - Inc-BW-C-4-O | ecosystem: Environmental > Terrestrial > Soil >... | reverse complement strand
TCATTTGCCAGTCGGCCACCGTCGCGCCCGCAACTTGGTTGATCGTCACTTTGTCGGGCAGTGCGATGCGCACCTCGCGCGCGGCGCCTTGCGTTACTTCGACACTGACCTCGGCTACGATCGTGGTGGTGTCTTCGCCGAGCCCGGTCAATTCGGTCAGCGAGCCGCGCAGACGCAGCGCCTGGCTGCTGCGGTGATCCTCCGTTTTTCTTTTCCAGGTGAAGACGAGCGGCTCATTACCGCGCGCGTACGCTAGCCATATGCTCTCCGCGCCGGCCTCGGATTCTTCTGCCAAGAGTCCGCCGGAGAGTTTGAGGTCCACGCCTTGCCTCGGAAGGCGAACTGCAGCGCGAGTGACTCCCGATGCAGTGGAAGGCAAAGAGATGCTCTCTTCGCCGGCCGTCGATACAACAGGCAGTGCGATGTCCAGTAACAAAACTGCGCGTCCAGGCCGCGAGAGTAACGCTGAGAGTTGGTTGGAAGCTGTTCCCGCCGCGCCGGGCACAAGGGAAACCAGCTTGCCGTCCAGTTTTGCTTCGCGCACCAGCAGTCCTGCCGGAATCGGCACGCGCACCCAGCCATCCTTCAGTACATCGACGGTGAGGCTCGCGCGGCCTGCGGCGAGGTCCCCGTCGATGCGCAAGTCGTAATCCACACGCGTTAGCGTCGCGTCCACGGGCGGTGCTTCCGGTTCGCGCTCGGGAGGATATGCTTTCGCATGCAGGGTTTTATAGTCACCGATGGTAATCACTACCCATCCGGGCGCGTGCCATGCCGTCTGCGCGGGGGAATGGCTCGCACAAAGCAAAAACGCGGCCATTACGCAGACAAACACACGCCCGGTCTTCGGATTCGCGTGCGGCAGAGAAACCAATGCGTTTGAGCTGGTCATTTTCGACACCTCTAGCTTCCAGGAATTGCCTCGGCTGTTGCTCTTTTCAACCCGGGGAATGGAGGACCGTCTTGAGAGTAATAGGCGCTGTTCTCTGGCGAACAGCGTTCTTGCTCTGGTTTGTTACCTCATTAGAGTTAGCATTCTGAACGCCGGGTTGCTTGCTGTGACGTCCTTAGAACGAATTTCGCTCTGCGGCTTGCAAGATTTCTAATCTCGTCCCCGCCCCTGTGCTGCCCTGGCCCCTAGAACTCCTCGACTCGTCCCATCGCTCGGTTCCTGCGGCCAGTTTCATCGACCCGCGCTATAGTTCCGCTGTTTGTCGAAGGTGCCAGAAGCTGGCTTTCGGCAACCGCGAACCTGGAAACGGGAGCATCGGTCTGCGGTAGGGAGGCGCTATGAACACACTCGAATCAGTCGAGCCTGTGCCTCTAGGACTATCAGAACTATCGGGCGCCGCTCGTTTCTGCGTGGGAGCGCTATCCGGCATGAATATCCGCCGCTGCGCATGAATCAGGTCCTTCCAGAAATCGAAATCCATTTCTTCGAGACCGACAACCCCCCTACCGGACTCGGTGAGGGCGCTTCCGCCGATTTTGCCCGCCGTCTCGAACGCCATCTTTACGGCCACAGGCAGGCGCTTCCGCTCTCTTCCGTTTGCCAAGCAGGGCTACAAGTGGGCCTAACCTCCGGCGCAGGTCGGGGGCACTCTCGAGATTTTCGTGTTGCGGCCACGCCCTAAAGTTGCACGCCGGCCTTGGCCATGCAAAAATCCCACCATGCAAAACGCGAAAATCTGCCTCGTTTCTAAAATCTTGCTCCTGGTGTTTTTCTGCGCCACTTCTTCCAACGCTCAAACCACTCGTCCCGAGGCCGAAAAACAGCTGGCCCACGACATTTACAAACAATTCATAGAAATTCAGTCGGGCTTCACGACCGGCTCCACAACTCCTGTTGCGGAAGCGGCCGCAGCTCGCTTGAAAGCCGCGGGGTTTTCGGATTCCGACATCTTCGTTGCCGGCGCGATTCCAAAGAAGGCCAATCTCGTCGTTCGCTATCACGGCACGGGCGCGCGCAAACCCATTCTCCTGCTCGCCCACATCGACGTCGTCGAGGCCAAGCGTGAAGATTGGAGCACCGACCCCTTTCAATTCCTTGAGAAGGACGGTTTCTTTTACGGCCGCGGGACCGGTGACGACAAGGCCCAAGCCGCTGTCTGGATCGCCAACCTCATCCAGTACAAAGCAGAAGGGTTCAAGCCCGATCGCGACATCATTGTCGCTCTCACCGCCGACGAAGAGGGCGGCGGGCCGTACAACGGCGTCGACTGGCTGCTGAAGAATCACCGCGATCTAATCGAAGCGGAGCTGGCTCTCAACGAAGGCGGATGGGGCGAAGAATCCAAAGGCAAGAAAATATCCAACGATTTGCAGGTCAGCGAGAAATACGTACTGAATTTCCGCTTCGAAGTGCGCAACAAGGGCGGCCATAGCTCGATGCCAGTGCACGACAACGCTATCTATCATCTCGCCGGCGCTTTACAGCGTCTCGGCGACTTCGGCTTTCCCCTGAAGACGAATGAAGTCACCGCGGCGTACTTCGAGGAGATGTCAAAGATCGAAAGCGGCTCCCTCAAGGACGATCTTAGAAAGGTCGCCTCCGGCTCCGAGGGATCCATGGAACGAGTCGCGGCCGCCTCCCCCGCCTGGAATTCCACTCTTCGCACTACTTGCGTCGCCACGATGCTCGAGGGCGGCCACGCCATCAATGCACTGCCGCAACTCGCTGCCGCCACAGTGAATTGCCGCGTCCTGCCGGAAGACGCGCCTGAATACGTCCTCAGCACTCTTCAAAAAGTCGTGGCGGATGATCAGGTCAGCGTCAAACAGTTGAGCGAGTTCAGCAAAGCCGCCGCTTCTCCGATGCGTCCCGACCTACTCAAAGCGGTAAGTGATATCACCACGCGCATGTGGCCAGCCGTTCCAACCGTTCCCATCATGGTCATGGGTGCAACCGACGGCAGATATCTCCGCGCCGCCGGTATTCCCACCTACGGCATCCAGGGCTTTTTCATGGACCGCGATGACATTCGCTTCCACGGGCGCGACGAACGCCTGGGCGTCGAGTCCTTCTACGAAGGGCAGGCCTTCCTCTACGAACTCGTTAAACGGCTATCGACATCCGCCAAATAACAATTCAACTTACGGCAAGTTGTTCTCATAAAAATGCGCTCAAGCATTCTGCTGCAACCGCGCAATCAAATGCTGCACACTCCTTGCCAGTTCCGCCACTTCTCCACGTCCCGCAATCTCAAAATCCACCGCGCCGTTCCCCTGTGCCGCGTGATCCACCGCGTCGCGCAGACTGACCAGCGGCTTGACCACCTGCCGCGGCAAAATAAAACTCACCCACACGCTGAACAAAAGTGTGGCCGCGGACACGATGCTCAGTGCCCACTCCGCGGACCTCATCAAGCGCCGCGCCTCCCGATGATCGCTTTCGACACGTTTCCAATCCTCCGTTTCAAGCTCACTCAGCAATTCCAAAACCTCCTGACTCGAAGTCTGCAAATCGGCGGTGACCGGCGCCAGCGCGGGGTTGCCTGCCTGAACCGTCTCCGAGATCTGCGTATCAAACGACCCCACGCGGTTGCGCAGCTCCTCGATCAACTGCGCTCGTCTCTTCAAGTTCGCCACTCGCAGCAAATCGTTCAAATCTTTTTCATAAGCACGCACCACGGCCTGGATACGGTCCGCATCCGCCTGCCCTGGTTGCTCCACCGCGGACACCGCCGCGCTCAATCTTTGTTCGTATACGCCAAGCGCCTCCAACGCCTTTTGCGTTTCTCCCATGTCTTGTGGCTCGAGCTCTTGTATTTGGCTCACAATCTGTCTGGTTTTTCCCAGTGACTCGCGGTTCGCCGCAAGGTAGCTGGGGTCGTGCAGCAGCAAGTAATTTCGTTCCGCGCGCCGCGCCTCCAGAATCTCAATCGAAGCCCGCTGCGCCAGGGTGGCGGCCGGGGCATCCACGTTCACAATGCGGTCCACAATCCACCCCATCTCGAACAGGTAATACACCGCGAGGAAAATCACCGGCACCAAAATAAATCTTGCGATCGCCAGGCTATACGCCACTCTCTTGCGCAGAGAGTTTCCCGGCGCAAGAATCTTGAACGTTTTGCGGATTCCGAGTCTCATAAGCCGGCTCCTGCCAAAGAGTCCCCCTCTCTGGTCGTCCGATTGTATGTCACGAAACCGTGCGCCGCGCGCCCTTTTGAGCTCCTGCCAATCCCCAGCCGCGCCGTAGTGGCCGACTCCACGGTTCAAACGCTCTCTGACGGAACGCACATATCGCCGAAGCCGACGTGTGAAAAAATCTACCGTGACTCACAGGGAAGGAGCAGGACGGAACGGCCCTTCTGCCACGGAAGACCCTGGAAGGCCTTCTCCTCTTCGGGCGAGCGAGGTGTGCTAGAAAGGGCAACTACGACGGTTAGAGACTCGCGGAATTCTTCGTGTCAGGTTTGGTGGGCGGAACGCTGGCTTCTTCGCCTTATGAAGAGGTGGCGACATAGGCGGGATACGCAGGAGACCATTGGTTGGCCCGGATTCGCGAGCGGAGCGCGGAGGAAGAATCGAGCCCGGGGGCGATGCCGGAACGGGCCGCTTCCTGGGCTACGGCAAAAGCGATTTCCACGGCGAGACCGCGGAGATCTTCTAACGCGGGGAGAAGAGGTGCAGTTGGGTCTTTCAAAGCCGGAGAATGCTCGGCGAGGGTGCGAGCGGCGGCGATCATCATGGCATCGGTAATCCGCTGGGCCCCGGCGGTTCCCGCGGAGAGCCGCAAGGCCACGACAGCAAGTCCGATCGCTGGAAAAATGTAAATGTTGTTGCACTGGGAAATGGGGATGCTGCGGCCTTCGAAATGGACGGGCGGGAAAGGCGAGCCGGTGGCCACGAGAGCTCGGCCGCTCGTCCAGTGATACAAGTCGGCAGGACGGGCTTCGGAGTGTTCCGTGGGATTCGAAAGAGGAAAAATGATGGGGCGATCCACCTTGGCGGCCATTTCTCGAACGACGGGCTCGGTGAAAGCAGATCCGCTCGTGGAGAGACCGATGAGCACAGTTGCTCGAATGTTGTGGATGACTTCGGCGAGGCCGATGTTGGCCGAGCCCGAGTCGGGCCAGGACGAAATCCGGCTGAGAGGCTGCGCGTAGATGCGCTGCTCGGGTGTCAGGTCCGTTCGGCCGGAATGGAGAAGACCGTCGCGGTCGACCATCCAGAAGCGGCTGCCGGCTTCTTCTTGGGAGAGGCCTTCGGTGACTAAGGCAGCGCGGAGATAATCGGCAACTCCGGTGCTTGCGGAACCAGCGCCGAGAAAAATGATTTCTTGATTGCGGAGCGAAGAGCCGGCAACGCGAACGGCAGAGAGGATCGCTCCCAGGGCAACGGCAGCAGTACCCTGAATGTCGTCGTTGAAGGTCAGCATTTGATCGCGGTAACGATTGAGAATAGGACGCGCGTGCACGCCGGAGAAGTCTTCCCATTGGAGAAGCGTGGCGGGAAGAACTTGCTGGACGGCTCGAACGAAGGCGTCGATGAAGCTGTCGTAGTCGGCGCCGGTAATGCGCGCGTGACGCCAGCCAAGATATTCCGGGTCGCGGAGACGTTCCTCGTTGTTGGTGCCAACATCCAGAACGATGGGCAGAGTGCGCGCAGGATGAATTCCGCCGATGAGAGTGTAGAGAGAAAGCTTGCCGATGGGTATGCCGAGGCCGCCTACGCCTTGGTCACCGATCCCGAGAACCCGTTCACCATCGGTGACCACGATCACATCGACTTCGGGATTCGGGTGATTGCCGAGAAGGGCCGGAATCGAACGGCGGAGCGGATAGGAAATGAACAGGCCGCGCGGACGCCGATAGATGTGGCTGAACTCCTGGCAGCCGAGCGCGACGACCGGGGTGTATACGATAGGCAGCATCTCGTCGATATGAGCGAGGAGGAGCCGATAGAAGAGAACTTCATTGGCGTCTTGAAGCTGGCGGAGATAGATGTGGCGTTCGAGGTCGTTCGATTTGAGAGAGAAAGCTTGATAGGCTCGGACGTATTGGTCGTCAAGGGATTCGACAACCGGCGGAAGAAGTCCGTTGAGGCCGAAACTCTCACGCTCATCTTCGGTGAAGGCGGTGCCTTTGTTTAGGGCCGGATTGTTGAGGAGATCCATGCCGCGAAGGCGAACGGTGCGGATGACGTTGGGCTGCGGGATGTTCGTCGGAGGCATTGCTTAAAAATTGTATCACTCAGCTGCCCAGGGCATGTACCGTGGTTGCCATCGGCAGAAAAAGCCAGAAACGGTTGAACTGGACAAAGATTTTAGTTCATTGTTGAATGCAGTGGAGTTGCTCCGTCGCAGAGAAAGAGAGATTTCCCATGGCCGAGCCGGAACTAGACCTCAGCAAGAAATATGATGCGGTGATTATCGGATCGGGCGCGGCCGGAGGGATGGCGGCGCATGTTTTGACAAGCCACGGCTTGCAAGTTTTGCTGCTCGAGGCGGGGAAGAAACTCGACATCGAGCAGGAACTGCGTTCGATGGAATGGCCTTACGACAACGCACACCGCGGAGGGTTGCCGCCCGGCTCGCACGCGCTGAACCACAATGAGTACACCATTCGAAGGCCGCCTTACGGTCCGGGCTTTGAAAAATCAAAGAATCTTTACAGCTATGTCGGTAACAGCGACTACCTAAAAAACATTGTGGTCAACGAGCGGGACAATCCCTACACGGGAACGAACTACGCTTGGGTCCGTGCGCGGTGTCTGGGAGGCAAGACAAATATCTGGGGCAGGCTGGCGCTGCGGCTCTCCGACTATGATTTCAAGGCCAAGGACCGCGACGGGTATGGAGAAAACTGGCCGGTCAGCTACAGCGACATCGCGCCTTATTACGATAAGGTGGATTTGTATCTCGGCATTACCGGAGTGAAAGAGAACCTGCCGTATCTGCCGGACAGCTTGTTTCAGCGGCCCACGAAATTGAGTTGCGCGGAAGTGACCCTCAAGCAAGGCATCCAGAAAATGGGGCGCGTGCTTACCCAGTACCGAGCCGGCGTAACCACGGACGGCTTGAAGCACAATAAATATCGCAGCCGGTGCTATGGACGCGGTGCTTGTTCACGCAAAGGAGGCTGCGACATTCACGCCGCGTTTGATTCGCCTACGGGGCTGATCTACCCCGCAATGGATACCGGTAATCTTACTTTGCGCACCAACTCGGTGGCGCGAGAGATCACTGTCGATCGACAAACCGGCAAAGCGTCCGGTGTGCACTTCACGGATTCAGAGACCATGAAGGACTACACGGTGCGGGGAAAAGCGGTGATTGTGGCGGCGTCCACGCTTGAATCGGCGCGGCTCCTTTTACTTTCGAAATCGCGGCTCTATCCGAATGGGCTCGCCAATTCGAGCGGCCACGTAGGGCACAATTTTTGCGAACACATCATGGGGCCGCACGTTGTCGGACAGGCCACGGACCTCGTGGGGAAACCGCCGACGCTTGACGACGGGCGGCCGGGCAGTTTTTACCTGACGCGTTTTCGCAATCTAGCGGAGAAACAAGCGAAATTCATTCGGGGTTATGGATTTGAAGGCGGGAGCGGAAGTTCGATGTTCCCGCCGGGCACGGACAGTCCCGGGTTTGGCGCTTCGTTCAAGGAAGAGATTCGACGGAATCAGGGTTCCTACATCGCCATGGGCGCTTTTGGCGAAGTGCTGTCGCGCTACGAGAATTTTGTCGATCTCGATCCGCTGGTGAAGGACAAATGGGGCATTCCGGCGCTGCGTTTTCACTATAAGTTCGGCGATAACGAGCACCACATGGCGGCTGACATGAAGGAGACAGCGCAGGAGATGTTCGAGGCCGCAGGCTTCAAGATTATTTTTGTGAGCGACCGGGTGCTTACCGAAGGATGGTCGATCCACGAGCTGGGTACGGCGCGCATGGGAGATGATCCGAAGACTTCGGTGCTGAACCAATTTCAGCAGTCGCATGACGTAAAGAATCTGTTTGTAGTGGACGGCAGCGCGTTTGTGAATGCCAGTTGTCAGAACCCCACGTGGACGATCATGGCTCTGTGCTGGCGCTCGTGCGACTACCTGGCGGATCAATTGGCCAAGAACGATTTGTAGAAGTTTTTGCGCCCCGACAAACCGGGGCTGGGAATGCGAGGAGGGACAATGTCCGCAAAAGATCCCATCGATTTGAAGCAGGACCGGCGGCAGTGGTTAAAGACTTCGGCGACGGTTCTGGGGGCGGCCGTTTTGCCGTTGTCGGGGGTGTCGACAGATGCATTGTCGGGGGAATCCGAGAGTGCCGAAGGGTCCTCTGCCAGTGCGCTTCAGGGCGCGCCAGCGAAATCCGGTGTGCGGTTTTTCACGCCGTCGCAGTACACCCTGATCGAAGAGTTATCCGAGACCATCATTCCCGCTGATAGCCATTCCGGTGGAGCAAAAGCCGCAAAAGTGGCCGATTTTATCGAAGAGACTATCCGCGAGAGCACGGATGACCAACAGAAGGCCCTGTGGCGCGAAGGGCTGCGGCTGATGGAGTCGATGAGCCAACACTACAATGGAAAACCGTTCGTCGCGGCGACCGCAGAAGAGAGGTTTCTTGTTCTCAAAGTGCTTTCCGACAACGAGCAGATGACCGAGCTCCCGGAAGTGCGACTTTTCCGCGAACTGAAGCATTTGACCGTACGTGGCTACTACACCAGCAAGATTGGGATTCACGATGAACTCGAGTACAAAGGAAATCGCGTGCTGATGGAGTTCGTCGGGTGCGACGATCCCACGCCACCGACTACCTAATCATCAGAACGACGGTATCGGTTCTGGCCCTTTTCGACCAGAGGCAGCCGCAGAGCTCTCACAATGCCCTTCTGGCGCCGCCCATCATTTCTTCGGAATTGGAACTCGAAAGCCCCGCGGGTTCATTCGTTCCGAAATATTTCTTGTAGGCAGAAATCCAGTCGCTCGATACATCCTTTTGCGCGGTTGCGAGATTGAGCCTCCCGGCGCAAACGGATCGATGAAGGTAGTCCTCCAGTTGGTCCTTTACGAAAGAGTTCCACGTCGTGTTGTACCGAGGTTGCGGCCAGAGGTTGCGAATGTCGTCCGTCCCGCCGAGGCCGGGCGAGATCAAGTAGTCCACTTCGTAGTTGTCGACCGAGGCATCCCGCAATCCATATTCCTTAAACACTCGTTGCTGCAACACACCGGATACAGGGTGAACCACCTCATCGTGGTCCGTGGCGCACATCTCGCCCATTTCGACCGCTCGTGTGGCCCCCGGCGTCAAGCTTCGGTTGGGTAGCACCTCGGAGTTGTGGTTGGCGCTGGATCGGAAGTCTGCCGTGCGCAGGTACAGGAACCCGCCAGTAAGCGCAAGCACCAACGTCAACACACAGATCGACCGAAGCTCGGTCGGATGAAGCAAGGAATTCAGATTCCACCAACGCACGGGCCGAGATGGCTGGGCGGCGAGCGACAGCCGCGCTTTCAGCAAAGCTCGAAGGCCATCGATCGGCGGAAGTTCCCGATCAAGGCGACGATGGTGGACCTTCACAAAATCACCAATCGCCCGCTCTATTTCAGCCATCCGCGCGCGGCAATTCCAGCAGGCCTCTAGGTGCACGCGAACCATCATCGCCTGCCGACGGGAGAGTTCTCCATCGGCGCAGAGCAGCAAGTCTTGATCGGACGGATGAACGGTTTCGTCGAACATGATTCTACCTCTCGTCGGCGCACATCAGGCGTGCAAGCGACCGCGTCAAGGAAACGGAGACCGTTCCGAGCGAGACACCCAGCACACGAGCGATCTCTCGGTAGCGGAGGCCCTCCGCCCGTAGACGCAAACAGGCCCTGTCCTGTTCAGGAAGAGCATCGAGCACGGCCAAGAGACGTCTTTGCCGCTGCGCGGACAGAACTTGCTCTTCCGGGTTCGGAGAGGCATCCCGTTGGCCGTCTGCCGCCGAACTGCCGGACGGTGTTTGGTCCTCTAACCGTTGCTTGGTTTGACGACGTTTCAGCGCAAGATTGTGAGCCACGCGGAAGATCCACCCGCGGAGGTTCCGCTGACATTTCCCCAGTTGGAGGTGCTGGAACAGGGCAAGAAATACTTCCTGGGTGATTTCCTCGCCATCCTGCACGGACAAACCAAACGAGAGTGCGTAACGAAGCAGCGGGGCGCGAAATTCCTCAAAGAGACGAACGACCACGCTTTCGATTTCGGTGGTTCTCCTGGAGGACGCGGCCGCTCCCGTTGCTGGAAGCCGCAGCGCATCCACCGAGCCTGGCGGAGGAATCGTCATAGCTGGCTATATTTATATTCCTTTTTCCTCGGTTTTGTTCAAGCGATCGGACCTATTTTTTGCGCTCCGCAGCCCTTGAAAGGCTGAACAAAATGCCAGGAAGCGGAATATTCAACTGAGACTAAGACGGGCTTCGGAGCCCGTTCTCTCGCTCGTTCCCCTGAGGCGTGAATCCTTGCTGAAGAGACTCGCGATAGGTTTCCTGCTTTGCGCCGCACCGGCGTTTTGCCAAAGCAATACTGGCGAATTGCGCCTGAAAGTAATCGACCCTTCCGGCGCCCCGGTCAAGTGCACTGTACAGATCCTCAGCGAGGGAAATCAGTATAACCGGACCTTGGCGACCGACGACCGGGGGTCGTTAACGGTGCAGCGTTTGCCCTACGGAATCTATCAGCTGCAGATTCGACAGTCCGGATTTGCGGATGCCTCGGAATCGGTCGAAATTCATTCCTCGATTCCAAGCGAGCGCACGATGCAGTTGAATCTCAGCACCGTCAGCCAATCGGTGAATGTTACGGCGGTCGACACACTTATCAATCCCGACCAGGCGGGGTCCGTCAACCAGGTTGGCTCCGAGTTCCTTGAAAATCGCCTGGCTTCCATTCCGGGACGCTCGATTCAGGACATTGTGAACTCGCAGCCGGGATGGCTGTATGAAGGTAACGCCGTTCTGCACCCACGGGGCTCAGAATATCAAACGCAATTTGTGGTCGACGGCATTCCGCTCATCGACAATCGCTCTCCGAGCTTCGGACCTGAGGTTGAGGCCGACGATGTGAAGTCCGTAAGCATCTATACCGCGGGAATCCCTGCCGAGTATGGCCGAAAGATGGGCGGGGTCGTCGAGGTCAACACCCTCCAAGACCCGCAACCCGGTTTTCACGGCCAGGTTGTTCTCTCCGGAGGCAGTTTTGATTCGGCTGGAGCCTTTGCTGAGGGCCAATACGTTTGGGGCAAAAACGTGTTCGGCGCAAGTGCCAGTGGCGACATGACCAGCCACTACTTGAATCCCGTGGTTTTGCAGAACTACACGAACACCGGCACTCTCGGCAACTTCTCCGCCCATTACCAACGGGATCTGACACCCAAAGACCGCCTCAACTTCATCGTCCGGCACGAGCTTTCCCGCTACCACTTACCCAACGAACAAGTCCAGCAAGCCGCCGGCCAACTACAAACGGCAGACAACTTCGAAACGATGGGGATCGTTTCCTACCAACATACGTTTTCCACCAATTTACTGGCGGACCTTCGCGGCATGGTGCGCGACAATTCCAACGACTTCTACTCGAATGCCAATTCCACTCCCATCGAAATCCAGCAGCATAACCGCTTTCGAGAGGGATATTTCAAAGGGAGCGTCACCATCAGTCGTGGCCGACAGGAGATCAAGGCCGGTGTGGAATCGGACAACCTGTTTCTACACGAAAACTTCAATTACAACATCACCGATCCAACTCAATTTGACCCGGACACGCCGCCCACTTTCAGTTTCTTGGCGCATCGTCCCGATTTGGAGCAAGCCGTCTATGTGCAGGACTTGATCCGTCTTGGGAACTGGACCGTCAACGCCGGCCTTCGTTGGGATCACTATCAGCTGATTTTGAACCGTCAGGCCGTCGATCCACGATTCGCGATTTCGCGATATTTCCCGTCGGCCGCCGTAGTTGTACACTTTTCCTATGACCGGGTATTCCAAACTCCCTCGTTCGAGAACCTTCTGCTTTCGAGTTCGACGGCAGCCACGACCCTCAGTCCCACCTCCCTACAACTTCCCGTCGAGCCTTCGGAAGGCAACTACTACGAAGTTGGCCTAACCAAGGCCTTCTTCAACAAACTCAAGCTGGACACCAACTACTTCCGGCGGCTGGTGAACAATTACGCCGACGACGATCAGATCAACAATACGACCATCAGCTTTCCTATCGCTTTCCGCAAGGCCATGCTTTACGGTGCAGAGGCGAAGCTTGACCTGCCGGAATGGCATCGATTTTCCGGCTTCCTGAGTTATTCGTATATAGTCGGGAATGCCTGGAATCCGGTTACCGGTGGTCTGTTCCTGGGCGCCAATGCCGCCATCCCAACGACTGGGCATTTCCCGGACTCTCAAGATCAAAGAAACACGGTTCGCGGACGTCTCCGCTATCAGCTCACGTCACGCGTCTGGGTTGCGGGCGGAATTCAATTTGACAGCGGGCTCCCGTTCCAGTTTCAGTGCGACCTCAGTTTGACCCTTGACCAATGCATCGCCAACGAGGTGCAGACGTATGGGCAGGCTGTTATCGATCGAGTTAACTTCGCGCGGGGCCGCATCAATCCTTCCTTTCAGGTGAATGCTTCGGCGGGAGCCGACATCAACAAGTACAAGTCCGACCGTCTGAAGGTGAGGCTTCAGGTCGACGGGCAAAATCTTACGAATGTGGTAGATGTGATCGACTTCGGTGGCCTCTTTTCGGGCAATGCCATCGGTCCGTCCCGCAGTTTCATGTTGCGTCTTCAGACAGTCTTTTAGCATCTTTCTTCCTCGCTGATTGGTCGCTCTTGGAGGTATCATTACATGGAGCGTCGCAAGAGCAAGAGCAGTGCTGGGGCAGGTACGGCAGTGTCCGGTCGTGGGACGGGGATTCCCATATTCGGCCAAGGGGGCCACCTTGACCCCTGCACGAGGCTCCGTAAGTCACTGACAAAGCGATGCTTTAGACGAACTCTCTTGGGCAAGGGATTTGCGCCTAGGAAAGGCGATAACTACTATGGACATCCAAAGACCATCGAACGCAAGAGCTAAGAAAATCCGCAGGATTGCCTACGGCACCATCGCCCTGATTTTAATCGGCGGCGTAACCTATGGGCTTTCCAAGCTAAAACCTGCCGCGCCGTATGTCGATCCCGGGACGGTCTGGTCCGACACCGTCAAGCGCGGGCCCATGCTGCGCGAAGTGCGCGGACTGGGGACCCTTGTTCCGGAAGACATTCGGTGGGTCGCGGCGCAGACAGATGCGCACGTGGATAAATGGGTTTTGCGGCCGCCTGCCATAGTCAAACCGAATTCCATCATCATGGAATTGAGCGATCCGACGGTGCAAAAGGACGCGGTCGACGCGGAATACCAGCTCAAGGGAGCGGAAGCGGACTACCAGAACCTGAAAGTACAGGTCAACAGCGACTTAATGAGCCAGAAGTCCAACGAAGCGTCCGTCCGGAGCGATTACGAGCAGGCGAAAATTCAGCACGACGTGGACGAAAAGCAGGTGAAGCTAGGGCTCACGTCACAGCTGATTGAGCAGCAGTCGAGAGTGAAGACGGAGCAGCTGGCGATTCGTTTGCAGTTGGAAGCCGATCGGACGAAAATCGCGGCTGATTCGGCGACCGCGAAACTTGCGGCGCAGCAGGCCAAAGTGGAGCAGATGAAGGCGCTCTACGGGTTAAAGATGGGCCAGTTGGAGGCCCTGCATGTTCGCGCAGGCATCGACGGAGTGCTTCAGCTTCTGCCGGTGGATGTCGGCCAGCACGTGACGCCGGGAATGAACCTTGCGCGCGTGGCGGATCCGAAGAAGCTCAGAGCGGAAGTGAAGATTGCCGAGACGCAAGCAAAGGATGTGGTCCCTGGGCAAAAGGCGACCATCGACACACGCAACGGCATCGTGAACGGGCACGTTTCGCGAGTCGATCCCTCGGTGATCAACGGCACGGTGACCGTTGACGTGACGATTGATGATCCTCTTCCGCCGGGTGCGCGGCCGGATTTGAGCGTGGACGGCACGATCACACTCGAGAATTTGACGAATGTGCTGTTTGTCGGCAGGCCGGTGCACGGGCAGTCCGACAGCACGATTGGAATCTTCAAGCTCACCGAGGACGGCTCTGAGGCGATGCGCGTAAACGTAAAGCTGGGGCGGAGTTCCGTCAACACCATCGAAATCATAGATGGGTTGAAAGTGGGCGACAAGGTGATTTTGTCCGACATGTCGGCCTGGGATAATTTCGACCGCGTCCGGTTGAAGTAGCGGCGCCTCCGCTGCTGGCGGCTGGGTCTGAAGCAAGTTCTGGTTTCGGCTGCTCTCTTTCCATCGATGGAAGTTGTGCGTTTCTTGCGGAGGCCCAGGTGCAGACTCTCTGGCAAGACATTCGCTTCGGGTTGCGAATGCTCGGGAAAAATCCTGGCTCGACCGCACTGGCCGTTGCCACGCTGGCCCTCGGCATCGGCGCTAATACCGCGATATTTAGTCTTGTGCATGCCGTGATGCTCGAGACCATTCCGGTTCGAAATCCTCGACAACTGGTGGTACTGCGCTGGTCGGCGCATGCGCATCCTCAAAACACGGGCTCCAGCAGCTATGGTGATTGCCAATGGACGAAGTGGACCGACAAGGGTTCCGGCAGTTGCTCATTCTCCTATCCGATGCTCAAGGAAATCCGTGAGCATGCGGGAGTATTCTCGAGCGTTGGGGCATTCGCCGGACCTGCTCAGCTCGACCTGACTGGAAATGGAACGGCGAGTATAGCGCGCGGCGAAATTGTCTCGGGCGATTATTTCCAAACGCTCGGAGTTCAGGCCGCCGCGGGACGAATCATCGAACCGAGCGACGAGCGGCCCGGCGCAGAAGCCGTGGCGGTCCTCAGTTATGCGTACTGGCAAGGCGCCTTTGGCGGCGCCCAAAGCGCAATCGGAAGGTCCATCAAACTTAACGGCGTGCCGTTTACCATCGTGGGAGTGGCGGACGCGGGCTTCACGCGGCTGACGCCGGGGCACACGCAAGATATGTGGTTGCCGCTTTCGCAGATTGTCCCCCTGCGGATTCCTTGGAGCGGAGGACCGGACAAGGAAACCAGGTGGTGGTTAACAGTCGTAGGCCGGCTGAAGCCGGGAGTAGCTCTGGAACAAGCTGAGTCCCGCGTGAGTCTGCTGTTCCGCAATGAAGTTATTCAGGAAAAGCGGCTCAAGGCGGAAGACGGCCCGCAAGTTACGCTTACGCCAGCGCAGAAGGGGCTTTCCGGGATCCGTGGCGAGCTCGGGCAGCCGCTCTATATTTTGATGGCCGCGGTCGGAATTGTGCTGCTGATTTCGTGCGCGAATGTCGCGGGGCTCCTGCTTTCGCGCGCGGCGGCAAGAGAAAAAGAGATCGCTGTGCGGCTGGCCCTCGGAGCAGGCCGAGGACGCGTGGTCCGACAGCTTTTGACAGAGAGCGTGCTGCTCTCCTTCGCCGGGGCAGGACTCGGCGTCCTGCTGGCGTATTGGGGCGCGAGTGCCTTGGCGGCATTTGCCTCCGCGAACCGCTATTCCAATTTTCAGATCAACGCCGCGCCGGACGCGAGCGTGCTCATGTTCACGGTGGCCGCGGCCGCGCTAACCGGGATCCTGTTCGGACTTGCGCCAGCGTTTCGAGGGACGCACGTCGACGTGGCGCCGACTCTCAAAGAGAATTCCGGAAGCATGTCGGGAACAAGCTTTGGCGGAGAGCGTCGATTTGGACTGGGCAGCGGGCTTGTCGTTGCGCAGGTGGCGCTCTCTTTCATTGTCCTGGCCGGCGCGGGGCTGGTGGTTCGTTCGCTCGGGAATTTGAAAGCCATTGATCCGGGGTTCGACACGCGCAACGTGCTGCAGTTCGGAGTCAACCCAACTCTCACTGGCTATTACAAGAGCGATCAGGTTGAGCCGCTCTATCGCGAACTGCAGAGCAGGCTCAGCGGTCTGCCCGGAGTCATTTTTGTAAGTTATTCGTCGGATACGCTGCTCGATGGAGGTTTGTGGACCGGGGACGTCAAGATTGAAGGGCGAATCGATAAGTCCACGGTCGAAACGCAAATGCTGGCGGTGGGACCGGAATTTTTCTCGACGATGAAGATTCCGGTGATGACCGGCCGGATGTTGACTCGCGAGGATTCGGAGTCGAAGCGCGATGTCGCGGTCGTGAACCGTGCGTTTGTTAAGAAATTTCTGGAGAATCGCGCCCCGCTGGGATTGCATTTTGGCGGCGAGAGTCCGAAGGATCCTCAGTACGAAATCGTTGGAGTCGCGGGAGACACAAAGTATGCCGGCTTGCGCGACGAGCTCGCACCGACTGCCTACATCCCGCTTAAGGATGGCGACGCGCACTTCGCATTGAGGACGGCGATAAATCCAGAGGCCGTGCTTCCTGCGGTACGCAAGGTCCTGAGCGATCTCGACAACAATCTCCCGCTGTTCGACGTGCGGACGCAAACGGAACGAATAGAGCGGCTGCTGTTTAACGAGCGCTTGCTGGCTCGCCTAGCAAGCCTGTTCGGACTGCTGGCTCTTGTGCTTGCTTCTATCGGGCTGTACGGCTTGTTGTCCTATGAGGTAGCGCGGCGCACGCGAGAAATAGGAATCCGTGCAGCGCTTGGCGCACAGAACCGAGACGTTCTGCGGCTGGTGGGAAGGCAAGGACTGATGCTCGTTGCTCTCGGAATGGTTTTGGGAATTGTTGCTGCGATGGGCGTGACGCGTTCGCTCGGAAGTTTGCTGTACGAAGTGCAGCCGAGCGATCCGATTACATTTTTCGGAGTGTGCGCGCTGCTGACCATCGTCGGGCTGGCAGCGTGCTACGTCCCGGCGCGGCGAGCGACGCGCGTCGATCCGATGGTGGCACTGCGGTATGAGTAGGAGGAGCTGATGCAAATCCTATGGCAGGACATTCGCTACGGATTGCGGATGCTGGGGAGAAATCCCGGGTTCACAGCCGTTGCCGTGCTGGCGATTGCGCTGGGAATCGGCGTAAATGCGGGAATTTTCTCCGTGCTGAACGGCGCGGCGCTGCGCATGCTGCCGGTGCCTGGCGCCGGGCAAGTCGTCAGCGTGGATCAGATTTTCCACGGAAGAAGCCTGCGAAGTGTCCACGGTGAGGCGACGCTCTTCTCGTATTCCGAATATCAAGAATATCGAGCGAGTAACCATATTTTTTCGGGACTATTGGCCTATGAGCCCTTTCTGAACGCGACGCTCGCGGGCGGACGGGCGCGGCAGCTCTATGGACAGCTCACGTCGTGCAACTATTTTGATGTGTTGAGCGAACGGCCCGCCCTTGGACGCGGCTTTGTGGACGCAGATTGTGCGGCGCCAGGTGCAGGAACCGTGGTGGTGCTGAGCGATGAATTGTGGCAGAGCGCGTTTGGGGCAGATCCCTCCCTTGTCGGCAAACGAGTGGTTCTAAATCGCACAGCATTTACGGTAATCGGCATTGCACCACAGGGATTCGGGGGTACAGAGCCGATCCCGAGCGCGTTCTGGGCACCCATCACAATGCAGCCGGCGATGGAGCCCGACCGCGATTTTCTCGGGGACGCCAACGTGAGTTGGCTGTCGCTGCTTGGACGGGTGCGGCCGGGCGTTTCGATCGGGCAAGTGCGCCGAGACCTTATCCTCATCGCCGGCCGGATTGATACCCAACATCCAGGCCGCCAAACATCCTTGGCGATTAGAACGGCAACATTTCTTGGCAGGCCGGAAGAACGTCATTTGGTGATGGGGGCTGCGGCCGTCATTCTGATTGGCTTTGGACTAGTGCTGCTGATCGCTTGCGCCAACGTAGCGAACTTACTGTTAGCGCGGGCAAGCGCGCGTCAAAAAGAGATTTGCGTGAGACTGTCGGTAGGGGCGAGCCGCTGGAGATTGATCCGACAATTGCTGACAGAAAGCGTGATGCTGGCTTTAATGGGCGGCGCGCTTGGATCCGTTCTCGCCTTTTGGTCCTTTGAAGCAATTTCGCGCTTTGTCGTTTCGCATTTGCCGCATGGTTTCCCTCCAGTGGCTTTGAATCTGACACCCGATCTTCGCGTGCTGGGATATGCGTTGCTGCTCACACTGATCACCGGCGTAGCTTTTGGACTGGCGCCTGCGCTCGAGACGTCGCGCACTGATTTGAACACGGCACTGAAAGTCGGAGACGGCGGACTGGGCGGGCGCTCGGGCGGCGGGATTTTGCGGCATTCGCTGGTCGCGGCGCAAGTGGCCGTTTGCATGATTTTGCTGATCGCGGCAGGTCTGTTGCTGCGCGGACTTTACTTTGCCCAAACGGTTGATCCGGGATTTGCGATGAATGGAATCACAGTGGCGTCCTTGGACCTTCGGACGCAGGGATACAAGGAAGAACCTGCGGCCCAGTTTGAGCGCCGCTTAAAGGAAAAAGTGGCGGCCTTGCCTGGCGTGGACGGGGTGGTGGAAGCCCGAGAGACGCCGCTCAGCGATGATCATAGTTTCACGGGTTTCTCCGTTCCCGGCAAGCCCGATGAGTATGAAGTGGAAGACAACGCGATCTCGGGCGGATATTTTTCCCTGCTGGGAATTCCCATCGTGCGCGGCCGGGACTTTACCGAGGAAGAGGTGCGGGCGGGCGCAAAGGTGGCCATCGTAACGGAAGCCACGGCGCGAAAATTCTGGCCGGGAGAAGATCCGATCGGAAAGACTTTGCGCCAAGGCCGCAATACCGATCTCGAAGTCGTAGGTATAGCCCGAGATGCGCAAGTGTCGCACCTCGGCGAGAAGGAGAAGCTTTATGTCTATCTACCCGCGGGACCGAAGGAGCAATCGGAGCTCCATCTGATGGTTCATGGTGGCGGCGGGTTGGCGGCGGTCGCTATGGGCATCCGCCAGGCGGCAAGTGAAATAGACCCGGACGTTCTAGTGGATGTCACCAGGCTCGAAGACAATTTGGAAGTTTGGCGCACGCCGGCGCGGATCGTGGCAGCCCTTGCAGGATCACTCGGCGCGCTGGCGCTGCTGCTGGCTGGCGTGGGGGTGTATGGTGTTGTGTCCTACGCGGTGAGCCGACGAACTCGCGAGATCGGCATACGTATGACGCTGGGAGCCGACGGAAGAGACGTGATGGGCATGATGCTGCGCCAAAGCATGCGACCGGTCCTGACGGGGGGCGCGATTGGGATTGCCGGTTGCGCGGGAGTTTCCTGGGTTCTCTCGAGCATGCTCTTCGGAATCAGCGCGCGTGATCCGATTGCATTTCTGTTCGTACCGGCGTTCTTGCTGGCAATCGCGCTCGTGGCGAGTTACGTCCCGGCACGACGGGCGACGAAAGTAAATCCGGTTGTGGCACTGAGATACGAATAGCTCCGAGACGTTTGCTGCAAACGGATAGCGCGTGGGTCGAGAGTGATGTCTTCGCTGTGGCAGGACGTCCGCTACGGATTGCGCATGCTGGCGAACAAGCCGGCGTTTACGCTTGTTGCCGTGCTGACGCTCGCGCTGGGAATTGGCGCAACGTCGGCGGTTTTCAGCGTGGTCGATCGGATTCTGTTCCGCAGCCTTCCCTACCCTCACGACGAACAGCTTGTGGCATTCGGTTTGCTTGCGCCAATTGAGCCGCGGGAGTTCATGCTGGCGAAAGATTACCTCGAATGGCGCTCGCAGCAGACGCCGTTCAAGTCGATGACCACGTTCACGCCGGGCGGAGCAGATTGCGATTTGACCGAGCAGAATCCTGTGAGGCTCGACTGCGCCTTGGTGGAATCGACCTTCCTTCCGACCTTTGGGATTCAGCCAATTCTGGGGCGGAATTTCACGAGCGAAGAAGACCGGCCGCACGCGGAGCGCGTGGCGCTAATTACCTACGGGCTATGGCGCTCGCGCTTCGCTGGCGACGCCGGGGTCGTAGGCAAATCCATTTCGCTGGATGGCCAACCGACGCTCGTCGTGGGGGTGCTTCCCGTTGATTTTGAAATGCCCACGCTTGGCAAGACCGACCTGGTCATACCGCAGGCGCTGGATGAGCTGGCGCTTGAAGGAAACAGCCCGGAGCCTGTGTTACGGGCGTTTGCGAGGTTGAAACCTGGGGTCACGATCGCCGAGTCTTTTGCTGCGCTCGAGCCGTTGTACGAGAAATCACTCGAAAATGTGCCGCTGCAATTCCGGAAAGAGGTGCACTTCAGTGTGCGGTCGCTGCGAGATCGCCAAGTGGCTGATTCCAAGGCAGCTTCCTGGATATTGCTGGGTTCCGTGTTGGCCGTGCTGCTGGTGGCATGTACGAACGTGGCGAACCTGCTGCTCGCCCGGACCAGCGGCCGGCAGCGAGAGCTGGCGGTTCGCGCGGCGCTTGGGGCAAGTCCAGCCAGGCTGATTCGCCAAAATCTGACCGAAAGCCTGCTTCTCGGAATAATTGGGGGAACCATCGGATGTTGCGTTGCGTATTCCCTGTTACAACTGTTTGAATCCATTGCTCCGGAAGGGATTCCGCGCTTGCAACAGGCCGGGCTCGATACGCGGGTGGTGTTGTTTACTCTGGGAGTCTCGCTGGTGTCGGGAGTTCTGTTTGGGCTGGCACCCGCCATGCGAAAGCCTGCCGTGGAGCTTCTGACCGGGAAAGAAGCCAGCCAGACATCTCCAGGGTTGCTACGTCAAATACTTGTCGCGTTGCAGATGGCCGTGTCTTTGATTCTGTTGACCGGTGCTGGATTGCTGCTCCATAGCCTATTGAAATTGCAAAGCGTGCCGCTGGGGATGGACGCCGAGAGCGTTGTGACGGCGCAAATCCCTCTAGCGCAGTACCGGTACCCGGACGCGAGGCATCAATTAGCCTTCTTTGATGAATTGGAGAGGCGCTTGCGCCACATGCCCGGGATCACGGCGATGGGGATCAGCGACACGCTTCCTCCTTCGGGAGGGACGCAGGCAACCATCTATTCGCGGATCGAGGTTGCCGGGAGGCCGCCTTCGGCGGAAGGCACGGGAGGGATGGTTGGCTGGCGCTCGGTGACGCCCGGATACTTCAAGGCACTAGGTGTGCGGATTATCGAGGGGCGGGGATTCCAGGATGCGGATCGCGGGCAAAACCAAAATCCGATCATTTTGAGCGAAACGCTCGGGCGGAAGCTGTTCCCAAAGGAAGACCCGCTTGGCAAGAGCTTGCGGATTGGGCCGGGAGCGCCGTGGCGGGAGGTTGTTGGAATTGCGGCGGATGTGAGAAACAATGGCCTGGCTCGACCGTCTGATCCTGAGTACTACATTCCATGGAAGTTCGCGACGGAAGGATATTTTCGAGTGGCTCACGTGACCTTGCGGACGCCGATGAATCCGGAAACCGTGGCCAAGTGGCTGCGCCAGGAAACGGCTAGTTTGGATCCGAGTGTTCCAGTCACGATGGAAACGATGACGCAACGAGTTGGCAAACTATCAGAACGGCCACGATTTAATGCGGTCTTGCTAACACTATTCGCCGGGATGGGTGTGGTGCTGGCGGCGATTGGCATGTACGGAGTGGTGGGCTTCCTGGTCTCCCAGCGGACGCGGGAGATTGGCGTGCGCCTGGCGCTGGGGGCTTCTCCGCAATCGATCTTGACGATGATCATGGGGAACGTGGCGCGGTGGACGATAGCCGGCGCGCTGCTCGGACTGCTGGGAAGCTGGTACGCCGTGAAGCTGCTCGAGTCGCTGCTGTTCGAGGTGTCTCCCCGGGATCCTTGGCCGGTGGTCACGGCGCTGGCACTTTTGCTCGTTGCGGCTTTCTTGGCTGCGTGGGCGCCTGCGCGGCGCGCGATGCGGGTCGATCCGATGGAGGCGTTGCGTTATGAATAGCTTTTATTTGGTGCGAGAGATTGCGGTGAACGGGTAATGCAGAATTTGTGGAAGGACATTACGTTTGGATTGCGCATGCTCGGAAAGAGCCCAGGATTTACGGCGATTGCCGTGATTACTTTGGCTTTGGGCATCGGAGCCAATACTGCCATCTTCTCACTGATGAACCAGATTTTGCTGCGGCAACTGCCGGTGAAGAATCCGAACGAGCTGGTTATTCTGCGGGCGCCTGGGCCGGCCACCGGGCATGTTTCCGACGACGGCGATGCCACGGAGTCTTTTTCCTATCCGATGTACAAGGGGCTCAGGGACAACAACTCGGTTTTCACCGGGATCCTGGCGCGATACAACTTCTCGGCAAGTGTTGCCAGCAAGGGGCAAACGGATCGGGCGACCGGAGAGCTGGTTTCCGGGAACTACTTCGAGGTGCTTGGTGTTCAGCCTGCCATCGGGCGTGTGTTTACCCAGGACGACGACCGCGTGCCTCTAGCACAGCCGGTTGTGGTGTTGAGCTACCCGTACTGGACTCGGCACTTCGGAGGCGATCCGAGCGTGCTGAACAAAGTTCTGCTGATCAATAACGTCGAGATGACGGTCGTGGGTGTGTCGCAGTCGGGATTTTTCGGAGTCCAGGTGGGCAAGACGCCGGATATTTTCGTACCGCTGATGATGACGCAGCCGATGACAAGCTTCGGAGAGACGCTCGACGGGTGGAACGACTATTGGATGAAGGTCCTGGCGCGGCGCAAGCCTGGAATTTCGGAGCCACAAGCAGAGGCGGGCATCAACGCCGTATACCGGCCGCTGCTTGAGGAGCAACTGCCGCAAATTAAATCCGCATGGAATGAGGATAAGCGCCAGAAATTTTTGAATAAGAAGATCACTCTGTCATCGGGGGCCCGTGGACGAACGATCGTGCAGCGGGACTCCGGAGGACAGATCATCACACTCTTTGTGATGGTGGCGCTGGTGCTGCTGATTGCGTGCACGAATGTGGCGAATTTGCTGCTGGCTAGGGGAGCCGCGCGGCAGCGCGAGTTTGCGATACGGACGGCGCTCGGCGCAACCCGCGGCAGGATGATTCGACAACTGCTGGCAGAGAGCCTTCTATGCGCGTTTGGCGGCGGCGCGCTGGGCATCCTGCTGGGCACATGGCTGATGAGAATCCTGACTCCCATCGTGGTCGCGAACGCGGGAGTCCAAGGGTTGACAGAAAAGCTCGATCCCAGTGTTTTGACGTTTGCGATCGGCGTGACCGTGCTCTGCGGGATATTCTTCGGTTTGATTCCCGCCTGGCGTGTCACGCGCTTGGGTGTCTCGGATGTGATTAAGGACCAGGGTTCTACCTCTTCTGCCAGCGCGTCTCACGTGGGCTTCCGTAAGGTACTGGTTGCAGGACAAGTTGCTTTCACCGTGCTCCTGCTTGCCGGAGCCGGACTCTTCATGCGTTCGCTGTGGAACCTGCGAAATCAAGACCTGGGGTTGAAGACCGACAATGTAATCACATTTTCCATCGAGCCCTCTCTGAATGGCTATGACACCCCGCGATCGATAGCGCTGTTCGATCAATTGCGCGCGCGATTGGCTGCTTTGCCTGGCGTCAGGTCCGTCGGCGCAGGAGATGTACCCACGCTTTCTGGCGATAACGAAGGGAGCAACATCACGGTCGAAGGAGGCCCGCAGCTCGCCGAAGAGCTGCAAAACGTGGACCACGACGGGGTGAGCCCGGGCTACTTCGCTACTCTTGGAATTCCGCTGCTGTCAGGCCGCGAATTTACCGAAGCGGATGGAACCGCAGCCCCCAAAGTCGCCATTGCAAGCGAAGCGATGGTGAAGCGGTTTCTCCCGGGGCGAAATCCCCTCGGCGCCCACTTCGCGTTTGGGGGCGGGAAGGTGAAGCCGGATATCGAGATTGTGGGAGTGGTCAAGGACGTAAAGCAGGACCACGTGAGCAGCGCGATCCAACCTTATCTGTATATTCCCTACGCGCAAAGGCCCAAACTAACAGAGATGGCCTTCTACGTTCGGTCGACGCAGGATCCGTTGCTGCTGGGATCGACATTCGAGGGGACAGTCCGGGAGCTGGACACCAACCTGCCGGTCTATGATTTGAAGACTATGGAACGCGTAGTAGACGAGGATCTGTTCTCGGCGCGGATGGTCGCGGTGCTTTCGGCGAGCTTCGCTGGTCTGGCGGCGCTCCTGGCGGCGCTTGGAATTTACGGCGTGCTCGCGTATGTGGTTGTTCAGCGCACGCGTGAGATTGGGATCCGGATGGCGTTGGGTGCAATGGCCGGGCAAGTGCGCTTGCTGATCGTCAGGGAAGTCGGATCGATGGTGCTCATCGGAGTTGCCGTGGGTCTGCCGGTGGCGTACGGACTGGCGCGGTTTAGCGAGTCGTTGCTGTTTGGCGTGCACGCGGGTGACCCCGCGGTCTACCTGGCGGGTCTGGGATTAATCGGGCTTATCGCGCTTGCGGCATGCCTGCTTCCAGCAAGGCGTGCCACACGCATCGATCCACTGGTGGCGCTGCGTTATCAATGACCGGACCGGTTTTGGGCAGCTAGAACGGCAGTCGGGGAGCATGGCAAAGAGTTTTGCGAGTTACGTTTAGAGACTAAAAACCAGTTAAGGAGACGAAATGTCAGACGCAACTACACTCATCAAAATGGAAGGCGTAAAGAAAGTCTTCTACACCGACGAAGTGGAGACGCACGCACTTTCTGAGATCCACCTGGAGATCAAGAAGGGTACCTACATTTCCATCGCTGGTCCTTCCGGCTGCGGCAAGTCGACACTGCTCTCGATCCTGGGGCTGCTCGATTCCCCGACAGATGGAAGTTACATGCTGAACGGACAGCCCGTCGGCAAGCTAACGATCAGCGAGCGCACGCGGATTCGCAATCGCGAGATCGGGTTCATCTTCCAGGCCTTCAACCTGATCGGCGACCTCACGGTCTACGAGAACGTCGAACTGCCGCTGACATACCGCGGTACGAGCGCCTCGGAGCGCAAGCAGAAAGTGCAGAACGCGCTTGAGCGCGTCGGCATGGCGCACCGGTTGCGGCACTATCCTTCGCAGCTCTCGGGCGGTCAGCAACAGCGTGTGGCCGTGGCTCGCGCGTTGGTAGGCGATCCGCTCATCCTGATGGCTGACGAGCCGACTGGAAACTTGGACTCGAAAAATGGCGAAGCCGTCATGGAACTGCTGCGCGATTTGCACCGCAACGGCGCAACCGTTTGCATGGTGACCCACGACCAGCGCTATGCGAATTTCGCGGAACGCACGATTCATCTGTTTGACGGTCGCATCGTCGAGGAAACCAAGGAAGCCGGAGTAATCGCTTAGGGCGTCCGGCAAAAGAGGGCTCTCCATGGGAGCGATTGGGCAGGACATCCGCTTTGGTGTGCGGATGCTCGCGAAGCATCGCCTTACGACCATTGTGTGTGTGGCTGCGCTGGCGCTGGGCATCGGCGCCAACACGGCGATGTTCAGCTTGGCCGAAGCATTCCTGCTCCATCCCGTTCCCTTAGAAAATGCAAACCGTCTCGTGGCCCTGGTCGATTCGCCTGTCGGGGCGAACGGCATGAGTTTCGGCCAGGACCAGAGTCCCGTTGCGCCCGCCACTTACCTCGACTGGAAAAAGGAAGCGCACTCTTTTGATGAAATTACAGCGTACGCGTGGGATGAGCTCAACCTGACGGGCAATCCGGTACCCCAGAAAGTCCAGGCCTTCCAGGTGTCGGCGAATTTTTTCGAAACCGTCCGTGTTCAGCCGCAACTAGGTCGCATGTTTCTCCCCGAAGAGGAAGAGCCTGGCAAGGATCAAGAGATCATTTTAGGCCATGCTCTGTGGGAGCAGCGCTACGCCTCGGATCCGCACGTCGTTGGCAAGAACATAAAAGTTGGCGGCAAGAGCTTCACCATCGTCGGTGTAATGGCCAAGGGATTTGATTTTCCGAAACCAGCGGAAGCATGGATACCGCTGTCGTTCGACGCGAAAGAAAGGTTGCGGCGGGATAGCCGTTGGCTGTTTGTCCTGGGAAGGCTCAAACCGGGTGTTCCGTTCGCGCTTGGCGCCGCGGAAATGCAATCGATCGCCGAGCGCCAAACCGAGGCCTATCCGGACACCAACAAAGGATTTCGCCTGTATCCGCGGCCTCTCCAGGAATTTGTTACCGGCGACCTCACGCGGCAGTACACCTTCTTGCTGTTAGGCGCGGTGGGGTTCGTTCTGTTGATCGCCTGCGCGGATGTGGCCAACGTGCAGTTTGCCCGCGTGACTGGCCGGCAGAAAGAATTGGCTGTTCGGGCCGCGATGGGAGCGAGCCGGAGCCGCATCATCCGCCAATTGCTGACCGAGAGCATACTGCTTTCCCTGGCAGGCGCCGCCTTTGGGCTGGTCATTGCGCAGTGGTGGGTCTATTTGATTTTGAATCATATGCCTCCGGAGGTTGCGAGATTCATCGCCGGCTGGAATACCATAAGCCTCGATACCAACGCCTTCTTATTTACGCTGGCCATAGCGGTCGCCAGCGGGATTGTTTCGGGGATCGCGCCTTCCTGGCTGCACTCGCACACTCAAATCAGTGAGACGCTCAAGGAGAGCGGCCGCGGGGCAAGCACAGGGCCGTCGCGCCACCGTTTGCGTAGCGTTCTTGTTGTGGCGGAGATTGCCCTCGCCCTCGTGCTCCTGGTGGGAGCCGGACTTCTCGTGAAGGGCTTTCGCGCCCTCATCGTTGTGCATGAGAACTATCATCCTGAATCCGTCCTGACGCTCGCTTTGAACTTGCCCGAAGATCAGTACCGGCAAAAGCCTGGGCGTGCGGCGTTCTACGTACAAGCCCTCGAGCGGCTCGCTGCCATTCCACACATCCAATCCGCCGCGCTCGCCACCTACGTGCCTTATGCGAACGGGGGCGGCGCGGGCACGACACCGTTCACCATCGAAGGACGCGCGCCCGAAGAACGAGGCGAGGCCATCAGCTCCATAGTGGAAACGGTCAGCCCGAACTATTTTCGCTTGATGAATATCGGCCTGCGCGACGGACGTGAGTTGAACGAATCGGATGCGGACACCACGATCCCCGTGGCGGATATCAGCCGGCTCCTGGCGACGCGCTACTTTCCCGGAGAAAATCCGATCGGAAAGAAAATCAAGATTGGCAAAACCGATTCAGATGGTGCTTGGATGACCATTGTCGGAATCGTCGACGATATCCACTATACGTGGATCAACAAGCAAGAATTGCCGACGATCTATCGAAGTTACCGCCAAGCTCCTCCGTTCTACGGTTCCTTGATCTTACGAACCGAGGGCAATCCCCTCACATTCGTTCCGGTGGTGCGAAGCGAGGTCGCCGCCGTCGATCCCAACCTGCCGCTTTTCGATGTTCTGCCTCTAGACCGCGTGATTACCAATTCGATTGTAGGCATCGCCTACGTGGCAGCGATGATGGCCGTCCTTGGGCTGATCGCCCTGGTTCTGGCCTCGGTCGGCATTTACGGCGTCATGTCCTACTCCGTCGGCGAGCGCACGCATGAGATCGGCGTTCGCATGGCGATGGGCGCGACTTCAAAAGACGTCCAGAGACTTATCCTGCGAACCGGGCTGTCCCTGACGATCATCGGCATGGCTATCGGTCTTCCGCTGGCCTTGGGGCTTGCCTATCTCCTTTCGAGCCTCCTCTTTGGTGTAAAAGCCGCCGATCCGTTTGCCTTCCTAGGACTGCCCCTGCTTCTGGCTGGTGTGGCGACAGTCGCCTGCTACCTCCCCGCGCGGCGCGCCGTGCGCCTGGATCCGCTCGCGGCACTGCGCTATGAATGAAGAGCGGCCGACCGAACACGAGATTCCCGGTTAATCCGCAGTTCGACAAGTCCCTTGGATTAAGTATGATAGTCTCGAAACGGAATAGGAATTCCGGCGTTATCTTATTTAGCGCCTAAGGAGCGAGAGTGGAACCTCTGATTCAGTTGCGAAACATGGAGAAGGTTTACGAAGCAGGCGGCAGCAAGTTTTATGTTTTGCGCCGCATCTCACTGGATATTCAACCGGGTGAATTTGTTACCTTCATGGGACCTTCGGGAGCGGGAAAGTCCACGCTCCTGAGCATTATAGGGATGCTCGATGGTTCTTGGACGGGCGAATACTACTTTAACGGCGAGCCGGTCCACCGCCTCAACGTAAAGAAGCGCAACGAGCTTCACAAGGCCAACATTGGCTTCGTCTTCCAGAGCTATCACCTGATCGACAATCTGACGGTGTTTGAAAACCTCGAAATCCCCCTTTCCTACAAGAACGTGCCACACAAGGAGCGCGTTAGCCTGGTTTGCGACATCCTGGACCGCTTCAATATCGTCGGTAAAAAAGACCTGTTCCCCAACCAGCTTTCCGGCGGGCAACAACAGCTTGTAGGAGTTGCGCGCGCCGTGATTCAGAGCCCCAAGCTGATTCTGGCCGACGAGCCGACCGGCAACCTGCATTCCGCGCAAGGTGAAGAAATCATGGAACTTTTCCGCAGGCTGAACGAAGCCGGTACGAGCATCATTCAGGTGACGCACTCGGAGAGGAACGCCGCCTACAGTCATCGGGTCATTCAGCTGAAAGACGGCTGGGTGGTCAGCGAAACCAGCAATGCAGCGCGGGTGGGCTGACGGATGCCGCTGGGTCCATCATTTTAGGGCATTTTAGGGGACTCGACCGGGCTTACTGGCCAGGACCGTTTGCATAAGCTAAGTTATTGATTTGATTGGGTCAAAATGGGGGATAGGCAACTCTCGGCGAGCGTATTTAACTGGAGTTGAGGTTATCTTCCGAAACCAATGAAAAACCCTACGATTCATCCCTATCGCGTCCTGGTGGCCGACGATCAGGCGGATATCCGCGACGCCCTGCGCCTGCTGCTCAAGCGGGAGAACTATGAGACGCAATGCGCGACCTCGCCTGCGGAAGCGCTCGCGGCCATTGATTCGCGCGAGTTCGATGCCGTGCTCATCGATCTGAACTATGCGCGAGACACGACCTCCGGGCAGGAGGGTCTCGATTTGCTGAGCCACATTCAGGCGGCGGATGCTACGCTGCCCGTCATTGTAATGACGGCCTGGAGCAGCGTGGAAATCGCCGTGGAAGCCATGAGGCGCGGGGCCCGCGATTTCATTCAGAAGCCCTGGGACAATGCGCGGCTGCTGAGCATCCTGCGCACACAGATCGATCTTCGCAACGCCTTGCGGCAGGCGTCGCGGCTCGAAGCCGAGAATCGCCTGCTTCGTGCCGAATCGCGCCCCACGCTTATCGCAGAAGCGGCCGTGATGCAGCCGGTCGTCGACCTGATCGGTCGGGTGGGTCCTTCCGATGCCAGCGTGCTCATCACCGGCGAGCACGGCACGGGAAAGGAAGTTGTGGCGCAGACGTTGCACGCACTTTCGCAGCGTGCTGCGAAACCGATGGTGACGGTTAACGCGGGCGGCCTTTCCGAGGGCCTATTCGAAAGCGAACTCTTTGGCCACGTGAAAGGCGCCTTCACCGACGCGCGCAACGATCGTGTCGGGCGTTTTGAGCTAGCCGAGGGCAGCACGCTTTTTCTGGACGAGATCGCCAATGTACCGCTGAATCTGCAGGCCAAGCTTTTGCGGGTGCTGGAAACCGGCGAACTCGAGCGCGTCGGCTCTTCTTCGACTCGGCGAGTGAACGTCCGCGTTTTGGCGGCCACAAACGCAGATGTGACTTCCGAGGCGGCCTGTGGTCGATTCCGCCAGGATCTGCTTTTTCGCTTGAATACCATTGAAATCCATCTTCCGCCGTTGCGCGAACGCCGCGAGGATATCGCCTTGCTGGCCCACCATTTCCTCCGCGGCTATGCGCAGCGCTACCGCAAAAGTATTTCGGGTTTCGACCCCGGCGCGACGCAGATTCTCCTCGATCACCCCTGGCCGGGAAACGTGCGCGAGCTCGATCACGCTGTCGAGCGTGGGGTCCTGCTCGCGCAAGGGCAGCTAGTCCGTTCCGCTGACCTCGGCCTGCGCGCTGGCTCTGCCGGAGGCAGCGTACGGCTCGAAGAGATGAGCCTCGATGAAGTGGAGCGCCACCTCATCCAGCGCACCCTGTCCCGCCATGACGGAAATGTCAGCCAGGCGGCCAAGGCGCTGGGACTCAGCCGCAGCGCGATGTACCGCCGGCTACAAAAACACGGCTTGGAATGAGACGCCTCACGTACGAACGTCGCATCCAGCTTCTGGCGCTGGCGGCGGGATTACCAGGATCGTTCATCGCACTGATTCTCCTCTGGAACGGCTCGTATTCGTCGCGGACCGCCTGGACGCTGACATTCTTAATCCTGACTCTCTGGTCCGGCTTCGCGCTCTCCTTGCGGCATCGCGTGGTCTTCTCCCTGCAAACGTTATCGAATCTCCTCTCCGCAATGCGCGAACAGGACTTTTCCTTCCGCGCGCGAGAAGCGCGCTCGGATGACGCACTCGGCGAAGTCATGCTGGAAGTGAACGCCCTGAGCGAGACGCTTCGTTCA
>Ga0210398_10001011_pt1 | contig 30353 bp, 24 predicted proteins | sample IncBWC4OmetaG_FD_161047 | JGI IMG/M metagenome (GOLD analysis project Ga0210398, IMG submission 161047) | Forest soil microbial communities from Barre Woods Harvard Forest LTER site, Petersham, Massachusetts, United States - Inc-BW-C-4-O | ecosystem: Environmental > Terrestrial > Soil >... | reverse complement strand
ATCCAGCAGAGTCAGACGATTACTTCTGGTGAGTAGAGGCGTCGAGGCGGTGGCATCTCCGCAGGCAATATCCAGGATGTGGTCGAATTTCCCTCCTTCGAGAAACTCCTGGACCGTCTCCGTGCGAATCGTAATGTTCTCTCGGGTTCCATCCAAGTACCATTCGGGAGTTTCGAATGCTTTCTTGACCTCTCGGGTCTTACTGCCCGTAGTTCCTTCTCCCATCCCTTCTTTCTCCAAATCGGCTAAAACCATGTCGTCAATCCTTCAAACCGGGAGAGTTGAGCCAGACGAACCTGACGGCGGACAAGCCTTTCTGTGGTTATCTGGCCGAGATATAGACGTACTCTGCAATAAACCGCGATTGCAAGCTCGCATCGGTGATACCAATGATTCGCTATAACTCTAAGCGGACTTACCTGTTTTTCCCAACACTTCTGGGCGGAGTGTCGTGGCAGTTAACCGGCAATCGAAGTCCTATGGTAGCATGACGACTTGAATCTTAGCGATTCGAGGTGTGTTGCTTGACCCAAGGGCTCGGACTTTCCTTCAAGAGATCTTTCGCGACGTTCCTCTTTCCTCGCTATTCACGATTTCTCGATCAACTTAATTGGACAGCTCGGTGGAACAACACAGTACGGGAGAATTCAGAGTGCCCTAGATTCCCTACTCGCGAGGGAATGTATAGCTATCTAAGCCATGAATACTTCGCGGACGGCAAGAAGCCAATTGACTACTTCGAATTTGGCGTCCATCGCGGCGACAGCGTTCGCATCTGGGCGAATCTAAATGTGAACCCGCGAACCCGCGTCTACGGTTTCGACTCCTTCGAAGGCCTGCCTGAAGATTGGAACGAAAAGAAAACCAAAGGCACTTTTGATACTGGCGGCAAGACGCCTGACATTGCCGATCCGCGCGTTCAATTCGTTGTTGGCTGGTTTCAGAATGCGCTGCCGGGCTTTCTCAGGTCTTACGAACCGAAGAACCGTCTGGTTATACATAACGACAGCGATCTTTATTCCTCTACTTTGTACTGCCTTACGGCCATGAACTCCTTGATGCCGCGCGAGACGATTGTCATTTTCGATGAATTCTACGATGCATTGCATGAATACCGGGCGTTGGTCGACTACTGTAGCGCGTATATGCGTCAGTTCAGGATTATTGCTGCAACTCGCCGCTTCGACCAAGTTGCCGTCGCTATCCTGTAACTTCGGACCCAGATCAATAGGCTGGTTGTGCACTTCCTCCAATCTTTGTTTAGTCAACTTTGACCCATTTCTTCGATTCCTGGTCATATCGCTTGATGACCTTCGCAGGATTGCCTGCAAGCACGCTATAGGGAGGAAAACTCTTGCTGACGACTGCGTTGGCTCCTACCACGCAATTGCGGCCCAACACAACCTCACCCCTTCCACAATAAACAACCGCGCCGAAACCTAACCAACACCCTTTTTCGATGCGAACTCTTCCTCCTTCCGGTACACCTTGCTCGCGAATCGAAACCTCAACGTTGGAATATTCATGCGGGTGATCGGTGATGTAAACGGAAGGGGCAAGCAAAACGTCTTCCCCAATCTCTATATAGTTCTTTGCCGCTATGATTGACTGCCGTCCGATTCCGCATCTACTTCCAAGCACAATTGCCGGATCGGTCGGAGGTTCCGTTTCCCACGGGATCACGTTGAGCCACGTATTTGGACCCAGGAAGACGTTATCCTTAATGATTACGCGATGGGCGCTGGACCGTCGAATCTCACAACGATAATCGATGGAATTTCCATGCCCAAATTCGCGAAAAGGATACATCAAGCGAATGCGCTCGGTGTGTAACTTGATTCGGAGCCGCTGAAAAGTATGGGCGGGATCTTCCCTCAGAATATCATTCGCGGAAACCATACGGTGGGTGTGGCCTTATCTCCAGATCGTCTGGCGGCCAAACAACCGCGCGAGTTGCTGACGCTGCGTATATTCGATGAGAGCCGGATCGTCCACTCGTGGAATTTTCATCAGATAGCCACTCGCGTATCCCCAGAACATACCAATCGCTCCCACTACATAGGGCCTATAAAACAACCTGTACACGCAGCGCGCGCCCACAAAGAGCGGGTGATATCCGGAAATATAATTTGCGCGGCCGTTCTTGACGCTGCCGCGCCAGCTACCATCAGCTGTTCCAGTAAATCGATGGTGCAGAATATGCAGGTCCGGAAGCGATTTGGTCGTCCACCCAAGCATGTTTGATTTCAACTCATCAATCGTGTCCCAGCCGGGCGCCTCCAGGAGGCCGCCAATGGCCGTCCAACATTCCTTCTTGTAGATTTTGCTTGCGCCGCGCACATGAAACTTCGGCGTCTTTTCAATTTCCAGTTTTCCATTTACATCGTGGTAGACAGTTCCGCCCGTAATTCCCAACCGTGGCTCATGTTCAAAATAAGCCAGCGCCCTTTCAAAATAGTCTGGCGCCAGCGTAAGGTCCCCGTCCAGCTTTACGATAAAATCCCAGTCAGTACAGGTTAGTTTCCGGTGTCCGGCATAGAAAGCCTCGACCACGCCGCCACCAGCTTTCCGGAATCCCCGATCGTGCCTGTGAACGGGGCGAATCCAGGGATGCTCCAAGGCGTATTCGTCCAGGATTTTTCCTGTTGCATCCTTAGACCCATCATTCACAATGATCCACTCAGTGGGACGAAGGGCTTGCGCGATCATTGAATCCAGAGTGAACCGGATGTACTTTTCCTCGTCGCGGACGGGGCTAATGACAACGTATTTTGGTTTCATTGAGGGAGAACCAAATGATGTTAACAAGAAAGCGTTGTTGTGTGAAGACAGTGCCGCTAGAAGCACAACAGTCCTTCTGAGCCGCCAGAAGGTTCAGGAGGTTTGCATTAACACGATCCCGTGTGATTACACGGACTGCGATTTTGAATGTGGAAAGAGTGTCGAATTCAGATTACCGAATAAGAGCGTCAGTTGCCGCCTGACGTTACGGTCGCCTGTAGATTGGCCGGAGCAACGGGCTGCTGTGAGCTTTGCCCACCGCCATATTGGTATGCGCCCGCGTCCCAGCATCCTGATCCCCCGGGGCAGCTTCCGCCGCCACTGGATGGCCTCGACGTTCCTGCAGTTGCCGGATCCATGGCGTTCAGAGAATTAACGAGAGGCGCGGTTGGACCAGATGCAGAACTGGCCAGATTCGTGCCCTGGCCAACAGTAATGCTGCCTGAAGACGTGGGCTGAAACCGATTCGACGTGGTGTATCCATTAGCGGCCAGAGTTGAGAGCGAAGTTAGGACATTGTTCACATCATTTAGAGTAGTTACTGAGATCCCGCTGCCCAATGAGTAGATCTTCGGGCCCGCAAAGTTGCTGCCACAGTGATTATTTCGCAGGTCAACTAACCCGATCGTCGCGTTTCCTCCAGCTCCCACCAAGACACATGCTTGCGACGTCACATTCCCACCTGGCACCGACGGGCTTGTGCAGATTGTATTTGGTGGACAACCAGATGCGTTCTGAACTGCGGTGTTATTCCAAAGGTGGTAAGTCCAATTAGCAGGATTACAACCAGAGCCAAAGCAACGGTTGTCGAGCACAAGCTGCGAACTCCAATCACCATAATAAACGGTATTGTTAAATACGTAGGCGGTCGCTGCCGAGCCATCCAGATGTTGGGCACCGACCTCGAGAAAGAAAGGTCCCTCAGTTCCCTCTGAAACCGAATACACAAGGTTGTTGTATATGTATTGAGTCGAGTCTCCCGAATAGAGCACACAGAAAATGGCATCACTGTGTTGTCCACTTCCCGCATTTCCGGGCTGCTGGTCAAAACTATCGTCGATATTGTAAACCGTGTTGCCGTTCACCTGATGGCAGCTTCCCGGAATCGCATCTACCATGTCATGGAGAATGTTATTGCTGATCTGGTACCAGTTGAACGCGAATGTGGTGCTCTGGGGATCGCCTCCATCCGCAGTAGCTCCAGAACCCACATTACCCTGTACTACGCACGTTGGGCAGGGTGACCCATAACCCAGGAGCACCGTATAGCTGTTCTGGAGATAGGAGGTGACCCCAGCATACGGGGCGTGGGTCCAACCATGAAAGTAATTGTTCTCAACCACAAGGCCATTCGCACTACCCGTGCCGTTAATCGTGACATTCTGGGCGAAGCCGTAGCTTCCACTCCAGAAGTGGCCCTTCCATTCGATGTTATCGATTGTGACCCAACTTATGCCATTTGTCGCGAGGTTGAATTCAGTATTATTTGTGCCTACAGAAGCCTTACCAGAATCAAAAACTGGCCGCACGAAAAGGGTGTTACTGTATGCCACATTGGCCTGCGTTCCCGCGCTCGATGTCAGGGTAAGAAGCGTTGGCGATTGAACCGAAGCAATGGTGAAAGACGCGCCACCGATCGTAATGGAGCCGCCAACCCATGAACTATTTGCCGCTTGAAACGGCTGGCCAGATACGAGCGAAACCTGGGTTCCGCTCGTATTGACGTTGCCGCTATTGGAACCGCTGTACCAAGTCACATCGACCCCGTAGTAGTCAGGAGCAGAACTTGATCCCCCTGCCGCAGGAGTTATCGGGAAGGATGAATTCGGCCATGTAGAGCCGCCCTTAAATATAAATTGGTCGCCAGAAGCGTGCGTGTAATGTCCTGCAAAGTCGTTCATGTAAGGCGCTCGCTGCCACGGGCTCGCCTTGGTTCCGCTGTTGGTGTCATTTCCACTGGCGAAATCGATGTAATAGGTAGAGCAATAGGCGGTGGTTCCTATGAAGAGGCAAACCATCAAGGCCGCGAGCTGAACAAGTCTTCGCATCTGTTTCTCCCCGTAGAGCATCCGAAAGTACGAGGATACGCCCGGTTCCACGACCCCAGCTACTGTACGAGGGGACAGTTTGGGGCCAGGGGTCAGTCTTGGCTGGCACGGTTGGCTGCCGCGTAAGTTCATGTCCCGTTAAATGTAGCGTCATTTATTCACGCACGGCAACGACGGCTACTTCCCTTTCGTTAACCTTACTTTGGATCACTGCCATAATTCGTTCGGCAGCCTTGCCGTCCCACAACTCGATTCGGCGGCTCGGTGCGTTCGTCTTCAACTGCAAACGGATCGCTTCTCGAATCCCGTTTCGATCCGTACCGCCAATTCTATTTGTCCCATTCGTCACGGTCACAGGTCTTTCAGTGTTCGGCCTTGTAGTGACGCACGGAACACCCAGGCACGTGGTTTCCTCTTGGACGCCACCCGAATCGGTAACAACCAACGCGACGTGTTTCATCAGGCAGAGGAAATCCAGATAACCGAGCGGCTGGATCACATGGATTCCATTGGACAACCCATTTTTTCCGGCTTGCGTGGCTTCTGTCATTCCGTCCATGCTGGCAAAGAAGCGTTGCAATCCAAATTCGGCGATCCTCTTCTGAGTTCTAGGGTGCGCGGGGAAGACAATCGGACAGGAAGACGCCAGATCTTCAATTCCCGCTAGAACCTCTTCCAGGCCTTCCCGACTATCCACGTTGGAAGGCCGGTGCAGTGTCAATAGAGCATAACGCTTTATGGATTTTTTTGTTTCGTTTGCATTCGCCGGCAGACGCAAGATCAGGTCGTCAAGAATCGATGACCGCTCCGCCAAATCACTGAAGGACAGGAGCGAATCAATCATCGTGTTGCCAACAAAGTGGATCTTTTCTGCGGGAATGCCCTCTGCTCTGAGGTTCTTTACTCCGCTCTCTTCAGTTACGAAAAGCAGATCAGAGATGTGGTCGGTTAATACCCGGTTGATCTCCTCCGGCATGGAAGAATCGAATGACCGGAGTCCCGCTTCCACATGCGCAATCAACGGCCTCGTCCCATTTGTGCCGAAAGCGGTTTTCGAGGTTGCCAGAGCGCAAGCCAAAGTGGAATTCACGTCGCCAACGACCATCACGACATCGGGTTGTTCGCTCAGCAGAACGGGTTCGAACCGGCGCATAACTTCTCCGGTCTGCTCCGCATGACTCCCCGAGCCAACGCCGAGTTGAAAATCGGGCTTTGGCAGATCAAGATCGGCAAAAAACTTATCGGACATAATCTTGTCGTAGTGCTGGCCGGTGTGCACGAGTACCAATTCGATGCCGGCCTTTGACACATCCTGGCGAATTGCGACAGTTGCAGCGGACGCACGTCCGTTTAATCTTTTAATGGCCGCGACAATCGGCACGGCCTTCATGAAGTTGGGCCGGGCGCCAACAATCAACATAATTTTCATAGATGAATTCATCTCGTTTGGGAATGCGGGTGCTAGGCAACAGCTCTGGTTTGGGTTGCGCTCTTCGCTGCCACGATTACGGTTCCCTGCAATCATTGTCGAAGTTCAGCTGCAGACTTCGCCGGAACGTGGGGCTGAGAAGTCATCTGGAGAGTAGGGTTCGCCCAAGAGTACAGCAGCCAACCCAATTCATAGGGCCAACATTCGCGGAGAATCGCAAGATTGTTGTGAGTTTGCGAATCCTTGCGCGAAACCAGCAAGGCCAGGGCCGTATCGCAATGCCTCAGGTAGTCCGTTCGGTAAATAGATCTCCACACTACATTTGCGGAAGTACCACGCATGTCATACTCGAGCTCGTTCTCACCACAAATCCAACGCAGGCCCTTGAAAATCCAAGGACTGAAATCTATCTGAGTGGCGTCTCCAATGGCTATCAAGCCCATTGGAGCCATGCCGTGTTGGTGAACGGAATAAACTGGATAACACCCAAGAACCTTGCCCGTAGGGGCATCGTAATGCCACCACCACTGGCCAGATGGACCCTGCAATTCACAAAGTGTCTGGGCACAAGCTAAAGCTCGCTCCGCAGCTCTTGGTTGCTGGTATGCCTGCGAAAATTTCGACAGCGCGTAGATCGGATAGATCTGATCCGCAAAACTTCCTAACCGGCCCCGCATCAAACCGGCCCACCCTCCTGTCTCAGCAAGATGGCTGAAAGTTCCACGCTCCCCTTGGTTGCTCGTGAGCAGTTCGTACGCCTCAACGGCAACGCTCCGAAGGTGGGGTAGCTCCTCGGGGCATTTCAGATTCTGGTGCGCCAGGCCGGTAAGAAACCATGCAAGCTCCATGGTTCGCCTGCGGCGCGATTCTCCGAAATGCACCAAAGCCCGCTTCAAGTCAAAAATCGCGTCAATCCCCAGCAGACGCTCAGGCATCGCCTCGGCGCAAAGCCACACTAAAAGACCCAGATCCCCGATGTTCGTTATCCAGTTCGTATCCCTCAGAAGCTCCTGGATTGTTAACCGTATGTCGACCGGGCTTTGATGTCCGGCAAGTTGTGCCTGATGGAGTCCCAGGAGTGAGATTAGCGTGTAGCGGTGTGAAATGCCCTCTCGGACCATGCCTTTTTCGTCCGAGACCATTCGAAAGCAAAAAAGCCTTCGGTCTTCGTCAAACATGTCGCTAAGTCCGCGCAGAGCAAGGCGAATCAGTTCCGGAACTTGAAGCCGGGCATCAATTTCTTGCGTCGCTGCAATCACAGTTCTGGTCATGTTCGTGCCTGGAGGACACGCTTATCATCCAGAGATTGGGCGACCATGTCGATACTGCCGACAATACTTGCTAAGGCAGGACGATGGGATATCGGCCGTGCGCCTGTATTTCGGCGAACCAATCTGACTTTCTGTTCCACGTCTTCAGGCTTCTCGAGAATTATGAGCCGGCCCTCGCGAGCGAGATATTCGTCCACCGCCCCGATTTTCCCTCTGAAAATGCTGTATACGGGCACTCCCAGAGCGGCTGCCTCCCTGTTCATCGTTCCACCACCGCTGATCACAAGGTCGGAATGCCATATGAGATTCAGGCCGTCGACAACATGCTCAGGAATCTGAATCTTGCGGGATGCAAACAAAGCCGGCCACATCTTGCGGATTTCATGCCCTTGCCCCTCGTTACGGGGCAGTAGCACGATTCTCGCCTCATCGTCTCGGCTGAGGATCTCGATGGTGGCGCGAAATAGCAGATCGCTGAGATGGCTATGATAATGCGCCTGATTGGCAGGCGGCCGCACTGTGATCACCAGGTCATCAGATTTCAGACCCAATTGCGCCCGGATTTTTGGGTCGGGTTCGAAGTTCTGAACGTAGACGTCTTCCTTAATTCCAGGGTATTTGATTACGCGATCTTTCGCCATGCCCATGGACGCTTCGGAAATCACTTCGGGAACAATAGCCCAACTCAGCGCATACCTTGCAAGCGAATTGTTAGCGTGTTCGTAGTCCGTGATCATCACGGATGGAATGCGCAAGAAAAGAGACACAACCACCTGTGTTCTGGAGCCGTGCGAGAGAGCCATCACTGGGCGCTCGCGCAGAATCAGCGGAATCATTCGCATCGCGCGCACTACGATGCTGATCATTTTAAGAGGCTTCCATTTGCCCGAGCCGCTTCCAATTCTCTTGCTGTCCAAATGATAGAAGTCTAGTAAATCAAAAACTTGCGCGGAATCGCGCGCCGTCAGCAGAATCGAGTATCCGAGCTTCTCCAGGTCCTCGATGATTGGCACAAAGAATGGGACGTGGGGCGAATTGTCCAGATCAATCCAGATCTTTGGCTGCCCGGCCGTCCCCGAATGCCCGCTGCGGGCAATAGCTCGGTCCTTCTGGACTTCCGCAGTCCAGCTCGCAAGTCTTTTTGCTTGGAGTGAATCAACAAGGCCTAAATACTCGCTCTTCTTGACGTCCCAGTTGTCAGCCTCCATGCTTTTCAGCGCATTCTGAACTTGCCGCTGCCGAAGCGAAGCATCATTTCTCATTTTCAGAATGCAGGCAGCCAGATCAGCTTCATTTTCTGATTCAAAGAATGTCACGGATGAATCGTCGTGATAGTAAGTGTCCACCCTTGTTCTTGATACGAGCACAGGAACGCCGAGAGACATGAATTCTCTGATCTTCGTGCTGGCAGCCTCTGTGCCGAATGACGAACTCGCTCGCTTCGGCACAATCGCCAAGTCACAATTCGCCATGATCTCTGCGATTTCTTCTGTCGGAACAAATTCGTGGAAGAAGACTTTATCCTGCATATGCAAGTTCTGAGTCAGGGCTATAAGCGCTGGTTTTTCCGGCCCCTCACCGTAAATGCGGAACTCGGTCTCGGGTAGCTGATCACTGATTCTTGCAAACGCATTGATCGCGACGTCGACTCCTTGATGCCAGTTCAACGAGCCGGGAAAGATGATCGTGAACTTCTCTGAAACCTTGCTGCGAGGACGAAGGCGAAACATTTCCGGATCGGGATAATTTCCGATGGATGAACAATTTTGAGGTTTTGCCGACCGCAAAGCGACGCGGTCGCGCCATAAGTCATTTGCGACGATCACGTGATCGGCAAACCTCGCCGAACGCCGCTCCGCAAACAACATGAATCGGAAAAGCAATGAATCATGGCTCAGCTTGAATTTGCTCGCGCAGAACTCCGGCAGAATATCGTGAATATCCAGGATCAGCGGAGTGCCCGTAAGCTTCGGCACGATCGCGGCAAAAACAAGAAAATCCGGAACAGAATGCACGTGGATCAGATCATAACGATTGGATAGGTGCCTGTGCGTCAGGACCACGCTGGAGACGAATATGAATCGCGCAATGCGATACAGGTAACTGAAGGGGCCTTTTTCGTTCACCTTCCTCGTCTGCACTCGAACAACGTTCACTCCATTGAGCACGGTACGGTCCGGCTCCCCTGGTCGTCCAAGGCAAATTACATCCACCGAATCTCCACGCTCGACCAGCGCCGCCGCATATTGCATGATGCGCGTGTCGCTCTCATAGAAGGAATAGGAAAGCATGCAAACTCTCATTGCTTATAACCCTTGGGGAAAGCGGGAGAGAATATGGGATGCTCCCACGATGTCTCGTAAATCGTATTCATCTTCGGGAATTTCATTTTTCGCCGGGAAATAAGTGAGAGGGCGCGTTTCGCAACATTCGGCGCACGAATTCAAACCTTGTTGTCGAGGTTGGAAGTGGCGCCCCCGGACTTCTGTTCAATTAGCAATTGAATGTATTTCTTCCTTCGTTAAACCCGTCTGCGGATTCATCAAAAGTTGCTCGACTTTAGGGTGTTTTACCGTAAAACCTAAGTCGCTTCGAAAACCTCCCGCTGACGGAAATATACCAATGCCATTTCCGGAACCCACCAAACCAGGAGGATCGCAATGCATGGTGGTCAGCCACCATTCGTGGTCAAAGAATGCGGCGGAAATCTCTTGGTGGGGCGCTTCGTGTGTAAACAGATAGCTGCCATCCTGGAGAAGCGGCCAAAGATATTTCAAACACGTCCTCAGAGAATCAGTCAAATCAACATCTAGGAAGGCAAGGACGCATTTTTCGCGGAATTGCGGTAGTGTCTCTTCGAAGTACCCAACGTTGAAATTGCAGACCTCGATTTTTCCGTACCGGGAGATATTTGTCTTAACTTCATTTAGAGTCCCTCGCCAAGCCCCTTTAGCATAACTATGAACCTCCTTAGCCGATAGTAGGATATGCTCGCGATCTAATTCCGAAGGCTCAGGCAGGCCTTGGAACGAGTCACATACCTCTAATTTCCGCGAACAGAGCGCACAAACGAGCGACAGGTTAGTTGCGCTTCCGCCTTTGAAAGATCCACATTCCACAACGCAGCCTTCGATTTGTTTCGGAACTCTTAGTATCTGCGTTGCCATGAGTAGGTGCTCTAGGTAGTGGGACCCAGTAACGACTTTCGTCCGATTTCTCGCCATCTGCACTGCTAATTTTAGCTTGGTCCAAAATCCCACGCCGTACTCCTCACCTGTATCTTTGCGAAAATAATCTGACAATAGAATTGGGATACTCATAGCAACGACTGCTCTCTTGAGAATGCCCAGAATTATTCGCGGCACAAATCCCCCTTTTGTGGTTTGAGTCGCGGTCATCAGAACTCCCTTCGTGTACTAGAGAACGCAGAGCTTCCAATTAAATGTTGGTGGGTCCTAGGAAAAATTGGACCATTACGCCCAACACCCGAAACAATTTAGTATGGGTTTGAAACCATTAAGACCGATGGCCAAGACGGAAATTCGAACCTTTTCGCGAGTTTAAGTTCTGTACAGCCATCTTTGATTTAGGCAGGCCCACCCACGGGGTTGGGGGAGCTGGATGAAAAGCGCTCGCGGTCTGGAACCCCCGTGCTGATGAAATGGGCACCGCCGATTCCTGACGATCCTCAACCGTAACCGCAGAATGCGAGACGGCACAAATGATCGCGAGCATGACAAACCAAGCGAATTCTGTTTGATCCCAGTACGAAGATCCGAAGAAACTGCAGATATGAGAAAATAGCGCTGCACCGATCGCCCAAATGAAAAATTCAGTAGGCTTCGCTCCTGCTGCCGCCTTTCGCGCACGTCCCACAAGCTTGAAAGCGACAGTGATCAGGGCGAAGAATAACACCAGAGTCAAAAGACCGCCCTGCACAGCCTGAGCTACATATTGGACGCATAGGTCAAACATATCGAAACCCCAGTTAATGTTGTTGTTCGTCCCCAGAAGCCACCACTCACCAAAATGGTGGATCGCATTGTCGATCAGCGCGGAGCGGTCCCAGCCCGTCGAACCTCCTGCGACGTCTACGTGCGCGATCAGCCACCACACGTCGGACTTCATCACAATCTGAAGCAGGATGACGGTCGCCACAATCCCTCGCCGCACGACCCACATTTTGTCGCGAAGGGGCCAAATGCTGAGGGCTGCAACGCCACCCGCAATGGCCATCACGGGAGTGCTCGAACCGCATACGGAGACCGCTGTGAGTGAAAACAAGATTCCGAAAATGGCATAGATCTTTTGTTTTCCACCATAAACCCATAATGCGATAAACAATGGGATCAGAGTCGCCGCAAACGATCCCGCGAGAATAGAGTGGCCAAATGGCCCTTGAGCGCGCACATGTCCATGCCGGACTTCTGAAAACTCACTCACTCCTCCAAGAAAGTACAAAGTGTTACGCCCTGTCTGACGCTCCAGCAGCATGCACGCTGCAACCATGCCGCAGATCACGGCAAGAACCCGAATCGTGCGGCGAATATCCTCTTCGTCGCGAATCAGGAAACGAAGGACGAAAAAAATTCCCAGACTGTCAGACAGAGTCCCCATCTGATTGAAAAAGGCCGTACTGGTTCCCCAGCGCAAAGAAAAAATAACGGCATAACTGACTGCCCACAAAATGAAAAACCGATCCAGAGGACTCTTTTCGATCGGCTCCTCTGTGTGAGTTAAATAGCGGCTGACGATGATTCGGACAACAGCCACGATAACAAGGATCCGCGTCATCCGCAGGTGCACGCCTCCCACCATAACGGCCTGACCCATTGGGATGAAAATCGCCGGGATGAGAAAGGCTCCAATTACATACCTTCGCGAGATCAGTAGGATCAGCAGGCAGGCGATCACCATTGGCACGAGGACCAATGGACTGATTATGGTTTCTCCTCCGGCGCCAAAATTATTGAGTTCGTGGTGTGGGAACAAGTCCGTTTCGCCTTTAGACTGAGTAAGTCATTTTATATTAAATCAGTCGGCCCGGTCCTCAATAAGTGGCTTCGCGGCCGACATGACCCAATCGAAAACGAGAGAATTAGTGCGCGCGCGCGACAGTACGTCGCGACGGAAGCACCATCTTAAGTATTTGGGTACGGTCATCGGGGGACAAATAATTCGTCAATATAAAAGTCGGCCAAACCAGCGCCAGCACAACAATTGAAATCACACTCAACTGCACCGACACAAACATACGTGACGCCGTGTGGAAGTGCAGAGAAACCACTTCGAGAATTTTCCCCACGCCAACTACCAACAAGGCGGAAATGGAAACGTGTGCGGCCTCACTGAAGAGTCTGGGAAGGCCGAAGCAATGGAGTTTCCGGAAAAGCATTTCCAGCATAAAGACCATTCCTCCGAACTCGGCAAGGGCCAAGCCGGACAATGCACCGTAAAATCCCCAGCGCTTTCCAAGTACTATGACAAGCAGTAAAACTACAATTCGGAGTAATTGGGCTACGATATCCATCGAAGCCGCCCCGGTCGAGCGGTACATTACCATCCCCACTTTAGCCAGTGATCGGAAAAACGACGTTAGACAAACTAGGAGAATGCCGTAGCGGAATAACGGATTGATTTGTCCGGTCCACGCAAGCACTGCCGGCGGCCCAAAAACAACCGCAAATGACAGCGGCAACACTGTCAGTATCAAGCACAGCTTGAATACCTTCGAAAGAAAGGTACGCATGCGCGCTGACGAACCTCCCGCGAAGATCGTAGTGCTTCCCGAGAGCAGCGGTACAAGTGAAGATTCCAATCCCAGCGTCATAACTCTCGTAAGCCGATCACAAATCGCGAACACACCCACCGCATTCGCTCCGAGCTCTCGCAGCAACACGATCGGGACGACCCCGACGTAGAATAGTTCCATGATGTTCAGCAGTTGGTAGCTGCCACTGAATCGCACCAACTCGCGAAGCACCTCTGTAGTTAAATATTTCAGGCGCAGAGAGATTTGCGGAACCACCCGGCGCGCCACCAGAAAGCCGCATACGGCATAACCAACTTCGGAGAGCGCCATGCCCACTGCCAGCGCGGCGAGGCCGTAGCCGAGCCGAAGAGCAACAATGCAAAACACCAAATCAAACACCATAAAAATCATGGTGAAGTATTGCATCAGATCGACGCGATGCGCGCCCAGCACAGCTGATTCAAAAACAGCGAAGCCGTTTGAAATCAGATAAGCGATCGCCATGACCGTGATGGCAATCGTGGATGCCTGCATGTATTGAGCTGGGATTCCCACAACGTGTGCAACGAAGCGTGAAAAAATTGCCGCCGGAATCAGCACTGCTGCGGAGATGCCAATGAAAATTATAGTCCCGGTAGTGACCAGTTGGTTCGCGCGCTCGAATTCCCCTTTCCCCATCGCTTCGGCCACATATTTCTGAAAAGTTGCCTTAATGCCAGAACTACCGAAGCGCAGGTAGCCTGCAATTACGAGCAAGGTGGCCCAGATTCCATATCCACCAAGCCCGATATGGACAATGATGATCGGAATTAGGACGAGCCTGGTTCCATACCGAACGAGATTTGCAAGGACCCCAAATATCGTTCCTTTGCTGATGGATTGGGCGAGGGACATTTTTAGCGGGTCTTGAGTGAGGCTATTTTGTTCTAGGGCGGACGTTTCCATTGAATTTGGTTGTCGCTAGAAAGCAGCGGGCGTGTGATTCCCCGAAAGGGTCAGGGGTGTCTTTTCGATCGCGGGCGAAGTCTCCGAGCACAAAACCGCTATAAAATCACACCGCAAAGAATCAGGCGAAGAGTGCATCACGCCTTCTTCCGGCCCTTTTGTTTCAGGCTCGCCGGCCCTAAAACCGAGTGTATCCAGCACCTGCTGCGCGGGCTTATTTCGGTCTGTGTGGTGAAAATTAACCCATAGTGCGGTCGCCGCCTCTGGATTATGGTGCGCAAAGAGATGATGGAAAAAAGCCTGCTCGATGAACTTGCCCTGCACGCGACAAGAAAGCATGAAATCGCGAACGTGGAGGAAACCCGCACCGTGCTCCACAATGCTGAACCCCACCGTGCCGTACGAGCCGTAAGAATCGGAACTCTTCAAAACATACTTCTCCAGCCGATCATTCGCCAGAATGTCGTTCAACTGGCTGCGGGTATATTTGTGTCCCGAGAAATTCAGTTGGTTCGTTCGTTGTACGAGTTCGGCGACTCGTTCCGAATCCTCGGGAGAATAGTGAGAAATCTCAAGCTTGATGCCGCATGTAGCAAGGAACCCCACGTAATTGGAGCCGAAGTCCTCTTGCGCGGACTCGCGGGCCATTGCTTCTTTGTAGAAGCTGCGGCGTTGGCGAGCTTCCGCGCTGGCGCTTCCTTCGAATCGCGCGTCGCACAGAACTGACGAAATATCCTGAGCATTTACGCAAGTGACTTCGGGGAGCGTTCGCGCGACCTGATCCAGCTCAAATGGATTGTCATCAATGAAAGCGAACGTATCAATGCCAATGTTCAGACGTTCCGCAATCGTCTTGATGCTCAAGCTCTTCGGCGCCCAATTAATCTGAGGATAGAGAAAATATTCGCTGAGGCCAAGCTGCTCAAGCTTCTGCCACGCGTAAGCATGGTCGTTCTTGCTGGAGATGCTGAGTAAAATGCCTCTCTCGTCCAGTTGCATCAGCAATTGACGAACTTCTGGCCGAACGACCACATCGTCGCCTTCGATCAAGATGCCCTTCCACAGCGTGTTATCAAGGTCCCAAACCACGCACTTGATCTTGTTTGCCTTCGCTACCGGCGCTGGCCTCTTCGCGTACCTGACAAAGTCGGCGGTTAGGAAAACAAGCCGAGCGTTGTTGTCGGCCTCGGGAATCATCGAAATTTTGAATGGCTTGCCAGATGCGACCACCGAAAGAAGTCGCGCCACTTCAATCTCGTGGCGCGAATAACCTCGCGGGAATGTTACCGTTGTCACAAACGAAGGCCCTAGCTCGATCAAGTTTTTTGTCTTGCCAGCTTCGCTGCTCGTCGAATTGAAATTCAATTGCATCCGGACCGCTTCAGAAGTGGGGTTGTAGACTTCAATCAGAAAGACATCCGGGAGCTCGTTGCTCGATTTTTTTCGGTTTAAGCGCTGCGAGAGCCTCTCTGAAGCAATATAGGTTGCGCTGTCCCAGTTATCATTCTTCGTTAGCTTTCCCAATATCTTGCCGGCGATGTTCGCGGCCGGGGCCGCCGCTTGCATTAATCTCTCTTGCATCAAAACAGATTTCGCCGGACGCAGGGCCAGATTTCCGTAAGCTTCGATCTTTGCCCATTTCTTGAATGAAATCTCTACTCCGTACCCGCGCAGTGAAGGAAATTCGCGGTTCTTGAATGCTCCATAGGCAAATCTCCGGCAGCGCTTGTCTGGCCGTGGTTGATACAAATCACAACTCTGGTAGCAAGAAGGAGCCGCACACTCGACGCAATGCTCTCCCCAAAAGAGCAGCGACATTTCCTTAATATCCTTCGCGTGCTGGTACTTCTCCGTCGGAGCGGCCGGCTGCTCGTTGTGCAATTTACCTTCGTATTCGTCGAGATCAAACATGATCTTGGGTTTTCAGGCGACTTGAATCACCGTAATTCGGTGAGAAAAAATATTTCTCAATCGCTATACTCGCACTTCGGCTGGTTGTGGCTTAACTCGTGGACCAAGATACACGCGCAGGCCTGTCTGCCATGACTTAAACCGATTGAGTCCCTGATTCTTAAGCGCTTGATTTTCCAGTACGGAATATCGCGGTCGAGGGACCTTCGCCGGGAACTCATTTGGCCCCGCCACTTTCAAACTTACTTGCGTCCCCGTCAGAGCAAATATCTCGTGCGCAAACTCATGCCAGGAACAGCCGCCCTCTGCTGTAGCGTGATAGAGCCCGTAGGACCCGCTTTGGCTGAGTACTACCAGTTGTTCAGCAAGTTCTGCCGTGCTGGTTGGAGTTACTGTCTCGCTGTCCACAACCTTTACTTCGCCTCTTTCTCTTGCCAGCTTAAGCATCAGCTCTACGAAGTTCAGCCCGCCCTTCGCTCGGCACGGTTCCTTGCCATACAGCCCGGAAGTACGAACCACAAAATGCTTGGCCGCTGTGCATCGCACAAAATGTTCTCCCGCAAGCTTTGTGACGCCGTACGAACTTAGCGGCCTGGGAGCGTCCTCCTCAACATAAGGAGTTCCTTTGTTCCCGTCGAATACGTAGTCCGTACTCACGTGCATCAAAACTGAACCTAGCTCGTTTGCCACGAGGGCCAGATTTTTTGGCCCTACGACATTCACCGCAATCGCCTTGTCCAGTTCCGACTCGCACTTTTCCACGATATGCATCGCCGCGGTATTGATCACAACGTCAGGATGCAGCGCCGTGAGGGCTCGCGAGACTGAATCAATGTTGCTGATCTCGATATCCGCATGGGTCAAAGGAAATACTTCGTGCCCTGACCGCGTAAAAGCCACGACCAGATCATTTCCCAGCTGGCCATTCGAACCAACAACCGCGATTTTCACGTTATTGGGCCTTCGCCATGTCGTGGATTTCGAGTTCGTTGTCGAGCGTCTTAAATGTCGCGATGTTGGAATACAACGGATTATCCCAGTCCTGGAATTTGGTCATGTTGTCAACCAGATTCATCACAATCGACTTTACATCTCCGGCAGGATGGAAGCTCAAAACGTTCTTCGCCTTTTCTGTGCTCACCTTATAGTTTCGGAAATCCTGGATGTGCTTGATCTCCAGGTGAATCGAAACCGAAAGGCGCTCTTCTATCGTGGATTTCACGATGTCACCTACTTCACCGACCGTATAGTTGCCCGACGCCACGTTGAACACACCCGAAATCTTGTGATTCGCTTCAATCGCGCGGGTGTAGGCCGTCGCTGCATCCTGGATGCTTAGGATAGGCCGCCAGATCGAAGGATTATTGATGGTGATTGTGCGTTCTCTCATCGCATTCTTGAACATCGTATTGATGATCAGATCGAAACGCATGCGAGGGCTGTAGCCCGATATCGTACCTTTGCGCAGAGAAATGACGGAGAACTTGTCGTCAGCTAATTGCAGCGCCGCTTGTTCGCCCTGAAGTTTAGAAATTCCGTACGGATAGCTCGAAGCAACCGGGCGCGTCTCGTCGTACAATTCGTTTTCCGTGTAGCCGTAGACAGAACAAGAGCTCGCGTAAATGTATCGCTGCACTCCAGCTTTCTTGGCCATGTAAGCCAGGTAAGACGGTGCCGCGGCATTGAACACAAAATTCTTACTCGGTGAGAATTCCGCCATGGGATCATTCGAAAGGCCTGCGAGAAAAATGACCTGCTCGTAGGGTTCGAGATCCTCCAGCGAAAGTTGGAATATGTCTTTATTGAGAATCCCAACTTGCCGGGGAAGATGGTTGCCAAACCAGAAGAGGTCAACCACGTCCACTTTGTAACCGCGGTCGAGCAGTTTGGGGATCAACGTGGACCCCACGTATCCTGCTCCTCCTGCAATCAGGATCTTCATAGCTTCTCCTTGAAAGTCGGCGCTTGCTTTAAGCGATCAGTAACGAAAATTTTCCGATTCTGGTCTCGCCAGCCACTCGTCCAGCGTTTGAGCCTTTTTGTCTTTTTCCGAAAGCACCGGCTTTTTTGTGGGCCAGTCAATTCCAATTCGCGGATCGTCCCAGCGAATCCCCGATTCACCCTTGTTATTATATAACCCGGTGCATTTGTACTGAATTTCGGCTACTTCCGAAAGCACGCTAAACCCACGGGCAAATCCGGCCGGGGCCCAAATTAGACGCTTATTTTCCGCCGACACAACTGCGCCATACCACTTCCCTAGCGTGGGCGACCCCTTCCGAACGTCCACTGCTACCAGGAAAGCTTCTCCCATCGTAACTCGCATTAGCTTGCCCATCGGAGGATCCCACTGGAAATGTAGCCCGCGCGTCACTCCCTTAGTCGAGCGGGAATGGTTGTCTTGTACAAAGCTAGTAGGCAACTCGAGAGCCTTGAATTTGTCTTCGCGAAACGTCTCCATAAAAAAACCACGAGCATCCTCGAAGACTTCAGGAACCAGAACTACCACGTCTCCAAGTTGCCTGGATTCGACTTTGATTTCCATCCGCTATTTTCCCTCTGAAAGGATTTGAACTAAGCTGTGTCCGCGCTAGAGCGTTTGTGCTGCCGCTGCAAGTCCGATCTCAGGCTCTTCGCCATTCTCCACCAGCCGCACGGGGTCCACGGCTTTGTTCCATGCAAGGGCCACGCGATACAACTCAAGCCGGTTCTTGTTCATTTCGCTGGGCGAGAATATTTGCAGCACCCCATATCCAAGCTGACGCACGCGCAGCCACGCCAAAGCCGCTCGTCGGCAGCGACGCACGCCTTCTCTGCCAAAATATTTCAAGAAATATCGATAGCGATTGCGATACTTGTCCAGCTCGAAGGGAATCGGATAGCGTTTTGAGGAGGACTGGCCGCCGAGATGGGTAATCGTTGCCTCTGGCGTGAACCGGACAGGATAACCGGCGTCCGAGACTCGGTGGCAGAGATCCACCTCCTCGTAATAATAAGAAAACTGGGGATCGAACCCTCCCAAACGCCTTAGGAGGTCACCCCGGAACATGATGCAACAGCCGGATTGCCAATCAATCACCCGTTCGCTCTCTCCGTTCCAATCTTGGTACTCGCCGTCGTTAAAAGCACTTATCAAAGTTCCAAGCGGTCGCAGGTAAAGTGCGGCGACCCAGGATCGCCAGATCGATGGAAAGAGGCGGGCGGAGACCTGGTAGGTGCCGTCTGGGTTCAACACGCGGCAACCAAAAGCGCCTGTCTCAGGGTGTTTGTCTGCGAACGCCACGAAAACATCCAACGACCTATCGTGAACGACGGTGTCGGAGTTCAAAATGAGAACATAGTCGCCCTGGCTCGCCTCGATTCCCACGTTATTGCCCCTGCTAAACCTCAGATTTGCGCCGTTTCTGATCACGTGAGCGCTTGGAAAGTTCTGAGTTAAAAACTCGATTGAGCCGTCCGTTGAACCGTTGTCGGAGACGATTACCTCGAAATCAATCGAGCGTGTACCCTCATATATTGAGCGCAAACATTCTGAAATCACCCCCAAGTCATTCCAGCACAGGATCACGATAGAGAGCTTCATCAGTTGGTCCTTAGCATCGCTTGATGGATTGTCTACTTTGCCTTTCGCGCACAAGAATTGTCCGCTGGCGGTTGCCATTGCCAATCACAATTCGACGGAGCGGCCAAAAAAAATAGCGAATTGCGAGCCAGTCCGCCCGAAGTTCCGACACGGTACCGGTACAGTCTTGCGTCGAACGCGCTCCGGCCCATAACTTTGCTCCGACGAAGCCTTTGCACACCGACCATCAATCGTTAGATTTGGAACGACATTGCTAGCGAAGGGCACCGACGGCGACAAAGTCCTGAATCTTTTGGACGACTCGTGCCTGCGCCGCGGCCTGGAGTTGCGGATACATGGGAAGCGAGAGGATTTCCGAAGCAACTTTCTCGGTGACCGGGAAGTCACCTTTCTTGAAACCAAATCCTTCGTAGGCCTTTTGCAAATGTAGAGGAATCGGGTAGTGGATACCGGTATCTATCTTGGCGTCGGCGAGATGCTTCTGCAAGCCATCCCTATCCGCTACGCGCACGACGTACAAGTGATGCACCGGACGCGACCAAGAAGGGCAACGAGGAACGACCACACCTTCCGCAGATGACAACAGCTGGTCGTAACGGGCTGCAGCCTCCTGGCGCTGCCGATTCCAGTCCGCCAAGTGCCCGAGCTTCACACTTAACAGTCCGGCCTGCAATGAATCCAACCGGCCGTTGTACCCCTCGACATTGTGATAATACTTTTTTGACTGACCGTGATCCCGCAACATGCGTATCTGGCGCGCTATTTCTTCGCTGTTCGTCGTGACGGCGCCAGCTTCTCCGCACGCACCGAGATTCTTTCCTGGATAAAAGCTAAATGCTGCTGCGTGGCCCATCGAGCCGGCTTTTCGCCAGCGATTTTCTTTCTGGGAAAAATATTCCGCGCCATGCGCCTGGCAGGCATCTTCTACGACGATCAGATTGTAGCGACGCGCGAGTTCCAAAATCGGATCCATATCGGCGCATTGCCCGTAGATGTGCACCGGCACGATGGCGGTTACAGGCGCGCGGAACTTTCTGTGATAAGGCTTTCCAGTTTCGCGGTCGACGTAGCATTCCCGTTCGAGATATTTGCGCAGGTTCGCGACGTCCATCGAACACGTCAGCTCGTCTATATCAACGAAATCTGGCCGCGCGCCGGCCTGGCTGATGGCCTCGGTCGTCGCGATGAACGTATGCGGGACCGTGACGACGATGTCGCCTGGTTGCACTCCCGCGGCCATTAATGCAAATCGGACGGCATCGGTGCCGTTGGCCACACCCACACAGTATTTCGCGCCGCAAAATGCGCCAAATTCGTTTTCGAAATTTTCTACCATTGCGCCGCCCACAAAACCAGCTGTGCGCAGCACCTTCTGAAATACAGCGGTGAGCTCGGACTCGAGCTCCTGGTGCGGGGTGATCAAATCCAAGAAGGGAATTTTTTCGCTAAGGGACATTATGCGATCCTCGACTGTTCGGTGATGTAGCGCAACAGCTTGGCGGGATTTCCGGCGACAACGGCGTTCGCCGGCACATCTTTGGTTACCACGCTTCCGGCGCCCACAATCGCGTTCTCGCCAATCGTGACGTTTGCTAGAATCGTTGATCCCGATCCGATCGAAGCGCCTTTTTTTACGGTCGTCTTTTCCACCTTCCAGTCTGCCTCGGTCTGCAAGTGGCCGTCCGCAGCGGTGGCGCGTGGATAGGAATCGTTGATAAAAGTTACGCTGTGGCCGAGGAAGACGCTGTCTTCGATCGTGACACCTTCACAGATGAAGGTATGACTGGAAATCTTGCAGTTGTTACCCACCGCAGCGTTCTTTTGGATCTCGACAAACGCCCCAATCTTGGTGCCGTCGCCCACCGTACATCCGTACAAATTGATGAACTTTGATAGTTTCACGTTCTTGCCGAGCTTGACGTCGGGTGCAATCGAAACGAACTCGTTCATAGTTGCACGACATTGCCCTTCTGCTGGAGCGAGAGATCCGCTGCCTCTAGCATACGCACGACATGCAGACCCGCCACTCCGTCGTTGAATGGCGTTTTGTTGTTCATGACACAGTCGACAAAATAGGCCGCCTCCATCTTCAGCGCTTCCACCTGCTCCACACGCGGAGCCCACATATCTCCCGTGCGGTAGCTGACTAGCGTTTGATAGACGGCTTCTCCGCTCGCCATCTGCACGCCTTTGTCATAGATTTTCAGCTTTTCGTCGGCCTCCAGGTCGTTCCAAACCAGCATTTTCTTCTCGCCGCCAATCAATGTGGTGCGCACTTTCACAGGTGAAAGCCAGTTGACGTTGATGTGTCCGATCATGTTGTTCGGGTAATACAGGGTCATGAAGGCAATGTCTGCAACGCCGTTCAGATGGCGCTCACCGGTGGCTGCTACCGCTTCCGGCCGTTCCTTGATCAAATAATCCATGATGGAAAGATCGTGTGGCGCCAGGTCCCAGAGTACATTCACATCATGCTGGAACAGTCCCAAGTTCACGCGCGTCGAATCGTAATAGTACAGCTCGCCTAAGGTTCCATCGTCGATCAGTTCCTTCATGCGCTTCACCGCGCCGGTGAACAGGAAGGTGTGGTCCACCATGATCTTCAAATGCTTCCGATCCGCCAGTTCGATCAATTCCTCCCCTTGCGCCGTCGTGCAAGTGAAGGGCTTCTCCACAAAAACGTGCTTGCCATTTTCCAGAGCAGTCTTGGCCAGTTCGAAGTGGGTCCACACCGGCGTAACCACCGCCACCGCGTCAACATCGGGCGAGGTAAGCAGTTCCCGACAATCGCTGGTCGTGTGCATATCGGGGAACGCTTGCCGCACGCGCTGCAGCGATTTCGGGCTCTTGTCGCAGACCGCCACTACGCGCGACCCGTCCTGCCCGTGAAAATTGCGCACAATGTTTGGGCCCCAATAACCATATCCAATCACGCCGACCTTAATCACATTTCCGGACGGTTCTTTGGGGACCAAAGACTTCGATGCAGGGTCAACACTCAGGCTTGTCGCCATTTTTCTCCACCTTGGGATTTACATCTTGAAGAGTAAACAACTTGGCTGCTAGACCGTGAAGTCACAATCGCCTGCCAGCAGCTGCCGAAGTCTGGACTCCGCCCGCTTCGTCGTTGAGTAGCTTTGCGAAACGCACTGGAGCTGTTGCGGGTCCTTCTGGCTCAGTACGCGCCATCGCCAGAAAAAACCGCGCGAGGGGTTTGCAGCAGGATTTTTACATCGAGCATCGGAGACCACAGGCGGGAATACTGCAAGTCCAGACGAACCATCTCGTCGAACGTCGTCTTGCTTCGCCCATGGACTTGCCAAAGTCCCGTGATCCCGGGGCGGGATTCCAGCAATCGACGCCGATGCCAAATGTCGTACGTCTCAATTTCGTACGGAATCGGAGGCCGAGGTCCGACCAGGGACATCTGGCCCTGCAAGACATTCCAGAATTGGGGAATTTCGTCCAGGCTGCTCCGACGCATGATTTTGCCGATCCAGGTGACCCGCGGATCGTTGGTGATCTTGTAAATGACTTTTGTTTCTGAACTGCTTCCAGATCGAGTCGCTTTCCCGGCAATAAATTTCTTAACAAATTCTTTGTGGATCGCCGCGTCGGTCGAAACGTACATCGAACGAAACTTCAGAAACTCGAAGGGAACGCCGTATCTGCCGACGCGCTGCTGGCGGAAAAATATTGGCCCCTTGGAGGTAAGTTTTACCACAACGGCTAGCAGCAAAAACACAGGCGACAAGAGAATCAGCGAAACCGTCGCACCGCAAACATCCATCACCCGTTTCACAAGCAGAGAGAGCTTCTTCTTTCTCTCCACTTCGAAAAGATCCGGGTAGAATTCGGCAGCTACAGGTTTCGCCTGACCGTTGCCGTCCCAGCCATCCGGGAACGAGTAAAAGGAAATCTGAAAGCTGCTCAGTTGGCTCGCCCGAAACGCCCGCTGCAGTTCCGTAGTCATCTTCGCTTCGATGATCTTTACGGCCGAACTAACTTCGCATTCTCCAAACTCAGTGAAAATTACACCGAAAACAGCTCTGGCTTCAAACCACCCCGCCACGTCTGTCTCGCGGACGCTGGCTCCCAGCACGACGGCAATCTGCTCGAGCAGCGCATCCGTCTTCTTGCTCTTCTGGCCTTGGCGGTCGATGAGCATCAGCACGAAGTGCTTCCGTGATCGTTCGGAGCGCTTGCGTTCGCGGCTGAGCATTCTGCGGAATAATTCCTCGGAAAGAAAGCCGGCCAGCGCCGTTGAACCGTTCGCAAAGGCAGCGGCAGGCTTCTTCGGTTCCGGTTCGACTCTGGATCGTACGTTTGATGCATCACTCACGAGAGGTCCTCTTTGGCCAATGATTACGTTGGGCGTTCGATTCGCGCTGTCGCGTCGCAACCAACTCAATCGGCAACAAGCGCGTGCTGGTCTTGAGAATTCAGTTTTTCTGTCTGACGGGGCCGAGTCGGGCCAATGGCTGTGACCAGGGCTGAATCGATTTCGACGGCCACCGAGCGCTGCAATAGCGTGACCGAGAGAATGAGGCGATGACTTCGCTTTACGTCAATCAAGATTCCTTCCAGCCCCAGCAAGGGACCGGATTCAATTCTGACCCGATCGCCCGTCGCTAAAAATGGCCAAGGCTGATGCGGCGCACCGGCCGCGACAAGGGTTTGAATTGACTGAATTTCAGATTCATCGACCGCGGCTGGGCCATTGTTGAATCCAACTATCTGGATCACACCCGGCGTCTTCAATATTGGAAGCCGATCCTGGGGATTAAATCGGCAGAACAGATATCCTGGGAACAACGGGGCATCAACTTCTTTGATTCGATCTGACCAGCGTTTTCTCAACTTGTAGAGGGGCAGGAACCGTTCGTAGCCCTGTCCGTTGAGCTGTTGTGCAACCCCTGCTTCCTGTCTGGTGCGCACTTGCAGCGCAAACCAAGGAAATTGGCCGCAATCCTTGCGGTTGGCCTCAGGGGATGAGGATCCAGGTTTTAGGTTTCCTGTCATAGTCAAGATACGCTACCGCCACGAGAGCCACATTCGGACTCTCCGACTCAGCACATAGTTTTGCACGACTGTTGCCACTGGGCCGAAGTGTCTCTAAATTCCTACGTCTATGAATCAAAACGTCTTAATTGTGGCAATCAGCTGGGATAGGCTGGAGTCGCGCGTCTTGAGTCGTAATCTTATGAACATTGCTATCCCAGAGTTGCAATTGTTTTCCTCGCCGTAAGGTACTCAAAATAAAAGCATTAATAATCTACGTCACAGTCTTGTCGCCTGATGGCGGTTTTCGGCTCTCCCTCGCCCCGCTCACTGTTCCACGAAATGCAATCATGACTGAACGGCGTTCGGATCGATGCCGTGATCGTAGCCATACCCATATCCGTAACTCGATGAATAATAAGCTCCATAGGCGTGCAGTGGGCCTACCGCATTGAGAACGACTCCAACCACATTCCGTCCCTGAAGCTCCTGGCAGGCCCTTTGTGCCGTCCCAACAGGAGTCTGTCCAGCCCTGACAACGAGTAGGACGCCATCAACCAGATCGGCAAGCAGACTCGAGTCTGCGACCGGGAGCAACGGAGCCGAATCCAAGATCACCCAGTCGAAAACAGGCACCACACGATCGAGTAGGACCTTCATTCGGCCATTGGAGAGCAATTCACTTGGGTTAGTTACGGCGTTCCCTCCGGGAATGAAACACAGGTTTCCCTCGAGTCCGTGTTGGATGATCGCCAACTCATCAACTTCGCCTCTCAGGTAATCGGTCAAACCAGGTGATGCAGGAGCTCCTAACGGGACATGCAAACGAGAGCAGCGCAAATCCGCATCGATGATGAGCGCTCTGCGATCCGGTTGCCGCACGATGGCCTGAGCAAGGTTATTGGTTATAAACGTCTTTCCCTCGGCTGGTACGGAGCTAGTGACCAGCAGCGTGCGCAGTTGCTGTGAACTCCGCATTTGGTACAGACGCGAACGCAGCGTTCGAAATTGTTCCGAACCGTGCGCCGTCAAGGCGGAATTGATAAAAACGTTTACGTTCGGATCCAAATGCCACTGTGGGTGCGCGCAATGTTTCCGCAGATCATCGAATCGCAGATAGCCCGCGCTATGCGCGAGCAACTCTTCGGCTGGAACAGAACGCCCTCGTTCGCCATCCGGTCTGGCGATGGTTGGCGTCGCCGGGCTCGCGGTCGCTGCAGCGGTCAACACACCGGCGCTCGTCGCTTGCGCGGCGGACCTTTCCTGTTCAGCTTTCTTTAGAGCTTCGTGAATGCGACTCATGGTTTCCTTTCGCGCGTCGAAGAAGAAGGCACGATGTTGGCTTCGCGCAGACGTCCGAGCAATTCATCCAGATTCTGGAGCAAGGCTTGTGTGTCCAGAGTGTGGCCATTCCCATTCGAGGTATGAGCGGCCAAGGTAGGCTCAATTTCGTCGAGCTGGAATTCGCGCGCCACTTCTTCCACCAAGTGAGCCGGAACGGGACGCAGGTGGTCCACGTAGGCGTTAATCAGCGCATGCTCGCATAGCAAGTTCACAACACGGGGAATGCCGCGTGAATATAGGTTGACCGTTTCAATGGCTTCCTTGGAGAAAATGGGCTCACCATTGGCCCCCGCGATTCGCAGTCTCTCGGCAATGTATCCGAATGTCTCCTCGAGGGTCAGTGGAGAAGTGCGGCATCGCAACGTAATCCGCTGCCGAAGCTGGCGGAGTTGAGGAAGCTTCAGCTTCTCTTCGAGTTCCGGCTGGCCCGTTAGCACAATCTGCAACAACTTTTCGGTCGATGTCTCAAGGTTGGTGAGCAGGCGTATTTCTTCCAGCACCTGCAGTGAGAGATTTTGCGCCTCATCAACAATCAAGACCGCCGTTTCGCCCGCGCGGTATCTCTCCAACAACCAGTGATTTAGCTTTAAAAGTACCTGGCTTTTATGACGCGATTCGACCGGAATCTCGAAGTCGGCCATCATGAAATCGAACAGCTGACTCACATTAACTTGGGAATTAAAGACAAAGGCCGTTTTGACCCGCTGCCCGTGGAGCCAGTCCAACAGCCGATTCAAAAGCGTCGTCTTCCCGGTGCCTACTTCGCCAGTCAGCAGAATGAAGCCTTTGCGATTTTGAATGCCGTACGTCAGACCCGCCAGCGCTTCCTGAATTTGCTTCGTCAGGAAGAGATAGCGCGGGTCCGGGTTCACGTTAAACGGGCTTTCGCGTAGTCCAAAAAATTTCTGGTACATGTTTTCTCAGGCCCTCGCCTCGACTTCTATACTCGTATCCGCTGATTTCTGATTAGGCGCGCGCTTTCCTTTCTTCTCCGACGCAGGCACGATCTCCGGCACCATCGCCAGCACCGGCAGACGCAAGGCAAATTCCACGTCTCGCTCTGTCTTGACCGACGTGTCCTTCATCTCCAAAAGAAAGGCCAGACCAAGACCGAGCGCCAGTCCTCCGCCCAGCCCGCCCAGGGCAAAAAGCGGGCGATTCGGAAAGGACGGCTTGCCCGGCAGATTGGCAGGATCCAAAACGCTGAATTGTTCGCCTTCCTGTTTACGTTCCAGATTCGTCGCCATCTCCGAATTGTCACGCTTTTTCTGCAATTCGTTGTAGGAATCGAGCGCCGTTTGATATCCGCGAGTCAGTTCCTTGTACTGCTGCTCGACGGCTGGACTAGACTGCACGCGCTCCTGATACAAACCGATCTGCTTCCGGATCTGCTCTTGTTCCTTCATTTTTGCCGCAATCATCAGGTCATCGCTGTGGATTTGGGCTCGGAGCTGCTGGATCTGGGCCGGCTCGATCAACATCCGCTGGCCCTTGCCGCCTCCCGGCGCGTTGTTCGCTGCTTCGCTGTCTGCGATTTTCTTCTGCAGGACGGCGATGTCATGCTTCGCCCTGATCACGTCCGGATGATCATCCGTGTAGGTGGACTGCAAGCTGGCCAGACGCGCCTGCAAAGCAACGAGTTGTTGCTCGAGTGTCTCGGGATTCTGTCCGGTCTGGGATCCTTGCCAAGCCGCGACCTGCTGAGAGAGAAGCGATTCGGTGAAGGTCTTGTCCTGTTGCGCGCGTGCCAGAGCCTGCGTTGAGGCATCCAGCTGCGAGGTCAACCCGGTTAGCAGATTCAGGTTGGCCGGTTCATCTTCCGGCAGCTCTTGCATGTGACGGCTCTTGAATTCTGCGAGTTTCGCGTCCTGCTCGTCCAAACTCGCCTTGGCGCTCGCGAGCTCTTGGGCCAAGAATTGCGTCGTCACTTCGGAGTGCTCTTGTCGCAGACGTAGATTCTGCTCGATGAACAAGGATGTGACGGCGGTGCAAACTTCCTGCGCGTTACGGGCATTATCGAGCGTCACGGCGATGTAGAATCCAGGCAGTTGTTGGGTGCGCGTCTCAGTCATCGGCGCGATCGGAGTCACTTCGATTGCCTTCTGCAGGCGCGCAACGAGTTCGTCCATGGACGTGCGGTTCACATCCTGCGGATACAAATTGAACTGCCGGATGATGGGTTCCAGCCGCGAGCGGCTGAGGATCTGCTGCTGCATGCTGGAAAGCCGCTGGTTGATATCGGAAGTATCTAAGGAATCCACGATCTTGGTAGAGACCGTCGGCTGTTCAATCAAGACGAGAGTCTGCGACCTGAATCTTTCGGGGAGCACGCGCGAAAGACCATAGGCGAGTGGTGGTCCTACCAGTGCCAGTACAACGATCAAAACCCAACGGCGGCGAAGCATCGCCATGTAATCTGCAGGAGTCAATTCGCGCTGAGTCATTCCATCCTCATTCGCCGGATTCCGGCGCGATAACAATTTCTCAAAACGGGATCGGTTGCTTGTGTAAATTCACACCAAACATGATCTGATTACGAATTATGTTCGTCGAACACGCGCCGCCAACGCAGCCGCTCGTACTGCTATCTTGATATTGAAACTGGTAGTTCATGAACATATCGAGTGACCGGCCGAACGGGTGGGTCACATTCACTCCGCCGAACCAGTATGAATCCGATTGCTCCTCAGATCCGGCCGATCCGGCGATCCCTCGATTGCGGGAATATCCCGCGCTCAGACCGACGTTGAACGTTCGCGAGACTTGCTGATTGAAAGACCCTTGGGCCATGTCGGTCTCGGCTCCTGCTAGTACGCCCGACCCGCCAGTGACACCGTGATTGTAGGTAGCACTGATTTGGGCGTGCCTAAGCTGGTACTGGAGTGCAGCATTTAGCGTCCAGTAGAGCTGGGATGACGAAGTCGTTGTTGAAGAGGTCGAACTCGTAATGGGAACGCGAGACGACAAGAATTGAGGACCTGCGGCAATCTGAAACGCGAGCCGGCCCGTAATCCGCCGCGCGTAGGAACCCTGGATCGTATTCAGATTCAGCGATTGATCGACATTGCTATAGCGATACGCGCTGAAATTGTAAGAGACTGCGACTGTGTCCTTTCGGGTGAGTTGATAGTTGTAACCCGCTTGAAAGGTCGCGTCACCGTAATTCGAGAGATTGTCATCGAAATAGCGGAGTAAGGAGTACCCGCCCACAAAGGTTAATGAGCTCCTCGACGTCAGCCTGGTATCCAACTCCACAGCAAAAGAGTTCGAAAGATTCTGGCCTTCGGGCGTGAGAATTGATTGACTTGGCGTGAATCCGGATCCTAAACCCAAACCGGTTCCGACACCCGGCAAGTTCGCCCCAGCCGTGCCAGCGAACCCGAAAGATGCTTCCGGCAAGTAACTCAGTTGGTCAAATACGGACAGGGTTGAGCGCCGAAATGAGTACTTATCTTTGAAGCTGAGTTCTTGGACGACCCCATTTGATGCATCGCTATTGCCAGTGGAGAACATGCCCCCGCCGGTGTAACTCACCAGCAGCTCGGATTGCCCTGAGATTTTATGAATGTCCACTCCTCCCAAGAGCGAGGTCCACGTGCCCCACGACCCGTTTCCTGCCGTGGTGGTTCCGGGGTTGGAGTCCACAGTTTCTGAGAAAACTAAACGCGGCTGCCAATAGCTATGCTCGAGCGCCATCGTTCCCAGCGACAAATCCTCAACGCCAGTGAGCGATCGCGTGTCGGGTTGCATAAGCTGCGGATTGGGCGCTTCGTCCTGGTCTCCATTATCCGCCCCGGAAGCTAACGGAGAACGAATTGCCGGGATCGGCTGGTTCGGTTGCTGCCCTTGCTGTTGATCCTGAGGGGTATCAGCAGACTGCTGCGCACGCGCCGGAGCGCAACTCAGCAGCACCAGCCAAATCCCGCCAATTGAAATGTATTTGAAGGCACTCATCTTTCGCTACGGCACCACGATCGTGTCGCCGGCCTTTAGCAAAATATCTTGCTCAGGTTTCTTGCCGCTGATGACTTCCCTATAATTGAACGGGTATTTCGACTCCTTCCCGTTTTCGACCCGCCGCACAAAAATACTCTTCACCTTCGCGAACTGTGTAAATCCACCAGCGCTCGATAAGGCTTGCAGCACCGACATACCCGGGAGCAGCGGGAAAGCTCCGGGGCGCGTGACTTCGCCCAAGATGTACACGCGCTGGCTGTTGATAACGGTCACGATCACCGTCACCTGCGGATTGGTCACATATTTTTTCAGGCTGTCCGTTACTTGCGCG
>Ga0210398_10001009_pt1 | contig 30356 bp, 36 predicted proteins | sample IncBWC4OmetaG_FD_161047 | JGI IMG/M metagenome (GOLD analysis project Ga0210398, IMG submission 161047) | Forest soil microbial communities from Barre Woods Harvard Forest LTER site, Petersham, Massachusetts, United States - Inc-BW-C-4-O | ecosystem: Environmental > Terrestrial > Soil >... | reverse complement strand
ATAGTACCGGTGGTCGTGCCAGACGTATACGCACCAGTCATATTCAGCCGAAAGTAGCGGCCGCGAATGGTACCTTCAAACAGTACGGCCGAAGAAGTAGTGGTAGCAGACCCAGCGCCACCGGTGCCAGCAGAGCTGGTCAAAGCGTTGCTGACCCAGTTGACGTTATCATTAGAAGTCTGCCATGTCAGTGTAGGGGTGGTGCCGGTGTATATCGCGGAGACGTGTACACTGACTCGGGTGTAGTTGCCGACGTCGTATGAAGTGCCGGCCGTGACGGAACTGAATGAGAAGGTTTGAGTTTGGGTGGTAGGAGCAATAAGCTGGGCGTTACCAGTCGAGTTGGCCGTGCCCGGCTGCATGTTCTGACCCTCAACTGAGTTGACATCGGTGATCTGAGTCATTTGGTTGCCGTTTGTCTGGTTGCTGGCGGTAGCGCCGCCCGACAAAGACACTGGCAACGCTGACTGATCGCTGGCGATAACAACCGGCGCTGAGTTGGCGCTGGTAGCCTGGCCGTTAGGATTTTGGGGGTTATAGCTCATGGCTTAAATAACATTCCAATTAGAACCATCGCTGACGAGCGTAATACTGGCATATTGTACTTTTAGAGAAGCACCGCTGCCACCGTCAATAGTCTGGGAAGAAGTCGTGGCAACAGTAATGGTATTGCCCACACTGTCGGTTTTCTTCACGGTGTAATAGTTGCTGTTCCCGACAGCCGTTGGTAAGGTAATGATGATATTGCCGGAGGCGAGCACAACCTCGCTCTGGCTGCTACCGAAACTATAGTTTGACGTCTGAGCGGATATCTTAGAAAAGGCCGTGGCTACCGCCGCCGGACTCATCGTACCATCACTATTGAGCGATACAGATAAGAAGGTATTAAGAACACTACCCCAAGTACCGCTATCGCCTCCTACGGTTGGCAAATTTGCCATCTACCCTCCACGTTTTGCCGCTGTTGCAGTATAACTCCAATCATAGCATGAGCTTCTTATAGTAGGCAACTGGCTTACTAGGGGCGAGAGAGTTGACGAGTCCAGCACTTTGGCCTAAGCTTAAAAGGAGTACTACCAAAAGAAAAGCAAAAAATCAAACAAAGAGTTACATCGTCGTGCACAGGTTCGAACAATTACTCCAAACCGAAATGACCCGCAAACAATTCTTAAAAAGGATTGGAATAAGCTTGCTTGCTCTCTGTGGCTTACCGGCTCTCCTGCGTATACTGAGCGGCCCCTCGAGTACCAGCCAATTATCCGATATGTACGGCTATGGCGATGGTAATTATGGCGGTCGCGGCGACCCGAGATCTCACGAGTCCTTTAGCCGGTAGTTGCTACCTGTTTTACGCCCAAAAATTTGCGCTGAAATAGACCCATGCTGTAAACTTAGCAATTAGTATTAACATGGGGTTTTTGGGAAGGCGCCGTCAGCTTATGAGACGTTTTATAGCTTTTGGCATTGTGGCAGTGGGAATACTGCTCACGCCAGTGATCGCTTCAGCTGCAACCGCCACCACGACCATTAGTTCCCAGGTTTCTTCTGTTATCAGCTTATCCACGAGCGGTACCGTTAATATCAATGTCACCCCGGCTGGGGCAGGGGTGCAAACGATTGCCAACGACACCGTGACGGTCAGTACCAATGATACTGCCGGCTATACCTTGCAACTCGGAGAAACCAGTTCTGGCACAACACTGCTTTCTGGCTCCAATACCATTGCAGCTAGCACCGGTACTCAAACGACACCAATTGTAGAGACTGCTGGTACCTGGGGCTATCGTGTCGATGGTATCGGTGGTTTTGGGTCGGGTCCGACATCGGGCGCCAGTAACGCTGCCATCTCCGGAAGTATTAAGTTCGCCGGCGTGGCTGCCAGCGGTTCACCAAATACGATCAAGACAACTTCCACCACCGCTACCAACGACACGCTTTCCGTCTGGTACGGCGTGGCCGTCGACACCTCGCAACCTTCCGGAACCTATACCAATAGTGTGACGTATACAGCTACTGCCAACTAACCATAGTGACTATGATGCAGCGCCAAAAGCGAATATACCTTCGAACTCTTGCGCTTCCTGTGGCCATCTTGCTGGTTGGTCTCGGTCTCAGTAGTGCGCACGCTACAGCTGCAACTGCTACGCCGGCGCAGTCCATCACTATATCGCCGACGTCGATCGATCAAAGCGTTCAGCCCGGCTCAACGAATATCGGCAGCTTTGAGATTATTAACAGCGGGACCACCAACTATACCTTCCATGTGTATGCGACACCATACGGTGTCACCGGCGAAAACTATAATCCGGACTTTACGAAGCTGCCGGGTGCCGCAGACATAACGAACTGGTTCCATTTCTCGACCACGAGCGCTCAGGTTGGTGTACACCAAGTAGTGACGGTGAATTACACCATCAAGGTACCGGTCGGTACCATCGCCAAGGGATACTATGCGGTGGCCTTTGCCCAAACCCAACCGATGACCGATTCAAAAACCGGCGTGGTTATAACTGATCGGGTCGGTGAAATATTCTACTTGCGGGTTGCCGGGAATGCCCACCAAGGCGGCAAGTTGCTCACCTGGCAGGTGAGCTTCCTCCAAAAACCGCCGGTTACTCCGGTCGTACGCATTGAAGATTATGGCGCCTATAATTTTCCTTCAACCGTTACGGTTCACATTAAGAATCTGTTCGGCCGTACGGTTTATTCCGTCAACACCACCAAACAAATCCTGCCGCAGACCATTCGCCGTATAGCATTGCCGTGGTCTAGCTCAACAAGCATCGGCATCTTTAAAGTCAGTGGTACCGCTGTGTTCCTCAACCATACCTATCAGTTGCCAAATAAATATGTACTGGTACTGTCACCAACGGTTCGCTTACTACTCATCGGCCTGGTTGTCCTGATAGTACTGGCAATTATCTATCGTCTCTATCGCCGTCGTCGCTCCAAAGCCCATGGTAAGTATGGCGCGCGCCGTTAGAAGAGGACTTGCTATCCTTGCTGTGCTGCTCGTGTTGAGCGGCTTGCTCTGGCCAGCCAGTACCCTTGCGGCAACGACCAATGTGCAGGTCAATGTCTGTCCTGAGCCCCATATCGCCTTCCTAACTAAGCCGGCCAATAATACCCATACGACCATGACCAGCGTTGTGTTGAGTGGCAAGCAAACGACCGGTGTGTCAGTGCGCATTACCAATAACGGACAAGTCTATCCGGTGTCTAACCAAGCCTTAAGCAATCTATTTACCGATGATGTGCCTTTGCAGCTCGGTCTCAATCGGTTCACCATTACGACCAGCAATGCTTGCAACCAAGCTCAGACTACGCGTCTGGCAGTCTACCGCACGGCACCGCCAGCGGCTGCGGTATGGCAAATACTGTGTATTATTGAACTGCTCATCATCCTGTTGCTCATAACCCTCTTAGTGCTCTGTAAACGCCACCGACGGGGAGGGGAAGATGCCACACCGACCACTCTATAAGGTGAACACATGTATGCGGCGCGTTGCCACGAGCGTACTGCTGCTTGCCGCCGTGTTCCTCATGAGCGGGCTATCGGTATCGGCTGATTCTACCTATGGCAGCGGTTTATATGGTTCCTGTCAGTATGGTTCCTGCAGTATTACGGTAACCAGCAGCGGTACGGTCAACCTGAATGTTTCACCGGCTCCGGGCGGGGTCTGCACGGTGCAAAGCGACAGCGTAGCGGTGCTTACTGACAACAGCAACGGCTACAACTTAACGGTGACCGATAGTAGTACCAACACGCATTTGATCAATGGCAGCAACACCATTAGCGCCAGTAGCGGCACCTATGCGAGCCCGACAAATCTGGCCACCAACACGTGGGGGTATCGGGTTGACGGTCTCGGCAGCTTCGGTTCTGGTCCGACAACTGCCCAAAGCAACGTCACGCCCAGTACCATCAGCAGTCTCACGTTTGCAGGTATGGCTGCCAGCAACCAAACTCCCGTCCAGTTGGCCAATACGTCCGCGCCGGCTGATCCTGCCCAAACTACTACAGTCTGGTATGGTGTCTGCGCTGACCAAACGCAGCCAAACGGTACCTACTCGACCCAAGTTACCTATACTGGTATTACTAATTAACAAACTGTGGACGGTAGCATAAGCAGCGAGATGCGGTTTGTGCTATCATAGCTGTTAGATTATGCCAGACTTGAGTAGGGGGACAACAGCCAATGAGTAAAGTGGCGCATTACTTACAGGAGCATCTTGTGGGCGAAGTAATGACCGGCACTGATGCCCGGCGCTATTTTGCGACCGACGGCAGTATTTTACAGCTCGCACCATCACTTGTTGTCTATCCCCGCGGCGAAAACGATATACGCAAGACTGCTCGTTTCAGCTGGCAGCTCGCCGAACGCGGCCGCATTATCCCCATTACAGCACGGGGCAGTGGGACCAACCTGACAGGCGCAGCACTCAGCAGCGGTATTATGCTGGTCTTCCCTGCTCACATGAACCGTATTCTGGAGATTGATACCAAGACAAATACCGTTACCGTAGAACCCGGTATCAATTACGGCAAGCTACAACAGACCCTACATACGCATGGCCGGTTCCTGCCGCCCTATCCAGCAACACTTGAATACTCCACCGTGGGTGGGGCTATTGCCGAAAATACCTCCGGTGAGAAGTCCACAAAATATGGCGATACCCGCGCGTATCTAAAGAGTCTGCGTATTGTACTAGCCAACGGTGAGGTCGTTGAAACGACCCGTCTCAGTAAGCGGGAATTAAGTAAAAAGCTCGGTCTGGCCACCTTTGAAGGGGAGATTTACCGCTCCGTCGATACGCTGATCGAGGAACATGGTGACCTGTTGGAGCAATATGACCGTAACGTCAGCAATAATAACGCGGGCTACTACTTAAATGATGTCAAACGGCGTGACGGCAGCTTTGATCTCACTCCCCTGATCGCTGGGAGTGAGGGAACTTTGGGTATTATTAGCGAAGCCGTACTGAGCACTGAACCGCATAATCCGCAGACCACTCTTATTCTGGCTCGCTTTGACAGTATTGAATACCTGCAGCAGGCCATTATTGAACTGAATAATCTGTCTGACGTACCGAGCGCTATTGAGCTTATTGACCAATATGTCTTGCAGCAAGTGCACGAACTCAACCCCAACCAGCTGAAGGAAATTATTCAGCCGCCGTTCTCGCCGTTTGTACTGCTGATTGAGTTCGATAACAGCGAACGCACCGTGAAAAAAGCCGTCAAGCGGACTACCAAACTACTCGAGAAATACGCCACCGCCACTCGTATTGAGACTGAACCAGAAGCCCAGCAGCAACTCTGGAAGCTGCGTGAATCGACAAGCACGCTCATTGCCCACAACGAAGACAACAAACACAGTACGCCCCTGATTGATGGCGCGGTGCCGCCTGATCGCCTGCGCGAATATATTGACGGTGTCTATGCGCTTTTCAAAGACATTGGTATACAACCAGCTCTCTGGGGGCATGCCGGAGACGGTAATTTGTACGTGCAGCCGCAGCTCAACTTAAACCAGGTGGGAGACCGCCAAAAGGCTTTTCGGCTGTTAAATGACTACCATGCCCTCGTTATTAAACTGGGCGGCACCATCAGCTCATCCGGCGGTGACGGACGGCTGAAGACTCCTTATCTGGAGCACATGTATGGTACGGAGTTCTATGCGCTCCAGCAAAAGCTCAAGCAAATCTTTGATCCCTACGGCACCTTAAACCCCGGCGTTAAATTCGGCACCTCTGTCGATGACATAAAAGCGATGCTTCGGACCGACTTTAGCCTGGAGCATGTCTACGACCACTTACCGCGCAGCTAAGCGGGTGCAAAATAACTTGAGTTTTCTGCTCAAAACAGATACGATATGATGGTTTCCAAGCGGACGTGGTGGAATGGTAGACACGCTTGTCTGAGGGGCAAGTGCCGCAAGGCGTGGAGGTTCAAGTCCTCTCGTCCGCACCAATCTAGATTTAAGAAAAATTTTATATTTACCACTATCGTGTTGTCTTTCAATGTAGCCTCGGCGTATACTTGAACCCACTATGAGTAGCGGTAAAGACGGTAGTGACACGGCCCTTATTCTTACTGAAGTTAAAAGTCTTGCCGGTAGCATGACTGGTCTCGCCACAGAAGTGAGAGGTGTTTCGGCTGCGGTAACAAGTCTTACTCGACATGTTGATCGCATTGACCAACGTTTGGGCGGTGTTGAGCAACGCATGGGTAATACTGAACACCGAGCGGATGGTGTTGACCAACAACTTATTGACATACGCAAAAACACCGACCTTCTACCTGAGATAATGAGCGCTATCGGTGAAACATCCACTGACATCGATGATCATGAAAAACGCCTCCGAGACCACAATAAACGTATTACAGGACTGGAACAAACAGCTGCCTAGTTCGACTCTGCTTGCCTGGCACGCCCAGGATACATTACACAGTTATGGAAATTTCGCTTAGACCCGGCCATGACGTTCCCGACATCTTTGTCGAGAGAATGCAGACACGGGCACTGGGTGAACAGGTTCTGGCGACGACCATGTCGATTGATTTTAGTAATAACCCAATCGTTGACGGTCTGGTTGCGCACGGTCTGCCAGAAGATATTTTAGCGGTTGATTATTATGGCCATGCCAACGGTCCTTCAGCATTATTACTCGGCCACCACGGCCATCATGAAGCCAGAACTGAATTTGAAAGAAACTTCCCAGGATCGTATGTTGTACTTGGCGAACCAGAGCACGACAAATATTATGAAGGCAAGGTCGTCCATCGTTCTCACATTAAAGCCCTGGCGGTAGGCTCGCGGGTATTATCGCTCGGCGGAGTCAATTTTATCAATTTTGGCTACGACCATTTTGTCGATGCCCTCCTGGACTTTGAATCAGTGGAATTTACCGACTTCCTGACTTCATTTATAGCGCAGAATGGAAACCTACGAGGACGGGCGCAGGCCGGAGAGCAGTTTGCGCTTACCGAGCAAAGTAGTGTGCTCGTTGATTACGGTAAAAATCACCAGTCCTTCATTATGGAACGTCTCCTTGCTGACCTGGGCGAAGACGGTGTCCAAGCGGCGACAATGAGTTCCAGCTATGCACCGGCTGGCCGCCTCTATAGAAGCCTTCATGGGATTGCCGAAGCTGGTAAACCGGTAACTATCTATACGAATCATGCAAGCAAATTTCAAGGGTCGCACGCCTCTATGCTCGAGGAAGAAATGCAGGGCGAAGAGTTGGCGTATATAGCGCTCGGTAGTCTCGGCAGACAGTATTGTGTTACGATTATTGACTCCTTACCCCAGGGCACCTTTAATCATTTCAAAGCTATGGTCATAGAAAAGGAAGCGGGCAATAAGGTGGCGTACATGCTGAGCCATAATATGCACCCATTGTCAGTGCGCTTCGGTACGGCTGAGGTGGCCTTACGAACAACCGACCCCGCAGTCATAGAGCAGATTGCAGGGTTTATCGAAGATAATCTTGCGCTCTCATCTGCTAGACCGCTCGCCCACTCGTTTGACGAAGGCGGGGTCGCTAACAGATAAAAATGATACTATTCCCTATCGTATTTGTGGTATAATTCACCAGTTCAATTAAGGGCGCTTAGCTCAGCTGGCTAGAGCACCTCGTTTACACCGAGGGGGTCGGGGGTTCGAATCCCTCAGCGCCCACCAAGCACAATCATTTTGACACAAGCATCGTGGACACGTTAGTATGAGAAATGAAAGGTGGTGTACATGGTTATTGCAACAGATATCATGGACAAACTGGCTACTGATGAAAGGTGCAGGGTTCTTGCCCGCGGCTTGCTACAGCTATCGCGCCAGGAGCTGAGTAGACTCCTTGAAGTATTAGTAAATGATCCAGAGCAAGTCGTTGTTGATACGGTCAATTACGATGTTGCTACGGATAGCTGGTGCCCACTTGCAGTTGGTCTTGGTGTTCCTGAGATCGCTCAGAGTCGTGGCGGCGTCCACAGCAATGCCGAAGCCAAGCAGTTGATTCTTAACGTCGGCCGCATGCAGCATGGTCAGTTTTCCCTCAATCCTATTTCCGGAATCGCTGGCGGCTTCTTTCAGCACGATCGTCACGCTGATTTAACGGCACTCGTGCATTATCTCTTAGAAAACTACGAGATCACACAGCAGCGCTATGGTAACAAGGTGCTCCACCTAAGCTTTTAAGTTGTAGGGTGTTTCAGTCGCCACCAGGCACTTGGTTGCGGAACAGCAGGTTCCAGCTGTACGGCGACACTGGAAGGGCTCACGACTGGTAATTGCTCGGCAGTCACCTTGCCAACCGTGGCATGACTTGCGGCATTGCCGGCAATAGATTGCAGATGGACCGTTACGGAAAGGGGACTATCGTTCCAGGCAGTTACCGTCAGATCTTGGGTGGCCACGACCGGCACACTAATGCCCCAGGGTAACGTATATTTACCAACGATTGCTCCTGCTTTAACGACGGTTACCGGCTGAAAGTTGCGATGTGTACTTTGGATAAACGGGACACTGGTTGCCAGGGCATTTGCGAGTGTCGGCGCCTGCATAAGTGCCGTGACCGTGGTAACTGTTTTATTATTAATGACGGTTTGTTCCGCAGAAACAAACACGCCGCCCGCTTGATTGGTATTGCCTGTCTTAATGCCAACGACGCCATCTTGTCCAAGCAAATGGTTCACATTTATAACGGTGGTTGTCAGCGGAATGCCGGTAACGCTGGGCAGTGAGACAATATGAGCAATAACTGGATTTTCCATAGCCAGTTCACCGAGCAGTACCAAATCATGAGCGGTCGATGTCGTACTCGGATCGTAGCCGCTGGCATCCACCCCGACATGCGTCTGAGTCAGACCTTCTTGAGCGACAAAACTATTGGCTGCTTGAGAATAAGCAGGCAAGGAGCCGTAGGCCCAGATCGCTAGGCTGTCAGCCATATTATTTGCTGAAGGCAACAGCATGGCTTCCAGCATTTGGTATTCGCTAATAACTTCGCCGGCGGCTACCGGTACAACCGAACCTTGCTCATCGAGGTACTTACCATAAATAGCCACATCACTAGCTGTTAAGGTAATGAGCGGTCCGGCCTCGCCGACTTGCAGCGGTTTTGCCCGCAGTATCATCAGTGCGGTAATCAGCTTAGCGACGCTGGCTGTCGGGGCCGGTGTTTGGATGCCATGAGTGACGACACTTTTGCTGCTGACAATGCCGACTGCCGACTGACCGACCACTGGCCATATCAGTTGTGAGGCCGTGGTCTCGGTACTTATCTGCGGCCCGGTAACGATACCGGCTACATGCAAGGGACGTAATAGGCAATAGGCACAATACACACCAATGAGTAACACGAGGACGATCAAGCTCAGGACGATTTTTTTCTTCTTTCTTCTCGTCTTTCTACGCATATGCTTATAATACAGCAGAATAATACTGCCGACGACTAGCCAGCTACTGTATAATGACTGGTATAAAGCAATAAAGGAGATTTCTTAAGATGGCCGTAGTGATTATTATAGTCGTCGTTGTCCTACTGATCATAGCGGTAACCGCAGCGATGTATAACGGCCTTGTTCGGCTTAATCAGCAAGCCAATGAGGCGTGGAGCGATATAACTGTTCAGTTGAAGCGTCGATATGACTTGATCCCGAACCTGGTCAACACCGTCAAAGGCTATGCCAGCCATGAAAAGAATGTCTTTGAAGATGTAACGGAAGCTCGGGCTAACGCGCTCAGTGCCCAGCAGCAAGGACCAGCAGCTGCTGCGAAAGCTGAAGGCGACTTCCAGTCGACGATGAAGAGCCTATTCGCCGTTGCCGAGAACTACCCAGACCTGAAGGCTTCTCAGAACTTTCAAGAGCTGCAAGCCGAACTGACTGATACCGAAGACAAGATTCAAGCTTCCCGCCGCTTTTATAACGGTGTTGTGCGTGATTTCAACACCAAGCGCAAAACATTTCCGACCAACATTTTCGCCGGTATGCTCGGTTTCAAGCAGGATAAAGAATTCTTTGAAGTTGACGAAGCCGAAGCGGCTGCCGTACAGAACGCTCCCAACGTACAATTTTAGTAGCAGGTTTTTGATAGGCTAACTCATGTATTCAGATATTGCTGCCAACAAACGCAAGACCTACATTATTATGGTGCTCTTCTTGGCGTTTTTATGTGCAATCATTTGGCTTTTTGATAAGTATCTCGGTGGTGGTACTGGCATCTTCTACGGCGGCTTAGTCGGCTCGGCAATCTACGTCATTTTCAGCTACTTCGCCGGTGCTAAAATGGCGCTGGCCGTCAATGGTGCCCAGCAGATTCAGAAGTCTGACAATCCCCGTCTGTGGCGCACCGTAGAGAACCTGGCGATTACTGATGGACTACCTATGCCGAAAGTCTACATTATGAATGACCCGGCGCCAAATGCCTTTGCGACTGGTCGTGATCCGCGCCATTCAGCTGTCTGTGCGACCAGCGGTCTGTTGGCCATGATGGATGACCAAGAGCTGCAGGGTGTCTTGGCGCATGAACTCGGGCATGTGAAGAATTATGATATACGCGTCAGCATGATCGCCTTTGCGCTGACTGCCATTATTTCCCTGCTGGCCGATATTATGATCCGCTTAGCCTTCTTCGGCGGCGGTGACCGCAACGAAGATAACCAAGTATTTTTCATACTCGGTATTGTCGCGGCTATCCTTGCGCCGCTGGTGGCCACCCTGATTCAGCTGGCTGTTACCCGGCAGCGTGAATATCTGGCCGATGCCACCGGTGCGTTAACCACCCGTTATCCCGAAGGTCTGGTTAGCGCCTTGCAGAAGATTCAGCAAAGCGGCAGCGTCGCCCGCCGCCAGAATACCGCCACCGCCCACATGTTCTTCGTCAATCCATTGAAAGCCCACAGTTTGTCTAGCTTATTCTCCACCCACCCGCCAATTGACGCCCGCATCGCTCGTTTGCAGCAAATGGAAGGCCACGCCTGAACCGTAAAAACCTGATGAAAGCCACGGTCATTTAGAGTGAATCTTATATACTAAAGGATATGGCAAAGCAGTCTTCTACCGCCTCCAATCGTCGTCCTCCTGCCAAAAAGAAGGCGACGAATAAGAAAGCCGCTTCGACTACTCGCCGACCGGCTGCTACCAAAGCCAAGCAAAAACCAGTAATTCCTAAGAAGCGTTTTCGTTTTCACCAGCCGGTTAAGCACCCGCCGCTGCCGAGTGTCGTGTCGCTCACTGCTCGGAGCGTGCATATCTTCTGGCAGCATCGCCGTCTTTTTACCGGCATTACGCTCACCTATGCCTTGCTAAACTTTGTGTTAGTACAAGGCCTGAGCGTCGGCGTGACCAGTGGCAGTATCAAGGTAGCCTTTGCCACGTTCGCCAACCTCATTAGTACTTCAGCCACGGTTTCCGGACCGTACCAATTTATTCTAGCCACCATAACCAGTTTGGCAGTTATCTGGGCGCTGCGGTGTGTTTTGTCTGACAAACCAAAGCCCAGCGTACGTGATGCCTTTTACCGTGGTATGTATCCGCTCATTCCCTTTGTCCTGGTATTGATCGTCATGTTTCTCCAGCTGCTCCCGCTTGCGCTCGGCGCCAGACTCTACAGTGCCGTCATTACCGATGGTTTTGCCAGCCATGGTATAGAGAATGCGCTCTGCCTCATCATTTTCATCGCCCTCGCGCTCTGGTCCCTGTACATGCTGACGGCCTCGTTTTTTGCGCTCTACATTGTTACCTTGCCGGGACTTACCCCGCTGCCGGCGCTGCGCTCAGCCCGTGATCTGGTGCGCTCACGTCGCTGGCTGGTACTGCGTAAAATCTTGGGCTTTCCGCTCATCCTATTTTGTATCGGGGTTATCATTATGATCCCGATTATTATTGTGGTGCCGTCACTGGCTCCCTTTATATTCTTCTTGCTTATTATGATAGCGCTCGTTGCCTTGCACCTCTATATGTACACGTTCTACAGGACCCTGCTCCATGAATAAAGCGCAAGCTACCGCCCGTGTTGCCCGCTTGCGAGCCTTAATTAATGACTATCGGTACCATTACCATGTGCTTGATGAGTCCATCATGAGTGAAGCAGCTGCCGATAGTTTGAAACGTGAACTGACGGAGCTGGAAACCACCTACCCGGAACTGGTCACTCCTGACTCGCCTTCGCAGCGGGTAGCCGGCGCACCGCTCCCTGGTTTTACCCAAGTGGCGCATAGCACCCGCATGCTGAGCTTAAACGACGTCTTCGACGAAGCCGATATCCAGGCTTGGCGTGACCGTATCGCTAAACTACTGCCGCCGGACGCCAAATTGGAATATTTTACCGATATTAAAATGGATGGCTTGGCTTGTGCGCTCGTCTATGAGGATGGTGTACTCATTCGTGGCATTACCCGAGGCGACGGTTTTGTCGGGGAGGATGTTACGGCCAATATCCGGACCATTGAATCGCTGCCGCTGCGTCTGCGTAATACCAAAAAGTATCAAGCGTTCTCCAGCGGCCGGACTGAAGTACGCGGCGAGATTGTTATGTACAAAAGCGATTTTGCTCGGCTCAATGAACAACGCGCTAAAGAGGGTAAACCGTTATTTGCCAATCCAAGGAACACTGCTGCCGGCACGATCCGCCAGCTGAATCCTCAGTTGGTTGCCGGCCGACCGCTGCACTTTAGAGCCTACGACGTGCTGCGCGATGACCCACGGGAAACCCCGACGTTTGCCGACGTCTACAATGCGCTGCATAGTCTCGGCTTTTTGGTTAACCAGGACGCCAAAGTGCTGACTAATATCAAGGCAGTTATGAAATTTGCCGACGAGTGGGAAGAGAAGCGTCATAAGCTGCCCTTTAATACCGACGGTCTGGTGCTGAAGCTCAATGACCGCGAACTATATAGCCGGCTCGGCGTGGTGGGCAAGGCTCCCCGCGGGGCGGTGGCGCTGAAATACCGGGCGGAACAGGCCACCACCAAAGTAAAGAATATCTTCGTATCCATCGGACGCACTGGTGCAGCCACGCCGGTAGCTATGCTGGAACCGGTCGTGATTGCCGGCAGCACTGTGCAAATGGCCACACTGCATAACGAAAGCGAAATTGCCCGCAAAGATATTCGCATTGGCGACACCGTTATTGTCCATAAAGCCGGCGACATTATTCCGGAAGTCGTCGAGCCGCTCAAGAAACTCCGCGACGGTTCGGAAAAAGTCTTCGTTATGCCCACGAAGTGCCCGGAATGTAACACCAAGCTTATAAAGCGCCAGGCCAAGGATGCTGTCTGGCGCTGCCCGAATGACGCCTGCCCCTCCCGATCCTGGAAGCGTATCGAGCACTTTGCCAGCAAAGCCGCCCTCGATATAGAAGGGCTCGGTGAGAAAAATGTCATCAGTCTCATGACTGCCGGGCTGGTAAAAGATATTGCTGACATCTTTACGCTCAAGGCCGAAGATCTCTTGAAATTGGACCGCTTTGCGGAAATCTCAGCTAACAAACTGATAGCCGCCATCCAAGCTAAGAAACACCCGCACCTAAATCGCTTTATCTACGGACTTGGTATACGGCACATCGGTATTCAGACGGCTACTGACATTGCCAATAGCTACCGGACTTTGGAAGCGACGGCTGAGGCCACCATTGATAATCTGGAAGCTATCGAAGGAGTTGGCACCATTGTGGCGGAGTCGGTCGTGGAATGGTTTAGTGAGGAACACAACCAGCGGCTGCTGCATAAATGTAAGAAGCTGAACGTCTGGCCGGAGCCGGTAGCGCAGGTTGGTGGACCACTGAGCGGCAAACACTTTGTAGTAACCGGCAGTCTGAGTACTATGGGCCGTGAAGCTGCCGGCGAACGTATCCGAGCACTCGGCGGAACTTTCCAAAGCTCGGTCGGCAAAGACACTGACTATCTGGTGGTTGGTGCCAATGTCGGCGCTAGCAAACTCACCAAAGCCGCTAAGCTCGGTACGAAGCAAATTACTGAGGAAGAACTGCTCAAACTGCTCAACGATATAGAGTAATATATAGAAATATTTATATTAAAATATTGTTGACGTTCCCCAAAGCTCGTTCTATTATTCAACTATGAGAAACGAGCGAGACCACGAACGTATAGCACAAGGTGTCGGAAGCGGGGAGTTAGTGCATCTGCTAAATCTTCAAAGAGGTCCGCACCAGCCGTTTTATAGTTATGAAGAAGATCGAGGCAGGCCACGCCGTGTTGCACAATGGCGCAATCCTGCCAATGAAGAAGTAATACATATGCTGGGGCAAGACTATGGCGAAGAAGCGGTAGTCGTTTCCGTACCCTTTAATCCAGAAACGGGTAGTACCCAGGACCTGCCTGGCCATATAGGTCTATATGTAACTGCGGCGGCCTTCGAGAGTTTTCAGCAAGCTCGGCAAGAACAGCCGCCTGCCTCATCAGCGGCCGCATAGTTTTAGCATAAGCAGTCTATACAAGAAGTTAGTGCGTGATATAATAGGCTGCATATGGGAAAACGCTCAGGTACCACACTGAATTGTTTTTCGCCGCCAGTCATGTTGGCGACGCTGACCACGGAAACCGCCCTGGCTATCTACACAGTCTGGCGCTATAAGATGACGACTGCCGCTCGTCTGATAACCACCATCTTCCTAGCCCTCGCCGCCTTTCAGCTCGCTGAGTATTTTGTTTGTACGGGCTACGGTCTGCGCGCTGAACAGTGGTCACGGCTGGGCTTTGTGATGATTACCTTATTACCGCCGCTCGGCCTGCACCTGATGCACGTCTTAGCCAAGAAACCCCATCGTCGTCTGGTAGCCGCCAGCTACACGACCATGGTCGCCTATATCGGTGTATTCATGTTCTATCATGCTGCTTTCAATGGACACCAATGTACCGGTAACTACGTTATCTTCCAGATTGGCGCCCAACTCGGCGGCCTGTACTCGATCTACTATTTTGGCTGGCTTGCTACTGGCATTGGCCTGGGGGCCTACTGGGCAAACCAGCTGATGGAGAAGGGGCATGCCCTCAAGCAGCAACTGGAAAGTGTCCGGGGTCTCATAGTCGGCTACCTCGTCTTTTTGGTACCGGTGGCCCTCGCTAACACTGTTCGGCCACAAACCCGCCGCGGCATCCCCAGTATTATGTGTGGTTTTGCCGTTATCCTGGCCTTTATCTTGGCAGCCTACATTTTGCCACGGGTCGGTGAACTAAAGAATCCTGTCCTGGCTCGCAAGTCGGATGGCCACGAGGCGAAGGGCTAGCATGATAGTTCTACTCCACGTCCTCATCGCCCTATCGAGTATGGTTTATACCACCTATCTGTTTTTCAGACCTACAAAAAGAAATTTTCATATTAACTATGCACTGGTCGGCCTGACATTTGCCAGCGGTATTTATCTGGTGATCAGTAGCCACGCAGCGCTGGTACCTGCCTGCGAAGCTGGTCTTGTGTATCTCGGCGCTGTGACCGCTGGTATGGTTGCTGCTCAGTATCGCCTGGCTCACCAAAAGACAAAATAACCATATAGATAAAGACCAGCTGCAACCAACGGTGGGCTTGACAAACCACCAGAATAACTTATGATTAATGGTGAATCGTGCGCAACAAGCGGCGCGTGTAACAAACAGATAAAACAAACATCTACTTTTAACCCTCGCCGCAGGGTGGGCGCGCACGAACGCTAAAAAGCCAAGCGCCATCAAATTGCTTGGCTTTTAGCATACAATGATGATAGGTTTGCCTCATGTTTCGTTATATACCCACAATTCCATCCAAAAGCTCAATTCCGCTGGAGTCTTTGTTATCGGTGGCCGGCCTGATTGGCTCACCGGTCATTCATCAAGGCGGCCAAGAAGTCGGCAGGCTGGTTGATCTTGTCTGTCATTGGGATAGCGAACAGAGCTACCCGCCGCTGACGGGTATCTTAGTGAAAGTTGGCAGACGGATAGTCTGGACACCGGCTGATGAGATCGCCAGTGTCAGTGCCCGGCGCGTCCAATTAAAGACCGCCCGCCTGGACTTGCGCGACTTTCAGCCTCGTTCCGGCGAGGCCAAGCTGATTGACGACGTGCTTGATCACCAGCTGGTTGATGTGGAAGGCGCCCGCGTAGTCCGCGCTGCCGATCTCTATCTCGCCGTTACCCAGGGAACCGTCCGCTTAGTCGGGGTAGATATTAGCTACGCTTCACTCGTGCGCCGACTCGGTCCCCGCCGCTGGCGCATTCGTCCTTCACTGCGGGCTGTCATTGATTGGTCGGCCATCCAAAGCTTTGGACAAATCGATACCCAAAACAACCTGCGCCTGAGTGCCAGCAGCAATGAGCTGCGGAGACTCAAAGCCGCTGAGCTGGCCGATTTATTGGAAGATTTGGGCCGAACTGAGCGCCAAGAACTGCTTCAGTCTCTACCGATTGAACAAGCTGCCGATGCCTTGGAAGAGATGCAACCCGAAGAACTTGAATCGCTGCTGCGTGAATCTACACCTGAGGCTGCCGCCAGTTACTTGGCAGAAATGGAACCCGATGAAGCTGCCGATGCCTTGCGGGATGTTGACGGGGAATTACGCGAACAACTAGTGGCCCGCATGCCGCAACCAGCTGCAAAGCTGGTGAACTCTGTCTTATCACATAACGAAACAACAGCCGGCGGAATCATGAATACCGCCATTATCACAGCCAAGGCCTCAGAAACGGTCAGCGAACTCAACCATCGTTTAGGAGCAATCAAAGATGACGTCAGTACCGCAATCGGCGTAGTCGTCACCGATAAAGAAGGGCGCTTGCTCGATAATCTCAAGTTTGCCGATTTATTTTTAGCCAAGCCAAAACAAACACTCAAAGAGCTCATAGACAGTCCCGCCACCCCGCATACCGTGCACCCAGACGATGACATTAAAGAAGTTGCCGACACGCTTATTGCCAGCCGGAGTACTTCAGTACTGGTTGTTGATGAACACAACCGTCCACTTGGGCGAATCTTAGCTGACGATATTATTGATGCGCTATTACCAGAAAGTGGGCGGTTTCACTTTCCGCGGATGTTCTCATGACACGGGGCTTGATCGGCAAACTAAAAGGATCACGCTCCCGATTTTTAATCGGTCTGGCCTTGCTTGGTCCCGGCTTAATTGCCGCCAATGCCGGCAACGATGCCGGTGGTATCGCTACCTATGCTTCAGCCGGTGCTCAGTTTGGCTACCGCATGCTGTTTGTGATGGGCCTCGTGAGCATTGCGCTCGTTATTGTGCAGGAGATGTCGGCCAGACTCGGCGCCTACACGGGCGAAGGACTCGGCTCACTGATTCGGGAACACTTTTCCATTCGTATGACGACGCTGGCCTTAGGTGCCTTTGTTATCGCCAATATAGGTTTGGTTGTCAGTGAATTCGCCGGTATTGCCGCTGCCTTCCAGCTTTTCCATGTCAGCCGCTATATTTCAGTGCCGATAGCTGCCTTGATGGTGTGGGGACTGGTAGTCTTTGGCAGCTACCGCCGGGCTGAACGGCTGTTCTTAGTACTATCCTTAGCCTTTTTAACCTATCCAGTCGCTGCCATTTTAGCGCACCCCCACTGGGGGAGCGTCAATACAAACTTATTTTGGCCGCACCTGCTCGCCAGTAAAGACTTTCTCTTTATAACCGTTGCCCTCATCGGCACGAGTGTCACCCCCTATATGCAATTTTATCTAGCGTCTGCTGTTCCGGATAAGGGAATTGGCCCCCAGGAATACAAACGAGAACGTATCGACACTATTGCCGGCACCATCTTCGCTTGTTTAATTAGTCTGTTTATCATTATTGCTACGGCTGCCGCTATTCACACTCGGGCTCCACTGGCCAGTGCCAGCCAAGCCGCTCTGGCCCTCAAGCCAGTCGCCGGCCCGGTTGCTACCCAGCTGTTTGCTATTGGCTTGCTGGGAGCCAGCGCGCTCGCGGCTGCCATTGTGCCACTATCTGCAGCCTATGCCGTCAGTGAAGCCATGGGCTCCGAGCGGAGCGTCAGTAAGAGTTTTCGAGAAGCCCCGATTTTCTTAGGTTTATTTACGGCCCAGATTATAATCGGTGCCGCCATTGCCCTTCTGCCGGGTAACTTGATCTCTACGCTGATCAATGCCCAAGTTCTGAATGGTATTATTACGCCGCTGCTGCTGGTCTACATTTTAATTCTGGCCAATAAAAAATCCTTGCTCGGTAAGGCAGCCAATGGACCGATATTCCGCACGGCGGCGACTGCCTGTGTTGCTGTGGTAGCCGTCCTTTCCGTAGTGGTTCTGGTCCAGACAGTCAGCGGCTGGGTATAGCCAGGTATAACAGCTTGAACTTCATATAATTGCTGCTATCATTAGTGGTACTTGGGGCATTGGCGCAGTTGGCTAGCGCGCTTCCATGGCATGGAAGAGGTCATCGGTTCGAATCCGATATGCTCCACCATTTTATGTGACTCCAAACTGGTAAGTGATAATTCCTTGACATCTAGAACTTCGAGTGTATAGTAAGGCTTAATAAGGAGCTATGATGAGTGACAAGCGAATGGCTGGAGTAGTTGGCATAGGTGCGTTGATTCTTGCTGTAGGCGCCATTATCTATGCTTTTAGTAATACATCACAAAATACTGCCAGTATAGTTTCCCCGCCAACGCAGAAAAATACGAGTAGCTCCAGCGTTTCTAGTAATCCTCCGGCTAGTACAACGTCAACTCCTGCGACGGTAACGCAACCCGCTACGCCAAGCTGTGTTTCTGCTTCCCAGGCGGCTAACCTAGAAGATAATGGCCAGACAGAATGTGTCCAATTTGTAGGGTATCAGTACACTTCGAGTAAGGGCGAAATGTACTTAGATCAGTCTACGTCTCCGCCCTATGGTTTCTCAGTCTATATACCTGCAGGTACGTCTTTTGGCCCTTCAGTACTGGATGAGTATTCGGGTAAAGAAATAGATGTAACCGGTACTATTACTGCCTATGGTGGTGAACCTGAAGTAATAGTCAGCAGTGCATCACAGATAACGCTTGCGCAATAACAAAATAGCATTCATCTTTGATAAGGACGCTCGTCACTTATTCTCCTATTGCTGTATAATCAGGCTATAAGGCAACCCTAGGGAGGAGCTCATTATGCCGGCAGCTGTTATTATTCTGATCGTTGTACTCGTTATCATTATCTTGGGCGGTGTACGCCTTATTAACCAATACGAACGTGGCGTGGTCTTCCGACTCGGTAAAGTTGAAGCCAAAGTTAAAGAACCAGGACTACGATTTATCATCCCTATCGTAGATCAAATGCGCAAAGTCAGTCTGCGTATTATCACGCTGCCTATTGAATCGCAGAAGATCATTACCAAAGACAATGTATCAATTGATGTAGCGGCGGTAGCCTACTACCAAGTAGCTGATCCCATTAAGTCAATTGTTGAGATTGAAAATGTCGTTTCCGCTACCTACCAGATTGCCCAGACCACCGTTCGTAATATTGTGGGGCAGAGCAGTCTGGATGACATTCTTAGTGAGACGGTAGCTATCAACGAAAAGATTAAGTCCATTTTAGAAACCTCCACCGCCAAGTGGGGTATTTATATCAGCACCGTTGAAGTAAAGGACATTCAGCTTCCTGACACCATGCAGCGAGCTATGGCTAAGCAGGCAGAAGCTGAACGGGAAAAACGGGCGAAGATTATTGCAGCTGAAGGTGAACAACTCAGTGCTACTAAGCTGGGTGAAGCTGCCGATATTATTTCCAAGCACCCTATAGCTCTGCAGCTCCGTAACTTGCAGGTGCTCAGTGACATCGCCGTTGAGAAAAACAGCACCATAATCTTCCCCAACCAGTTCTTGGATACTATCGATTCGGTCAAGAAATTCATGGGTAAAGAACAAGCTTAAGCCTTCAGCCCTTGTACACATCTGTTATGTACCGTAAAATAGTCTAGTCGTGGCTCTTTAGCTCAGTTGGTAGAGCAGAGGCTTGAAGAGCCTTGTGTCCTCGGTTCGAGTCCGAGAGGAGCCACCATAGACGCCTTGATTGCTTACAATCGGGTACGCTATAATTGAACGCTGTTATGCGGGTGTAGCTCAGTTGTTTAGAGCGCGTCCTTGCCAAGGACGAGGCCATGGGTTAGAGTCCCATTACCCGCACCATTACGACCCAGATATTTGAGACCACCTTGGCCTCTTTTTGTTATAGTAAAGCTAAGGAAGGCTTAGAATTGAAAAACGCAATTATTTTTCACGGAACTGATGATAACCCTGAACGTCATTGGTATGGCTGGCTAGGTAAAGAACTTGAAGCAGATGGCTATAAAGTGGAAATACCCGACAATCCTGAGATCAACAAGGAGCCAATTGCCACCTTTTTGCCCAAAGTGCTTAAGAAACACAGTTTTGATGAAAGTACGATCTTAGTCGGGCATTCTGCGGGTGGCCCACTTATTCTAAGCATTCTTGAGTATATTGATATTCAGATTGCTAAAGCCGTACTAGTCGCAGGCTACAGCGTGCATCCAGACGACCAAATGGAGGACCCAATACTACAAGAAGTATACGACTGGGACAAAATTAACCGAAATGTCAGAGAAATAGTTTTTATCAATTCAGTCAACGACCCTTGGAATTGTGATGATAAGCAGGGCCGTATTATGTTTGACCATTTAGGGGGCACTCAGATAATACTGAATGATGGTCATTTTGGATCCGTAACCAAAGGTCAGGTATATGACAAGTTCCCGTTACTTAAAACATTGGTACTAGGGGCTACTAAGTAATTCAGCACACTGGGGCTTAATCAGAACTATGCAATGTGCCTAAAATCAGAAGCCAAGAGCCAGAAACCAGGAAGTAAAAATTAACAATTAGTGCTACTGCACTAATATATATGCCCGTTCTATAACCAAAATATAACATTAAGGAGCCGATAATTTGGCCCAAATAACAAGCGCTTCCACCCACCATGCGAAAAGGGCTCAGCGCATACAGGCTACCGCGCTGCCTGAAAGCCTGAATATAGCCATTGGTGTTTATTACTGCTGCAAACAAGGACGCCATAAACCATTCGAGCCCTAAGGTGCGGTATGTCTGATGCCCCATGAGCGCTAAGGAACTGATAATAAATACAGAGGTAAAGCCAGAAAGCATGTTTATGGCCCTATATCGGTGCGTGGCATCTTTAGCCACACCTTTCAAGTTAATAGTCATAGCTACAAAAACTAACCCTGCTAGTGTGGCAGAGCCAGTGCCTACTAAGAGGAAGAAATTATTCCATTGCTCAGGGTTATATATTTCTGAAGTGACCATAAGACTATGCTAACAGAAATGCATCAGGACTACCTCATTATTGTTATTAAGGATAAATTATGAGATAGTAAATTTAAAGGAGATAGTATATGCCGCCAGTATTTAGAGAATCTTCATTTGCTTTTGAAGAAGGTCAAGAAGTACCATCACATGTTGAGGGACGACCTGATTTATCGTCAGAACCTGATAAATTTGGACTAAAAGGTCGAGATACCTTTGATCTCTCGGAATATCCACTTGCATCCGGCATAGATGATGAAGCTACTTTACAAGTTCTCTATACTGCTCGTCAGAGAGCGATAGATCGTGATCAGGGTGACAGTGAGAATATGCGAGATACAATAAGTATAGTCGCGCCGCAACAAAGTTAGAGCCCGACCATATTATTAGCTCTTTAAAAAGAGATAATTTTTGTTAGATTTTGATACCATAGAGGTATGAGAAAAATAGTTGTACTATCTTTTATCAGTCTCGACGGTGTCATGCAGGCTCCAGGCGGGCCAGAAGAAGACACTACGGGCGGCTTTGAGTACGGTGGTTGGACCGTTCCTTATTCGGATGAATTTTCAGGCAAGATTATGGGCGAACAGATGAGTATGCCATTTGATTTACTGCTTGGCAGAAAAACCTATGATATATTTGCGTTGTATTGGCCTAAGCAAACCGGTGCAATAGCCGACCCATTTAATAAAACGACAAAATATGTTGTTTCGCACGACCAGCAAAAACTTGACTGGGAAAACTCCGTGCTCATTGAAGGCGATGTAGCTGTAAAGCTAAAAGAACTGAAACAGCAGGATGGGCCAATGCTGCAGGTGCATGGAAGCGGTAATCTAATACAGACCTTGCTGAAGCATGATCTAGTTGATGAACTATGGCTTAAGATATTTCCCGTAACGCTCGGTAAAGGCAAGCGCCTATTTGCCGAAGGAACAATGCCAGCAGCATTTGAACTAATTGAGTCCAAAACTTCGCCGCGTGGTGTCATCTTCGCCAGCTACAAAAGAGCAGGCAAAGTTAAAACAGGTTCGTTTGCCTGATATGAATACAACCGAGCAAAAAAACGTAGCGAAGCATTTTCTAACCATGATTGTGAGTGGCCAAATAGATGAAGCCTATGAGCAATACGTGGATGTAAACGGTAAGCATCACAATGTATTTACCCCTTCGGGGATGCAGTCTCTTAGAGACGGTATGAAAGAGAATGATGATCAGTTTCCAGATAAGAAACTCACTATAAAACACATTGTTTCCGAGGGCGACATTGTTATTACTCATTCACACCTGGTTATGAAACCAGGCGCAAAAGGCATGGTAGTGGTTCATGTGATAAGGTTTGAAAATGATAAGATTGTAGAGTTTTGGGACGTCGGGCAGGCAATACCAGATAAATCGGTCAATTCAGACGGAGTATTCTAAGTAATACTGCATCAAGCATAAGCATTATGGCCTCCTCCAGCTTCCCCCTCAGGTTTGTTATTATAAAGCTATATGCAGACAGGTGAAGCATTACAGATCGGTGGAGGGAACATTGGGCGGGCGCTTGTAGGGCAGGTCATGCATGAGGCCGGTCTGCACGTTACATTTGCCGATGTCAATGCACAGCTCATAACCGACTTCAATAACGAACAGGGCTATCCTGTGCAGGTAGTATCATTAGAAGGTTCCCGGGAAGAATATGTGAGTGGCGTTGATGCTATCTCATCGCTTGATGAAGCCGCTATGGTTGCAAGCATTGTCCGGGCCGATATTATCACCACGGCGGTCGGCGCGGCCATTTTACCCAAGCTTGCCCCCACGCTGGCCAAAGGGCTCGTTGAGCGCCTCAAGCAGCGTCCAGATGATGAGCTGCATGTCGCGGTGATTGCCTGCGAAAATGTAGAAAGAAATACCGAAACGTTGCGTGACCATATACTCGCCGCGCTGCCTGAAGATGTCCGCAGCCAGGTACTGGAAACCGTCAGTTTCCCGAACTGTGCCGTCGACCGTATCGTACCCAATACTCCCAGCGCTCTCGACCACCCGCTGGCGGTTATGACCGAGGACTACTACCAACTTGCCGTTGATCGCAGCGCCCTGATGGCCGACCTGCCCGCTATACCGGGAATTCAGTTAGTCGATGATCTGGAGGCGGTGCTTGCCCAAAAACTGTTTACCCTCAATGGTGCCCATGCGGCCGCGGCGTACTGGGGCTATTTGCGTGGCTATGAAACCATTGACGCAGCTATGCGTGACACCAACATCCAGGCACTTGTCAGTGGTCTCATGACGGAAGTTGGTGCGGTCATCGTGCGTCATTATCCTTCAATTACTTCAGGCCAGCAACAAGCCTTTGCCGATAAAACACTGCGCCGTTTTATGAATCCGCATCTGCAAGATGAGCCAAGGCGGGTAGGGCGTGACCCGAAACGTAAACTCGGCGCCGGCGATCGTTTACTGCGACCAGCCCTCCTAGCCATGGAAGACGGCGAAACTCCGGCCAACATCGGCATGGCAATTGTCGGCGGCTTTCGTTTCGATAGCCCGGAGGATCCGCAAGCGGTTGCCCTGCATCACGACATTGAAAAGAGCGGTGTCGACGCTGCCGTTGTTGCCGTAACCGGGTTGCAGGTAACCCATCCGCTAGTCCGCCAGACAGCCGCCACCTATCGGCTGGCTGAACTGGTAGCCTGAATATTTTGGTAAGCTATAGCTATGCCGCTATTTTTAATTACCGGCTTGCCCGGCTCCGGTAAGTCCACGGCCTGCGCCGAACTGAAAAACCGAGGCATTGAAGCCTATGATGGCGACGAAGATAAGCTGGCCAAATGGTATGACAACAAAACCGGACTTCCTATAGAAGACGAATCAAGGGTGCGTAATCCTGAATTTCTCCGGACGCATTCCCGCGACATAGCCAGGTCAGTGGTTGAGGACTTGGCGAGGCAGGCCAAAGACAAAACTATTTTTCTGTGTGCCGATCCTGAAAATGAGGCTGCGCTCAGAGATTTATTTACGCACGTATTTGCGTTAGTCGTAGATGAGCAGACCCTCAGGCATCGACTGGCTACTCGGACAAATAATACTTGGGGAAAATTGCCGCATGAAATCGCCTACAGTTTGGCACTGCGGGATGAGTGGTTTGCAAGCTACAAAAAGTTTCACTACGACGTCATCGATGCTACCCAACCTACTCGTGACATCGTCGATCATATCCTGGAAAAGACTATGGCGCTTCGTTAATGCAAAAAAATATTATATAGTACAGTTACTACCGATTTACTAGGTAAGACAAAAATATGAAACTTGCTCGTCTCCATCATCGTAATAAAGCAGAACCGTACTGGCACGTACAGTTGGCTGTTATTGTTGCTATCGCCCTGCAGCTGGTCTTAAGCAATCAGCTAACGATTGGCTCAAAGTATGTCATTGCCAGTCTAGAACTGTTACTCGTGATCGCCCTCGCAGTTATTTCCAATAGGCATCATAAAATAATCTTTCATATACGTCGGGGCCTGGCCATTACGTTAATTGGGATCATATCAATCGCGAATATCTCTTCATTGGTATTGGTTATTGATGATCTGTTTGGGAAGCGGTTGGTTTCCGGAAAACAGCTGATACTATCGGGCTTGGCAATTTTTCTCACTAATATTATTATCTTCGGCCTCTTATACTGGGAATTAGACAGTAATGGCAATCAGGCATTTGGCAGCCCAGCAGCACCAATAGATTTTCTGTTCCCGCAAATGTCAGAAAGAAGCACCGTGGCTGAGCATTGGAGCCCGACGTTCCTGGACTATCTCTATGTCTCCGTTACAAACGCAACCGCTTTCAGCCCGACGGATACCATGCCCTTAACGCATCGAGCCAAGAGTCTTATGAGCTTGCAATCCCTGGTATCGCTCATTACCATTGCCCTGGTGGCCGCACGAGCCGTGAATATACTCTCGTAATATCGGTGTAATAGATTGACAAAAATATTTTAAGAGATACAGTAAAAGCATAAGCAATAATACTGAAAGTAATACATAAAAAATGAAAAAATTACATCAAAGAGGCTTCGCAGTCTATGAGGTGCTGCTAGTTCTTATCGTTATCGGGGTCATCGCAGCTATTGGTTTTGGCGTCGCCAAGCAAAAGGGACGGACTTTGGTGTACGCTTCACCAACCCAAAAAACAGTAGCCGTGTCAGGTGTTAAGATCACACTTCCCAGTGGTTGGGCTCAGATTGCCACGCAGCAAGGGGATATAGCAGATTTTACAGATACCAATGCTAATTACGCCGTAGCAGATGTCGGCGGCACTCCTCAGACACTGGTGCCCACTATCCAAATTGCCTCCAGTCCGACAGGCAGTACCGATCTTGCTGCCACGCTGACCTCAGTTACGAATTACAATGCTGCTCATCTAACCAGCTATAAGCTGGAAGACACTGAAACGCTCTCCCTCGGCGGTGTACCCGCTCACCTGGTTGCCTATTCATTTTCCCAAGGGAACATCCACGCCACCAGCGCGGAATTAATTACCATCAAGGGTAGTACCACCTATTACGTGAATGCTGAGTCACTGGCTTCCGTGTGGGCCCAGCATGGTCAGGCTATGACCAATGCGCTCACGAGCTTTCAGCCGTAGCACGGATATACCAACCAACGCCTATCATGCCATCATTCTATGAAGCGATAAAACGAATCATCCAAGGCAAGCCGGTCTATGATGCTACGGATAACCCCGAAGCACCGGCTACTGATGCACCTGATGCCCCGCCGGCTGAAGCCGCAGCCGAACCCCAGTCGACCATCCAAAAAAATGATGCCAGCACCTTTCCGGTGGTGCAGGTCACTCGTACCGAATCACGGCCAAACGGCCAAACGTTGCAGATATACTGCACGTTGCGTAATAACTGGCAGGAACAAGTGGATGTTGACAGCATCACGCTATTTGGCAATGAATATAAACTGCGTATTTCACTAGGACCAGGCCAAGAACGAGAGGTAGTCACCTACAATGGGCCGCTCCTGACCAGCACGCGCGGTTCCGAAGCAGTGGTTATCTATAAGACTGAAACCGGGGACTATTTCGAAGCCGTTCACGAAATACACTATAGCTATACACCAGAGAAAACGTACGACGTAACCGATCTATCCCTCCATCTACCTATTCGGGATATCTATGGTTGACGTCGAGCTTCGTCGAGCTGTGCAGGAGTTATAACATCCATCTCAAAAGCGGTTAGCCTGACCTCGGCACCAAATGCGGCCAGCCACTTTCCGCCTAATGGAGCTTCGCGTATAACGCTATCGCGTCGCTCTACCCAGGCTCCATACTCGGCTTCCCATAGCTCGGCCCGCTGAGTATTGCCGATTAAGTGGAGATTAGCAACCATGGCTGCAACGTGACCAACGCGGCGAGAAGCCTCAATGGTATTCTGCAAATCGCTTTGATTACCGTAATATTCATACGCTTCGTAGGCAATACTCGGTTCTGCGGGTTCTGACATTACCATATTATAGCATAAATAGTAGCTATTTGTAAAGAGCTGCAGATTCCCACCAGATGACCCTGTTTATTGCATTTTTTACGTTCGCCACTTATGCTTAAGAGAACTATATAGCGTAAGGAGTGGGCTTGACGGTGAACAGACGAACAAGTAATGAGGGTGGTTTTAATCTCCTGGAAACCATACTTGCCCTGATACTCATTGTTGTTGTCTGTAGTATTGCTATCAGCGTTGCCGATCATATCCATAGTGAGCATATGAAAGCTCGGGAGACGACTGCTAAGACTACTACGCGATCCCCAGCGCAAAGTACCGGCAGCGTCTTGTCCCAAAATGCTGCCAATAATGCCCGAAAAAATGATGCCGCAGCAATTTTAGCAACGGTCAGTGAGTACTTGGTTAATAATAATGGGACGCTACCAAAAACCACGGCCACCGGCGCTACCGCCAACAAGCTGCTTATCTGTGACACTCACTGCAATAGCGGGAATTCAAGCTCGGCCAGCCTAGACTTTTATACGCCGGCAAAAGTTACCTTCCAGTCCTACGCCAGTAATTTAACTATTCCGAATGATAACACCGTGTACATAGTCACCGGCGCTACCTGCAGCCCTCATAATACGATTGGTACACCGGTCAATAGCACCTCTACGCTGGTGCTCTATGCTTTGCAAAATGGCTCCGGCATGACGCAGCAGTGCCAAGTCACCTGACCTTTTAGGCCCACGTTTGCTATGATTGACCCAATGGCGACCAAACAAAAGACACCAAGCCGACCCTTCCTGACGACCTTTTGGCTCGCCGCCTTCTTAGGCCTGATTGGGGCAGACCGATTTTATCTCGGCCAGCTGCGCACCGGCGTGCTGAAACTTATTACGGTTGGCGGCTTCGGCGTATGGACAATTATTGACATTATCTATACGCTCTCCGGCAAGCGCAGAGACGTAGACAATAAACCGCTCAAGGGCTATAAGGCCTACCACGAGATCCTGCTTGTCGGCTTACCAGTCGGCATCGCCACCTTTCTCTTTCCGGTGACCTATGACCCTAACCTCGAAAGTACCTGGCGCACCACGATCCATAATAATCACAGTGATCTAGTCTCGCTGGCTATAGCCATATTAATATGTACCGGCCTAGTCATTGGCTGGTGCGGCTTTGCTGGTTTTAACATTGTTGAGCCCATCAAGAAAAAAGTATGGATTTGGGCGGCGGTTAATTTTATATCCTATATGTTTGGACTTGGTATTATCTTCAGCGCCTACTATTACTTCTTTGTGCGCAAACAACTCTCTGCCAAGACGCTCGTCTGAGACAGGGGAGACACTATCCCTGAACGGCCCTATATCACTTTACGTATGGAGCAGTATAACCGCCACTTATCGTATCATCTAAGAAGCTAAATGTTATTGGTATCCCAGACTCACATCCATACGTAGCTAGCACGTTCTTAGTTTGCGTGTTAGCTGGCTGTAACGGCGCATCACCTTCTATGCCACTAAAGGTGAGATTTATGGAGTTAGCATGACCTGACTCAATGATGAGGTCGTCGGGATTTTTAGGATCAATATCGGCGTAAGCAGCAGCTGTTGGGATGTTACCGTTGGCACTGGCTGATGAACTATTCAAGAAACCACTCGCGCTTGCTTGTACATTAATCTCGCCGCCGGCTGTGTCGTAAGCAGTATTCTGGAGACAAGCACTACCAAAAAAGAACTGATCATAACTTGAGGTGCCATGATTGCTATCCAAATTGAAACCGCCGTTGTTGGATGACATGATATCGATCTGCGTAGCTCGTAAGAATTGCAGCATATACTTCCCAGCCGGGCTGGCTCCGTCATAGGTACTATCAAACTTAGCAGCCGCGACTGCTCTGGCGGCTTTTCTTGAGTGTATGCCACTTTCACCACAACCAGCCAAAGCCAGTGCAGAAAGTCCTCCAATAGCAGCTATTCTCAGTGCATGGCCCGCTTGTTCTGCTGCTCCACGTACTCGTTCAATCATAATAAACTCCTGTTTAAAGCCTGCCATCATCATACACATTTCAATAAATTTTACAAAACTAAGTATTATGTTAGAGCATAAGTATTATCGCTATGGCTCAGCAGGGTTCATTTGAGCACATATATCTACCCTCAAACCTGACCCAATAGCGGCCTACGTACTCCTGCTTTAGTACAATATTTCTTTGCATCTATAAATCGTATCCTGTTTAATACACGTATATGATAAAAAATACTGCGAATATGATGCTGTTACTGGCTGGACAGGAAAAACCGAAAAGTGCCGTGGCCGTGGCGACGCATGGTGAGCGCGTGGGCTATATTCTCATACGACATCAATTGAGCGGTTATGAACTAGCGACGTTCGCAGATCTGGTCATGTTTAGCCCTCACAATCTTGGTCGACTTGAAAATCTTGAGGCCTCTCACTCGCTCTTGCATGTGCCGAGTTCTAAAGATACTCCTCCACAGCAAGCCCGTGAAGAACTCACTGGACTTGCCTATAGTATAGCTTCAGTCCTCACCATGCTCAGAGAGACTGATGTGGCCTTGGCCGACCCCATAGTGCTGGAAGAGCCGGTTGCGCTTAGACTGCCTGGCGCAGAGGAAGCGCCATTAATTGGCTACGCAACAGAGCTGTTTCAGCAAAGTCAATTGTAGTTGGTAAGTGAGTTTGCTACACTGCATCACAAGAGCAATGTCATATAGGAGAAATACCCTATGCCCGAAATGATACCACTGCCACCGATAGCCGAATTACCTCCCATTGATCCCATAGCTGACCAGCGTATTTTATCCGAAATAGATCCAGTCGTTACGCCTTTAGTCAATCGCCATGTCAACCCCAAACGTTTTAAAGATGATGAGCTAAGGGATCAAGTTCCTACTGTCACCGACTATATGGGCGATAACTCAGACATGTGGACGCCTGCGCTCATGGTGCCATGGTCGGCAGGTGAGAATTTTACGCCCAGTTACGTATGGACTCCGGAAGAATCAGGCTTGCCCGAAGCCGGCAGGAGTGCACTGATCCTGGCCGACCTTACTGAAGATGCGTTGCCTTGGTACTCCGAGGCACTCGTCAGAAACTTTGGCCCAAGTGAGCCGCTCAACTTTTTTGTCAGGGTGTGGACCGGCGAGGAGGATCGTCATTCTCAATTCCTGCAAGCCTATATACTGATGTCACGCTTCCTCGACCCCGTGCAGCTGGAGCGAGACCGTATGCAAAACATTATCACGGCCCAAGTACCTGACCCGCCTTCGGTAATTGAGTCGGCTATCTATGTCACATGGCAAGAACTTGCCACTCGTATTGCCCATATGAATACATTAAAATTGATTGCCGATACGGCACCGCAAGATGAGAGGATTGTTAAATTAGCAGAAGACGGTACGACGCTGGCGAACGTTGAGCCGGTAGAAGTGCATCGCTTAGAGCCGGAAGCACGCGTAGCCTATCTCCGCCAAGTAATCCGGGCCGGTATGCTCCGTATTGTTGGCGATGAAAACAAGCATTATGCCTTCTATCAAGATACTGTCAAAGGTGCCATCGATATTGATGCATCAACGGTTGTTAAGGCTTCCGAGAGACAATTCCGTAA